>Ga0070658_10000469_pt1 | contig 34916 bp, 27 predicted proteins | sample KBSC13metaG_FD_64664 | JGI IMG/M metagenome (GOLD analysis project Ga0070658, IMG submission 64664) | Corn rhizosphere microbial communities from Kellogg Biological Station, Michigan, USA - KBS C1-3 metaG | ecosystem: Host-associated > Plants > Roots > Rhizosphere > Soil ... | reverse complement strand
GACGATGCCGCGGTTGGTGCGCGGCACCAGCCCGTAGTGCACCGTCTCCGGGTCGCCGAGCACCCGCCCTTCGGCGACCTTGATCGGGTCGACGTCGCCGATGAGGTCACCGACCGACACGTCCGGAGTTGCCAGCTTCTCGGCGAACCGGTCATCGCGGTGCTTCCAGGCGACCGGCGTGGCGTCGCCCTGCTCGGCCACGAGCCGCCGACAGCGCAGGCAGGCCGGTGCATACGGGTGGTCGTTGATCTCGCATCCCGCGACGTACGGCGTCCACTCGTCGAGCAGCTGGACCAGGGTCCGGATCAGCCGGGTCTTGCCCTGGCCACGTTCGCCGAGCAGGACCAGATCGTGGCCGGCGAGGATGGCTCGCTCTACTTGGGGCAGGACGGTTTCGTCGAAGCCGACGATGCCGGGGAAGCGTTCCTCCCCACGAGCGAGCCGGGCGAGCAAGTTGTCCCGCAGCTCAGCTTTGACGGATTTGTGAGCATGGCCGGAAGCGCGAAGTTCACCGAGAGTGGCCTGGGCCGGGGCGGAAGTCACAGGGTCACGCTACGACCGCGGGGCAGGATAGGCAGCATGGGGCGGTTCGGAGACGGCCTCGCGACCGATGTTGATCTTGTCGCGGCGGCGGAGCGGGCGGCGGCACAGGCCCTGTCGCCGCTTGGTGGGCAGCGCCCGGACCTGGCCATGGTGTTCGTCTGCGGCGCCGATCCGGCTGCGGTAGCCGAGGCCGGGGAGCGGGCGTCGGCCCTGACCGGCGCGCCCGCGGTGATCGGCTGCAACGCGCCCGGCGTGATCGGCTCCGGTCGAGGTGTCGAGGCGGCATCGGCGGTCGCGGTGTGGTGCGCCGTGCTGCCCGAGGTCCGGGTACGCACCTTCCACCTCGAAGTGATGCCTGCCTCGAACGGGATGGCGGTGGTCGGCCTGCCGGAACGCCAGCCGGACGATGCGGTCGTCGTCGTGCTGGCCGATCCGTGGTCGTTCCCGATCGACGGCTTCGTCGAGCGGTCCAACGAAGCGATGCCGGGGCTGCCGCTCGTCGGCGGCTTGGCGTCCGGTCTCACCGGCCGCGGGTCGACGCGACTGTTCCTCGACGGGCAGGTCGCGGACCGCGGCGCCGTCGGCGCGATGCTCGGCGGTCCGGTCGGCGCGCGCACGGTTGTGAGCCAGGGCTGCAAGCCGATCGGCCCGTCGATGACCGTCACGGCCGCCGACGGCAACGTCATCCTGTCGCTCGCCGGCATCCCGGCGCGCGACAAGCTCGAGGAAGTCGTCACCGATCTGTCGCCGACCGACCAGGCACTCGCGACCAGCGGGCTGCAGCTCGGCGTTGCGATGGACGAGTACGTCGACGAGCACGGCCAGGGCGACTTCCTGGCGCGCGGCATCGCCGGCATCGACGACACTCGCGACGGATTGGTGGTCGGTGACTTGGTGCCGGTCGGCCGCACCGTCCGCTTCCAGGTGTGCGATGCCGCCGCCGCTGATGCCGACCTGCGCGCGTCACTGCAACGGTTCCGTTCCGGCTCCACCATCGACTCCGTCGAAGGCGCGTTGTTGTTCTCCTGCAACGGCCGCGGCGCTGCGATGTTCGCGTCCGCCGACCATGACGTGACTGTTGTGCGTGAGGGCTTGTCCGCGTCGTCGGGCGTCGCAGGGTTCTTCGCCGCCGGTGAGATCGCGCCGGTCGGCGGCCGCAATCACGTCCACGGGCACACTGCAGCCGTTCTCGCGTTCGGTTCGGGCGCGGCTGCAGACCGCGGCACTGCCGACGTTGAAGGAGCAACGCGTGGACACTGAGGTCGTGGTCGGCTACGACGACGTCCTTGCGGCGCGCGAGCTGTTGGCCGATGTGCCCCGTCGTACGCCGGTCGAGAACTCGCGGCCGCTCGCCGAAGCTGTCGGCGGTCCGGTGCTACTGAAGTGCGAGAACCTGCAACGCGCCGGCTCGTTCAAGATTCGCGGTGCCTACGTGCGGATCGCGCGGTTGTCGGCCGAGGAGCGCATGCGTGGTGTCGTCGCTGCCTCCGCGGGCAATCACGCGCAAGGCGTCGCGCTCGCGGCGCGACTGCTCGGTGCGCCGGCGACCGTGTTCATGCCGGCCGGTGCGCCCCTGCCGAAGGTCGAGGCGACCAAGGCCTACGGGGCCGCAGTTCGCTACGCCGGATCGACTGTCGACGATGCGTTGGCTGCAGCGGCGGTCTATGCCGAGGAGACCGGCGCGGTTCTCATCCATCCGTTCGACCACGCAGATGTCGTGGCCGGGCAGGGCACGGTCGGTCTGGAGATCGTGGAGCAGGTGCCCCACGTTCGCACCATCGTCGCCGCCGTCGGCGGCGGCGGGCTGGTCAGCGGCATCGCGGCTGCGGTGAAGAAGACGCATCCGCACATCAACGTCGTCGGCGTCCAGGCCGCCGGCGCTGCGGCATATCCGCCGTCCCTCGCGGCCGGCCACCCGGTGCGGTTGTCGAGCATGGCGACGATCGCCGACGGCATCGCGGTCGGTTCGCCCGGCGAGCTGACCTACCGGATGGTGCGCGATCTGGTCGACGATGTGGTGACGGTTTCCGAAGAGGCGTTGTCGCGAGCCTTGCTGCTGTGTCTGGAGCGGGCGAAGCTCGTCGTCGAGCCGGCCGGCGCGGCTGCGGTCGCGGCGGTCATGGAGGAGCCCCGCGCGTTCGAGCCGCCGGTCGTCGCGGTCCTCTCCGGCGGCAACATCGATCCGGTCCTGCTGCTGCGGGTGTTGCGGCACGGCATGGCCGCGGCGGGTCGCTACCTGTCGTTCCGGCTGCGAATCCCGGACCGGCCGGGTGAGCTGGCGCGGTTGCTCGGCGAGCTGGCCGCCTTCGGCGCCAACGTGCTCGACGTGGAGCACGTGCGCACCGGCCCGAAGCTGCACCTCGACGAGGTCGAGGTCGCACTGCAACTCGAGACCCGTGGCCCCGACCACTGCGACGATGTGCTGTCGCGGCTAAGAGAAGCCGGCTACCCGCTCATCTTCCACTAACGGGGGGTCAGCCCGTATACGGCTTGGCGTCCACCAGCTCGACGGTGATGTCTTTGCCGCTGGGGGCGGAGTAGGTGACGGAGTCGCCGGGCTTCGCGCCGGTGAGTGCGACGCCGAGCGGTGACTGCGCCGAGTAGACGGTGATGTCGGTGACCGCGGCCTCTTCCCGGGAGCCGATGAGGAATGTCTCCTCGTCGCCGTCGCTGAAGCGCACCGTGACGACCATGCCGGGGCCGGCCTCGCCGGCCCGCGCCGCCGGCGGCTCGCCGACCTTCGCATCGCGCAGCAGCTGGGTCAGCTGCCGGATGCGGGCCTCCATCTTTCCCTGCTCTTCCTTCGCGGCGTGGTAACCGCCGTTCTCTTTCAGGTCACCCTCGGCGCGGGCCGCGCCGATCCGCTCGGAGATCTCCGCGCGGGCCGGGCCGCTCAAGTGGTCGAGCTCGGCCTGTAGCCGCTCGTACGCCTCCTGGGTGAGCCAGGTGACCTGGGTTGCTCCGCTGCCCTCACTCATGACTTGGAGGCTACCCAGTGGAGACTGGTGGCGTGGCAGACGAAAAGCTGCGGCTACTGGCTGTGCATGCCCATCCTGACGACGAGGCCAGCAAGGGGGCGGCGACAGTCGCGCGCTACGTCCGCGAGGGCGTTGAAGTGCTCGTCGCCACCTGCACCGGGGGTGAGCGCGGCTCGATCCTCAACCCGGCGATGGATCGACCCGACGTCATCGCCAACCTGGCCGGCATCCGCCACCGGGAGATGGAACGCGCCATCGAGATCCTCGGCGCGCACCACGCCTGGCTCGGGTTCGTCGACTCCGGTCTGCCCGAGGGCGACCCGAAGCCGCCGCTCCCGGAGGGCTGCTTCGCCTTGGAGCCCATGGAGGTCGCCGCCGAACCGTTGGTGCGCATCGTGCGAACGTTCCGCCCGCACGTGATGACGACGTACGACGAGAACGGCGGCTATCCGCACCCGGACCACATCATGTGTCACAGGGTGTCGATGGAAGCGTTCGAGGCGTCCAGCGACCCGTCGCGTTATCCCGGCACCGGCGAGCCATGGCAGCCGATGAAGCTCTACTACCACATGACGTTCCACCGCCCGCGGTTCCAGGCGTTGCACGATGCGATGGTCGAGGCCGGTCTCGAGTCGCCGTACAGCGAGCGGTTGGAGAAGTGGGAGGCGACCGAGGATCACTTCGCACGTATCACGACGCGGGTGCCCTGCGCTGACTACTTCCCGATCCGTGACCAGGTGCTGATCGCACACGAAACACAGGTGGACCCGAAGTCGTTCTGGTTTGCGTGCCCGACCGAGGTGCAGGCCAAAGCGTGGCCGACCGAGGACTACCAGTTGGCGCGCAGCCACGTCGAAACAGTGACGCCGGAAGACGACCTGTTTGCCGGCATCAGAGGGCTGACGTAATGGGCGCGGGCTTCGCCGGCTTCCTGGTCGTCCTCGCGCTGATCGTGGGGGCGGTGTTCCTGTTCCGGTCGATGAACCGTCACCTGCGCAACGTGCCCAAGACGTTCGAGCCGCCACCACCGCCGGAGCCAACGGACGAGAAGCCGACCACGGGTCAGTCGTCGTAGCTGCCGCGCAGCCGCTTGCGCTCCGCGCGTCGTCGCTTGTCCGCGAGCCGGCGCTCCACCGCGCCTCTGGTCGGCTTGGTCGGCCGTCGCGGCGCTGCCGGCGGCGCCACCGCCGTACGCAGAATCTCGGCCAGTCGCGCGAGCGCGGCCTCGCGGTTGCGCAGCTGCGATCGGTGCTCGCTCGCGGCCACGGTCAGGACACCGTCGACCAACCGGTCCGCTAGCCGGCGCAGCGCCCGGTCACGCAGTGTCGGCGGGAACGCCGTGGAGTTGACGACGTCGAGGCTCAACTCCACCCGCGAGTCGGTCGTGTTGACGCCTTGACCGCCCGGCCCACTCGACCGGGAGAAACGCCAGTTGAGCTCGTGCGGCGGCACGATCACGGCGCCGGTCACGCGGAGCGGGTCCACGCGAACAGTGTGGTGGCCGGGACGGTGGTTGCCGGGACCACAGCCGGGAAGATAATTGCGTCGTGAAACTACTGTCGGTGGATCACAGCTCACCGCGCTACAAGTGGGTGGCGCTCTCGAACACGACGCTCGGCGTCCTGCTGGCCACCGTCAACGCGTCGATTGTGCTGATCTCGCTGCCGGCGATCTTCCGCGGCATCAAGGTCAATCCGCTCGCTCCGAGCAACTCGAGCTTCCTGCTCTGGATGTTGATGGGCTACCTGCTCGTCAGTGCGGTGCTGGTAGTGAGCCTCGGTCGGCTCGGCGACATGTACGGCCGGGTGCGGATGTACAACGCCGGCTTCGCGGTCTTCTCGGTCGGCTCGATCCTGTTGGCGCTCGACCCGTGGACGGGCAGCGCCGGCGCGCTGTGGCTGATCTGTATCCGCGTCGTACAGGGCATCGGCGGCGCGATGCTGATGGCGAACTCGGCCGCGATCCTCACCGACGCGTTCCCCACGTCGCAGCGCGGGCTGGCGCTCGGCATCAACATGGTCGCCGGCATCTCCGGCTCGTTCATCGGCCTCGTCCTCGGCGGATTCCTCAGCGAGGTCGACTGGCGACTGGTGTTCTGGGTCAGCGTGCCGATCGGGGCGCTCGGCACGGTGTGGGCCTACCAGAGCCTGCGGGAGACGCGACGCCGCAGCAGGGCGCGGCTCGACTGGTGGGGCAACATCACGTTCGGCGTCGGGCTCACCGCGATCCTGGCCGCGATCGTCTACGGCATCGAGCCGTACGGCGGACACAACATGGGCTGGACCAACCCCTGGGTGCTCGCCGGCCTGATCGGTGGCGCGGCAATCCTCGCCGTCTTCTGCCTCGTCGAGACGAAGGTCGACGAGCCGATGTTCAACCTGACGCTTTTCCGGATCCGCGCGTTCTCCGCCGGCAACGCCGCGCAGTGGCTCAATGCGATCGCCCGGGGCGGCCTGCAGTTCATGCTCATCATCTGGCTGCAGGGCATCTGGCTGCCGTTGCACGGCTACGCCTACGCCGACACCCCGCTCTGGGCCGGCATTTACCTGCTGCCGCTGACGGTCGGCTTCCTCGTCGCTGGTCCGGTTTCCGGCTACCTGTCCGACCGACACGGTGCCAGGGCGTTCGCGACCGGTGGCCTGCTGGTCGTCGCGGCTGCGTTCCTCGGGCTGCTGCTCCTGCCGACCAACTTCTCCTACTGGGCCTTCGCCGCACTCATCGCGCTGTCCGGCATCGGCTCCGGGTTGTTCGCCTCGCCCAACTCGGCCGCCATCATGAACTCCGTTCCTGCCTCGCAACGCGGCGCGGCGAGCGGCATGCGCGCGACGTTCCAGAACAGTGGGATGGTGCTGTCGATCGGCATCTTCTTCTCGCTGATGGTGGTGGGGCTGTCGAGCGCGCTGCCGCACACCTTGTACGACGGACTCACCGCCAACGGCGTGCCGGCGCCGACGGCACATGGCATCGCCGCGCTGCCACCCGTCGGAGTGCTGTTTGCCGCGTTCCTCGGCTACAACCCGGTGCAGAGCCTGCTCGGTCCGTCCGGCACGTTGGCGCACCTGTCCCCGGCTCATCAGGCCGCGCTGACCGGGCGGTCGTTCTTTCCGCAGCTCATCTCCGGACCGTTTCACCACGGTTTGGTCGTCGTCTTCGGCATGGCGATCGCCATGTCGCTCGTCGGCGCCGTAGCGTCTCTGTCACGGGGTGGTCGCTACGTTCACGACGATGCGAGCGGGCAGGCGGAGCAGGTGGCCGAGACACCGGTGGGAGCGAGTCCATGAGCACGCCGACGTTGGTGCACGCCAACGCGGCCGCCCGGTTGCGGCTCGTGATCGCGCGGCTCAACCGGCAGATGCGTCAGCAGTCGGTCGGCGACCTGACGCTGTCGCAGTGGTCGGCACTGGTCACCGTGGAGCAGCACGGGCCGCTGCGCATCGGCGACATCGCCGATCGGGAACAGGTCAGCGCGCCGACCGCGACCCGCCTGGTGGCGTCGCTCGAGGCGCGGGGGTTGCTCGATCGCGAGACCGACGCCACCGACCGCAGGTCGAGCAACGTCTCGATCACCGACAGCGGGCGTGGACAGTTGGAGTGGGCGCGGCAGGCGGGCACCGCGAAGTTGGCTCAGCGATTGTCGACCCTGGCCGACCAGGACGTGCAACGGCTGCTCGAAGTGCTCCCGATGCTCGAGCAGCTCGCGGCCGACGAGTAGGCGGCGCTGTCGCGCGATTCCCGGCGCCGCGGCGAGGCATCGCGCGTCATCGGCGGTTAAGCGCCGATACGGCGCGATTGACTAGGACACCGCTTCGACGAGCTCGTCCAGCGAGGTCTCCAGACCGCCTAGCATCCGTTGCACGCGCGGGACGCTGCGCCGGTCCGCGGTCAGCCCGATGCCCATGTCGTCGACGTAGCTCGTCGCGGTGACGTTCATCGCCTGACCGTTCAGCGGGATGGACAGCGGATAAAGCCCGGACAACCGCGCCCCGTGCAGATACAACGAGTCCTTCGGGCCGGGCACGTTGGAGACGACGATGTTGAACGGCAACGTGCCCACGCGGTACATGCCGGTGAGGCTGTTGACCGCCATCGGCAACATCACGCCGACCGACAGCGCGGTCACCTGCAGCTGGGACAGGCCGCGGACAACCTCTTTGGCCCGCCGTGTCGACTCGGCGATCTTCTCCAGCCGCTTCGCCGGATCGGCCTCGTTGGTGGCCAGGTTGGCGAGGATGGCGCCGACTGCGTTGCCGCTGGCGTCACCATCTTCATCACGTCGGAGCGACACCGGCGTCATCGCGATCAACGGCGCCTTCGGCAATGCCTGCTGATCGAGCAGGTAGCTGCGCAGCGCGCCTGCCGACATCGCAAGCAGGACGTCGTTCAACGTGACGCCGGCGCCCTTGGCGACAAGACGCATCCGCTCCATCGGGTAGGACTGGGCGGCGTACCTCCGGCTGCCCGTGATGGTCCGGTTGATCATGCTGCGCGGGGCCTGGCCGGGAAGTGTCGCCGCCTGTGCGCGCAGCACCTGTTCGGCGACGCGCATCATTCGTGGGGTCAGCTGTGCCATCTCGGCGACCGCCTGCACCGTCGCCTTGGGCAGCGTCACCAGCGGGTTCTCCCGCCTCGCTCCGCCGCCTTCCCGCTGTCGCGGGCGCATTGCCCAGAACGCCGGCTGATCGGTGTCAGGATCAGGTGACAACGCGCGCTGCAACAACCGCATCCCGGACACGCCGTCCATGACCGCGTGGTGCAGCTTCGTGTAGACGGCGAACCTGTTGCCTTCCAGGCCTTCAATCAGGTGCACCTCCCACAACGGCCGCTGCCGGTCGAGCAGCGTGCTGTGCAGGCGCGAGACAAGGGCGAGCAGCTCCCGCACCCGGCCGGGCTGCGGCAGCGCCGAGTGCCGGACGTGATGCTCGAGGTCGACGTCGTCATCCGGCTCCCACGCCCACTGACCGAGCGTGGCGAGCGAGCGGTAGGGACGCTGCCGGAAGATCGGGGCGACGTCGGTCTGTTGCAGCAGGTCCTGCAACGTCGTACGCAACAGCTCAGTGTCGGCACCTTCAGGCAACTCGAACACCTGCAGGCTGCCGACGTGCATCGGCTGCTCGCGCGACTCGCCGATCAGGAACATCGCGTCGGCCGGCGACATCAAAGCCATGACCGCTTCCCTACCCCTCCTGCGGCGGAATGTCGCCCGCCGCGTCGACATCGTCGTAGATCAGGCCCTCGGGCGTGACCCTGCCCCCCAGCGTGGGCTCGTGCTCCGCGACGCGACCGGGCATCAGGTGACGCACCGGGAGGTCCCACAAAAGCACCAGCGCGTCCGACACCAGCCTGCGGTGGCAGCGCCACCAGACCGTCTCACTGCACATGTACGCCGTGGGCCGGCTCGTGGCGTCCTGAACCAGCAGTTCCAGAGCGTCCTTGGCCTCCGGGGTCCGCAGATGCCCGGCGTAGCCGCGGAAGGACTCATTGCGCCAGACCACGTCCGGGCTGTCCGCGGCCGGTCTGCGAAAGCCGCCCAGGCGAGGTTCCCAGCGATATCCGACGCCTGCTGCAGGCAGCCAGTCCTGCAGCGCATCCCGAGCCAGATGCGGGTGACGGCGGCTGCCGGGGGCGGTTCGGATGTCCACAACGAACGCGATGTCTCCGAGCGCGAGCCGCGCGAGCAGCTCGTCCTGCGTGGCGGCGCCATGACCGATGCTGAAGGCGACTGCCGAAGAGTCAGAAGTCGCGTCCATGTGAGCCGTCGACGACGGGATGGACGGTGAGGCGGGCGCACCCGGGCAGCCGCACGTGCAACGGGGTGCCGTCGTGGAGGTTGGGTGGCGTCACGACGAGCTTGGTGTAGTCGGGGCAGCCGTGGTTGCTGCCGGTCGGCACGTCGCTGCCTTCCACCATCGCCGAAGCGACGGATCCTGGGCGGAGCAGTACGTCGTGAACACGGGCTGCGCCGCCCATGTAGCCGTTCAAAGTCCGGTGGGCCGGCGTTCCCTGTTCGGCTCCTGCGTAGGGGGTGACGCCGGGGTAGCCGCGCAGGACACAGTCAGTGCTCGCGGTGTTGCGGAAGACCAGGACCAGTGCGACATGGCCCATCCCCGCACCGCCGTCGTGTGACGTCGTCTGGATCGTGCCGTCCGTGCAGAGGCCCGGCGAGGCGGTCGCGGTAGCAGTCGCCGTCGCTGTCGCCGTGGTTGTGGTGGTGACCTCGGTCGAGGCCGCCGTCCCGGTTGAGTGGCCGCTTGCGCATCCGGCGCAGACGAGCGCGCTCGCGAAAAGCACACAACCTCGAAGACGTCCGGGCGTGAGCACGGTCCCGTCCTTCCCGGAGGTTGCCGGTCCCGAACGCGGTCAGCCGGTCAGCGCGGCCGCGAACAGCCGGGCCAGCATGAAGTAGCCGGCCACCGTCGGATGGACGCCGTCCCGCGTGAGCAGCCCCGGTGCCACCGGCGATCCGGGTGCCTCGCTGACGGTGAAGGCGGCGTACGCGTCCACCAACGTCACCGGGTAGTGATGGGTTTCTAACTCGAGCACCAGATGTCGCACCGAGGCGGCGTAGGCGGACGTCACCGCCGCGTAGGGCTGCGACGCAATCGGCACGGCCGTCGCGATGACCAGACGGCACTTCGGTCGCAGCGTGTGGATGCGCGCGACCAGCTGGAACAGCCGCTGCGTCATGTCCGCGACGAAGATGGTCCGGTCTCCGGCATTCGTCAGGTCGGCGCGCTGGTCGCGGGTCGGGAATCGACGGGTGTCCCAGTCCTGCAGGATGTCGTTGGTGCCCAGGTGGATCAGCGCAACGTCCGGTGCGATTGCGTGGCGAGCTCGGGTTCCGGTAAGCCAATGCCCGCCGAAGTCGGTGCGGGTGTGCGCGAGGCCGGTGAGATCGCGAAACACCTGGTCGATACGGAACCCGCCGTGGCCGTCGTGTGCCGTCTGTCCGTCGGCGCTGAGGCTGGGGCTGGGGTTCAGCGTGGACGTGCCGACGAACTGGTGCGTGTAGCCGTCGCGGCTGAGGATCTCGTCCAGATCAGTGCGATAGCCCCCGGGCACCGACTGGGGCCAGCTCGAGCCGAGCGTGATGGAGTCGCCGACGGGCCATACGCGGAGGGCGTGGTTGCTCGCGTGACCGATGCCGGGCACTGCGAGCGCGCACGCCACCGTCGCGATGGCGACAAGACGCAACCGCACACCGCCCCTCTTCGTCGTCGACGACGGCTTTCCTCCGACACGGACCCGATGGGCAGGAGATTGCCCTGCTCTGACGAACCCCAATCACAGCGTCGGGGTGGCAGGAGGCTCACGTGCACGATGCCGACAGCGCTTCCGGGCGCCGGCTCGCTTACAACCCTGCTCTCGACGGTCTGCGCGGAGTCGCGGTAGCCCTGGTCCTGCTCTACCACGCAGGCGTGTCGCAGGCGCGCGGCGGCTATCTCGGCGTGACGATGTTCTTCACGCTGTCCGGGTTCCTCATTACGGCGTTGCTGCTGGTTGAGCACGACCGCAACGGCCGGATCTCACTGCGCCGGTTCTGGGGACGCCGGGCGCGGCGGCTGGTGCCGGCATTGCTGCTGTGCTTCCCGCTGGTGGCGATCGTGGTGGCGAAGTCGCCCCAGGCGCCCGGGCATGGGCTCATGGGCGACGCCGCGGCCGGCGCCTTGTGGTTCGAGAACTGGCGCCTCGTGCTCGCACACCAGTCCTACGCCGACCTGTTCTCGCTGCCCTCGCCGTTCCAGCACTTCTGGTCTCTCGCGGTCGAGGAGCAGTACTACCTGATCTTCCCGATCATCGCGGTGGTGCTGCTGGCCCGTCGCGGCCGGCTGTTGTTCGCGACGTTGCTGGGACAGCTCGTCGTTGTCTCGGTCGCGCTCGGCGCCTTCTACGCCGCCCACTCGCCCACTGTCACCCGGGCCTACTACGGCACTGACAGCCGGATCGGCGAGATCCTCGTCGGCGCGCTGCTGGCGCTCGCGTTGGTGCGCGGCGAAGGGACCTCGGTGCTGCCGGTCGGCTGGCGGCGCGTGCTCGACGTGGGCGCGTTTGGTGCTGCCGCGACGCTGGGGCTGCTGGTGACGTCGCTTGCGTACGGCGATCCGCGGCTGTTCCGCGGTGGGCTGCTGCTGGCCGCACTGTGCACGGCGGTGATCGTCGCCGCGGTGTCGCAGCCGGGGTCGGCGTTCGCAAGATTGTTGTCGCTCCCGCCGCTGGTGCGGCTGGGAGTCATCTCCTACGGCGTCTACCTCTTCCACTGGCCGCTGTTCCTGGCGTTGACCACACGCAGCACCGGCCTGAGCGGCGTCGAGCTGCTGGCGTTGCGTTGTGGCCTCACGATCCTGCTTGCGGCTGCGTCGTACGTCGTGGTCGAAGCGCCGATCCGGCGCGGCGGGCTGACGGCCGGCCCGGCGATCGCGAGCTGGGTGACGGGCGCGACCGCAGGTCTCGCCGCCGTAGCGCTAGCAGCTGGTGTCATTCAGATGCCGAGCCTCGGGAACCACTCGCCCTCGGCCGCGATGGCGGCCCCGCAGACCGGCCCCGCGTCACTGCAGCCAACACAGGCAGGCACCGTGCGCGGGGGCACCGCTGCGACTAGCACCGGGGTGCGGCGGCAGACGTCGGTGCTGGCGCAGTCCGTTCCGGCGCCGGCCCGGGGGCAGGCGACGAGCAGCTCGAAGCATCGCGGCGCCACGGTCATTCCGCAGGAGTTCGTCGGAACCCAGAAGGACTACACGCAAGCGCCACCGCTGCCCAACGTGCCGCCGGGGGCGCTGAAGATCCTTGTCGTCGGTGACTCGATCGGCAACAACCTCGGTCGTGGGCTGACGTTCTGGGCGCAGGGCCGCACCGACGTGGCGGTCTACAACCTGGCGATCCCGGCCTGTCCGGTCAGCCGGGGCGGCGAACGCCGCATCGACCCGGACACGTTGTTTCCGATCCAGCCGTGGTGTGACTGGTGGGACGACCCGTCGAGCCCGCGCTACCAGGCGATGGAACAGTTCGCGCCCGACGTCGTGTTCGTCGAAGACGGCATCAATGCGATCTTCGAGCGAAAGCTCGACTCATGGAACAGCTGGCAGCGGCCTGGCTACCCGCAGTTCGACGACTGGATGACGTCGGAATACCAGGCGTTCGTCAACAGCTTCCGCAGTCTCAGTGCCAAAGTCGTGATCGCCAACGCGCCGTGCGGTGACTTTGCGAACTACTTCCCGACGATCACCGACGGCCCCCAGCGGGTGCAGTCGCTCAACCAGCTCGTCTATCCCGCCGTCGTCGGGGACAACACCGCCGACTTCTTCTCCGAGGTGTGCCCCAACGGTCAATACAGCGACACGGTCGACGGGGTTCAGGACGCCCGGCCGGACGGCTTCCACTTCACCGACGAGGCCGCGACGGCGTTGGCCCGCGACTGGCTCGGGCCGCTGCTCATCAAGGTCGGCCAAGGGGCTGTTGGTCTTCCGTCCGGCTGACCTCCTGCTCGGCCGGTTCGCGTTGCTCCGGGACGGTCAGGTCGATGACCGTCGGCGCTTCGCGTAGCCCGTAGCGGTCGTAGAACCGCCGCATCGGCCCCGGTGCCCACCAGTTGCGGTCACCGAGCAAGGTCATGGTCGCGGGCACGAGCAGACACCGCACGATGGTCGCGTCGACGACGACGGCGATCGCCAGGGCGAGCCCCATCTCCTTGATGCCGAGCGTCTTCCCGGCCGCGAAGCCGAGGAACACGATGAGCACCAACGCCGCGGCCGACGTGATGATCCGGCCGGAGCGTTGCAGCCCGTTGGCGACGGCCTGGTCGCTGTTGCCGCACTCGTCGTAGCACTCCTTGATCCGTGACAGCAGGAAGACCTCGTAGTCCATCGACAGCCCGAACGCGAAGACGAACACGACGACCGGCACCCACACCTCGATGGCGCCGTACGAGTCGAATCCGAGCAGGCCGGACAGGTGCCCGTCCTGGAAGATCCAGACGAGGGCGCCGAACGTCGCGCCGAGGGACAGGAAATTCATCACCAGCGCCTTGATCGGGACGAGGACCGAGCCGGTCATCAGGAACAGCAACACGAACGTCGCGAGAGCGATGAGTCCGAGCGCATAAGGCAACCGGTCTCGGATCAGGTTCTTGAAGTCGACCAGGAATGCGGCCTGACCGGTCACATAGCTGCGGTAGTCGGGCCTGGTGTCACGGAGATCAGCGACCAGTCGCTGCGCAACCTTTCCTTCCACCGAGCCCTTGGGCACGACGTCGATGGCCGACACGTTGCCGCGCAAGCCGGTCTCGACGCTGACCGCGGCCACTCCCGGTAGCGACCTGAGGCGGGCCGTGTAGGCCGCGACCCTGGGATCGGACGCGGGCACGGCGCCGGTGACGATGACAGGGTCGGCCTGCTTGGCCGGGAAGCCCGTCGCGAGCCGGTCGGCAACCTGCCGGCTCTCCGCCGACTTGGGCAGCACGCGCGGGTCGCCACTGGAGAACACCACGCCGAGGAACGGAATGGCCAGCGCGAGAAGCGCCGCGCTCGTTGCGATCGCGATGATCGCGGGGCGTCGCTGGACGCGGTGCGCGAGCCTTCCGAAGAACCCTTCGCCGGCTGCCTGTCGCGGCATGTGGCCGAGGTGGTTGACGCACACCGCCAGCAACGCCGGGACCAAAGTGAGACCCGCCGCAAGGGCGATCAGAACGGTCGCGATCCCGCCGATGGCAAGCGAGGAGAACGTCGGGTCGCCGAAGACGAACAGTCCGGCGAGGGACGCGATCACCGTCATCGCCGAGAACGTGATCGTCCGACCAGCCGCCGCTGTGGTCCGTGCGGTCGCGTCGAGCAGGGGGGCACCGGCAGCGCGTTGCTCGCGGAACCGATTGGCCATGAGCAGGCTGTAGTCGACCGAGAGCGCGATGCCGAACAAGATGACGACGTCGATCGCGTAGCTGCCGACATCCATCAGGTGAGTCACGCCGAGAAGCAGCAACAGCGCGCCGGAGACAGTGGCGAATGCGCCGGCGAGCGGTATCAACGCGACCCGCACGCCACGGAAGACGAAGACGAGTGCGACAAGCAGGATCGGCAGCGCGATTGCCTCGCCCAGGTAGAGGTCTTTCGACGTCCGGACCGTCGAGTCGCGGTTGAACGCCAAGTCGCCGCCGACTTTCACGGTCGCTCCTGACACACTGTCGTGCAGCGCCTTGCGAATGTCGCCGACCTGCCGGTTGATTCTTTGCGTGTCATTGCTGTCGGCCTTCTTGACCATGACCAGCATCAGGCTCGCGTTTCCGTCGGTTGAGCGCAGCCGCGTGTCGTTGACGTCGTACGCCGTTGTCACTCCGGTGACGTCACGCACCTTCTCGGCCTTCGCCTTGGCGGCCAGCACTGCGGCGCGTGTCGCCGGATCAGTGACCGGCCGGCCGTTGATGAGCACGATGACACTCGGGCCGTGTGGATCGGCCTTGTCCATCAGGTTGAAGCCCTTGATGGACTCGGTGCTGGACCCACCGTTGGAATCCTTGAGGTGACTGAACACCTGGCTGCCGGCGACAAGTCCGACCACGAAGAGCAATGCCCATGCGGCCATGACCCAGCGGCGGCGGCGGCATGACCAACTGCCTAGCGCAGCAAGCATGACGAAGCCCTTTCAACGCAGGGGTGAGCAGAGGTTGGAGTGCGCCGGGTATGTCGAGCGCGGCTGCGGCGCGCTCGCGACAGGCGAACGCGTCGAGCGGCCCGAGTTCGTCGCGCCGCGAACGTGCGCGCGCGATGGGCGGCGCATCCGTTCCGTCGCGCGTGGACCCAGATTGAGATCAAAACAGTGCCGCCCACGAGCAACGGAAGGACGAGCATCGCGACAACGAGTTCGGCGTGAGCTGCATCGAATGCCGGCGCGTCGAAGGGAAGCTCGGCCGCACCGAACAGCGCGAGCAGCCAGGCCGCAAGAGCAGCGCCGAGCCAAAGCGCGCGTGACATTCGTAGCGTCACAGGGCACCTCCCCAGAGTGCCTCGACGGCCAGTCAGGCGGATAGGCGCGGGCGCGTCAATGACAAGCGTTGGCTAGTGTTCGCGGACCGGCTCGCATGGACGGGACTCAGATCGACAAGACGTAGTCACGACTGCGCCGACCTGCGTACGGCGGGCACGCAACGTGACTGCGACGTCTCGACTTGTCAGACTCACCCGTTGCTATAGCGACGCCACCGTCTGACAAGTCGCTGTGACAACGTTGCGGGTATGCCCAACCGGCTCAAGGACGCGACCAGCCCCTATTTGTTGCAGCACAAGGACAACCCGGTCGACTGGTGGCCGTGGTGCGACGAGGCGTTCGCCGAGGCGCGCGAGCGCGGCGTGCCGGTGCTGCTGTCTGTCGGCTACGCCGCCTGCCACTGGTGCCATGTGATGGCGCACGAGTCGTTCGAGGACCCGGCCGCCGCCGGCTACGTCAACAAGCACTTCGTGCCGATCAAAGTCGACCGCGAAGAACGGCCTGACGTCGACGCCGTCTACATGGAGGCGACCCAGGCCATGACCGGGCACGGAGGCTGGCCGATGACCTGCTTCCTCACTCCTGCCGGCGAGCCATTCTTCTGCGGCACCTACTTTCCGCCGACGGACCGACCCGGCATGCCGTCGTTCCGCACGGTCTGCCAGTCGGTCACCGCCGCGTGGGTGGAACGACGGGAGGAGATCGAAGCCGCCGGCGCCGACATCGTGCGGCAGCTCGCTCAACAAGGCGACTCGCCGAAGAGCGCCAGTGTCGGCATCAGCACTGCACAGCTCGACGCTGCCGCAGAGCGGCTGGCGATGGAGCACGACGACACCTACGGCGGCTTCGGTGGTGCGCCGAAGTTCCCCCCGTCGATGGTGCTGGAGTTCTTGCTGCGCCAACACGCTCGCACCGGCAGCGATCGGTCGTTGCAGCTGGTGGACGCCACGTGCGAGCGGATGGCGCGGGGCGGCATCTATGACCAGCTCGCCGGGGGCTTCGCCCGCTACAGCACCGACAACCGCTGGGTGGTGCCGCACTTCGAGAAGATGCTCTACGACAACGCACTCCTCGCGCGCGTCTACGCGCACTGGTGGCGCGCAACCGGATCGTCGCTTGCGCAGCGCATTGCGGTCGAGACGTGTGAGTGGATGCTCGCCGACCTGCTCACCGCTGAGGGGGGCTTCGCGTCTGCTCTCGACGCGGACAGCGAAGGCGAAGAAGGCAAGTACTACGTCTGGACGCCGGACGAGGTCGGGCCGGTCGCAGCGCGGATCTTCGGTGTCACCGAGCAGGGCACGTTCGAGCACGGCCGGTCGGTGCTGCAGCTGCTCGACGATCCCGACGACGTGGAGCAGTGGCGCGACGAACGTGCACGCCTGCTCGCCGTACGACGCAACCGGATCCCGCCGGCACGCGACGACAAGGTCGTCGCGGCGTGGAACGGCTTGGCCATCGCCGCACTCGCCGATTGCGGTGTGCTGTTCGGCCGCGACGACTTCGTCGATGCAGCGGTGCGGTGTGCCCGGCTGCTGATCGACGTCCACCTCGTCGACGGGCGGCTGCGGCGGGTGTCCCGCGACGGCAAAGTCGGTGCGCCGGCCGGTGTGCTCGAGGACCACGGCGACGTCGCCGAGGGGCTTCTGACCCTGCACCAGGTGACCGGCGAGAGCCGGTGGCTGGACGTCGCGGGCGAGCTGCTCAGGGCGGCGCAGCGGCACTTCCCCGACGATCAGGGTGGCTTCTTCGACACGGCGGATGACGCGGAGCGGCTCGTCCGAAGGCCGCAGGACCCGACCGACAACGCCGCCCCGTCGGGCCTTGCCGCCACGGCGGCGGCCTTGGTGACCTACGCGGCGCTGACCGCCAACACCGAAGCGCGCGACGCGGCCGAGCGTGCCCTTGGGGTGGTGGCGCCGCTGGTGGAACGATTCCCGCGCTATGCCGGCTGGGCGGCCGCCGCGGCGGAAGCCGTCGCAGCGGGCCCGCTCGAGGTTGCCGTCGTCGACGCCCCGGACCTGGCGCGCATCGCCCGGTTGACGACCTCGCCCGGCGCGGTGGTCCTCACCGGCGGCCGATCACCGTTGCTCGACGACCGGCCCCCGGGGGCGGCGTACGTCTGCCGTGGCTTCGTCTGCGACGCCCCCATCCGGGACCCGGATGACCTCGCCAAGCGGCTCGCCGTCCGCTGACGGCGCTCTGCCTCTCTGTCCGCCTACGGCGAACGCACCTTGCTTCTGCCGATGTAACGGCGTAATCATGTAATCATGAGTGAGGGTACAGAGAGCATCAGCAGCTGGCTGGCCGGGCGGCTGCCGGACGACTGGTTCGACGGCGCCCCCGAGATCACCGTCGACCGCGACGAGGTGCTCGTCGTCGGTCGGCTTCCCGCCCCTGACGGGGCTGACGCCGACGGCGAGGCCGGCCGGATCGCGCGGTTCCGGGAGGAGACCCGCGACCGGCGCATCCGCATCGCCAGGGAAGCCGAGCAGCGCTTTGCCCACAAGGTCGCGTGGGGCGCGCAGTGCGGCGAGACTCGCGAGCTGTTCACGACGTTGTCGGTGCCGGTGATGACGCGACTGCGTCAGCCGGAGCGGCTGGTCCTGGACACCCTCGTCGACGCCGGCGTGGCCCGGTCGCGGTCGCACGCCCTGGCGTGGTGCGTCCGGTTGGTCGGGGAGCACAGCGACGAGTGGCTGACGCAGTTGCGGACGGCGATGGAAGAGGTACGTCGAGTGCGCGACCAAGGCCCGGCCTGAGGGCTCTCCACGCAAGATCGTGCGGTTAATGCTGGGCCGGCCAAGGGAATTGTTGTGCTTGTTATAGTTTTCACAATCCCCTTTGCGCCCAGCCGCACAACCATTGCGAGTGGAGTTCTCGATGACGAGTGCCGCGACCATCCCCGGGCTCAACGAAGCGCCCACCAAGCACGCGAAGCTCATCGCGTGGGTCCGGCAGATCGCTGAACTCACCAAGCCCGACCGGGTCGAGTGGTGTGACGGCTCCGAGGAGGAGTGGGACCGGCTGACGACCCAGCTCGTCGACGCCGGCACGTTGATCAAGCTCAATCCGGAGAAGCGCGCCAACTCCTTCTACGCGCGAAGCGACCCGTCCGACGTCGCGCGCGTCGAGAGCCGCACGTTCATCTGCAGCGAGAAGGAAGCCGACGCCGGCCCGACCAACAACTGGATGGCGCCGCAGGAGATGCGGGGCACCCTTCAGCCGCTGTTCGACGGCTGCATGCGCGGCCGCACGATGTACGTCGTCCCCTTCTGCATGGGCCCGCTCGGCTCGAAGATCTCCGCTCTCGGCGTCGAGATCACCGACTCGGCCTACGTCGTCATCTCCATGAAGATCATGACGCGCATGGGCAAGGCAGCCCTCGACGCGCTCGGCGAGACCGGCTTCTTCGTGCCCGCGGTGCACACGGTCGGGCAGCCGCTCGCCGACGGCGAGCAGGACGTGCCGTGGCCCTGCAACGACACGAAATACATCGTGCATTTCCCGGAGACGCGCGAGATCTGGTCCTACGGCTCGGGCTACGGCGGCAACGCGCTGCTCGGCAAGAAGTGCTACGCGCTTCGCATCGCCTCGGTGATGGCCCGCGACGAGGGCTGGTTCGCCGAGCACATGCTGATCCTCAAGCTGACCTCGCCCGAGGGCGACGTCCGCTACATCACCGGCGCGTTCCCGTCCGCGTGCGGCAAGACCAACCTGGCCATGCTCCAGCCGACGATTGCCGGCTGGAAGGCCGAAACGGTGGGCGACGACATCTGCTGGATGCGGTTCGGCGACGACGGGCGGCTGCACGCCATCAACCCGGAGGCCGGGTTCTTCGGGGTCGCGCCGGGCACCGGAGAGTCGACGAACAAGAGCGCGGTCGACACGCTCTATGCCAACTGCATCTTCACCAACGTCGCGTTGACCGATGACGGCGACGTGTGGTGGGAGGGCTTGACCGAGAAGCCGCCGGCGCACCTGATCGACTGGAAGGGCCGCGACTGGACGCCGGACTCGCAGGAACCTGCCGCGCACCCCAACGCGCGGTTCACCGCGCCGGCCTCGCAGTGCCCGACGATCGCCCACGAGTGGGAAGACCCCAACGGCGTCCCGATCGACGCGATCCTGTTCGGTGGCCGCCGGGCCACCAACGTGCCGCTCGTGACCGAGTCCTTCGACTGGCAGCACGGCGTGTTCCTCGCGTCCAACGTCTCGTCCGAAGGCACGGCGGCGGCCGAGAACAAGGTCGGCGAGCTGCGCCGCGACCCGTTCGCGATGCTGCCGTTCTGCGGCTACAACATGGGCGACTACTTCGGCCACTGGCTGACCACTGGTGCGAAGGCCGAGGCAAGCAAGCTGCCGCGGATCTACTACGTCAACTGGTTCCGCAAGGACGCCAACGGCAAGTTCGTCTGGCCGGGCTTCGGTGACAACAGCCGGGTGCTGAAGTGGATCGTCGAGCGGCTCGAGGGCAAGGCGGCCGCCGACCAGACGGCGATCGGCAACGTCCCGACGCGGGACGCGCTGGACCTGAGCGGCCTCGACCTGACCGACGAGCAGATCGAGCTGCTGCTGACCGTGGACAACGACGCCTGGCGGCAGGAGGCCGAGCAGATCGCTCCGCATTACCAGCGATTCGGCGACCACCTGCCGAGCGAGCTGTGGGAGGAGCTGGGCAAGCTTCAGGAAAGGCTTGGCTGACCGGCACCCGGCCGAGGTCTCGAGGCGTCTAGCCTTCTGACCCATGGGGCTGCGCGACGTCGTCTACGGCGTCTACGAGAAGCGGCTCACGCGTGCGCTCGCCGGCGCGCCTGGGCCGCGGCACGTCGGCGTCATCCTCGACGGCAACCGGCGCTGGGCCAAGGCTGCTGGCGCCGCGCACGTCAGCCAGGGTCATCAGGCCGGCGCCGACCGGATCTCTGACCTGCTGGAGTGGTGCGACGACGCCAAGGTCGAGGTCGTCACGTTGTGGCTGCTCTCGAGCGACAACCTCAACCGTTCCGAGGACGAGCTGGTGCCGCTGCTCGGCATCATCGAGGACACGGTCCGCGACCTGGCTGCACCGGAGAAGCGGTGGCGGGTGCATCCGGTCGGGGCGCTCGACCTGCTGCCGGACTCGACAGTTCACGTCCTGAAGGACGCGGACGAGGCCACCCGCGCCAAGCCGGGACTGATCGTCAACGTGGCCATCGGCTACGGCGGGCGGCGCGAGATCGCCGACGCCGTGCGCGCGCTGCTGCATGAGCACGCCTCGCGCGGCGCGTCGCTCGAGGAGGTTGCGTCGGTGCTCGACGTCGAGCACATCGCCGACCACCTCTACACGCGCGGGCAGCCGGACCCCGACCTCGTCATCCGTACGTCGGGCGAGCAACGGCTCGGCGGGTTCATGCTCTGGCAGAGCGCGCACTCGGAGTTCTACTTCTGCGACGCACTCTGGCCGGACTTCCGGCGGATCGACTTCCTGCGCGCGTTGCGGTCCTACGCGCTACGGCAGCGCAGGTTCGGCGCCTGACCCTTACTGCCCGTGCGCCGCGCAGTACGACGTACCGGCGGCCAGAGCGCCGGCAGTGTCGCCCGCGGCGAGCTTGGCGTCGATGCTCGCCGCCACCGGTGACGACGACGGATCCACCGGGGGCTTGCGCAATGCCGTGACGGCCGCCTGTAGCGCGGTCACGGCACTCGCGTCGTCGCCGGCCTGACGATCGGTGCTGGCGGTCTGGACGTTGGCGCATGCGGCGATGACGCCGGCGCGCGTGGCGACGTTGAGCACACCGCCCGGCCCGGACGACGACCCGCCGCACCCGGCCAGCACGGCCATGAGCCCGATGCCGATGACACTGATCTTCGCCGTCACGACCACGTTTTCGCGAGACACGCCGCAGAGGTGGTCGCCACCGCGAAGATCAGCGTTGTGCACGGCTAGATGATCGGTGCTCAGCCCCGCGTTGTTGAGTGCTTCGCGCGGTTCACTTCCGGGTTGTAGCAGGCGCCACGCATCCCGAGCATCTGGGCCGGGACGCAACGGTTGGAGTTGCGGCACAGGCGCGGATGCTGGTCACCGGCCAGGATCCGGTCGGCCAGGTCCGGCTCGGCATAGAACGGCCGGCCGATGCCGACCATGTCCGCTTCGTCGCGTTCCAGGATCTCGTTGACTTCCGCGGCAGTGCGGATGCCGCCGACGGCGAAGACGGGAATGCTCACCTGCGCCGACACCGCCGCGAACAGCGAGCGGTTCCACATCGGCTCGAACGGCGCGCGTCGGCCACCCCACTCGAAGCCGGCTCGGAGGGTGAAGCGGCGCCACCGGTTGGGCGCCGCGCGCTGCAACCGTGCCGCCATCGCCTTGTTGGTCGTGAGGTTGTCGGGTGCGTCACCACGGGACAGCGTCGTATCCGGGAATACCGAAACCCGGACCGGCGTGACCGCGTCGTAGCCCCACTCCTGCATCAGTCGGGCCAGCTCGATGGCCTCGGCGTCGGTGCATCTCGGCAGCCCGGGCGGAGCGGTTTCCGACGGCACTTTGACGGTGCAGGCGAAGTCGGCACCGGCTCGGTCGGCGACCGATCTGCGGATCAGACGCAGGATGCGCGCCCGGTTCTCGACCGGACCGCCGAACTCGTCGGTACGCCGGTTGTAGAACGGCGACAGGAACTGGTCCAGCAGCTTCGCATTGGCCGAACCGAGTTGGATGCCGTCATAGCCCGCCTCGCGCGCCCACGCCGCGATCTCGCCGTAGCGGTCCGCCATTGCCACGACCTCGTCGGTCGTCATCACGTGGACCGGCACACCGCGGTAGAGCGGCCGCAACCAGATCGGCAGTGGTGACGCTGCGAGGAGCGGACCTCGGCGCTGCGATGCGTAGGGCTCGTGCCATGCCTCCATCGCGTAGATGCCACCGTGCCCGAGTTGCAGGAAGATGCGGGCGCCGGCGGCATGCACGGCGTCGACCATCGGCGACAACCGCAGCACCTTCTCGCGGGAGTCGACACACGTCATCCCGGGCGACGTCCGCCCTTCGGGCCAGATGCACGACGACCCCTGGATGATGAGCCCGACGCCGTGCCTGGCGTTGTCCACGAACTGGCGGGTATACGACTCGCAAGCATCGTCGCCGTCACCGGCTCCTTCGAGAACGGGTGCTCGGTAGAGCCGGTTGCGGACGGTGGCACCGCCGATGCGTAAGGGCAGGTGGAGCACATCGGACATACCGCCATCATCCCTGGTCCGTTCGGTCCTGCGTGTCGCCGCGGTCGCGGACGCCGACGGTCGTACCGTCGGCGTTGGCGGACCGACCCGGCCGCCCCTCGTGCGGAGGACAAGTGACCCCTACTCCCACCCCTGCGACAACCACCGGCACTCGATCCCGCAAGCGCAGCAAGAAGCGCACATTCGTTCTCGACACCAGCGTGCTCCTCGCCGATCCCGGTGCCATCGCCCGATTCGCCGAGCACGAAGTGGTTCTGCCGATCGTCGTCATCACCGAACTCGAGGCAAAGCGGGCGCATCCCGAGCTCGGCTGGTTCGCGCGGCAGTCGCTGCATCTGCTCGATGAGCTGCGTATGGCCCACGGCCGGCTCGATGTGCCGCTTCCGGTCAACGACGCGGGCGGCACGGTGCGCGTTGAGCTCAACCACAGCGACCCCTCCGTCCTGCCGCCGGGCTACCGGCTCGGCGACAACGACAGCCGACTGCTCGCAGTTGCGCGGAGCCTTGCCGCCGAGGGTTGTGACGTCGTACTCGTCAGCAAAGACATGCCGTTGCGCATCAAGGCGGCGAGCATCGGTGTGCATGCGCAGGAATATCTTGCCGAGCAGGTTGAGTCCGGCTGGACCGGCATGGCCGAGCTGGAGCTCGGCGGTGACGCGGTCGATGCGTTGTACACCAACGAAATCGTCGACCTGCCCGAGGCACGCGAGCTGCCGTGTCACACCGGGTTGGTGCTGTTGTCCGAACGCGGCCACGCACTCGGCCGCGTGACGCCGGACAAGCACGTGCGGTTGGTTCGTGGTGATCGTGATGCGTTCGGCGTGCACGGCCGCAGCGCGGAGCAGCGGATCGCACTCGACCTGTTGCTCGACTCCGACATCGGCATCGTGTCGCTCGGCGGCCGCGCCGGCACCGGCAAGTCGGCGCTCGCGCTGTGTGCCGGCCTGGAAGCCGTGATGGAACGCGGCCAGCATCGCAAGGTCGTCGTCTTCCGGCCGTTGTACGCCGTCGGCGGCCAGGAGCTCGGCTACCTGCCGGGCACCGAGGCGGAGAAGATGTCGCCCTGGGGGCAAGCTGTCTTCGACACGCTCGGAGCGCTGGTCTCGCCGCACGTGATCGACGAGGTGATCGACCGCGACCTGCTCGAAGTGCTGCCACTCACCCATATCCGCGGTCGGTCGTTGCACGACGCGTTCGTCATAGTCGACGAGGCCCAGTCACTCGAGCGCGGTGTTCTGCTGACCGTGCTGTCGCGCATCGGGCAGAACTCGCGCGTCGTGCTCACCCACGATGTCGCCCAACGCGACAACCTGCGCGTCGGGCGGCACGACGGTGTTGCGGCCGTGATCGAGGCGCTGAAAGGTCACCCACTGTTCGCGCACGTGACCTTGACGCGATCGGAGCGATCGCCGATCGCCGCTTTGGTGACCGAGATGCTGGAGGATCTCGGCGTATAGGTCTGGATCAGGGAGACTGCTGCTGTGGTCATCCCGATCCACGATGAGAACCCGACTCGGCGCGCGCCGGTCATCACCTACTTGCTGATCGCGCTCAACTTCGTCTTCTTCTTCACCGAGCCGGTGGTCTCACAGATCGGCGTCGGCCAGCAAACGGTTGCGCAGGCATGTCAACAGCAGCAGTACTTCGACAAGTACGCCGCGATCCCGAAAGAGCTGACGCACAACAAGCCGATTCAGCCCGAGGTGCGGGCTGAGCCACTGCCCGGAACCCCGTTCGCCTGTCGCATCGACGAGCGCGGAAAGAAGCCTTATCTCTCAGTGCTCTATTCGATGTTCCTGCACGGTGGTTGGCTGCACATCCTGGGCAACATGCTGTTCCTCTGGATCTTCGGTAACAACGTCGAAGACCGGTTCGGACGCATCGGCTATCTGCTCTTCTACTTGTTCTGCGGCTATGTCGCGGCGTACGGCTTTGCCTACGGCAATCCGAACTCCACGGAAACCTTGGTAGGCGCGTCCGGCGCGATCGCGGGTGTCCTGGGCGCCTATCTCGTCATGTTTCCGCGAGCGCGCGTGACGAGTCTGGTGCCCATCATCTTCTTCATCCCTCTCCGGCTGCCGGCGTGGGCAGTGCTCGGCAGCTGGTTCGTGCTGCAGTGGCTCTACTCGAGTGGGAGCGCCATGGCCAGCGGGGCTGGTGTGGCGTATCTGGCGCACGTCTACGGCTTCCTCGCGGGCATCGCCGTGGCGGTGTTGGCCCGACCGCTGCTCAATCGCTCTTCTCCGACTGCACGACGGACGTAGGTCCGGCACATCTGGGTAGGACCCGCCGCGGTGTCGAACAGCCTGATGACAGGTGTTACCTGCGTGACTGTTGTGCCCCAATGGCGCCTGTTGTTGATCAAATGTGAGGTTACTCACGCGACAAATCGGGCAAGGGGCATGGTGCTTGCTGCAGTTAGCAGTGTGAAATGGAGGTACGACGCGATCGGCTGCGAGCGGCTGACCGTCGAGGGCGCAGCGAACCACGCGCCCGATGGTGGATGCCTGACTGTCTGCCAACGCCCTGGCCGCGCCACGAGCGCGTTTGTTGCCGCCGACCCGGTGTCGGCGCTGCGTTTCCTGCCGGGGTGCCCCGAGGGCTGCTGAACCCAGCGGCCCGCGAGTGCACGAGAGGCAAGAGTTTTGAACCGGACGCTGTTCCGGGGGGTCACTGCAGGTCTCATCTCGGGGGTGGTCGTCGCAATAGGAGCGATTGCAGGAACCGCCCTCGCCGCCGCACCACCGAAGAGCACTGACGCGACGCCGTACGTCGCAGAACCCACCCCGCCGACGATGGCGAGCGTGCTGTACGCCGAACGCCGCGCCGCAGCGCTCAGAGCGGCCCACAAGGCCCGGCTTGCGCGTCTCGCGGAGCAGCGGCGGCGTGCCGCGGCATCGCGGCGGGAACGCCGCCTGGCGCTGACGGGGTCACCACAGGGGATCGCGCACGCCCTCGTCCTCCGGCACGGCTGGAGCGAGTCGCAGTGGGGCTGCCTCGACCAGCTCTGGACGCGCGAGAGCAACTGGCGGGTCTCCGCTCAGAACAGCTCCGGCGCTTACGGCATCCCGCAGGCACTGCCTGCGTACAAGATGTCGATGATGGGCTCCGACTGGCGCACCAACCCGATCACGCAGATCCGCTGGGGCATCTGGTACATCGCTGACATGTACGGAAGCCCGTGCACAGCGTTGTCACACAGCTACAACTACAACTATTACTGACTAGGCGCGGGTAGTCCCCGCGGGCCAGCATCTCCGAACGGCCGAGCGCGCTGGCCGTTCGTGTGATTGACCCAACCCGTCACGTCTCGCACCGTGATGGGGGAGGTCGAAACGCGTGCGTTCGATGCGGGTCGTGCTGTGGTGCGTGTGGCTCGTCGGGGGCGCACTCACGGTCCTGCATGCCCTCGACCCAGGCCGTCTAGCCGTGCACAGCCCCTCGTCGTCAGCTGTATTCGAGACCATTGCGGCGTGCGGCGCGAGTCTGCTCGCGGGCCTCACCTTCGGGCGGTGGCGCCAGCGCCAGCTCGTACCTGACCTCATCACCTGCTACGCGTTCAGCATGCTCGCGGTCGGCAACGTCATCTTCGTGCTGCTGCCCATCGTGGTCGCCTCCGACGATGTGACGCCCAGCGTGCGGGCAGCCGCGTTTGTGAGCGGCGGCCTGGCGGCGATCCTGTTCATGGCCGCGAGCCTCGTTCCGGAGCGACCGGTGCCGAGCCGTCGGCCGCAGACCGACTTCCCGTTGCTGGCGCTCGTGGTGCTGGTCGTGGCCGGGATCGCGGCGCTGGTCGCGGCCCGCAGCGGCGGCACTTTCTCGACGTTGTCCGGGACCCCGTCAACCGAAGCCACGGCGAACGACGGTCAGACCGCGATCACCGCGTTTCAGCTGGCGGCCGGGGCGGCGTTCGCGATTGGTTCCTGGCGGTTCGCGCGGCGCGCGGGCCGCAACGGCGATCCCTTCTACGGCTGGCTGGCCGTGACGGCGGCGCTGTGGTCGTTGTCGCGCGGCAACTTCGCCTTCACGCCGCCGCGCGAAGTCTTCGAGATCACGGTCGGCGACTGGCTGCGGCTTGCGGCGTACGCCGTTGCTGTGGTCGCGGCGGCAACCGAGTTCACGTCCTACTGGCGCCGGCTCGCGGAGACGGCGGTGCTCGAGGAGCGTCGGCGGATCGCGCGTGACCTGCACGACGGTCTCGCGCAGGAGCTCGCCTTTATCGCGACCCAGACCAGATCGTTCGCCAGTGACGGGGACGGCGCGGCTGCAGTCGTTGCGCGCGCATCGGAACGCGCGCTGGACGAGTCGCGTCGTGCGATCGCGGCGCTTACCCGAGCGGTGGATGAACCTCTCGACGTGGCGTTGGCGCAGCAGGCAGAGGAGATCGGTGGCCGCCTCGGCATCCGCGTCCTGCTTGATCTGGATCCGGTCGGCGGCGTCTCGGCCGACACGAAGGAAGCGTTGCTGCGCATCGCGCGCGAGGCGATGACCAACGCAGGACGGCACGGTCGGCCATCGAAGATCGTGGTGAGCCTCGGCAACCACGACGGAGTCTCGTTGCGAGTGGCCGACGACGGGCGAGGGTTCCGGGTCGATGACCCGCGCACGTTCGCCGGCGGCCGCTACGGAATTGCTGGAATGCGTGAACGAGCGGAAGCGCTCGGTGGAAAGGTCAAGGTCGAGTCACGCCCATACGGGGGAACGAAAGTCGAGGTTTGGGTGCCGTGAGTTATCGCGTTCTCATTGCAGATGACCATCCGCCGACACGCGCAGGCGTGCGCGGCGCGCTGGAGTCGTCCGGCATGTTCGACGTTTGCGCGGAAGGCGCAACTGCCCCCGCCGCGGTCGAAGCTGCGCTGTTGCACAAGCCGGACGTCGCATTGCTCGACATCCACATGCCCGGCAGCGGCATCACCGCGGCACACGAGATCGCGAACGCTCTGCCCGACACGGCGATCGTGATGCTCACCGTGTCCCGCGATGACGAGGATCTGTTCGCCGCACTGCGCGCCGGTGCGCGTGGCTACCTGCTGAAAGACATCGACCCGGATCGGCTCGCCAACGCGCTGAGTGGCGTGCTCGCCGGCGAGGCGGCACTGCCGCGCGGCCTGGTCGCTCGGGTGATCGACGAGTTCCGCACCCGTGACTCGTCGCACCGCCGCGAGGGTGTGCTCGCGAAGCTCACCGATCGCGAGTGGCAGGTTCTCAAGGCCATGCAGCAAGGGAAGTCGACGGCGGAGATGGCCGCCGAGATGTTCGTGTCAGCGGTCACGATCCGCACGCACGTCTCGGCGATCCTGCGCAAGCTGCATGTCTCGGACCGAGAGGCCGCTGTCCGACTTGCCGCAGAAAAACGACAGGTCGTCTGACGTCGCTTTCTGTCAACCCCTGTTGGTATTTCTCAACGGGGGACTAAGACGTTCGACCATGCCCGAAGTCGGCCCTTCCGCCTAGCGTGCCGAGGCGACTACCGCATTTGGCGGGGCCATATTCACCCGTGGGGGTGGGGCATGGACGGATTGCGTGCGCAGGGTCGTAGTTGGTCGGCTCGTCAACCGCAGCGGCGCCGCCTGACGTTAGTGGCGATCCTCGCCGTCCTAGCGTCCTGGGTGCCGGCCGGCCTGGCAATGTCGTCCGGTGCGGCTCATGCGGCCAACAGCAACTTTGGCTACAAGCTGCTCGGCTGTATCCAGGACGGCACGATCACGATCACACCGCAGAACCTCGTGTGTCCTGATGGAGGCACGCCCACGGGTGGCGCCTATACGACGGGCAACATGGGCAAGTTGTGGAACGAGCTCGACATCGTTCCGCACCGAGTGATTCTGACCGACAACACGGCCGAGGACGTGACGTTCTACGTTGCCGGCGATCATCACCAGTCGTCGGTCAACGACCCGAAGATCGGCTGGGACGTCATCGGATCGCTTGTCCTCAACGTTGCCGAGTCGGACGCGTCGTGCCCGCCGCTGCCGACGATGGGAACTCAGACCGTTGAGCCGGGACAGGCCGGTGGCGCCTTTGACACCATTCAGCGCTCTGTGACGCTGCATATGCCTGTTACGAGCACGGGCTGTGTCTACGACTACTACCAGCGGCTCGCAATCGGCGCTTCGCTGTACACGGGCTCGTCGCTGCAGTCCTACGTCATCTTCAACGGCCAGAAGCGTATCCAACTGCCGGTCGGTGCCATCCAGCCACAGCAACTGGGCTTGGACATGCACGCAGTGGAGAACAGCGCCTTCTCATGGAACGTCGTCAAGAACTCGACGACCACCGTTGACTTCGGCAACACCTGCTCCAACACGCTGAGCTCGGCTGTGACGACCACCGTCACCTGGACGAAGGACGCTGGGACACCTAGCGGATACACCGTGACGACGAATGTGACGGCGACCAACCCAGCCGCGCGCGACGTCACCGTCGACCCGACGCTGACGGTGTTTTCCGGAACCAACGCCATCGATGGTCCGACGGATCTTGGACCGAAGATCGTGCTTGCCCGCAGCGACAACAGCTGGACCGTGATCACCCACGTGACGGACTTGTCAACGCTGACAGCGACGAACCCGCCGTCGTTCAACGCGAGTGCGACGGCGACGTACGCCGACGTGATCAGCGGCGTCCCCGTGCCTGGGACGACCTCGGCAACCACGTCACTGCTCAACAGAGACATTTCGTCCGGCAGCAACTCCGGTGACTCGGGTGTGGTGACCGACACCGAGTCGATCACCGGAACTGGCCTGCAATTCTCAGCAGACAGCGCCACGACCGGTTCGTTCACGGGTGGCTACGTCGCCACGACCAAGACGACAGGCCCCGTCGGCTGGTCGTCGGGGACGGTGAGCGGCAGTGGCAGCGTGACCATCGACAAGACCGTCTACGTGGCGAGCAAGACGGTGATCAACAACGGTGACCTCTACGACACGGCGACCGTCGATTGGACCGCGGACAGCTTTACGACGCCGCAACACAACATTCCGATCACCGCTGAAGCGACCCCGACGCTGGACGTGTCGAAAACGACAAGTGAGCAGTTCGTCTCGGCTAAGACATACACGTTCCACTTGATGTCCGGAACATCCCCGAGCGGAACCGACACTGGCCGATCCACGACGACCTTCATTCCGGCGGGTTCGGAAGGACCGGTTGTCTCCGATAGCGTCTCCGCCGACACGCTTTCCGCGACGAACGCCAACCCCAGTCCGAGCGCCAGCTACTACTTCCACGAGGACGCGCAAGCTCCTTACTCGGCCCAGGACTCGAGCGGGGCGACGTTCGCTGTCACGAACGGCGCCCTCAACGCCTGCTCGGCGGAGATCGACGTCCAGAACGTCGCGGACCCGCCGCTGGCTCGCGTGCAGAAGATTACGTTGCCCGCAGGTGCGACCACGTGGACGTTCCGGCTTGCCGGTAAGAAGGCCGACGGCAGCGCGTTCACGGAGGACAAGGTTGCTACGGCGGGCGCCGGCTACGTCCAGTTCGCCCAGCCGCTCGAGTTCGACGGCGGCACCTACACCATCACCGAGATCCCCACGGCTGCGCAGGCCGCAGCCTGGGACCTCACAAACATCAGCGGCTACTACGGCACCGATGATCCATCGAACCAGGACCCCAACCGGGTCTCTGAGAACTCTGGAAGCAAGAGTTGTTCGTTCACGGTCCATCTGACTTCGGACTTCTCTCCGAACTTCATGTCGTGCACGTTCACGAACACCGAGCGCGCGGATGTCTCCCTGCTGAAGCAACTGAACGGCGGAACGATTCCTTCCGGCAGCACGTTCAACGCCGACTTCACTCTGTACAACAGGGGCGCGGATGGCGTGTTCGGGACAGGGGATGACTCGACTGTCGCGACGAAGACGGCGAACGCCGCCAACGCTGGTGTTCTTGACTTTGGGCTGCAGCAACCCGGTAGCTACACGATGTGCGAAACGCTCGGGCTAGGCGCCGGCCAGCTCGGTCAGTGGCAGATCGACGGCACTACGGTCACGCCGTACAACCCGACTCCGGGCAATGACATCGGCGTGCGCTGCTACGACTTCACACTGTCGGCCGGTGTGGGCCGCGCGTTCCAGGTCAATGACGTCCTCGTGGGCGGCAACCCACTGACGATCGGGTACTGGAAGAACTGGAACTCGTTGGCCCGTTCGTCGAGCTTCCTCGCAAAACACTCCACGATGCCAACCGTGGACAGCGTCCTGGCCAAGCTCGGCGGGACAATCACGTTGGGAGTGAATGACGGATCCGGCCAGGGCTATGTGACGGTGACCAGTGTCCAGACCGCCGTGAACGTTCTCGGCAATGCGTCGACGAAGTACGCCGAACACGGTCTGGCGGCCCAGCTCCTCGCTGCCAAGCTCAACGTGGGAGCTACCGCGTTCCCGTCATGCACGACCATCGGAGCCTGGATCACGCAGGGCGACAGCTTGCTCAGCATGCTGAAGAACCCGCCGTTTGCTGCGAAGAACGTCTGGTCGAACGCGACATACCAGACGACCGCGGCAGTGCCGTCGAACAACAGCCTGCGGGGGCTCTTCACCGCTGCTCACGACACGCTGAACGCCTTCAACAACGGCGTCTGTCCGACGACGACGCCATAACGGAAGCAGCCATAGACGGCAGAGGGCCCCGGAGCGCGCTCCGGGGCCCTCCACGTTCTGTCAACGCCAGTTGTTCAGCAGCCAGGTCGCAAGCCCAGGAACGCTGCGCGGATCTGGGATGTCGGTGTTGAGGTGGCTCGGCTGCTCGGAGATCGCTGCTTGCGTGCCGAACAGCAGTCGATAGTCGTCGGCAATGATCTCGCTGACCTGCCAGGTGTAGGAACCGTTGGTCCGGCCGTCGGTGGCGAGGGTGGTGCTGCCGTCCGACGTCGTCCAGCGGACGTTCTCGTACGACAACCAGCTCCCGTTATGGACGAGGTAGTAGTAGTAGTAGGACCAGGCGTGGCCGTACTCGTGTGCGACAGACCGGTCCGCCATCGACGTACCACCGGCGCCGTAGAGCGTGGTCGTGGCGGTGTAGCCGGAGTAGGTGCCGTCCATGAGTGTGCTGCTCACCGTCGTCTTGTCGCCGTAGGTGTCCTGGACGTTGATCGTGTAGTGCGGGCCCACCGTGGCCAGATCGAGAGCGTTGGCTTTCAGGATCGAGTAGACCAGGTTGATCGTCCACGGCCCGGTCGTGTTGACGTTGATGTGCACGCCCTCCGGACTGACCCATGAGCCTTGAGTACTCGGGGCGCTTGTGCCGCCGGTCGAGTTGCTCACGTTGAGCGTGGCGGAGGTCGTTGACGTGTTGCCAGCGGAGTCGGTGGCCCGAGCCGTCAGCGTGTGGCTGCCGTTGCTGACACCGGCGCTGTTCCACGACCAGGACCACGAGTTCGTGCCGCTCGCGGCCGTCCAGCTGCCGCCGTCGACCTGAACCTCGACCTTGCTGACGGAGACGTTGTCCGAGGCCGAGCCGCTCACCGAGACGCTCCCGGCAACGGTCGCACCTGAGGCCGGGTTGGCGATGGCGATGGCCGGCGGCGACGTGTCCGCCGTGGTGTTGCTCACTGTGAAGCTTCGGTTACTGGTCGACGTGTTTCCCGACGAGTCGGTCGCTCGAGCCGTCAGGGTGTGCGTGCCGTTGGCAGCGCCGTTCGTGTTCCACGTCCACGACCAGCTGGACGTCCCCGACGCCGTCTGCCAGGCGCCACCGTCGACCTGCACGGCGACTGACGCGACGGATGTGTTGTCCGACGCGGTTCCAGTGACGCTCACACTTCCGCCGACGGTTGAGCTCGCGGCAGGGGCCGAGAAGGTGACCGAAGGCGGCGTCGTGTCGCCGTTGGCGAACGACACAGAGAGCGCGGACGTCGAGCTGTTTCCGCTCGTGTCGGTCGCCTTGGCGTACAGGGTGTGCGACCCGTCGCCGTAGGCCGCCGTGTTGACGTTGGCGCTCCAGGAGGTCATGCCGTTTGCGGTGCTCCACGTGTTGCCATCAACGGAGACCTGAATCGACGACAGACCCGCGTTGTCCGAAGCGCTGCCCGACAGCGTCACATTGCCGGACAGGGTTGAGCCGGCGGCTGGTTGGACAAACGCAACGCTCGGGGGAGCGTTGTCGCGCTTTGGAGAGGCTTGCTTTGCCGCGAACGCCGCGGTGCCGCCGCTGCAGACGACGCCAAGAGCGACGGCAGTGAGGATCACCTGTCGGATTCGTGTGCTGGGGAACACGATGCACTCCTTCTGACCCGGGTTGCCGCGTCCGGAATCTGGTGGCGTGCGCCCTTAGTTCCTTCGCAGCAATCGCTACTGGTCTGATCGGGTGAATCGACTCGCGAATTGATAGTCAAAAATGACCAGACCGAATGGCCGAATGTCACTCTGCGTCGAGTGTCGGCAGGGTCAACGGGCCGTGGCGATCACGGTTCGTGAATAGCGGCCCGAACGGTCTCCCCGGGTTAGTTCGTGCGGGCCAGCTGACCACCTGCATCCGCGGTAGCAACAGGCGTTGGCACATCTCAACATGGGCCAGGACGTTCGCCCGATTTCGACGCGGTGGCCGTGTTCCTACCGTCGCGCCTTGGATGCCATTCGCGCGTCTGGCATGTCGCCCGGGCCGGCTACTGGCCCCGTAGATCGAGGTGGCTCATGAGTGACCCCCGAACACCGCCGGCTCGCCGACGTCACTCCAAAGCGGTTGTGCTTGCCGTCGCCGCGGTGCTCGGTGCGTCAGGTTCGGTCCTGGCCATCACGACGGCATCCGCGAACCTGTCGGGCAGCGCGTTCGAGGGGAACGACGGTGACATGGTCGTCACCACCCAGGGCAACACCGACTGGTCAAACGTCGCTGGCGTGCACGCGGGTATCGAAACCGCGAGCGGCAGTGGCGACAATGCGTTCGGTCAGGGCACCAAGGAGGACGTCAGCGCCGCCACCGTCGTAGACGGGTCGATCCCGCCGAACAAGAACGACCTCACCCGCTTTTACGAGGCCTCGGAGCGGGGTGCGAACGGTCACATCTACCTCTACCTCGGGTGGGAGCGGTTGGTGAACATCGGCAACGCCAACCTCGACTTCGAGATCAACCAAAAGGCGACGGCAGGCTTCACCAGCACGACCACCGGCCCTGTCACCTTGAACCGCACGGCAGGCGACCTGCTCGTTACCTACGACTTCGGCGGCAGCGGCACGCCGACCCTCGGCCTCAACACGTGGCTGACTGCTGCAGCTGGCAACACGGTCAGCCAGTGCCTGTCCGCGAACGCGCTGCCCTGCTGGGGCCAGCACCTTTCGATCACCGCCAGCAGCGGCGAGGGCGCCGTCAACACCGGACCGATCACCGAGCCCCTCGCGGGCGGAACGCTTGGGGCTGGGCTGTTCGGCGAAGCCGCGATCGACCTCACCGCCGCCCATGTGTTCCAGCCCGGCATCTGCGAGGCATTCGGATCGACGTTCTTGAAGAGCCGTTCGTCGTCTTCGTTCACCGCCGAGGTCAAGGACTTCGTCGCACCCGTCGGCGTGAACATCAGCAACTGCAGCACGATCACGATTCACAAGGTGACGGAAAACGGGGACTCCACGTTCGGCTACACGACGACCGGTGGCCTCAATCCCTCGACATTCAGCCTCTCCAACGGCGGGGCTCAGACCTACAGCAATCAAAGCCCCGGCAGCTACTCGGTCACCGAGAACCTGACCTCCGCGCAGCAGACGGCCGGCTGGACGTTGAAGAGCCTCAGCTGCACCACGTCCGGCTCGGGCACGAGCGCCACCCCGAGCGGGTCGACGGTCAACATCACGCTCACGTTCAATGCCAACGTCGACTGCACCTACACGAACCACATCAACCTCAGCCCGACGATCGCCACGACGTTGTCCGGCTCGACCGTCACTGTTGGGACCTCGGTCCACGACTCGGCCACGCTCAGCGGGGCTACGGCCAACGCGGGCGGCACGGTGACCTACAGCGCGTACGCCGGCGCGAACACCTGCACCGGCACGGATCTGCTCAACAGCACCCAGACCGTGACGAACGGCGGCGTCCCGGACTCCGACTCGATTAGCACCCTCAGTCCCGGCACCTACAGCTTCCAGGCGGTTTACAGCGGCGACCCGAACAACAACCCGGCCACCAGCGACTGCACGACCGAACAACTTGTCGTGAACAAGAAGCAGCCGACGGCGAGCACGGCGCAGTCACTGATCCCGAATGACTCGTTCACGCTGTCGGGCG
>Ga0070658_10000467_pt1 | contig 35027 bp, 32 predicted proteins | sample KBSC13metaG_FD_64664 | JGI IMG/M metagenome (GOLD analysis project Ga0070658, IMG submission 64664) | Corn rhizosphere microbial communities from Kellogg Biological Station, Michigan, USA - KBS C1-3 metaG | ecosystem: Host-associated > Plants > Roots > Rhizosphere > Soil ... | reverse complement strand
GGCAGGCTGCTGTGTCTCTATGGGTACGACATCGCGGCGGCGGGGCTGATCGCGCAGGAGGCGGGCTGCGTCATTACGGATGCCTGGGGCCGTTCACTCGACAACTGGAATCTGCTGGACACGACGGAGTCGAATTTCGGCTCGCTGCTGGCCGCCTCCAATCCCGCGTTGCACGCGCAACTGCTGGAGAGTGTCGAGGCAGGTTTCGCGGCGTATCGCGTCTGAATTCCGTTCTGAATTGCGTGCAGAGAGACGGAGAATTCAAGGCTTGAATTGACAAGCCGGGGCGTCTCTGTTATCATGTCGGAAACGAACGACGAAAGGTGTCTTATCGTGTCGGTCAACCCCGAACCAAGTGTGGCCTCGCGTCCGAACCGAACCTTCCAGATCGCTCCGCTCATCAATTTGATCGCGCCGCTCTGCTTTCTCTTTGTGCTGGGGATCGTTCTCTCCTTCCTGACCCCGCACTTCCACGACCGGGACAATCTGAAACAGATCCTCGTGCAGGCGGCGGCCATCGCTATTCTCGCCTGCGGACAGACCGCGGTCATCATCTCCGGCAACATCGATCTCTCCGTGGGCGCGATGATGGCGCTCTCCGGGATCTGCGCGGCCGATGCGATGGCGAACCGCCACGTCGGCATTCCCGGCGCGATGCTGATCGCCTGTCTTGTCGGCCTCGCGGCGGGCGCCGTCAACGGATTTATCACCTCGGTCGGCAAGATCCCCTCCTTTATCGTGACGCTCGGCTCGATGGGGATCTACTACGGCCTCGGCGGGATCATCTCCAATTCGCAGAACATCGGCGGAATGCCGACCGCTTTTACCAACTTCGGATCTGCCGAGTTGTTTGGCTCGGAGGGGCGGGACGGTATTCCCTATATCATTCTGCTGATGATCGGCGTGGCCATCGTGGCGCACATTCTGCTGACCCGCACGCGTTGGGGACGCTCTCTGTTCGCGATCGGCGGGAACACGGAGGCGGCGCGACTCTCCGGGGTGCGCCTGCCGAAGACGATCACCGGCGTCTTCGCCTTCTCCGGCCTGCTGGCGGGCATCGCCGCCATCGTCAATATCGCGCGCTCCAGTGTCGCCGCGCACGATGCGGGGACGGGGTATGAACTCTATGCAGTCGCGGCGACGGTCATCGGGGGCACGTCGCTGTTCGGCGGGCAGGGCGGTGTCATCGGAACCATCATCGGGGCACTGCTGATGTTTACGATCCGCAACGGCTGCGCACTCATGGGGATCAAACCGGAAGTCGAACGCGCCGTTATCGGGACCGTCGTTATCCTCGCCGTCCTGTACGACCGTTATGGACAGCCCTTCTTCCGACGGATGCTGGAGAATAAGGGAGGCGCCGGTGCGCACTAAGTTTTGGGCGGGGGTAGGCACGGCGCTGCTGCTGAGCGCCCTGATGACGCGGCCTCTGACGGCGCAGAACTGGCCGCAGCCGGCCGGGCCGAACGGCACCTGGCAGTTGGCGACCGGCAGCGCGCCCTCCTTCTGGAGTGTCGCGCTCAACAAAAATATTGTCTGGCGGTCCCCCATGCCGGGCGGCGGGCAGGGCGGCATCATCAAATGGGGAGATAAGCTTTTTCTCACTACCTTCCCGGAGTACAAAGAGGGGGAGCCGAAGTTCAGCGCGACGGTCCTGGGGCACTGCCTGGATGCGAAGACGGGCAAGATCCTCTGGTCAGTCACGCTGACCGGGGAGAACGCCAGCCCCTTGATGTACGCCTATAGCGATTCGACCTCCTGGACGCCCGTCACCGACGGCAAGCATGTCTGGTTCTTCAACTGCTCCGGGGAGATGGGCTGCTGGGACTTTGCGGGGCACGAGGTGTGGCGACGCAAGTTCTTAGCTCCCGGTGAGCCGTTCAACAAACAGCACGAGCCGATGCTCTTCGGCAGCACCCTCATCACCATGGAACCTCTCGCGCCCGGTGAGCCGAAATACGACGCGGCGCGCAAGAACTGGCACTATCTGCGCGGCATTGACAAGACGACCGGCAAAACCCTCTGGACCGCCGAAGACGGCTCGACCTACTACTGCACCTCCATGTTCGGGCGACTGCCGGACGGGACTCCCGCGATCTTTCACGGTCGTGGCGGACCGCACGGGGTGCCTGAGCGCCCGATCGGAGTCACCCTGACCAGCCTTGCGCCCGGCCAGGAAGGCAAGACGCTCTGGCGCTACACGCCCACCGATCTGCCGGGCGGGCCGGTAGACGGTACGACCTTCCAGGCGCTCTATACCATGACCTGGGACGCGAAGTACGCCTACTGGTTCCGCCACGCTCCGGAGGAGTCGCATCTGGTGCTCGATGCGAAGACAGGCGCGCTGCTGCGCACCCAGTCGCTCATCCGCGATGTGGACTATCGGCAGTGGGATCCGGCAGCGAAGAAGTACATCGTGCATAAGAACGTCAATATTCGGGAGATGCGCGATCTCTCCCCGACGGTCCCGCTGGGGCCGAAGGATGTGCTGCATGTCTTCCCGAACTGGCACGCCAACCTGGTCGCCTACGGCTACCACTACTTCTTCACTTCGACCGGGCATCGCCGCAACGACCACGCGCCGCCCGGATTGAGCGGACCTTCGCACTGTATCGGGCGTGTGAATGTCGAGACCGGCAAGGTCGAGTATCTGGAAGTTCCGGTGACGGTGATCCGCAAGCCGGGGCAACCGGATCAGCCGATCTACGGGATCGCGCAGACCACCAAAACGACCGACAACAACGGTCACGAGGTCGCACCCGAAGACCGATCCCGCACCGACGGCTGGACGATCCCGGCCTTTTTCGGCACGCCGATCGTGATCAACGGTAAGATCTACATGAGCACCATGCTCGGCATCACCTATGTCATCGACGCAAGAGCGAAAGTGCTCGACGAACATGCCCTGCTCGGCGTCAGCGATCTCGGCCCCTCCGGCGAGACGTGGAGCCTCAACTCCCTCAGTTACAGCGACGGCCGTCTCTACAATCGCAGCCTCAAAGAGGTCGTCTGCATCGGGAAATAGATCTATCAACAGGAAGCAAGCCATCATCGAACCCAGGGGGACCCTGGCGTCACGAAGGAGAGACAGAGAATGCGTAACTGGATGCGCTATAGTGGAATAGCCGCGGTCGCGGTGATCAGTTTGACCACCCTCGGCTGCCCGAAGGAGACTCCCACGCCCCCGACAACTGGGGGAACGTCGAGCCCGCCCACGAGCGGAAGCGCGACCCCTCCCGGCAAGAAGCTGAAGATCGCCGTGATCGTCAAAGGCACGGCGAACTCGTTCTGGAAGACCATGCAGGCCGGAGCCGATGCGGCCGGGAAAGAAGACAACGTCGATATCGTGTTCGATGGTCCCACACCGGAAGGCGATATTCAGAACCAGATCAACCTGGTTCAGACGCAGGTCACCAATATGGTCGATGGTCTGGTGCTCGCGGCAACCGACTCGAACGCGCTCGTGAAGCCGGTGCAGGAAGCGGTCAAGAAGGGTATTCCGGTCGTGATGGTCGATAGCGGCATCAACGATACGACCTCCCCGGTCTGCTATATCGCGACCGACAACGTCAAAGGCGGGCAGATCGCGGCCGACAAACTCGCCGAAGCGATCGGCAAGAAGGGCAATGTCGCGCTGCTGAGCATGGTCAAAGGTGCGGCCTCTTCGGATCAACGGGATCAGGGTTTCCTGGAGGGCATCAAGAAGTATCCGGATATCCATCTGGTCGCGACACTGTACACCGACAACAAGGTCGAGAAGGCGGTCGACCAGACGACCAATATGCTGACGGCGCATCCCGATATCGTCGGTATTTTCGCCACCAGCGAGCCTAATGGCGTCGGTTCGGCGAACGCGCTCAAACAGCGCAAACAGAACGGGAAAGTCACGCTGGTGGCCTTCGACTCCTCGAAAGACGAGGTTGCTGCGCTGGAGGATGGAACGATTCTCGCGCTGATGGTGCAGGACCCGTATCAGATGGGGTATAAAGGAGTCAAGACCGTCGAACAGGCCCTGAAGAAAGAGCCGATCACCGAGAAAACGGTGGACAGCGGCCTCAAAGTCGTCACGAAGCAGAACATGACGGATCCCGATATCGCGAAGCTGTTGCCGCGGAAATAGGCTGCGCACGCGCAGAAAAAGTGGCGCCGGCAGTCGTATCGAACCGTATCCGACGCAACAACCCGACGATGGCGTTGTCATAAAACCTATGTCAACGCCATCACGCATGTAGATCGAGGGAAAGAACTATTGGGTAAGAAGACGACGCAGAAAGTGCGCAACGGTGTCGTGGCCGGAGCCATCGCGAGCGGAATGCTGCTCCTGATGTGCGGCGCAGTCGGCCATGCCGCGGACGAGGCGAAAGCGGTCACGCCCGAGCAGGCCACCTTCTTCGAGAGCAAAATTCGTCCACTGCTGGCAAATCACTGCTATGAGTGTCATGGCGGAGCGGAATCGAAGGGCGGTCTGAAACTCGATTCGCTGGCCTCTATGCTCAAAGGCAATGCCCATGGTCCCGCCCTCGTCGTCGGAGATCCGGAGAAGAGCGCTCTGCTGAAAGCGGTTCACTACGACGGCGCGATCAAGATGCCGCCGAGCGGTAAACTGCGTCCGGAAGAGATCGCCGCGCTCTCGGCCTGGATCAAGATGGGCGCGCCCTGGCCCACCACGGCCGTCCCCGGCGGTAAAAATCCCGGCCAGGCGCCGGACCTGGTTCTGACACCCGCGCAGAAGAGTTTCTGGTCGTTCCGCCCGATCGTCAAGCCCGCCCTGCCGAAAGTGAAAAACGCGGCCTGGTGCATCTCGCCCATCGATCGCTTTATTCTGGCGAAGCTGGAGGAGAAGGGCCTCAAACCTGCTCCCTCCGCCGACCGTCCTACCCTGATCCGTCGCGCCTACTTCGATCTCATCGGCCTGCCGCCGACCCCCGAACAGGTGGAAGCGTTCATCAACGACAAATCGCCGGACGCCTGGTCGAAAGTCGTCGAGAGCCTGCTCGCCAATCCTCACTATGGTGAGCGCTGGGGACGCCACTGGCTCGACCTGGTACGCTACTCCGACTCGAACGGCCTGGATGAGAACGTCGCCTTCGCCAACGCCTTCCACTACCGCGACTATGTGGTCAACGCCTACAACAGAGATGTGCCTTACAACCAGTTTATGACCGAGCAGTTGGCCGGCGATCTGATGCCGCCTGCCGATCAGGCGACGCAGAACGAGCGCCTGACCGCGACCGGATTCCTCTCGATGGGCGCGAAAGTGCTCGCGGAGCCGGACAAAGAGAAGATGGTCATGGACATCGTGGACGAGCAGATCGAAGTGACCAGCAAAGCCTTCATGGGCCTGACGGTCGCCTGCGCCCGCTGCCACAACCACAAGTTCGACCCGATTCCCACCAAAGACTACTATGCGCTCGCCGGAATCTTCAAGAGCACCAAGACGATGTCCAGTCTCAACACTGTCGCGATGTGGCAGGAGCGCCCGCTCGTGACGCCGCAGACGCAGAAAGAGATGGCGGAGCATCAGGCCAAGATCCAAGCGGCGGAGGCGGATCTGAATGGCGTGAAGACTCATGCCAACACCGAACTTTCGGCGCAGTTCCACAAGGACCAGGGCAAGTACCTGCAAGCGGCTTGGGAGCTTTCGCAGCAGCGCGAACCGATGTCGGTGGCGGAGACGCCTGTGCAACCCGGCGACCCGCCGCGCATCGAGATCCTCGCGACGAGCTTCAACCGCGGCACCGTGCATCGCGATACCGACAACTTCGGCAAGGGGATCGGCATCATCAATAATGTCGGCACTCCGGACATCGCGGAGTACGATGTCAATATCCCGACCGCCGGAAACTATCAGGTGGAACTGCGATACGCCTCAGCCGAGAACCGACCGGTGCATCTGCTCCTGAACGGCAAACTGATCAAAGAGGATGCCGCCGGTAAGATCACGGGCAGCTTCTTCCCGGACGGCCAGAAGTGGGAGCTTCAGGGGGTCTATGCCTTCAGGCAGGGCAAAAACGTTTTCAAGATCGAAAGCAACAACGCCATTCCGCATTTCCATAAGATCCTGATCGTGCCGGTCAAGCCGCGCCCGGATGGGCTTCCCGTGCGCAGCGCGGAAGAGATCGCGAAGCAGTACGGCGTGAATCCGTCGCTCGTCCGGTACAGTGTGCGGTTCCTGGGGGATGTGAAGACAGATCCGTCCAAACTCGCTCCTGCCGATCTTCAGACGGCGGCAAGCAGCTTCGGATCTCGCTTTAAAGCGCCGGAGAAGCCGGAGGAGTTCTACTCCGACGATCTGAAGAAGCAGGTCGTCAGCGCTGAAAAGAAGTTCCAGGCCCTGAAGGCTGCCGAACTGAAACCGACGATGGTGATGGCGGTGGAAGAGGGCAAGATCGAGGACTGCCGCGTCCACGTCCGAGGCGATACGCAGAACCTCGGCGATGCCGTGCCGCGCCACTTCCTCTCCGTGCTGGACGGTGACAAGATCGTCGCCAAGCCCGGACAGAGCGGTCGTCTGGATCTGGCGCAGTGGCTGGCCAATCCCGACAATCCGTTGACCTCCCGTGTCGAAGTCAACCGCATCTGGCAGGGCCATTTCGGCGTCGGACTCGTCAAGACGTCGGAGAACTTCGGTCTGCTGGGCTCTGGAGCGACGCATCCGGAACTTCTGGACTGGCTGGCGCGCACCTTCACCGAACAGGGCTGGAGCATCAAGAAGATGCATCGCCTGATCCTGCTCTCGAACACCTATAAGATGAGCACGGTCGCCGATCCCAAGACCACAGAGTTGGCCGGCAAGTTCGATACGGAAGACACGCTGTTGTGGCGGATGCCGCGCCGACGCCTGGAGGCGGAGCCGTTCCGCGATGCGATCCTGGCCGTCTCCGGCGATCTCGATCTGACGATGGGCGGCAGCCTGCTGACCACCGCCAACCACGACTACGTGACCAACGATCAGTCCGGCAATGCCGCGCAGTACAACGCGCATCGACGCGGTATCTACCTGCCGATCATCCGCAACGCCCTGTACGACATGTTCCAGGCGTTCGACTTCGGCGACCCTACGATGGTCAACCCGCACCGCGCGACGACCACGGTCGCGCCGCAGGCGCTCTTCGTGATGAACAGCCCGTTCGTGCTGGAGCAGGCGAAGGTGTTCGCAGGGCAGTTGATGGATCAGAAGACGCTCTCCGACGGCGAGCGGGTGAAACTGGCCTATATGCGCGCCTTCAGCCGCCCGGCGACTTCGGAAGAGGTTCTCAAGTGCGGGAACTTCCTCACCAAGTATGCCGACAGTCTTACGAACGCAGAACCCGATCCGGCGAAGCGCCGACTGCACGCCTGGCAGAGCCTGTGCCAGATCATTCTGGCTTCCAATGAGTTCCTATACGTTAACTAACATCCTGCTTTGAGGATTGGCAATACCATGTGTGGGGCGGTGGCGACATCGCGCCGAGCCGAGGAAAAGAGCAAAAATATGGGCCACCATTTCTACCAACCGAAGACACGTCGTGAGATGCTGACGCAGTGCAGTGTGGGGTTCGGAATGCTCGCGCTGGCAGGCTTGCTGAGTGAGGAGGAGGCGCGCGCCGTCGGGGCCTACAAGAACCCGCTGTCGCCGAAAGCGCCGATGTTCCCGGCCAAAGCCAAGCGCGTGATCTATCTCTTCATGCACGGCGGGCCGTCCCAGGTGGACACCTTCGATCCCAAGCCGCTCCTCACCCGTGACCATGGGAAGCCGCTGCCCTTCGCCAAGCCGCGCGTGCAGTTCGCCCAGACCGGCAACCTGCTGAAATCGCCCTGGGAGTTCAAGAAGTACGGCCAGAGCGGGATCGAAGTCAGCGACCTGTTCCCGAACGTCGCGCAGCATGTGGACGACCTCTGCGTGGTCCGCTCGATGTACGGCAGTAACCCGGCCCACGGCGGCGCGCTCCTGGCGATGCATACCGGCTCCGACACGTTCGTGCGGCCCAGCATGGGATCCTGGATCACCTACGGCCTCGGCACCGAGAACCAGAACCTGCCCGGCTTCGTGACGATCTGCCCGACCCTCGGCCACGGCGGCGTGCAGAACTGGTCCAGCGCCTTCTTACCCGCCTCCTACCAGGGCACGCCGATCGGCAACGCCAGCATCAAGGCCAAAGACGCGCAGATCAACTACATCAAGAATCTGGAAGGCAATCCGACGGCGCAGCGGATGCAGCTCGATATGCTGCAGGGGATGAACCACGAACAACTGAACCATTTCGGCCACGATCCGCAGTTGGAAGGCCGCATCGAGTCGTTCGAACTGGCCTATCGCATGCAGACCGAAGCGCCTTCCCTGATGGACATCTCCGACGAGAGCAAGGCGACCCTCGACCTCTACGGCATCAACGAAAACCCCACCGACAACTTCGGACGCCAGTGCCTGCTCGCCCGACGCTTCTCGGAAAAAGGCGTCCGCTTCGTGCAGGCGACGCACAGCTACAAGTGGGATCAGCACGGCGATCTGCGCAACGGCCACACCAACAACGCGCATGAGGTAGACAAACCTATCGCGGGCCTGCTCGCAGACCTGAAGGCGCGCGGCTTGCTGAAGGATACGCTCGTGCTCTGGGGCGGGGAGTTTGGACGCACGCCGACCGCGCAGGGTGGGGATGGCCGCGACCACAACCCCGACGGCTTCACGATCTGGATGGCAGGCGGAGGCGTCAAACCCGGCACCATCTACGGCGCGACCGACGACTACGGCTACTACGCCACCGAAAACAAGATGCACATCCACGATCTGCACGCTACCATGCTGCACCTGATGGGCATCGACCACAAAAAACTGACCTATCGCTACGGCGGCCGCGACTATCGCCTCACCGATGTCGCCGGAGACGTCGCCCACGCCATCATCGCCTGATGCCAGGCGTGAAACCAACGGCTGCCATGCAAATGCATGACCGACCAGAGACCTTCCGTTAACCCGGAAGGTCTTTCCTTTCCGGTTCCTGCCAGTCGTCAGAGTGAACAGGTCAGCAAGGTTCTCTGCAGGGATGCTCTCACCATATTAAGACACACGAGGAGGGGTTGTGAATACAATCATCGCAAGCACGGAGATGATAGGCGTCTTACCAACTGGTGAGGAGCGCAGAATCGCCATTGAAATCGGTACGCCCTATGCCGTTTCTGCGGAAGAGTGGCGTTGTCCGATTGCACTACCTGGTTTGCACGACAATCTTTCGGACATCGCGGGCGCAGACTCGCTGCAATCGCTCACTCTAGCGTTGCGATTGGCACACACATTGCTGGGCCATTTCGAGGCGGACGGCGGACAATTTCTCTACTCCGATACGCGGGAAGCCGTTCCGTTGGAAGCCTACCTCCCTTCACACAAGGCTTGATGAGAAAGGAAGTCTGACGGAAAGCCGATGGTCATCGGCTTTCTGTCGTTTGCGCATTGCGTACAGAAGCGGAAGCGAACTGAAAGTTGTTGCTTGACAAGCGTCATGCGTAGAACTATAATACTAAGTGTGATAGTTTAACACCTCCCGTAGTCAGGTCAAGGAGTCCGGTTTGATGATTTTTCTGAATAAGCCGTTCCAGCGCTTTATCCGAAAGGAAGGGATTGAGGAGAGAGATTTGTGTGATGCGGTAGAGCGCGCAGAACTCGGACAGTTTGATGCCGATCTTGGGGGTGGCGTAATCAAGCAACGGATCGCCCGTCCGGGGGAAGGACGATCCGGAGGTTTTCGCTCCATCATTCTTTACCGGGTGAACGATCTCGCCTTCTTTGTATACGGTTTTCCCAAGAGTGCGCGGGCGAACATTGCTGAGGACGAACTGAAGGGGTTTAAGAAGCTCGCTGCCTTGATGCTAAACTATAATGAGAAGCAGATCCGGACGGCTGTGGAAATGGAAGTTTTGAAAGAGGTGATATGTGATGCTTAAGACCTTCAAGAGCGATGCCCTGGCAGCCATCCACGAAACTGCCTCCGATCTGAGTGAGGCAGGATTGCTGGACAAACGTACCCTGCGGGAGTTCGATCAACTGTGCCTGACGCCGGTGGCTAACCTGTCGGCGGATGAAATTAAGGAGATCCGTCTGAATGCGCGTGTGAGCCAAAGTGTCTTTGCTCACTATCTCAACGTGTCGCCTGGTGTCGTCAGTCAATGGGAGCGTGGTGAAAAGCACCCGGCCGGAGCATCCCTCAAACTGTTGGTGATTGTCCGCAACAAAGGGTTGGAAGCCATAGCTTGAACGGGATGGCAGGCGGAGGCGTCAAGCCCGGCACCATCTACGGCGCAACCGACGACTACGGCTACTACGCCACCGAAAACAAGATGCACATCCACGATCTGCACGCCACCATGCTGCACCTGATGAGCATCGACCACAAGAAATTGACCTACCGCTACGGCGGCCGCGACTACCGCCTCACCGATGTCGCCGGCGACGTAGCTCACGCCGTCATCGCCTAATGTCAGACGTGAAACCAACGGCTGCGATGCAACTGGCATGACCGACCAGAGACCTTCCGACTGCCGGAAGGTCTCTTTGCTGCTAATCCGGTTCGGGAGGGATCCGTTCGCGCTCCCCATTGAGCCAGTTAAGAACCGCCTGTGCTCCATGACGAGCTGTCACATCTTCTTCGTCGAGAACCGTCTGGCAAAGAGTGCGGGTGTCGGGAAGTATGTACGGTATAGTAAAGTGCTTATTGCGATATTTGATGCGGCGCAAGGCTTCCAACACGTCAATCTTGTCTTGCGTGGAGATATGCGAGGAAGCGAGGACTTTGCGTGGGAGAGTAACGGAATTGCCGATCCTTTCTAATGCATACGCAGCGGAACGACGAACGTGGAGTTTCTTGTCTTTCAGCGCTTGGATGAGAACTGGAACAGCAGAGGCATCGCCGATCTTCCCCAGCGCTCTGACAGCATGCTGGCGAACTTCAATGTCCTCATCCGTCAGTGCGTCGATTAAAGCAGGAACAGCAGCAACTCCTATCGTTCCCAATGCTTCCGCAACAGCGCTCCTGCAAAGCCAGTTGGTCTCGTCCTTTAGTGCCTTGACGAGGGCGGGAACCGCGAAGGCATCACCGATGGTCCCTAGCGCTAGCGCAACGGTAAGGCGAACTTCGTTGTCTTCATCCTTCAGTGCCCCGATGAGGACAGGAACAGTAGACGTATCGCCGATGTCTCTCAGTGCACTTGCAGCGGCATCTCGAACGAAGCTGTTCTCATCGTTCAGCGTCTCCACGAGAGCAGGGATAGCAGACACGCCGATCGTTCCCAATGCTTCCGCAGCGCCCCAGCGAACTACTTTGTCCTCATCCTTCAGCATCTTGATGAAAGCAGGAATAGTGGAAGCATCACCGATATCACCTAACGCTCCTCCAGCAGAAAGGCGAACGTAGGAATCTTCGTCCTTCAGCGCATTGATGAGAGAAGGAACTGCGGAGGCATCACCGATCTTCCCCAGCGATTCTGCCGCGAAACGACGAATGCCGCAGTCCTCATTCTTTAACAACGCAGCATAGTATGGGATTAGTGGGTTGTTCATGTGGGATAGGATCCTTGTAAAGGGCGTTCCGTTGTGAAAGAAGTTAGCCGTTCGCCCAGAGATTCCTGCGGACCCTGCTGTATGATGCGAGAATGATCGAGAGATATACCATCGTCAGAGTTTTAGTGGGCTTTGCGGCTCCTTGCCATGGAAGGTAGTTTTGAGGTAACATCAAATTGGATGCAAATCTGATGCAAGGAGATATCTATGCTCGACCTACAACGTGACATTAATTCCCTCTCGGACTTCAAACGCAATACTCCGAAGTTCATTCAGCAGATGAAAGAGACCGGTCAACCAGTTGTGTTGACTGTGAATGGCAGAGCTGAGATCGTTGTTCAGGATGCGGGAGCCTACCAAAAACTTCTTGAAGAAGTAGAGCGCCTGCACGCTATTGAGGGTATCAAGCGTGGATTTAATGATGTAGAAGACGGCAGAACTGTTCCCCTAGCGGAGTTTGACGCGAAAATGCGCTCGAAGGAGGAGGAACCATCCTTAGCCGAACTGTTTGCCGGGCGAGTCGGTCGCTTCCATTTTGGGGATGCCAATCTGTCCCAAGATAGCGGGAAGAAGTTCGCCGCTTTGATGGCCGAGAAAAAACGACAGGGACGCCTGTGACGCTGACCGACACGGGACCACTGGTGGCAATTGTAGATGCCGATGATGCGGCTCACATTTCATGTGTGGCAGCTTTGTCGCGCATGACAAAGCCTCTGCGGACGACCTGGCCTTGCTTCACGGAAGCGATGTATCTGGTTGAATCCGCAGGTGGCTATCCTGCACAGGCAGAACTGTGGGGGTACGTAGAAGATGGCTTGGTTCAGATTCATGAAAGCAGTGTTGCGGAGCGTCAGCGAATGCGCGTGTTGATGCATCAATACAGAGACACCCCCATGGATCTTGCTGACGCTTCACTTGTAGCCGCCGCTGAGGCATTAGGAGTCACTCGGATTTTTACGATCGATTCAGATTTTCGTGTCTACCGCCTTCATAGGAACACGCCGTTCGAGATTATCTCCTAATGGCTTGACCTTTTGAAGTTAGTAGTCGCCTGCTCGGGTGCCAGGGACGACGCTCTAACCGGGAGCGCGTTGCGAACCTGTCGCTTGCAGCACTTTCGGTGCCACAACTCCTCGGTAGCCAGGAGCGGAAAGTCGTCCCACAGGTCAAACCGTTCATTGCCTTGTTTCCAGCTCTCGCGGAGAGTGGAACAGTTTCTCGCCTGTTTTGCCTGGTCGGCAAAGCGCTCGCTATCGGTATCAATCCCGAGTTCTCGGAGCTTGGCAAAAATGGCCCCTGTTGTCCAATTCCCCAGCCCGTCCCACCGCCAGCCAAGCCCCATCTGTCTCTGGCGCTGAATAGCTGCAATGGTATGAGCATCTAAAATAGGATCCATCTTGACCTCCTGATTGTGCTGTGGGAATCGGCAGAGTCGTCTGACGTGCCAGGACAGTTCGCTATGTCCGGCGAGACATCCTTGTTCTGAGAAACGGAACTGTGATCAAGCGGCACATCCACGACCTGCACGCCACCACGCTGCACCTGATCGGCATCGATCACAAGAACCTGACAGAAATAGAGACCCTCTCGGAACAATGGGGTGATATTCCAACGTCCGAGAAGGTCTCTGTTTTGTGTTGTTCCGAAGGAACGGGTGTCTGAGGTGCAGACTAGTTGGGCGCGCAGGCGGACGGCCATCCGGTAGACGGAAGCGTCGTCCATTTTTTGCCGAAGTTCACCAGTTTCGCATGACCATCGCCGTAGATCGCGTTGTAGCCCCGTGGATGGTTGTAGTTGGTGTTGGGAGCTTTCTGGCAGGTACCGCCGTCGGGACCGTCCCAGCCGAACGCTCCACGCTCGATGAAGATCATCCGCTCTGTGGAGTATTCGGACTTCTCCGAGGGGTTGTCCAGCGGTTTCCGGGAGCCGTCCGGATATTTGATGTTGAAGAAGCCGCTGCTGTTCTGGTTGGAGTTCCAGATCCAGTTGGTGAACCACTGGTACGACTGGAGGCCCTTGATCATATTGGCGTTGCTCGCCTGGCGGTTCTTATCGGAAGGGCAGTACCAGATCTGCTTGTTCTTGATGTAGGGGCCAAGTTGCACGGCCATCAGCGTGCGATAGAACTCTCCGCCGTAGGCACAACCGGAGTAGGCCGGTCCGCCGTCTCCAGGATTGAAGCCTGCCCACTTCGCCGGACCTTGCCCGCTGGCATTGACGTACTGGTCCAGGCACTGATTGTCCGGTGCATACGGATTGACGTCGGGGTTGACCTCCCAGTTACGTGGCCCGTCGTAGGTGCCCATGGGATACTCTTCATCGTAGTCCTGAGCGTACATCTTGAACGACAGACCGATCTGCTTCATGTTGGACAGACAGGCGGTGGAGCGTGCCTGCTCACGTGCCTGCGCGAAGACGGGGAACAGAATGGCGGCGAGAATGGCAATAATAGCGATTACCACTAGCAGTTCGATGAGTGTAAAGCCTTTGCGGATCATGGATAAGTCCTTTCGTCTTACCGGTAAACTACCGGCACACTCCTGAAGCGAACGATAGAGTTGTGAAACTGCTGAACGAGAAATCAGCGGGGACCTCCTGGGCCGGTCATTGCTCCGCCCGGGCCCATAAGGGGTGTCGTGATGCCTCCCCCTTGCGCCTGCGGCGGTGCGGTTCTGCCGGGTTCAGCGCCGGTAGCCTGCGGGATCTCCACGGTAGTTCTCTTGATGGCCGTTTGACTGGCCGCTGACGTTTGATCGCCCGAAGAGCCGCCGAAACTCTGCCACGCCGCAAATCCTGCGATTGCGACGAGGAGTACGACCACCACCACGGCAACAGTTGGGTTTATCTTCAGTACCAATCTGCTCACCTCCTTCTGACCCGACACGCTGAGTGGGTATCGTCTACCCGAGGATCTACAGGGACATGTGCGAGTGTGGAACGATGGTCGAACCGCGCCACGAGCGGCTTATGCCCTGGGATGCGAAATACTATGCAGCGAAAACATGAATAAAGCGAATGGAAGCGATCATTTTTGGAATTGTACCATGCATGTTCACCTGCGTCAAGCAAATATTTCCGGGTCACCTCCTTTCTCAATAACGATCCGGCTGCCTTCTGTCCGGCGCGCTCCTCAGACTGTGACTGTCGCACGCTCCAAAGGGGCCATCTGATCGGCGGCCATGGGGGCGCGTGGTTCGCGCCAGACGACCGGAACGGGATAGTAGTAGGTACGGGGATGGCCCGAGGACCCACTCATCTGGCGGACGAGTTCCTCGACGGCCAAGGCTCCCATACGGACGAAATCGGGCTTTGAGGTTGGGAATAACGGGCGGAAGAAGCGCGTGATCAGCGGCTCCGAGTCGAACCCCACTACGCGTATCTCCTCCGGCACTCCGACCCCGAGATGGATCAATGCCTGAGTCAGCCGCGCCGCCTCCACGTCCGTCCAGGCGATCACGGCATCAGGACGCGGATCCAGCCGCAGCAGACTCTCCGCCAGAGCGTCGTTATCGCCCTCCGCATGGGAATGCGATTGAGACCAGTCATATTGAGGTCCGGGCCATCCCTGATAAGAGGGAGGAATCGCCTTCACGGCATTCTCCATGGCGGCCATCCATCCCCGCCGACGTTCATGGATGGACGTGTGCCGGGAGTTCTCGGAAGTATGCATGAAAGCGATGTGGCGATGGCCGTGGTGCAGCAGGTGCTCAGTCATCTCATAGCCCAGTCGATAGTTGTCGAAGAGTACGGACGAGCAGGGCCACTCCTCACACACAATATCCATAACGACGACCGGGACTCGCTGCGCCAGTTGTGTCAGATAGTCGGATTCACGGTCCGAAACGTTTCGCGTTACCGGGTAGAGGACCACGCCCTTCGTGCCGGACTGGAGATGCTGCTCCACCACTTCACGTTCCCGCCCGATCCGACCCTCCGAACTTGCGATCAGCGTCTGATAACCCATCTTTTGCGCCTGTCGCTCGACGCCCCGGCAGGCAGGCACAATTACGGTGCCGTTCAGTTGCGGAACGATCAGGCTGATGCAGGGCATCGCGGGCTCCCGTGAGAGGCGCTCCGCGACATACGCGCCGCTACCTTGCTGCGAATGGATGTAGCCTTCGGCCGTAAGCCGGGAGAGTGTACGCACGATCGTGGAACGACTGACACTGAACCGTGCCGCCAACTCTTCCTGGGTCGGCAGCTTTTTGCCCTCCTGGTAAGCGACCTCGGAGAACCATTCGGCCTTGATCTGATCCGCGATTCGAATGTAGGCGGGAACTAAATCCATGAAAGCAGAGACCTTCCGACCCGATGATACAGACTCTGTGATTTGTTTAACAAATCACAGAGGGCGTGACCTTTATTCGTCATTACGAACGAAACTCCGGCATATAGATGCGAAAATTGTACACCATCGAAGCGTCGAACAACAGAACGGAAGCGATCGACATGCGAATTGTACCATACACATTCGCGTGTGTCAATCAAATTTCCCCATATTTTGCCACGTCAGATGATATTAGATGCGTGAGACCGTGTTCGGTGTTGCTGAAGGTGATATTAATTGTGATACAGAGTGCATTCTGTGAAGCGTTTCATGTCTTGAATTTCCGTATCCTGATGGAAGCGCTTACTGCGGTTTGATTTTCTGGAGGAAGTAGTCGCCCTCGCGGGAGCCGGGAACGACCTCCCAACCGGAGGCTAATTGGAGTTTCCAGCCTTTGCCCTTGAGCGGGCGTCCCTTGAGATCTTCCGGGACCGAGAGATACACCTGACGGATCCGCCCGTTCTCGTTTTGGATCATCAACGCGCCCTTGGAGACCTCTAAAATACCCCAGTCATCGACGATTCGGGAGGTGGGATAGACGGCTCCGACGCCATTGATCGGAACCACCTTGTTCGAAACGACCGTGATGCTTCTCTGGTCCGTCAGCGGGATCAGCAGGGTAGGGCCGGTTAAGAATCGCTGCCGGTTCGCCGCGATCTGATCCAGACGTTTCTCCGCGCGCAGCGCTTCCGCCGTTCGCAGCGTCTTGCCGTCGTATAAGGCAGCCTGTTGTTCCGCCCTTGCCCTCAAATCTGGACTGAGTTCGATCTTCATGGCGCTCTGCAGCAGAGTTCCCAGATCCTGTTGCGGCGTCAAGCCCTTGCGCCAGTGCGCGTCGGCGCTGTCGAGCAAGACTCCATAAGCGGGGCCGGAACTCATGGCGAAAGAACTCATAAAGGTCGGCCGTACCGCCTCCGTTTCCATCTCTTTCGTCAACTGCGCGATCAGTTTTGCGTTGTCTCCGGCGCTCAGCTTCAGGCCGGTATACTCCGCCAGCCCTTCCTTCAACTCGGCATAGCGCTCGGAGGCATCGGCATCCGGGAAAAGCGATCGCCGATACTCCCGGAAGGTGAGGGCGTCTTCGACCGCGTGGCGGCGTGCCGTTCCCGACGTGGTCAGCGCCTGTCGCAGCGCTCGCCACTCCAGCTGCAGCCAGACCCGTCCCTCCTCGGTATCCAGATGGTCGTTGGTCGTTTTGACGCCGGGCACCAGAAAGTTCTTCTCGATACGATGAAAGGACTCATGGGTCATCAGCTTCACGCGCTGCGCCTGGTCCTGAGTCAGGAAGGGCCATACGATCATCGCCCACTTGACCCTGCCCCAGACCGCCGTAGAGTTGGCAATCGGAACTGTGTCCGGCAGATGCCCGACAAAGACCTCTCCCTCTTTGGTGAGAAGCCCCTCGTGATCCGCCTGATTGGCGACGACATGATGTGTCACCGGGTCCACGAAAAGCAACGGGCCATACACACGCGCCCCCCAGAGCTTCCCGCCATCGATCTCCGAAGCCGCGTGAGCCTCCTGAAAATAGTGGAGCGCGATCGCCGCACTCAGCGGCGTGCTCTGCGCCCTTGCCGACTTTGGGCTTCCCAGAAGAGTGATCAATACCGCCATCGCGGCAAACCTGGTTGTGATAGCCATCGTTTTCCTCAACAAGATGTTTGTGGGCCAGACCCAGCCGAACGTCGGTGGCCAGGACATTTTCGAACTCCATGGTGAGAGCGCAGGAATCCGAAACCGTGCGGACGCATATTTAAAAATCACTACGCGTTTGCTCGTGCGAACGTCTCTTATTTACGGCGGCAATGGTATGCAGGAGATCCCCAATCCGTCAAGCGAGGAACAGCACATTCACCTCGATACCCTTGTGTTTGTGATGGAGGGAGAGCGTCCAGCCACTGGAGTGCGCGATGGCTTTGCAGATCGCCAGTCCCAGGCCGTTGCCTCCGGCATCCGAGTTACGGGAGGCGTCCGGGCGGTAGAAAGGCTCCATCAGTCTGGCGACATCCTTTTCCGGCAGTGGAGCACATTCGTTGAACACGGTCAGGCTGGCTCCCTGCGCCGTCGATTGTAGGGTGAGGCGGACGGGGCTGCCGGCGTGAGCGTATTTGAAGGCGTTTTCGAGGAGATTGCGCAGCAGGATATCGACGTAAGCAGGCGCAGCCTCCAGACATAAGCTCTCCGGCAGGCGGGCATCGACGCACAGGTCACGGGAAACTCCGAGGGATTGGAAGTGGTTCAGCCAGCGGTCGCAGGCGGCGGCGAGATCGACCTGCTCTGTGAGTGGGGCGGGCAGCATCTCGACCTGGTTGAGCAGCAGCAGCGCCTGGATCAGGCCGGCCAATCGGCCCGCCTGCTCGGAAGATTCCGCCAGGATCTCCCGATATTCGTCCGCGTCTCGTGGCTGCATCAGCCCGACTTCCAGCGTACCGGTGAGCGTCTGCAGCGGCGTCCGCAACTCGTGAGACGCGGCCGCATAGAAGCGCCCACGGGTCGCCATCTCCTCCGACAGGCGTGCCAACAGGCCATTTAACGTGCCTACGAGATGGACGATCTCCGCATCCTGCGAGGGTGTCTCCAGGCGAAGATGCAGAGATTCGGTCGAAGCGCGGTCTGCCTGCCGCGCCAGACGGTCGATGGGCGAGAGCGTGCGGCCCACCAGATACCACACCCCGAAAGTGGCGCAGACCAGAAGCAGCATGCCGTGGAGAAGTAGCATCGCTGCATTGTAGCGCAGCGCCTGATCCGTATCCTGCCAGTACCGACCGATCACTACCGTGCCGCCTTCCAGCGCGATCGTGCGCAGTCGCCATGCCCGGCCGTCTGCGCTGGTCGGCCAGACAGGAACGCGCCCCTCTGTCTTTTGCAGCACGTTTCCGTGTGCATCTACCACGAGAAGAGCCATGTTCTGCATGGCGAGGGCCTCTTTGATGTCGCGCCATGCGGACGTGTCGGAGATCTGGGAAGGCGTGATGTGTCTGCTCAGGATGCCGTTCTTGACCGTCTTCAGGGCCGTATCGACGGTGCGCTCCGCCGTGCTGTCGGACAGGCGAATCATGAGGCAGACAAACAGGAGCGTGAGTGCGGCGAAGGCGAACGCAAAGGCGGCGGTGGTACGAGTGCGCAGGGAGTTAAGTCGCATCGTCGGTATCCAGGCAGAACCCCGTGCCGCGGATCGTGCGGATCAGAGGATGCGGATGATGGCGGTCGATCTTACTGCGAAGGTAACCGATGTAGACATCTACGACATTGTCGCAGCCATCGAAGTCGTACTGCCACACATGTTCCAGAATCATCGAGCGGGTCAGAACACGGCCCGCATTGCGCATCAGGTACTCCAGAAGCGCATACTCCGTCGCCGAGAGAGCGATGGTCTTGCCCGCGCGTTTCGCTTTCCGCGTGGTGGGATCGAGCGTCAGATCGGCGGCTTGCAGGAGGGTGGGAGAGGCGGTGCGTCGCCGCAGGAGCGCCTGCATCCGCGCCAGCATCTCCCGGATTCGCACCGGCTTGACGAGGTAGTCGTCCGCGCCGCTCTCCAGCCCTTCCACGATGCTCTCCAGCGTATCTCGCGCCGTAATCATCAGAATGGGAGTCGAGACGTGGGCTGCCCGCAGGCGACGACAGATCTCCAGGCCATCCAGGCCGGGCAGCATCAGATCCAGCAGAATGAGATCGAAGTCGCCTGCCTGTGCGACGGCGAGCGCCTCGACGCCGTTGCTCTCCACCCGCGTCGCATAGCCGATCTCATGGACCGCTTTCTGCAGCAGTCTTGCCAGACTGCGATCGTCTTCAACAATCAACACCACCATCTCGCGTTCCCTCTCCTCACACCTCCGCTACGATCGTGGAGATCAGTGCGCATGATGCATCTTGATCAGTGCGTTCATGAGCGCAGGTCCCGCCTGATTGAGACCTACCAGGGCGAGCGCGATCACGGCGACCACGCCAATCATCAGTACCATTCGTCTGTTAATCATCAGCCTCCTCCTTTCTATTAATCCAGTCTAACTACTCCTGAGAAGTTATCTGGAGAGACAACGACCCATTCAGGTTTGTGCTAACGCCGCGCGCACGGTGAGGCGGGCGGCGCACCAGGCGGGATAGAGACTGGCCGCGACGGCGATACCAAGCACCAGCGCCATCCAAAATAGGGGGATCCAGAGCGGTATCGCCAGAGCCATAGGCATATTCAGAAAGATCCGGGCGACTCCCCCGACCACAAGCACGGTCAGCGGCAGCGCTGCCGTGCAGCTCAGCACTCCGCTCAAGCCGCCTATCACGATCCCCTCCACCAGCACGATGCGCAGGATGGTCGCGGTGGAAGCGCCGACGGCCCGCATGGTGCCGATCTCCCGCGTGCGTTCCAGGACGTGCAGACTCATAGTGGAAGCCAACCCCAGCGCCCCGACCGCGGCCAGCAGCACAGAGACCGCGAGCAGGAGCGCCTGAAGCAGGATCAGGTGATTGTCCAGTCCCTGGCGCTGTGTCGAGCGGGTGGAGAGTGAAGCGAGAGGAAAACCGTCCGCCGTCAGTCGCTTCTCAAGCCCTTGCGACACGGAGGTTTGGAGGCGCGGGGCATGATCCCGCACAAAGACGAGTGCGCGCATGGTGGTTCCTCCCGCAGAATCGACCTGATTCACCATCTCGACGCGCTTCACACCAGGCACGGAGCGGATGCTCTGCTCCAGCGCGGCTGTGGGAAAGGCGTGCTCGAAGCGGAGATCCAGATCGTAGGGGTGGGCAGCGATGATCTTCTCCACGATCCGGTTGAGAGAGGTGGTGGAACCCAGGGCGGTGATGAAGGAGGCGCCGGCTGCCGTCAGCATCAGCAGCGTCAGGGCCATGCGCCCCCGGCGGCGAAAACTGTTGCGCAGGGAGAGCACCAGGGGCCGTGAGGAGCCGCTTACGCGCAGCAACAGGGCGTCAAAGGAACGAGCGCCGAAGGGATTTGCGTCGGCTCCGTAGTCGCTGATCGCCTCACGCACGGTGATGCGGCTGCCGCGAAACACAGGAAGCATGGCCGCCAGAAGCGGCACGGCGATCCCAAGGGCAACCTGCGCCAGGATCACCCGGAAGGGGATGGCCTCACTGAGGACATTGAAGTTGAGCAGGCCGGCCGCCGACCGCGCATAGACCCTGCCGGCGAGAGCGCCAAAGGGGATAGCGATTACGAGAGCGATGCCGGCCAGCAGCAGAACACTGCCCAGATAGAGGTTCATGATCTGCTGGGACCGCGCGCCGACCGCCTTCATGACGCCGATCTGACGGATCTGTTGGGACATCAGCGCCGAGATCAGTGTCGCCGAGAGCACTCCGCTCAAGAGCAGGCACATCATCGCGAAGGCTTCCAGCAAGAACATCAGACCCATCATCAGGCCGGCATGAGGATGTTCGCGCTTCCCTGCGGTGAGCGTCCGCACCGTCCGCCCGTTCTGCTCCAATGAAGCGCGGAAGCGACCCGCGACCTCGCGAATATGTGCGGATGAAGGGTCGCCTGCGACGATGAGCAGAAGGTCATTGAAAGTGATCTCCTTCCCCGTGAGCCAACGGTAGGTATCCGGAGTGATGTAGCCGTAAGCCATCCCTTCGACCCACGCGGGAGCCTGACCCGGATCGAACGCGATTCCGGAAACCTGCATCGCATGGGGCGTCCCGTCGCGTGGGCGCAGGGTGAGCGTATCGCCCTGTCCGGCGTGCAGGAGGGGAATGGAGGAGCGCTCGATCAGGAGTTGCTGGTCGTGCGGGGGCCAACTGCCGGAGACCGGCCAGACCTTTTTGATCTGTATCCGATGGTAATCCTGGATCACAAACAGGATCATCGGAACCCAACTGCCGTCCTTGAGCTGAATACGCGTCGCCACCGTGCGGCGCGCCTCCGCAGCCTGTATGGCGGGGAAACGCCGCGCCTGCGCCACCACAACGCTATCCACGGCATCCATTCGCAGGGTCGCGGAGGCAGGATGGGTCATCGCGAAGTTGCCGGCGATCGTGGTCTGCAAAATGAAATATGCATCCAGCACGGAGCCTACACTGAAGAGGCCGATGGAGAGGGCCGAAATGACCATGAGGGTGCGCGGAAGGTGCAGCCAGAGGTCCCGCAGTTGTTTGCGCCAGGGAGATCGCATCAGTGGGCCGCCTTCTGCATACAGTGCTGTTGGGAGGCCGTATCGTGTGCGGTGAGGTCCAGGATCCGCCCATCGGAAAGGGTGATCGTGCGTGACGCGAGCTGTGCGATGTCGGGTTCATGCGTCACCATGAGGAGCGTTTTGCCTGCGCTTACCAGGTCCCTGAACAGGTGCAGGATCGCGTCGGAGGTCTGGAGGTCGAGATTGCCGGTCGGCTCATCGGCGACGAGGAGGGGCGGATCGTTGGCCTGTGCGCGGGCGATGGCGGCGCGCTGCTGTTCGCCTCCGGAGACCGCGGAGGGGAGTTTGCCGGCATGCGCCGCGATGCCGACCTGCTCCAGCAGATGGAGCGCCCGTGCCTTCCGGTCGCGTACGGGAATGATCTTGCAGAAGTCCATCGGCAGCATCACGTTTTCCAGAATGGTCAGCGTGGGCAGCAGTTGAAAGAACTGAAAGACGATGCCGACACTCTGCCCACGCCAGAGCGCCAGTCGGTTCTGATTCAGGGTATGAACGGGCGTCCCGCCTATGATGACCTGGCCGGACGTCGGCGTATCGATCCCGGTGAGCAGGTTTAAGAGCGTCGATTTCCCGCTCCCGGACTTGCCGACGATCGCGACGAACTCGCCGCGCCGCACCTGGAGATCGATCTCGCTGAGCGCACTGAAGATTCCTCCGGGGGACGGATAGGTTCTGCTTACCTGACGCAGGTCGATAAAGCTTGCCTCCTGGTCGGAGAGGAGCGGAGTCCCAGACTCAGGATAGGATTGTGGCAGCATGTGCATCGGTCGTTTCCTCTCCTAATAGAGATCCCGCAGCGTCAGGAGGACAGTGCGCTCCTCGCCAGTGGCTCGGCGTATTATGAGGCGTACTCTGGTGCCGATGGGGCGGCGAAGGAGGGCGCGCACTTCCAACGGTGGGATCTTTGCCAGCGGTGTGTCGTCGATTGCCGTGATCGTCGCGCCGGGTTGGAGACCTGCTTCGGAGGCTGGACTGTTGGGAAGAGTTGCCAGGATCGTGTGGGAACGATTGCGGTAGTCCAATACGAGACCGGATCGATTGCCGACGAAGGGCTGTTCATAGCCCGCATTGGGGACGAGGTACATTTTGCCGCCGCCGTAGTCGAGCGTAACCGTAAAGCGCTGCCAGATCTCCGCGCCGATGTTCCCGGCATGATTGGGATCGGCATGGACTCCCGTCGTCTGCTGGGAGAGCACGGTCGGAACCGTCCGGAAGGTAAAGGGGCCGGGCGCAAACTCGGGCAGCCGCAACAGTTCGCCATAGGTCAGGCCGCCTGCACCCTTTCCGGTCACCGTTCGCTGGGAGGACGGGTATTTGCCGCGCAGGCGATTCTGCGCCGCGAAGGTTTTGAAGAGGGTAAGGCTGCCGTTGTCTCCGGTGTCGGCTTCAAACCACCCTGAACTGTCTCCGACTGTCGCCTCGATGTGAGGGGTGTTGGCGATCATGCGCAGAGGGAGGACCTTTGCATCGGCGGGCGGAGAGAAGAGGGGACGCGGCGTCAGGGTCAGGAGGGAACGCGTGTAGTCTACGGTGACGACCCACTGCTCCAGAAAGGGCGTGCCCAACAGGCCGTCGCACTGAAGGACTTCCGGCAGAGGAATGAGATAGGCGGTCTGACTCGCCGTGTTCGCGGTCGCGACGCTGAGCCAATCGAGGTGGACCGCTGTAGCCGTCCCCGCATTTCCGCCGGTGCCCTCCACGTGCCTCTGATCTGTCCCGAGAATGAGGCCCAACCGATGCGCGGCTTCGGGAGTAAGAACGTTGCCGCCCGCGCCGGTGTCCAGCATCAGCGTCACCGGCTTGCCGTTCACGGCAGACGCCACGAAAATCAGACCGTCATGCAGAGTGATCGGCACCGTCACTGCCTTCACGCCCGCATTCCGTGCTCTTACCAGCCCCATACATCCGATCCCCAGCGTGACCGCCAGCATCCCTCCGACCAGCACAAAGGCCCATCTGTTTCCAACTCTCCTCTGCATCTCCTATCTCCTTCGTATTCACTCCAAGACACATACTCCGGACTCAGTGATCCAGAGGGTGGCTTTGTCTCTTCCGGGTACGTCCGCGAGTAAAGTCAGTATACTGAGAGCTTATAAGGCCCTTTTGTGAAACGTCTGAGAGTTTTCTTATAGGGCACGGTCCTTTGACTCCATGGTAGGAAGTCACTTGACGTCCCGGTGGAGGAGAAACCACTCGCTATGCACAATAGGGGAGCAAATCAACGGATCGGGGGCAGGACGATGGAGTATCGATCTCTGGGCCGGACGGGGGCGCAGGTCAGCGCGCTGTGTCTGGGATGTATGAATTTTGGGGATACGCACAGTGGCACGACCGAGGCGGACTCGATCAAGATCGTCCATCGGGCGCTCGATGCGGGTATCAATTTTCTGGATACGGCCAATGTCTACGGGCGGGGCGTCAGTGAGACGATCACCGGCAAAGCGCTGGCGAACGGAAAACGGGCGAAGGTCTTCCTGGCGACCAAGTTCTACAACCGTATGGACGATCAGGATCCGAATGCCTGGGGCAGCCACCGGTTCCATATCATGAAGGCGGTGGAGGACAGTCTGCGCCGCCTGAATACCGACCATATCGACCTCTATCAGGTGCATCGCCCCAAAGCCTCCATTCCTATCGATGAGACCCTGCGCGCCCTCGACGATCTGGTAAAGCAGGGCAAAGTGCGCTATCTCGGGACCAGCACCTTCGGATCGTGGCAACTGGTCGAATCGCTCTGGGTGTCGAAGGAACTGGGACTGAACCGTTTTGTCTGCGAACAGCCGCCCTACAACCTGTTGGACCGCCGTATCGAGCGCGAACTGCTGCCAGCCTGCCGCACGTATGGCTTCGGTGTCATACCCTGGGCGCCTATCGCCGGGGGGCTTCTGACCGGCAAATATCGGCTTGGACAGGCGCGCCCCTCCGGTGTGCGCTACGAAAAGGGCGCGTTCAACAACCGCGATAACGATCAGGCGCTGGCGAAGGTGGAGGAGTATCTCAAGTTCTGCGAGGAGCGCGGCTACTCGCCGACCCATTTCGCGATGAGTTGGTGCGCGGCGCAGCCGGGGGTGACCAGTCCGATCATCGGGCCGCGTACGATGGAGCAGTTGGAAGACTACCTGAACTCTATCGCACTCAAACCCACCGACGAAGATCTCCAGCGGATCAATCAGATTTTCGAGCCGGGAACCCATGTCAGCAACTACTACTCCGCCGACTTCGGTCCCAATGCGCGCTGGCAGTAGAGGCGATCTTACCATTTATCGATTGATGGAGAAGGAGTACCAGTTTGGAAGGGAATGAGACAAAGGGAACGGAGACCCCGGTTGAGTCACGCGCCTGGATCGGCTACGTCGTGCCGATGGCCGCGTTTATGATCCTCACGGCGGTAGAAGGATCGATGCCGAAGCAGTATGTATGGCTCTACATCGCGAAGGCGATCCTGGTCACGGTGCTGTTGATCGTGGGGCGGACGACATGGAAGCGTGACGTGCAGTGGAGCCTGTCGATGCTGCTGATCGGCGCGGTGGTGGGATTGGTCTGTTTCGCGGGCTGGGTGACGATCGACCCACTGACGCCGCATTTCAAAATACTGGGAAACCGCACGGAGTACAATCCCTTTAAGGAGATTGCCGACCCGTCCGTGCGCATGCTCTTTCTGGCTGTGCGGTTTTACGGCCTGGCACTGATGGTGCCGGTGATGGAGGAGCTGTTCTGGCGATCCTTCCTGCTGCGCTGGATCACCGATCAGGATTTCGAAAAGCTGCCGGTCGGTACATTCTCCTGGGGCGCCTTCGCGATCGTGGCCGCCGGGTTCGGCCTCGCCCATCCCGAGTGGCTGGTCGCCATTCTGTTCGCCTGCGCCATGGCGCTGCTGCTGCGCCAGACCAAGAGCCTGTTCGCGTGTATCGTGGCCCACGGGGTCACCAACCTGGCGCTCGGAATCTTCGTGATGGTTACAGGAAACTGGAAATACTGGTAGGTTCAGACGCCCAATTTGCTGAGATAGGCGATGCTGCGCTCCACGACATCCCACTCTTCGCGCACGACACTCTCGGAACTCTCTCCACGCTCCCACGCGCTGGAGTAGGGGACGTCCTGCGCCAGCCCTTTTTCCCACACAAGCCGGAGCGCCCCGACCAGATGCCGCGCCTGATCCGGATGATGATGCTCCCACCAGGTCGCTTCCAGCAGCGGCACCGTGCGTGTCGCCTGCGCGGCGACCTCGACAGATGGCAGGATCGCGTGTCCATTCCCACGCACGATCCGCAGGATGGCTTGGAAATCGATGACGCCCTCGCCCGCCGCGCAGCGTGCCAGCCGATAGCCGTTCGGCGCGAGATGCAGCGTATAGTCCTTCAGATGGAGATGCCGGATAAGCGGGGCGATCCTCTCCGTAAACTCCACCGGATCTTCGCCCACGGCCAGCGGATTGCCCGTATCCAGCGTCACCCCGAAGGCAGGGCTGGATCCGCTTTCGGTATAGAGGATGTTCAGATCGGCGCTCGTCACATCCTGATGGTTCTCGACCGCCAGCGCGAGTCCCAGATCCTCCGCGATCGGCAGCACCTCCCGTAGCCTCTGAATAAGCGCTTCGAAATAGGCGGGCCATCCCCCCGGCAGTTCTCGCCGATCGCCGCAAAGGATATGGCTCAAGGTCGCCCGAACCGTCTTTGCCCCTGCCTTCGCCGCCGTCTCAAGATACGCCTGAAGATGGGCCGCATCCTGCGCCACGATCGATCCGTAGTCCGCGATCAACGTCAGTCCCTGCGCCCGCACCCGCTCCAACAACTCCCGATCCGCCCCGGACGTCGGGACAAACTTCCCATCAAACGACGGAACCATCGCCGCCAGCGGAAACTCCACCCCTGACAGCCGGTACCGTTCCGCCGCATCGACGAGTACCTGTAGAGAGGCAGGATTCGGATTCGGCGCTTTATCGAGTGTGGGCAGGTAGCCCAATGTGTGCGGCAGACTGTAAGCGCAGAGCGCGTAGGGTAGATGTGTTGATGTCATAGTTTTAGGAGGGCGAGAGCACCATACCGCCACAGATGGGAATCACCTGGCCGGTGACGTAGTCGGAGAGGTCGGTGGCGAGGAATTCTACCACGCGGGCGCAGTCTTCGGTGGTGCCCATGCGGCGCAGGGCGATGAGAGCGGTGTATTTCGCGACGCTCTCCGGACTGCTGCGGTCGAACTGCTTGTTGGCCCGCGATGTGAGGATCATGCCGGGAGCGATGGCGTTGACGTTGATGTTGAACGGTCCGACTTCCCCGGCCAACAGCCTGGTATACTCGTTGACGCCCGCCTTGGCGACGCAGTAGTGCGCGTTCTGCCCGAGCAGATTGCCCCGCAGGCCGGCCTGCGAAGAGACATTGATGATCTTGCCCGAGCGCTGCGGCTTCATGATCGCGACGGCCGCCTGACAACAGAACACGGTCGCCGTCAGGTTCACATTCACAATGAAATGCCAGTCCGCCTCTGTCACGGTCGAAGCGTAGCCGCGTTCGGGCGGGATCAGCACGCCGCCTGCGTTGTTGATCAAAATATCCACTCGTCCGAATTCGCGCATCACGTTATTGAACATCCGCTCGACATCGGCATGCTGCGTCACATCCGCCTCGATGCCGATCGAGCGGACGCCGAATCCCTCGCACTCCTCCATCACGGTCGGGGCTGTCAGTTCTTCGTCGAACTCCTGCGCGGCGTCAAGCCGAATATCGTTGATGACCACATCCGCACCAAGAGACGCCAGACGGAGCGCGTACGCGCGGCCCAATCCACGCCCCGCACCGGTAACCACGGCAACTTTGCCCATGAGATTTCGCATACGATCCTCTTCTCAAGTTTTCTGCAGTTTCGTTCCGCATGAAGGTGGCGAACTCCTGCCGCCGTACGAAAATCTGTGAGTTGGGAAGGTCGCAACAGACTGTGTGCGGTTGGCATGGATCTTGCACTTGCATACGATTGTAAGAAATCATCTCTGCAGTAGGGTATCAGGGCTTTGCTCGGTCCTTGCCAATTGCAATCCCAAATTCATGAGCGCTCAGGAGATTTACGTGGTTTCGTTTACTCTCAAAACAGGGTTAACTCTGGCTGCTGTTATGCTGGCAGCCTCGGCAGCGTCCGCGCAGAATTTTAGCGGCGTCACGGTCAATGGCCTGACCAGTGTCTACGGGCTGCCTGCCTTGCCGACCAGTTTCGATGGCTCAGGCATCGCGGCGGTTCAGAACAGCCTGACCGCGGGTACGGGACGTACCCTGGCGTTCTCCAGTGTGACAGGAACGACGACGGCGAACGGCGGTACTGCCTTTGGACCGGATGGCGGCACTTTTTCTTCCAATACCCTCGATATTCAAAACTTCAACAATCTCTCCGGTGTCTTCACCACCACGCAAGACCGCCACATGGCTCTCTTCGGAGTTTTCACCGCCGGTAACCCGGCAGGAGCCGCGCCTGCCCGCCTCGACGTGACCAGTGACTCCTTCACGGATTTCTCGCCGCTCCTGAATCAGGTATTTCTGATTGGCGACGGGCGTGTAGGCGTGGGCGGAGCGATACAGCAGTTCTCTGTCCCTGACGCGGCGACCACGCTCTATCTGGGCTTCGCCGATGGATTTGCGGATGGCGGGGTTGCCTTCCAGGGCCGACCCGCGTCGTACAACGACAACACGGGCGCGCTTACGGCCAGTTTTACGGTGGTGCCCGGCGCCGCAGCCACTCCGGAACCTGGAGTCTGGGCTATGTTCGGGGCGTCGGCGCTCACGGGGATCGGTCTGTTGCGTCGTCGCCGCAAATAACGGAGGCCTTGATCTCGACCCTCTCTCCGACACCACGCTGGTAGAGAGGGCTTTTTTTGCCCGAAAACAGGTTCAAACGAGACACACGGGCATAACATGTGCCACGGGCAAACACGTGCAAGCGCGCGGGCGCGTATTGCAGAGCAACAGGGCGAGTCCTCCTTGCCTTGTGTTTGACAAGGGGGTGACATCGTGTTACAATGAGACATGCACGGGTGCGACCCCAATTTGCCGGAAGCCTGGATGTCGACTTACGATTTAAATAAACTGAATGATGTGGAAAACTTGTGGCAGCAACTGCGCTCCAGCGTTCCTTTCGAGATCCGGGAGTCCGTCGAAACGGCTTTTCTGCTGGCCGAACGGGTGCATCGCGGGCAGTGGCGGAAGACGAAGGACGCGGTTGCGATTCCCTATATTACCCATCCGTTGCGCGTGGCGTTGATCCTGGCCGAGGAGTGGAAACTCGACGACCTCGATACCATTGCGACCGCGCTGATGCACGATGTGATCGAAGATTGTGAGCATCCTGAGAGCCGGGAAAACCTCACGGTGGAGATTCGGAACGCCTTCGGGATCGAAGTGGAGAGGGCCGTCTGGACTTTGACCAAGCCGGAGCCGGGTCCCATGGAGGTCCGCTATGCCCGCGACGCCCGCTATTTCTCCGAACTGCGCAAGGCTCCGGAGTGGGTACGGCTGATTAAATGCGCCGACCGGGTAGACAATCTGCGGGATGCCCGCGCCTGGGGCGATCGTGATTTCTGGAGCCGCTATAGCAGCGAAACCATCGGCTGGCACCTGTTTCTGGCACGTGAAACCGCGCCGATCGCCGAAGTCGCGCTGTTTAAGGCGCTGGTCGAAGGCGAGAGGACCATTCGCGGTCGCTTTCCGATCTGGGTGGACGGGCATATCGTCGATCCTGTCGCCGCCGTGCAGATCCCCGAGCATGTCGCGCGTCGTTATGGTGTGGTTGGGCTGGCTTTGCAGGGGGAGACACTCTATGTCGGGATGCGCGATGTGGCCGATGCCACGGTCTTGCGCGATCTGGCCCTCGTGACCCGCCACCGTATACTACCCGTGCTGCTTTCCCAGGAGGCGTTGCAGGATGCCCTCGACGCCGGACTCTATAGCCCGTTGCGCGTTGATTGAAGTCGCAGACGTTGGCTTGCGCAGTGGGGATCGACCTGTAGCCTAATGCGCATCGATGGAAGACCCTGCGCAGACACTCCGTGCGCCAGGGAGACGGAGAACCGAACCCGATATGAGCGAAGCCTCCTCACCCGCAGCCTCTGCCGAGACGTCCGGCTCTGCGCCTGCCCCGGTGCCTGCCTTAGCCCAGACACTATCGACCCCTTTAGTCCCACCCCAGCGCCCGATCGGCGCACACATGCCCACCGCGGGCGGACTTCACAAAGCGCTTACCGCAGGTCAGGAGATCGGCTGCACGGCGGTGCAGCTCTTTACCGGCAGTCCGCGTCAGTGGAGCCATCCTCCCCTCGAAGCGGAGACGATTGCGAACTTCCATAAGGTGCGCGACGCCTCCACCATCGCCTTTACGGTCGCCCACGACTCCTATCTCATCAACCTCGCCGCACCCGCGTACGACGTTTTAGAGCGTTCCCGCAACGCCTTTCGCGGCGAACTCGATCGCGCGCAGGCGCTGGGGATTCCCTGGGTGGTGACGCACATGGGCGCGCACCTGAACGCCGGGGAAGAGGAGGCGGTAGCGCGCCTGGTCGAGAGCCTTAAACGCATTCTGGAAGAGACGGATCGGCTGGGGTACACTGTGGGAGTCGCGCTGGAGACGACTGCGGGGCAGGGGACCGGCCTGGGCTGGCGCTTCGAACAGATCGGGGAGGTCCTGCGGGGCGTTGGCGCGCATCCGCGCCTCGGCGTCTGCCTGGACACCTGCCATATCTTCGTGGCGGGATACGATCTGCGCGATGACACGACTTACGTGGAGACCTGGGCGAGCTTTGAGAAGGAGATCGGCCGGGCGAATCTCAAGGTGATTCATGCCAACGATGCGAAGAAGGCGCTCGGCAGTCGCGTCGATCGCCATGAGCATATCGGCGGCGGCGAGGTCGGGGAGGCGGCTTTTGCGCGCCTGATGACCGATCCCGCCCTGGCCCACATTCCTATCGTGGTGGAGACGCCGGATTCGGAGACGATGCACGCCGTGAACCTCGCGCGCCTGAAGCGTCTGGCGACCGGAGCGAGCCTAGCACTTACGGTCGAGGTGCAGCTCTTCGGGCACTATAGCGACTATGTCGGCGGGCAGCCTCTGGCGGTGAAGGTGCCCTATGGGGCCAGCCTGAACGATCTGGCGCAGCATCTCGTCGGTATCGATGAGCGGCTCTCTACGATCGCTCAACACTGCCGCTTTGCAATCGATGAGGACTACGCGGCGCTGGACGCCGTATTGAAAGAGGACTGCACGGTCGCCGTCTTGCCTCCGATGAGCGGCGGTTAGAGCGCACGGTCCAGGAGTGAGGATTTCATGGCGTATGCCAAAGTGGTGCGGGAAGTCATCGACGTTCTCGCCGTTTCGAATCGCGTTTCCGGGGTTGCCAACGGCGCGGTCTGCACCTTTGTCGGCCAGGTGCGCGACCACGCGCGGGGGCGGGAAGTCGCCTATCTGGAGTACAACGCCTATATTCCGATGGCGGAGAAGCAGATGCGGCAGCTCGCCGAGGAAGCGGAAGCCCGCTGGGGATGCGAGATCGCCATCGAGCACCGGGTCGGACGCCTGGAGTTGGGCGAGGCCAGCGTATTTATCGCGGTGGGATCGCCTCACCGGGCCGCCTCGTTTGAAGCCTGCCGCTGGTGTATCGACACGCTGAAAGAGACCGTTCCGATCTGGAAGCGCGAGGTCTGTCCGGACGGCGCTTACTGGATCGAAGGAGACGACGCCCTCAAAGTGGATGGGGAATGAGCGACCTTCGCCACGACGCTGCGCAGGTGCTTTCGCGGATCCAGCGTATCACGGTGATCGTCAATCCCGCCGCCGGGCGCGGTACGGCCCGCAAATGGATCGGAGAGCTGGAAGTTCGGCTGGGTCTTGCGATCCAGAACGCGCATCGGATCATCTCCTGGAAGATCGTCGAGACCACCTGCGCGGGCGACGGGACCCGACTGGCGCGGGAGGCCGTGGCGGAGGGGGCCGATATCGTGGTCTCCGCCGGGGGAGACGGGACGATCGGGGAGGTCCTCAACGGCTTGGTCGGCACGAATGTGGCGCTCGGCGTGATTCCGATGGGGACCGGCAACGACTTTGTGCGGAGTATCGGCATCGGGGCCGATGTCGATAAGGCGATCTATAATCTGCTCGAAGGCGTTCCGATGGCAATCGATGTCGGCAAAACCCAGGGGCGCTATTTCGTCAATGTGGCCGGGTGCGGTTTCGATGCGGTGGTCGCCGAGCGCGTCAATCGCGGGTTTCGCAATCTGCACGGCACCGCCGCCTATCTCGCTGCGGTAGTCCAGTGTCTGCTCTCCTACAAGGCGACGCAGATCCGACTGACCCTGGACAACGAAGTCGTCGAGACGAAAGCCATGCTGTGCAGTATCGCCAACGCCCGCTACTATGGCGGCGGCATGCGCATCGCGCCGGATGCGATGCTGACCGACGGACTGTTCGATATCGTTCTGTTGGAAGAGGTCGGCAAGGTCGAGTTCTTGTGGACTTTTCCGAAGGTTTTTAAGGGCACGCACACCACGCATCCTGCTGTGCGCGTCCTGCGGTCCAAAACGGTCAAAGTAGAGAGTGACCATCCACTGCCGGTGCTCGTCGATGGAGAGATCCTTGGCACGACCCCGGCGGAGTTCGAAATGCTGGAAGGCGGCCTCACCCTCATCGGGCCGTACATTCCCCATTAGGTTGGACGAGACGTGATGTCCACGCGCATGTTGGGCGAAACCGGAACAAGTTCAGATGCAAAAGCTGGGGCAAACCTTTGTTTTTCTGCTGGTGTTCGTCGGTGTCGGCCTGCTCTGTTACTACCTGGCGGCTCCGCGGATGCTGTCGCCTGCCTCCGGGCCGGGCACGACGGTTCCGCCGCCCGCGCCTGATCCCGGCACCGCCCCGCCGACCGTGCCCGCTTCTACGCCCTCTGCGGCTCCGACCCTCCCTGTCACGCGCATCGCTCCGCCACGCAGCGCCTCGCAGCGCGAAGCCGACGACATCGAGGCCCGCCGCGCACCCTACTATCAGTGGCTGCACGCGACCTTGGGCGACGTCCTGACGGCCCAACAGGCCAGTTCCTCCGATCAGGCCACCCTGGACCTCTATACCAGTCGCTCCGACTCCACCCTCGTACTCTTCCTCCTCGGTCGCGCCGTACAACCTTATGCCGATCGCTACGGCTTCAATCATGTCCGCTTCTTCATGCCGAATCCGGCAGGCAGCGTGGAACGTTACCGCTTCGCCGCCGAAGCCTCTCCCGCCTCCGACGGAACCTGGAACGCCTTCGAGAAATAAGGAGCATCCGAATGGTTGCTGTTGTCGTCGAACCTGCTGCACCGGACACACTGCCAGGTCAGATTTTTGTGGCCCACGCGGATCTGACCCAACTCTCGGCGGATGCCGTGGTCTTATCGACAAGCACGAACCAGGACTGGGTCGGGATGATGAGCGGCGCGTTCGATCAGGCTTTCGGGGTGGCGGCTCTCTGGGAGAGAGCGAAGGAGGGTGGAGCGCACCTTAACGAGATCGGCGACGTCTGGTGGCTGCCTTTGGAAACCGAGGCCAAACCACGGGGCATTGTACTCAGTGTATGTACGGGACCTGCTAGTACGCTGACACGCAGAGAGATGCGCAGCCTGCCCGTGAAAGCCGCGATAAGAGAGGCGATGACGAACCTGCGTGCATCAGGCGCAACGCATCGGCTGCTCATCGGTCTGCCTCTGATGCGCCTTGGTAAGGGCGGAGACATCCGAGATCCGTTGGGATCGGTTCAGGACCAGATCGCGGCGGCGCGAACAGCGCTGGACGAGTTGGCGCAGAGCGATCTCTGGCAATCAGGCGCCGATGTGGCCTTTGCCGCATTCACCTACGATCACTATCAGGTCGCGCTGGAGGCACGGCGTCTGGAAGACCAACAGCCTCGCGTGCAGACCGTTCTCCCGCCAAATTTCGACCTCCTGGTGCGATCTTTACGCAACGACGAAAGCGTCCTCTTTGTGGGGGCGGGCCTCTCCGCGGGAACCGGATTCCCGACCTATCACGAAATGATCTCCCGGATGGCGCAGCGGCTGGGAGAGGATCTGACCGGAGCGGATCAGGCGGCATATCTCGACCTCGCGCAGTGGTTTCGGGATCAGTATCCCGGAGAGACCGGCAGACTCGTCGCCGATCTGTTCGGCTCTCACAACACCGCCGTGCGCCCGTCTCTGGCACACTATCTTTTGATGTCCATGCCCGTCCGCTATGTCCTGACCACCAACTGGGATGATCTTCTGGAGCGCGCTTTAGGGGCGCTGCGGCGTTACTCGGTGCGTGTCATTACGGATGCACAGATCGCGCAGACCGGCCGCAGAGACGGAACATTCGTCGTGAAGATGCATGGGGATGCCGACCACTGCGCGGACTTGGACAATGCGAACGACGGCCTCGTGGTCAGCCGCGACGACTACGATCAGTTCTTTACCGCCAAGCCGATGATGGCCTCTCTGCTGGAAGGGCTGCTGTTGAATCGCACCTTTCTGTTTGTCGGCTATAGTCTGCGCGATCCCAACTTTCGGCAGATCCATGCGAAGATCGCGCACACGCTCCGGGAAGCGAAACAGCCCGCCTTTACTCTGATCTTCGAAAGCCTGTCCGAACCCGCTCGGAAGCAGTGGAACAAGCAGCAGGTGTTTCCGATCTGCATCGCCGGTAACACGAAGGAAGAGCAACTTTTCCATCTGGCCTGCCTACTTGATCACCTTGCCGACAGAGTCGCAGGCGACAGCCGTCTGTATCTGTCGTCCAAACCGCGTACCGAGAAGCAGGCAGAGACGTCTTCGCTGCAGCAGAAACTCCGGGAGTTGGGAACTCTGCTCGAATCAGAGATCGAAGACACCCTCGATGAGGAACAGGCCCGTCGTTTGTCGGTGGTGCTCGCCTTCTTAACAGACCAGGGGTGGCGACCCAAACGCGTGTCACTCTCCACCCTCTGGGAGCGACTGGCCAATGCCTCAACCGCTCCTGAAGACCGCCACGACTGCCTGATCCGTGCCTTGGCCCA
>Ga0070658_10000466_pt1 | contig 35041 bp, 21 predicted proteins | sample KBSC13metaG_FD_64664 | JGI IMG/M metagenome (GOLD analysis project Ga0070658, IMG submission 64664) | Corn rhizosphere microbial communities from Kellogg Biological Station, Michigan, USA - KBS C1-3 metaG | ecosystem: Host-associated > Plants > Roots > Rhizosphere > Soil ... | reverse complement strand
ATCCCCAACAGTCCCGCCAACCCAACCCCCAGCACTCCCCACCTCAACTTCACGGTCGCCCTCCCACAAAAAAGCAGTGCCATCCATCAGCAATGGACAGCACTACATTCTACCCGATACGTTCGGAAACCAGGAATAGAGATCTACCTCATCCTTCCGCCTTCATCGCGGCCTCCATTCGAGGCCCTTCTGCTACGCTCACGGCGCTTATCGAGTGTGTTCGCCTCGTCAAAGAACCTTTGCAATAGACTGGTGACCTGCCCATCTGGCGGGTGGGTGTGCTTGAGATCCGCGCGGCTTTCCGAGAAATATACATCGAACTGTCGGATGAGTTCGCGCACCTCACGTGGATCTGATTCGATATGTGTAATTTCGAAGCCGCCCGTACCGCCACGTTTCATCCCTTCATACGCTACGAAATCGCCGATGATAAACAGGTTGGACGTCGCTACGGGCGAAAGTATGAACTCACATCGCTTCATCGCCTGGATGTCTGCTTCAGCGGCGGCAAGATCTTCAGGGGTATCGGTACTGCCTTGCAGAAGTTGGATCATCCTACTATAACGCACTTTCAGGCGAGCAGGCGCAAGTGCCTGCGTGAATCGTCTGGGTGGGTTGAGTACCGCACGTAGTTTTGCCCCACGGCACAACGCCTGCCGCAGACAGTTGCGTTCCGTGAGCAGTGCACCTATGTACTCTGGATCGTCTTTCGGATCCCCGGGTTCGAGATCGCTGATCGCCAGCGAACTCAATCCGGCAGCGATGCGAATGACGGTGTTCTCCATCTGTTTCGGAGTAGCCTGATCGAGCAAGCGTTCGAGGTCACGCACGAGCATTAAGGTACGCGGCAGTTGGCCTCGAACTACGCTCCAGACAGCCTGATCGGCAAGCGATTCGGAGGCCTTCTTGATTCGCTCCGGCAACTCCTTACGCAGTTTTCGCCTGCCGACCTCGTCGTGTGTATACACAAGCTGGCGAAACTGATGCACATCGAAAGCTCGGGCAGGATCGATATTCTGCGTAAGGATCACGACACGATCCGGCCCCTTGATCTCGTGTGCAACGCCAAGTTCGTAGAAAACATTGGGGTTATTCTCTGTGATGTCAGCAATGACGACGGAGGCTCGGCGGATCTCATGAACCACCTGCGCCATGATACTGCCAGGCCGGTTCGTCAGGTCACCGCGTACATACTCCATCCCACACTGCTCAATGGCCGTTTTTATTATTTTTTCGATGTCGTTGAAAGCAGCCTTAAACGGCATAATTGCAAAACAGCTTGGCATTCTGAGACTTCCTCCGGGTCACAAAGCGTGCCCACCTGTGGCGAAATGGAAATTCGACTACCCGTCGTGGGCATATCCATGAGTCATCGAATAGAATTACCGATCCTCTTCGTCGCAGATTGGTTCTGCGCAAAGGGCTAAGGTCGCGGACTCTGTATTTCACTCGACCGTAAGAGTATTCAAGCCCTTCTGTCTCGCCAATTGCGAAAGATGTTCGGTGAGGTCGAAGAGGTTTGTTGCAGAAACCTGGGAAACTGTCTCCCTGCCGAACCAGGCACGCACAATCACCTGTTCGGTTCCAGGAACGGGCGCAAGGAACCTCATGAGCACAAGTTGCGGATCGTCCGCGAACTCATAGAGTAGCTGAATGCGGCGCGCCGCATCTTCTCTTAAATTGGTCCAGCCCGGGTTGACCAGACAGATAAGTTCCATCTCGGGAGCCTGGAGAACGATCGACTCGAACAACGGGTGCCACGAAAACTCCGCTGCAACCGGCGTCATGGCCATGGATGGGAGATTGTCCCACGTCCTCGGCGCCCGGTAGGTGTCGTCTGTTTGGCTCACACGCCAGCTGCCAGTCACGGAGTCGGATTCAAACTTGCGGCGGGCCAATGCGATAAGGTCAGGGGTTTGCTCCTCAGCATCCCGGAGCATGTTCGCGGGCATCCCGTCGAAAGGGTTCTTCCCTTCTTGAATAAGTTGCTCCACGAAACGGCGGGTCAATTCATGCTCAGAGCCCCCGGTCTCCGCCATGACCTCCTCCGGAGAGGGAACCGCCGGCTCAGTTGCCTTCATGTAATCCTTTACGCCGCATTCCTTGCCGATGAGCGCCCGCACCTCCATCCGAATCTTCCTCTGATCCTGCAACGGCATGGCTGCCGGAAACTCCAAATTCAGCTTCTCTTCTACGGCCCTGGCAAGCACTTCTGGCGTTGCCTCAGGGAAGTAGCTTCGGGCTACAAGCATAAGCGAGCGAATTTTGGGTTCCATCTGAAGCCGAATGCGCGGATCAAGGCTGTATTTCTCCTCGTCCGTGCGCAGACGAGCGCCGGCATTGCGCAGAATCGCGGCCACCGCCGTATAACCGTGCGATTCAGCGAACGCCAACGGCATGGCATGATTTCTTTGACTCGGAATATTCACATCGGCGCCGTGGTCAACCAGGAGTTGCACCATCTCCGGGCCATGATTCAAGGCATAGTGAATGGGATACGCATCGTCATCCGCATCGCACTGGTTGGGATCAGCGCCTTTGTCCAGCATCGTACGCACGGCGCGTAAGTCTCCAGCCAGAACTGCCTGAGAGAGCGTCTTGTGTTTTCTGAAGTCAAAAAATCTCATAAATTCATCGCCTTAGCAAGTCGTTGAGGATCCGCTGCATGCCGTCGCGTACTTTTAGCATGGCTTCATCGCCTGTAAAAACAGCCAGATATTCGTCTACATAGGGGATCGAATCCTTCAGTATCGGTAGGAACTCGTCAGGGGGGTACGCATCTGCATCTCCCCCACGGAGGTATAGACAGTCGGTCGTCATTCGCATAGACAGTGCGCTATACTCAACTATTGCCAGGCGCCAGTCCTCCGGTGATAATCGCTGCTGTTTCCTTGTGGCAAGCAGGATATGGTAAGTAGACTTGGCTACGCCGTAGCGACCACGATCCTGCGACGGATCATTCCGGTCGTAATTCATCATTGCGCAGTAGACTAACGCTGAAGACCAGGGGCTTGCAAGATCGCGCATCTCGTGGATTATAGGCGGCAAGCCCGAAACGACCGGCATCTCTGGAGCCAGCGCTCTCAGTTGTGCGGTAAAGGCATCAAATTCGTCAAATGACGAAGCGCACAACATCAGATTTTCGAGCGCATTCGCGCGCAAGACTCGGGCTGCCTGGGGATCGCGTCCCGTGCCATACGCGTTTGCTAGAACCAGGAATTCGTTCTTGGCGGTAAGACCGTTGCCAAGCTTGTCCCAGTTCACTGCCCCAATGTTATAAGTGAGCAACATCTGCTGGAGGGAATTTGTGGTCTTACTCCGCTCCTGCTTCAGCAGTTCTAACGCGGGTAGAATCCGGCCCTGATCCAACATTCTCTCGATGTCTTCATACATTTTGTGGCTCCTCCAGGGTGCAGCCATAGACCAGATCCTGCGCCTGAACCAGCCAGAACGATGTGCCCTCTCCACCTGGAGAGATGTGTGTGAACGGGAGACTGCCGGCTAATTCCGCGGCTAACTCTCCAGTTTCCATGGACACACAAACCAGCGCTTTCGCAGAATTGATGATTCCAAGAGTACTGCCATCCGGTGAGACTGCGATTCGAGAGTCTCCCAGAAATCCCAGGCCTCGGAGTTCGCGGTCAAGGAACTGATCGGCCAAAAAATCCTCTATCGTCGCGGTTCGCAATATCGGATACTGCCCCTCTGGTTGCCAGAGCAGAACCAGCTTGCCCCGCACATGGTCATAATCCAATGCGATGCACAGTCCCTCCCGAACCGCGAACAGGCGTTCGCCTATATGTTCCAGTGGTGAGTCGGTTCCGGGGCCGCGACGAAAAAATACAAAGGCACGGGCTTGGTCCACACCCATATCAGGATAAAAATGCGGAATCGTTCCACGCCAGAGCAGGTAATCACCGCATACGTGCAGGCCAGCCCCTATTCCTGCTTCGACTGTGGCAGCTAACCGCATTTCTGGAGAGGCTCCCGCATAAAAGATCCCCCCCTTCCGATCTGAGAACCAGCACCCTTGTTCCGGATCCCCCACTGCCATATGCAGGGATAGCGGCTGATAGTCGAAAGGGGTAGTCTCAAAGTCGGAGAGGTCCAAGATGACTCCTGAGCCGTCTACCCCTGCGGCATAGAACAAGCCGCGACCATCCAGAGCGCAGTACAGCCGGCCTGGATCGTCCGTTCTCAGGCACACCTCACGCCCAGTCTGGCCGTCCCACAGCCATATTGTCTGACCTTCATTTCGCACGGCGCGCCAGCCAACACCACCGAACAGCGACACCAGACGCCCCTCGCGCATCGCGCCGCCTTCCTCAACGTGGAATCGCACCACACGATGCGTCGTTAGAACCAGCGTGGCCCCTGCACCGTCGTTGCCCCACGCGCGGGGAACTATCTGCAATCCGGCCACGAACACTTTCAGCCCTCCCTCGACCGACCGTGCCTCGTTGTCGCCGGGACACCAGCAGTGAAGACTGGCGCGTGGCGGCATCTCCTTGAGCCAGAGTAGCCGCTTGCCGTCCCAGCCCGGTGCGCCGCACACAATGCCTGTCCGAATCGAGACCATTTCAACGGGAGCTTCCGTCACGTCGAACATCGCCGCATGGCCGTCGGCAAAGAACGCTACGGCGTGATCTCCGCAGGCGCACGCCGTGCATAACTGGCTAGCTACCCGTCGAAATGCCACTCCGCCGGTGCCGCCCAGGATGGTGGAGTGCCCCTGTCGCACCGCCACAAACCTCCGTTCACCGTCGAGAAACAGCAGGGCGCCCAGGTCGCCTGGCGCCTTGCCGCAGAGTGGCTCTTCGCGGATGTTTCCTGTGGCGGCGTCTACACGCGCCAACATGCCGGATCGGATTTGCATCCAGTAAGCCCCCTCATGCCACTCAACCACCGGGTCATAGCTATCGGGCAGGCTACAATCGAAACGAGCCACAACTTCCGAGGTCAGAGGCCGCCCATCCGCTCCGAGCACGCATCGGTGCAGTTCCGCTGTTCCCGGCTCCATGATTACCAGCAGGCTACTCGCGTCCGGCGCACACGCCACCGTTACCGGGCGTCCCTTTCCGATCTGCACACGTGTAAACAACTCCTGCATGTCCCGGTAATCCACAATGCTGATTACCCCGAGCCGTTCCACGGCGAAGATGAGGCGTGCATGCCAGGCAACCGCGCCTACCCTGCCGTGCCGGAACTGCCTGTCCACCTCGACATCGAGGCGAAGCCCTGACGGCGTCGAGCGACCGGGCGGCGACGGCTCCTCCCAACTTCGCAGCCACGAATGCCGCCACGCTCTCGATAATACCTGTTGCTGCGCCGATGGAAAGCCCTCGTGTTGGACGAGCGCTACCAACATCTTCGGATGGTCGGTTAGCCTCTGCGCATGTCGACGGATGAACTCTCGCCATTCCAGAAACTCGGGCAAACCAGTTGTCAGGGCGTAATCTTCGGCCAATTGATAGGCGTCCCCTGTGGCGACACGTGCCGAGAGGTAGGAGAGGGAGGTCAACAATGCGACTCCCCCGGCCTGGTTGTCCGAAGCAAATGTGTGGAACGGAAGTTCGCGGAGCGCCCGTGCCATTTCGCCGTTCCACTCGTCTCGTCCTCCGGGGTCGGCCGTGCGGCGGAAATAGGAAGCCAGACGTTCGTGCGGATTCCACATCTGTGCGATCTGCTTTACCAGATGCTCTCGAATCCAGGCCGTTATCTCCCGATGGTAGAAATTCAAAACATTGGAGCCGGGAGCGGTGCGCTCGACCAGGTAATGGTTAAGGTCGAAGCGCAGGCGCGACCATATAGCAGTCGGAATGCGTGTTGATGCTGTTGGCAATCTGTGCCCGTATTTGGCGTTCGCTGCATCGAGTTCCTGCCGGTATTCCGGGTCAGCGAATAGCAGTTCCAGGATCTCGTTCTCGGCCAACCCCCACCGGGAAGCCGTCAGGTAGACCAGCACCCGATCCACGAGCAGTTCGCCGTGGTCAAGCCTGAGACTCTCGAACAGGTTATCGAGCAACGTGGGAACGTCTTCGCCCAAAACAGGCGTTGCGTCATAGGATCGCCACAGCCGAACCTTCTCGAACAACAGTTTGAGATAGATCGGTTGCCGACATGCCTTTGAGGTGAGACGTTGTCCGATGGTCGCTTGCTGTTTAGCAGTGACCTGGCGTCCTGCCCGGGGCAACCAGCGCTCCAAAAGCAGCGCCCAGGCTTCGCCTTCCGTCAGCACATCGAGGTTATGAAAACGATCCTGAGGGAGGGAGCGACTCTTGAGGACAGCGAGAGGCCGATTGGAGGGATTCGTATCCTGTAGTTCGGATAGACAGGAGACGATCAGTTTCACATGGTCCGGCAACCGACCCGCCGGTATCCATTGAAGCAGAGATCCATCGCCCGGATCCGAGAGCTGATCGAGGGCGTCGAGGACGAGCACCAGCGGCTTTTCCACCGTGGCCGCCGCGAAATGTGCACGTAACTCCTGCGTCAGAGCCATCAGATCGGTCGGCAATGCCTCATCGCGTGGATAGCGCAGACGCAATTGCCGACAGAGGCTACCAAGCAACAGATAGATGTCGGACGAGTCGGGGGTCGCCCCGATGAAACGCACGACAGGATGGTACGGTTCCGCAAATACCTGCGATGCCCGTGCCAGCAGAGCGGTCTTGCCAGCGCCGGAGGCTCCCAGAAACACCAACGGCCAGGGCGCATCGTCTGCGAGATAGGAACGGATCGCCTCCAATTCCGCCTCACGACCGATGAATGTCTCCTCGCCACCGCGTTCGGAGGCGAACCGCCTGTGCTCCTCCTGTTCAATGGTCAACTCACGCAGAGTACGCTCAAGCGACGCGGGCGGGGTCTCCGCCCAGTACTCTTCGATCTGGCGTTTAATGATCTGCGTCAAGTGGCTCTCTATGTGTTCGCAAAGACTCGGCAGGTGATCCGTCGTGATATTCCATTCAGGCGTGTCCGCCAAGTTTTGTGCAGGTACCAGGTTGGCCTTACATTCCAGAATACTGACTCTGTTCAGCCGAATGCGCAGTGCATCCTTCAGGCGGTTCTGCTCTTCCCATAGCCTGGTATCTATTTGCTCTGTCGTCTCATTGAAATCCACAAAGGATTTGATCCGCTTTGGCTCCGCACACTCCTTTAACTGCTTGATTTCCCGAAAAAACGCCAGCACATGTTCGCTGGCGTCGGGCACACCGAGGGCGCCAGCCCAAATCTCCTGCTCGGTAGCCGAAGCCTGAAAATGGACGATGCGCGGTGGAAGTTCGGTAGGCGAATGCCCGTTGACGTTGAAGCGTAGAGCCAATTTATCCAGGGGATAGGCATGATTGATGATCTTCCACAGGATCTCCTGCATCACCTTCCAATGTGCGCCTTCTTTGTCATCCGGCAGTCTTTGCCGACGGGATTGCAGAACATAGATCGGGGTTAGGGCGTTCGTATCCTGCCGGTACCAGTCCCGGAGAATCGTCGTGTAGGGGTTGTTATCGGTGCCGGCAAGCTGTTTTGCAAGCTGTTCTGCGGCAAGTTCGAGTGTATGGAACTCATCCGAATTCAACTCTTCCGGCAGAGGTTGCCAGCCATAGCGGTCACCAAGCAGGATGAGGAAGTTTGGTTGCGGCGAGATCTGCTGTGCCCTGCGCAACTCTTCGAAGCAGATGCGCATGGTCCGGTGGTCGAGACCCGCTTCGGCGGGCACTCCCCACCGCAGATCAATGGCCTGAAATTGAAAGCCGCTCTTCAGACACAGGGCTTCCAGTTTCGGAAAGACGTCCGCCTGCAAAGCACTCCGCTCATGCTTCATATCGCCAAAAGTAGAACTGACAAAAAGCCGAATAACGGGCCGAGTCCGCTGTTGCAGGTTCTGCTGATTTCTACCCGTCGCTCCCCGCTCTGTAGCATGCTGCATGATAAGTCATCTCCTTATGTTGAATCAAGCCTCCTATTATGGATTTCCAGGGTTCCCATGGCCAGCTTCGTTGCGTCTCCCGCAGAATAGAAAAGCCATCGTACCTCCAAGCGCGATAACATCACGAGGTGCAGGAGTTGGGAGCGATTGGCTCGGTGATTTTCACGACGCGGAAGCCGGCGATCTTTACCAGATCCACATAGCCGAAGCGCTCTGTACCGCCTTTGGGAGGAGAGCAGCCGACGATGGTTTGGCGGTCCTTGTCCTTGTCCTCCTCTTTTAGCTGCACAAAAGGGATGAGTTTGTCGTGCGTCTCTTTCCTGGCAGGATCGGGGTTGCGCGCGTATTTGATGCCAGCCAGCATCCGCTCGACCATCCAACCGTTGTGCTCCGCTTCCGCCAACACATTCAACATGTCAGGCTCTGCAAGGATCTGACGAACCTCTGTATCCTCTTCTTGTCGAGCGACAACCAGTTCTGCTGCGGCGATTCGCGCTCCGCGCACGAGTTGCAGTTTTGCCATGCCTAGAATAGCGGGGATGCGCAGGGCTTGATACCGATTGGCGATCTGCTTGTCAGGCGGCAACGCTGCATAGGGGACATCCAGAAGCTCTCCGGGAATCTGTAGGCGAAACCCCTCATGCAGCGCGGAGGCGAGTTCGGTGGACATTGCGAGGAACGCATTGTCCCGCTCACAGATCTCCCAGAAGGTTTTGGCATCAACATGCATATCGAGGAGTTGATGGCCGGGCAGATGGGAGCGACGTGGGGTGAAACCCGCCGACTGGGTGCGCAGGTGGCTACAGAGAAACTCCAGGGATCTTGAACCGGACTTGTAGCGCGGCGTCTCCAGGAGCGCCCGCAGAACGCCGGAGTCCATTTCTAAACGCACCCCGTCTTTGAGCCTGAACTGCGCCCGGATGAACAGGGCGCGGCGAATGGGGGAGCACACATCGGTGGGGTCATCCGTCCAGACGCGGCGCCCCCCAGCCATGTGGCACTTCTGGCGCGGATTCGGCCCGAGTACGTTGAGAAAGCCTACAATACGCGACTTGAAGTCCGGCCCCTTCTTCAGAGCAAAATCCAACCAGTTGTTTTCCGCCTCGCGCTGCTGTTCCGGGGGAAGGTTGAGAAGTTCCGGAAGCTCCTTTGGATTCGGAGGCCCAAACGTGTCGAAGGTCGGGCTGGTGGCTCCCGCAAACACAAACACACATTTTCCGATCGGATGGGTCGCCTGCCCCTGCTGAAAAACTCCGTCCTGCATCGGAGCCAGAAGGTACTGGAGCCATCGGTAGCCCTGCGAGTCGAACTCATCCCAGAATACCAGCGGTGTTGTTCCCGTCAGAACCCGATCACGGATTCGGTGGAAGGCCCCGATCAGATCGCCGGTATCGTTGAATTGGGAGAGGTTGAACGTCAGGATGTCGTCCTCGGTGATCCCCAACACCGCCATGGCGATCTGAGTGACCCCGAACGATTTGCCCGCCCCGGGAGGGCCGAAGACGCCCAGGCTCAGCGGCCTCTTCTGAGATCCGCCGTTCTGGTAGGCTGTAATGAGGTGGCGCAGCGTGCGCAGACTTTCGATCTCATTCCGATCTACCGTCTGCAGATCTCCAAACCGCGCCACGGGGAATCGCTCCAGGGCTGCGGGCCCGAGCACCGCGACCGCCCGGGCCACTTCGCGATGCGACTGTTGGCGAGAGTGGAGACGGGCGTAGTGGTGCCACTCGTCCAGCATCATCCATTTCCCATCCTCGGGAAGCGAACTCGGCAGTTGTACACTCACGAATTTTTGGGTGGGTTGCGGCGCGGTGATCGCCTTTACGATGTCTCCACAAGGGAATCCCGGTTCCGGAGCATCGGCATCTGCTCTCCCATGCCCCATCACTCTGAGTTCACGAGCCGCTCCGAGTCCTGCGCCGAGCGCGGCCTCAAAGTCGGGATCGTTCTTTGAATCCGTACTGCAGAGGGCGCGCACGACGGCTGCGGTAAAGCACGACATATAACCGAAGGAGGCTCCCTCCCCCTGTCTGGCCTCCCAATCCCCTTCCGCATTCACGGCATCGAAGACGAGCATACTGCTGCTCGCGGGGCCATCGTTGTTTCGCCAGAAAGCGGCATCCAAACGAAAGGTGATGATGAGATGGCGCGCATCCCGAAGCGACTTCAGCGCGGGATTGGTCTCCAGTTCGGCGGTAAGGTTCTCCAGCGTCGCTTCCCAGGATAGTCCGCGACTGAGGCGTACATCGCTGCGTCGAATATGATCCGCGGAGATGATAACGATGAGATTGTCGATCGGTTTGCCGGTGACCTTGCTGTCGGGATTGTCGGTAGTATCGTCACGATAGCAACGTCTGATCTCGCGATAGAGATCACTATCGCCGATAGAGCCGGTCAATTTGAGCACGATCCAGCGTGGCTTCGTGCCCTGCTCTGCGGCTCCGAACGGCCAGCACTCCTTCGAATCGGCCTGTCGAAAACGGAGCCCCGCATCGTCGATCACCACGATTTCCGGGGCGCTGGAAGGCGCTTTGAACCGACCAAGCGTCGGGCCATGTGTGGAGGGCGCTGTCTCTCCTTCGCCGTTGGCCGCAGAGGGCGGATTGGGATGGCCATAGCCGAGCGCCGGAACCGACGCGCGCCAGACTTGAAACTGCTCCCTCTTCTCGGCCCCCGGATTGGCTATTTGCGGCTGCCAGAGACAGTACGCGTGATACTCCGGCGGCAGCGTTTTGGGGTCCACTTCCAGCCCAAACTCCGTCTTCCAGTCTTTCAGATCTGCAACGGCCTGCGCAATGAGACCGCTGAGCAGCAGAGAACCGCCGCCCATCTGTTTCATGAAGAAACCACGACGTTCGGGGGCATCTGCCGTCCGGCGCTTCCCGACGTAGCCGTTGTTATCGCAGATCGGATCGCCGGTGACGAGGATCCGCTTCGGTTCAGCGCTGACCGCTTTCTTTCGGTTTTGGGAGGCGGTCTCGGGTCCCCACTTCGGTTCAGAACTCACGGCTTGTCTCCTGTTTCGGGAGGCAGGACCCGATACCCCAGTTTAATCACTGTTTTCAAGGTGCCGAGCGCCGTGACTCGGTCATACTCCTTTTCCTCGTCCGACAACTGATCGTAAGGTACCAGGCACGGATGGAACTTCCGGCTATCATCACGGTGGACTCCATACTGCCATCCATCCTTGATACGCTGCTTGGCCCAGAGGTCATGTATCTGTTCCGCAAGGCGTTCGGTCAAGGGCGATAGTTCCTGAGGCAACTTCACATCGTCGGTGTTGAGGGGATTGGGCGTATAGGCCATCAGGGCCTCCTTTGTGTCTTTAGAGATCAGTCCTCCCCGCAGCAAAACCGCGAGGATGCTGAAAACCGATCCGTTTGCTGTCTTCCTAGGCACGCGAATCCCCACTTTTCGCCGCGCGCCCACAGGCTGCACAGCAAGGTCGGAATCGGCGCCCATTCGTAATCTACCTCACCTGGTCTTCCTTTCCTCTTTCGCATTCCTGCAAGGATCTAGAGGATGCGCAGGTGTTGGATCATGACGGGTATAGTATAACCCCCTACCGTGAGAGTATCGTGAGCTACTGCGTTAACTTCCCGTGATGTTCATCTCTCTGTTATATTTTTTGCAGCGAGTTCCCTCCCTACCGAGGCAGACTGCGCTCCCACGGCCTCTCCGACGAGTTGGAACGGAAACCAGAGATCCACAAATCGCCCGCCACCGCACTCGTCCCCTAGCGTCCCCGGTATCTTCTCACACCGCCCCAATCAATCCTCTGCCTCCCCCTGGTTGAATAACTCCGGTAGGATCTCCCGAAGCACCTCTATAGATTCCTGTTGTGTTCGTCCCATCGCCATCAGGAGACCACCGTAGTTGTTCACTGCGACCTCAAGATGCGGATGCGGATGCCCGGTAGCACGGGTAAACTGAACGAATACCTCCACCGTGCGCCGACTGTAGGGTTCCGCTTCCGAAAGACGATTCGTAGCCTGAAGCAATAAGGCCAGATTGTTGAGACGGATCGCCACCTTGGGATGCTCTTTGCCATAGGACGTCTCATTGATTGCAAGAGCACGACGTTTCAGAGGTTCTGATTCTGCGTAGCGAGCCTGGGCATCGTATAGAACACCCAGTGTGCCGAGCAAGCGGGCTGTCGGGTTGGCAATGCTTGCTGTGTCGGCGAATTGAGTGCACTTCTGGACGTGAGGAGCCAGGGGTTCCAGTGTGGGCCAGGTACGCACATCCATCGGATGGCCCACAAACGCGGAGTTAATCCAGTTGAGTGCCATGTTCAGAGCAGTGTGATCTGCATCATGTTTCAGGATGCATCGTGTCACATCCTGAACCAGACGATGGACGGTGAAGGTTGGCGATTCAGCCTCATCCGCACGGGTTACCAGGGAATAGGCTTCCAGATTGGACAGAGCGTCGTGGGGATCGGAAGGAGTTTCTGTGTCGGAGGCGTCTTCCTCGGCAATCGGCACGTCGAGGAGCGATTCGGGGATGGGATCGGGGGCGAACCAGGCCAGCAGGTTCAGCAGAAGGCGTGCAGGTTCGGTGAGTTGATCGAAGGAGGTTTGCCAGGTCACAGCGACGCTCATCGGATATTGCATCAAACGCGCGTCGAACCAGGTCAATACTCGGTCGTGGCTGCTATTCCAATCCTTCAGGTATTGGGCAAAGGTGGAGCGGTTCGTGTCGATCATTGCACCGGCTTGCTCTAATGCCAGAGCGAGTTGGCCGAGCGTCAACGCCAACGCGCGCGCTTGCTCGGTATCATCCGGTCGTTTTCGCCGTCGCTTTGCTGTTCGCTCCAGGAGGAAATCGGTGGCATCCTCCACCGCCAATACATCCAGTGCCAGACTCTCGATCGAAGCCGACCAGCGACTGATGCGCGAGGTGATGAGCACCTGCCCCACGCCGGCAAGTCTTACCAGTAATTCCTCGACCGCTTGCGCTGCCTCTTCGGTGTCCACATTGTCGAGGATCAGAAACCAGCCGGGATGCTGCTGGAGCCAGTGCAGAGCGGCGTTAACCTGCACATCGAGTTCTCGGGCTTCCTTCTCAGCCAGATCCAGCACCAGCGAACCGCACAGGGCCGCGAGATTGGCGTGAAGGCTCTCCGGCGATTCGGCACGCACGAAAAGCAGCGCGGTATACTCTTCGGCGTAACGATGGGCGAACTCGATGGCGGTGCGTGTCTTGCCGATCCCACCCAGGCCGTAAACCGTGGTCGCGGTCGTGATGGCGGCTGCCCGACTTTGCCCGCCCGGATTGCCCTGATCAAGCGTGGCCCGGATCTGCTCCAGAAACTCCTCACGTCCCTTGAAGAGGGTGCCAAGGCTATTGTACGGTAGATTATTCACTTTGGGGAGGGCTTTGTGCTCCACAAGCGACCGGTTCGTAATGAGGGCAGAGGGGGTGCTCCGACTGGCTTCTGCCTCCGCAGGAGCGGAGTTCTGTCCTGCGGGCACGGTGTCGGCTGCCTTCGCTTCTCTTTCGAGCAACTGCCTGACAACCGCAGCCATTGCGTCGATATTCTTTTCCAGGGGCGGAGTGAACCCATCGTGCCAATGGAGAGAGCTGAGACAGTACTCCATCGCTCCTGAAGGGGAGACGTTTTCAATGCGAAAGGGAACGATAAACTTCCCTTTGCTCATGGCGCGCTCGACTTCCCGGCGGACCTGAAGAGAGGCATTGGCATGGGCGGAAAATACCAGCACCATTCTCCGACACCCTTCGATGGCATCGACAAGAGCTTGCGGATACTCGGTCGAGGCGAGAATGTCACGCGGGGCGATCCAGCAGCCGATACCCGCTCTTTCCAGCGCGGCACAGACGGCGTCGGCAACACTCTTATCGTGCGAGGAGTAACTGATAAAGACGTCCTGTGCCATACCTCTTCATTCCTTAACGCAAATTCTCTGCTATATTGTTTCTCAGTTCGCCTGGTATCTGCCCACTCTCCACCTTCGCAACAGCAGCCACACGTGCTAATAAATTTCGCTATTTTGGTATTTTTTCCTGCCTTCTTTTCTTCCTGCCTTCCTGTTCTGCATCTGTAGTTTCTTCCTTCTTTCCTGCTCTGTTAGCTCGTGAGGACGATTTTCATGGTGGAGCCGGGGTCGGTAAGGAGTTTGTCGAAGGCTTCCTGGCCTTGTGCGAGGGGATAGGCCTGGGTCCACGGGGAGAGATCGACGTCGCCGGTTTCGATGAGGGTTTTGGAGCGGGCGAAGTCGGCGTCGGTGTAGACGAAGGAGCCTTGCAGGCGCAGTTCGTGGCGGACGATGGTGGTGAAATCGACGCTGCTCATGACTTCGTGGAGTCCGAGAAGCAGGATCTCGCCGCCGCGGCGGGCGGCCTGGACGCAGGCGGCGCGGGTGGTGGTGTCGCCGTAGGCTTCGATGACGATGTCCGCGCCTTTGCCGCTGAAGCAGTCGCGGATGGCGGCGACGGGGTCGGTGTCGCGAGCGTTGATGAGGTGTTTCGCGCCGAGGGTTCTGGCCACTTCGAGGCGGGCGGGATTGACGTCTACGATGGCGATGTCGCGGTAGCCGAGGAGGCGAGCGACAGAGAGCAGGAGGCAGCCCTGCGTGCCGGCCCCGAAGATGGCGAGGGTGCCGAAATGGTGTTGGCGGATCAGGGAGAAGAGATGGACGCCGTTGGCGAGCGGCTCGATCATAATGGCGCGCTCGTCGGAGAGGCTGTCGGGTACGGGGAAGACGTTGGTGGCGGGCGCTTTGGCCCATTCGGCGAAAGTGCCGTCGATGCGATCCATGCCGATCAGACGCCAGGCGGTACAGACGTTGACGCGCCCGGATTTGCAGGCATCGCACTTTCCACAGGGCATGAAGGGATTGATGACGACGCGCTCCCCCTCGTGGAAAGGCCATTCGCCGCCGTCGGAGGGAGAGGTCTGGGGCATGCGGGCGACCGTCGCGACTGTCTCGTGGCCCAGCACCAGTCCCGGTTGGCGGCGCGGGCTGAGGCCCAGAAACCCGACCATATCGGAGCCGCAGATGCCGGTGCCGCGCACCTTCAGAAGCACCTCGTCCGGAGCCGGAGTCGGCTCGGGGCGTTCCTGCATCGTGACCTGTCGCAGGTCGCTATAGACGAGAGCTTGCATGATTTTCTCCATTGAAAAGCGTTTCGGCCCCTCGCCCTGGCGGTTGGCAAGGAGAGGGGCCGGACGTGACCGGCACTGAAGTACCGGTCTGATACGGGAAGTCCACTTCGTGGACTCAAATGCAGCTAGCCCACGAAGCTGGACTTCCCATTTCAGCGCGGGATTTCAATCCCGTTCTTAGAAGCCCAGGCGCGGGCTTTTGATCGGGGAGTGCGTGACCAGGGGGCGGCGGATAAGCTCACCATCGCGGTGGTCGAGAATGAGGTCGGTGCAGATCTCGTACTCTTCCAGCAGCTCCTGCGCGAAGGTGTCGCTCTCGTCGTCTTTCGGGAACTGGGCGGCGATCTCCAGAGCGATCGTCTGGGCATCCCGGGTCTCATCGACGCGGGTGACCGTCTCTGCGGCTTCATCGACGATGAAGCGCGTCTCCCAGGGCAGGTTGCAGGCCTGGGTGAGGAAGCCGGCGATGTCGGGGGTCATCGGCTGCCGCTCGGTCCAGCGGACATCGAGCGCGAAGGTGATGAGTCCGGCGCGGGCCTGCGCCAGATCGATAAACTCCTCCTCCGACTCCAGCACCAGCACATCGTTCGCGTGCGCCATCACCAGGAGGGAGAGTTCCGCCTCATCATCGACGTTGTCGCCGTGCTTGTAAGGACGAATGTTCTCAGAATCGATCTCCCACCACTGCGCGAACAGCAGGGCCAGCGGCTCGGAGTTGGGGCCGAGCCACAGGATGCGGTTGGGCGCGTACCCCTTGTTGTCGAGCACGGCCGCGGCCATCGCGACGACGTAGGCGACATCCTCTTCGCTCGGCTGGAAGAAGATAAACCGCTCGCCGGGCACGCTCTCGTCCGGATTGGTCTCCAGCAGCATCGCGCGCGTCTGGACGTAGTGCCAGTCGCGAAGGGTCATCTCTTCGGTCTCATCGAAATCGCGGACACGGGCCAGCAGATCGCCAACCTCTTCGCGCACCGACTCCATGCCGGGGAACTGGGCCGCGGATTCCGGAGGCGCGATCTGATAGACCGCTTCGGCCTCATCGATCTGCCGCAGGAGCGCATAGCACTCGGCCATCTCCAGCACCAGCCAGATCGGCAGGCCGCCGTAGGTGTCGTTGAGGGCATGGAAGGCGTTGATGGCGTCCTGATACGCGCCGAGGTCCATCAGACACTGGGCATGATCCACGTCGATCGCCTGGCTCAGTTCGTTGATCTCCCCGTTCAAAAGTTCCTTGGCGCGCGCCAGGAAGGGGCGGGCCACAAACGACTGCTGCAACTGGAAGAAGCGGTTGCCGACCTGGAAGTAGAGCAGAGGATCGTCGCGCTTCTCGCGCAACTGCACAAAGAGCTGCAGCTCTTCGCTCTGGGCGGGATCGTTGCCGGTCATCGTCGCCATCGTCGTCAACAGTTCGATCGTCGTGTCCAGCACGAGATCCGAGGAGACGTCGGTCTGAAACGCAAAGACCAACTGCTGCAATGCGCTCGCGGGATCGCCCTGTTGGGTGGCGATCGCCTTCGCCCGCTCCACAATCTGTTTGACTTCATCGGAAACCGGGGGGCCGGTCTGTATCGGATTGCCATCCGGGCCAAGAATTCGCATGGTGTTCTATCTCCATTGAGTAAAGTATCTGACTGATCGCCACCAGGGCAGCAGTTTCGGTGCGTAAAATACGCGGGCCCAGCCCTACGAGGAGAGCGCCTGCAGCCCGCGCCTGCGCGACTTCGGTGGGGCTCCAGCCCCCTTCCGGTCCGACCAACAGCAGCAGGCGCGCAGGAGGTACAGACCAGCCCTCCAGCGCTGCGCGCAGCCCTACGGTCGTCTCGTCGGTATGAAGCATCAGTGTCGGCGTATCGTTCGCCGCTCCGCGCAGCGACTCCTGCACCGTTTGCGGTGCGGAGACCTCGGCGATGCGGCTGCGGCCCGACTGCTCCGCGGCGCCTTTGGCGATCTGCCGCCAGCGCGTCACCCGCTCCGCCACTTTCGCCGATGGAATATCTACGACAGAGCGCTCGGCGCGTATCGGCACGAAAGCGCAGGCTCCTGCCTCCGTCCCGTGCTGGATCACCTGTTCGAACTTATCGCCTTTGCCCAGCGCCTGCCCGATCGTCAGGAAGATCGGTGGCTCCGGCGGTACGCGCACTGCGTTCTCGATCTGCGCCGTCGTTGCGTGCTTTTCCACGGATACGAGACGGGCACGGAAAGCGTTTCCTTTTCCGTCCAACAACAGCACAAAGTCGCCGGGGCGCGCCCGCAGCACCCGCGTCAGATGCAGATGATCGTTGTCGCGGATCGAGGCGGTCTCCCCGGTGATCTGTTCAGGAGGCAGGAAGAGACGAATCATGCGGGCGCGTCAGGCCGACCAGCCGTCCCACCCGATCGGCGGGACCTGGCGCATGACACGCTGCAGGGCCTCCGGATCGCGCGGGGCATCGGGATCGTATCGGCAGACCAGACAGACCCAGATATCTTCGCTCTTGGTCTCCAGATAGGTCAATCCGACCGCCGCCAGGGCGTCCTTGACATTCTCATGATGCTCTTCCACGATACCGGAGGCGATGAAGATGCCGCCCGGTTTCAGGCGAGGCGCGATCGAAGGCGCCAGTTCGATGATGGTGTTCGCGACGATGTTGGCCACAATAAGATCACAGTCGTGCGCCACGCTATCGAAAGGCTCCAGTTCCAGTATGGAGATGGTCTCTTCCAGGCCGTTGCGGAGAATGTTCTCGGTGGCGATCTTACGCGGCAGCAGGTCGCTGTCGGTCGCCCAGATCTTTACTGCGCCCAGCCGCGCCGCCGCCAGCGACAGAATGCCGCTGCCCGTGCCGATGTCCGCGACGACCATTCCGGGCTTCACATTCTCTTCCAGCGCCTCCATGCAGAGGCGCGTGGTCGGGTGGCCGCCAGTGCCGAAGGCCATACCGGGATCGATCTCCACGACCAGATCGTCTCCGGTCGGCAGATAGTACTCCCAGCTCGGCTTCACGATCAGGCGCTTCCCGATCCGCAACGGCTTGAAATACTGCTTCCAGGCGTTGGCCCAGTCTTCCTCTTCCGTGTAACGGATGGTCATACCGTCCAGCAGAGGCGGCAGACCGAACTCTTCCAACCGCTCCAGATGTTCCCGCAGGCCGGTCATCCGCAGCACCAGTTCGTCCGTCACCGGCAGGCTGCCCTGCACGGTCACTGGATCGGTCCCGGTCAGCATCACGCCCCCGCATCCCGCATCAATAAAGGCGTAACTCACCGCATCCGTCGCCTCAGCTGCACACACAACCGTCATTTCGGCCCAGCGCATCCGCCACTCCCTTAAAACCTATTTCCCTGATGTTTTAGTGCCCGAACAGTTTGCCGAAAAGGCCTTTGTTTTCGTGGTCGTCTTTATCGCCCATGGTTGCGGCAAGCTGCTTGAGCAGTTCGCGCTGTTCGGACGTCAGTTTGCGGGGTACGTCCACCTGCACGATGACATGCAGATCGCCTTTGCCGCGTCCACGCACATACGGAACGCCCTGTCCGCGCAGGGTGAAATGGCTGCCGGTCTGCGTTCCTTCCGGGATCTTCAACTCTTCCGTGCCGTCGATAAGCGGCACCGTGATCGTCGCGCCGAGAGCGGCCTGGGGGTAACTGATGGGAATTTCACAGTAGAGTTCGGTGCCATCGCGCTTGAACACCTCGTGCTCTTCGACATCGAATACCACATGGACATCGCCTGCCGGCCCACCACGCTCCCCGGCATCGCCTTCTCCGGAAAGTTCCATCCTCATATCCGTATCGACGCCGGGTGGAATCTTGACACTGCGCTCACGTATTCGGCGCACACGCCCCAGGCCGCTGCAGGTCGGGCAGGGATCGGGGATGAAGCGACCAGTGCCCCGGCAGCGCGAGCAGGTCTGCGGCTGCGTGATCAGGCCGATGAGCACGTTGCGCTGTGTAAAGATCTGCCCGGCGCCCTGGCACTGCGGGCAGGTCTCGACTTTCGTTCCCGCCTTCGCGCCCACGCCATCACAATCGTTGCACGACTCCCAGCGTTGAAAACGAATCGTCTTCTCCGCGCCCAGCACCGCCTCTTCCAGCGTCATGGCCACGACGTGGCGCAGGCTGTCGCCACGCACAGGCATCGGACCGGCGCCAGGCCGCTGCCGCCTGCCACCGAACAAGTTATCAATAATATCTGCGAACGGATCGTAGCCGGGCGGGAAACCGCCGGGCATCTCTTCCGCCGTGCCGTACTGGTTGTAGCGGGCGCGCTTCTGATCGTCGCCCAGGACCGCGAAAGCGGTCTGCACCTCGCGGAATTTGGCCTCGGCGTCGCTGTTTTTGTTGACGTCGGGGTGATACTGGCCCGCCAGCCTCTTATAGGCCTTTTTGATCTCATCCGGGGAGGCGTTCCGTTCCAGCCCCAGCACTTCATAATAGTCGCGTTGTTCTGCCGCCATCCTGCTTTTCACCTCTAAACCAAACGTGTTAGAAAGAAACGGTTTCGGTAATCAGTCGCCGTTGTCGGGCGATCTCTTCAGGGGTCAGGCCGGTGGCCCGACCGATCTGTATCTGCTGTCTGCGCCCGGTCCGCTGTTCCGCGGCGGAGACATGGACGATGCCGTTGGCATCGATATCGAACGTCACCTCGATCTGTGCGATGCCGCTGCGATCCGAGGGGAGATTGGTCAACTGAAAATCGGCCAGAAAATGGTTGTCTTCGGCGTGCTGGCGTTCGCCTTGATAGACCCGGATCGTGACGGTCGTCTGACCATCCCGGGAGGTGGTAAAGACCCGTTTGCCCTGGGTGGGAATGGGTGTGTTCCGCTCGATGACGCGGGAGATCGTGCCGCCGTGCGTCTCGATTCCGAGCGAAAGCGGCGTGACATCCAGCAGCAGAAGCCCTTCGACCTCCCGGTTCAGCACGGCCCCTTGCAGCGCCGCACCGACCGCCACGGCCTCATCGGGATTCAGACCACGATAGGGTTCTTTACCGAACATCCGGCGCACAAGTTCCTGTACGGCCGGTATGCGGGTCGCGCCCCCTACCAATAGAATACGATCGAGATCCCCCGGTTTTATGCGTGCATCGAGCATCGCCTGCTGTGTCGGCGCGCTGAGCCGTTCCAGAAGATCGGCGCAGAGATGCTCCATCTGCGCGCGGGAGAGATCAAGGTCGAGGTGGAGCGGGCCGTCCGGGCCGACGGAGAGGAAAGGCAGGTTGATGTTGGTCACCAGCAGATTGCTGAGTTCGACCTTCGCCTTCTCGGCGCTCTCCTTCAGTCGCTGCATCGCCAGGCGGTCCCGACGCAGATTGATTCCGTGCTGCGCTTCGAACTGGGCCGCCATCCACTCCATCAGGCGGGCGTCCCAATCGTCGCCGCCCAACAGAGGATCGCCGCAGGTTGCGCGCACTTCGAAGACGCCCTCACCGACATCCAGGATGGTGACATCGAAGGTGCCGCCTCCCAGGTCCCAGATCATCAGGGTCTGCGAGGCCGTGCGCTCGACGCCGTAGGCCAGCGCCGCCGCGGTCGGCTCATTGATGATGCGGACGACTTCCAGACCGGCGATCGCTCCGGCGTCTTTGGTGGCCTGACGCTGGGCGTCCGTGAAGTAGGCGGGCACCGTGATGACCGCTTTCTCGACCTTCTCCCCCAGGTAGGCTTCCGCATCGGCCTTTAGTTTGCACAGGATGATCGCGGAGATGTCCTGCGGTAGGAAGGTCCGATCATCCATCTGCACGACGTAGTCGGTGCCCATCTTGCGCTTGATGCTGCTGACCGTGCGTTCGGGCGCGGCGAGCGCCTGCCGACGGGCGGGCTGCCCGACGAGACGCTCTCCGTTTTTCGAGAAGCCAACAACGGAGGGGCAGAGCCGACTTCCCTCTGCGAGAGAGATGACGGTCGGCTCCTGCCCCTCCATGACAGCCACTACGGAGTTGGTCGTTCCCAGATCGATTCCGACGATTTTGGGCATTTCACCCTGTTCCTGTGAAAGCAGTAATGTGGATGACTACTCTTCGTCTTCTTCGAGGCCGGGGATCAGGTCGTCCTCGTCATCGTCGAGGGCGTTCAGGAGGCCCGAGGAATCGAGGGCGAAGCCATCGACCGGGCGCACGTTGCCTTCATTGTCGTCGCCACCGAGAAGGTCGTCCTCTTCGGAATCCGGCTCGGCGGTACGGAAAGCGGCGAGCTGCTGCGCGGCAAAGTCCTGCTCGCTGTCCAGCGCGATCATCGGACCCGCGGCGATGATGTCTTCCATGCTCGGCTCGGTCGGCTTAAGGGCGGACTCGTAGGCTGCGACGGTCGCATCTTCGACCACACGCGAGATGATGGCGCCGGCGGCGATCTCTTCCAGCGCCACGGTGAGCGGGTTGGCGGAACGGCTGTCCGTCAGACGCTTCGCGCCGTCCTTGACCTGGCGAGCACGCTTCGCCGCCAGAATCACCAGCGCATATTTGCTCGGCATACTATCGAGTTTATCGGGAGAAGGGTAGATACTCATGCTATGGAAAAACTCCTTCGGTAAAAAACAACTATTGCTCTATACAGTTTTGACTCGCTTATGATACCACAAAAATGGGCTTTGAGGCGTTTCCAAGGATGGAGAAGCGATGGAATGAGTTCCTTCGCTAGGGCCGCTTCGCGCCGAGTGTCCCCCTTCGTGGACACCTGAACTGTCACTCAGTTTCTGCATTTCTTCTGCATTTTCTCCTGGCTTCCTCTTCTGCATTGCCATCTTTTTCTGCTTTCCTGATCAGGGGGTCAGGACGCTTTTGGCGATCTCCAGGGAGTCCATGGTCTGGAAGGCGTTTTGCCAGTCGTCGAGGGGGAAGACGCGGCGCATCGGGGCGAGATCGAGTTGCCCATTCGCCATGAGACCGATGACGCGCTCCCAGGTCTTATAGGTGTGGGAGAAGGAGCCTTGCAGCGTAGCGGCTTTCTGCACCAGTGGGTCGAGCGAGAAGCCGAGCGGCTCTTTGCCCCAACCGACTTTGGTGATCTGCCCGGCCGGGCGCACCATCTCCAGGGCGGTCTTGAGAGCGGCGGAGATGCCGACGCAGTCCACCACCAGATGCGCTCCGAAGCCGTCGCCCAGAGCCAGCACGCGCTCAGTCGCGTTTTCGGTATCGGCCTCGATCGTGATGTCGGCTCCAAGCTGCTTGCCTACCTGCAATCGATTCTTGTCGCGGGAGGTGCCGACCAGCACCAGCGTGCCCGGCCCGCACAGACGGCACATCTGCAGAACCATCAGGCCGATGGTGCCGGGTCCGAGCACGACGACGGTATCGCCCGGCGTAATGCGCGAAAGCTCCATGACCGCATTGCAGGCCACACAGCCGGGCTCCGTCATCGCCGCGTCTTCGAAGGGGACGTGGGCGGGCACATGGTGCAGGCAGCGCGCAGGCACGCGCACGAACTCGGCCATCGCGCCGTCCATTCCGTACCCAAAGCCCAGGCGGCGCGGACACAGATTGTAGTTGCCGCTGCGGCAGTAGACACACTGGCCGCAGATGGCGGCCGCCGTCTCGCTGACCACCCGGTCGCCTTCGACGAATCCGACCACCCTGCTGCCTGCCTGCACGATGACGCCGGCGAACTCATGCCCGAGCGTCACCGGATAGTTGACGGGCCAGGAGTGGGAGGCGTGCCACTGATGCAGATCGCTGCCGCACACCCCCACCCCCCGCACTTGCAGGAGCACCTCATCGTCCGCGATCTCGGGGATCGGTTTCTCGCGCAGTTCTACCTTGAACGGCGCACGCTCATAATTGACCAAAGCTCGCACGTCGTGTGCCTCCCGATAAAGAGTAAGAGAGCCGGGCCTCCCGTTGAGAGACCCGGCGAATGATGTACCAACGGCAGGAGAGTATGGGTGCGATCGTAAGGCGTGACAGAACCCAGGAGCCTGTCAGCGGCTAAACGGGTCGCGTCTATCGGTACGCGGACGTATTTCCGTGACCGCCTGGTAGGCCCAGTGATTCGGTTTGCCATCTGCAAAGGGGCTGGAGTTCAATTCGGCGCCGGACATACCGGGAGTGTCCACATGTTCGGCATTTTTGAAGAGGCGCAACGGCAGAAAATACTCCTGCAGGCCATCATGCGCGGCGGCATAGACGTGCGCCGTAGAGCCGTTCATGGCCAGCGCGAATTCGTCCGACGTACCGAACGCACAGACCATCGTCTCCCCGTTCCTCTTTACCAGTGTCCAGAGCCTGTCTATTTCCACGGCATCTCTTATGTTTTCGTTGGGTTGAACCAGAATGTCCGATTCCGATTTGCCGTTCGCCAGTTCCCGCACGGAATCGAAGTCGGCAGCCGCCAGATCATTCTCACCGAACTGACTGAAGGGGCTGTAGAAGAGCACGGTGGGGTTGGCATCGACCGTAGGCGCTGCCATCACCTGAACATTGTCGATCTGTGCCGGAGTCGTGGTAACTTCGTAGGAATAGTCACGTTGCGGAAACAGAGGGCTGTTCTGGCTCTCCCACATCGCAGCCCGACGCATGTTCCGCATATTATGCAGGTGGATGCTGCTGACCATCATCGCGGCCAGACCCGCGCAGACAGCGAAGGTGGCGACGGTATGGCGCTGGGTACTGTTCTGGCGTTTCGGGCGCGCTGCCCCACTCCCTCCGGAGCGACGGGCGCGATCGGCCTGTATCTCTGCCAGGAGTTCGTCCGGGGTCATCTCCAGGCCAAGCTGCTCGACGGCTTCGCCCAGGGCGACCGTATTGGCGCGCTGCCGGGCTTCCGCCTCTTTACGCGCCTGAATGATGCCGACAACATGGGAGAGTTCCTGGGCGCTTACACGGTACTGCGCGGCGGATTCGTTGGATTCAGGAGTGGGATCGATTGGATGTGTCATTGCGTTCTTTTCCCCTAGTTTCAATCCTCACCCGGTTTTCGGGCCGGGCGCACGAGAACGAGTTTGCGGCTTGCTGCCGAAAAGAGATCCTCGGCGGCTTCGAAGCACGGATGGGCGAGTTATTCAGGACCTTGACAGTCTGCAAACCGAAGGATAGCCCCTTCTACGACAGAGACAGACGATATTCCTTCTCCTACATACGACTCTTCACGGGCAACGTATTCGCGCGAGTAAAAAAAATCTGCCCCCATCCACAGAATGGACAGGGGCAGCCCAGAATCGGCTTACAGCCCGAACAGACTGGTCGCGAGTTTGTAGACCAGCACCGAACTCGTCACAGAGCTGAAGAACTGGGTGATGTAGTCGGTATTGCTGGAGATCTTGGTGGCGAGGACCTTGGTCGGCACCAGGATGACATCCCCCGGCTGGATCTTGCCGGCCTTACGGGCGGGCACCAGACCACCGCCCACACGGATGACCTCGATCCGATCTTTGGCGGCATCCGGGGTGAATCCGCCGGCCTCATCCACATACTGCTGCAGCGTCTCGCCCGGTCGGTACTGCACGCCGCGCTTGTGGTAGACCGCTCCGATGACCTGCACCGTGGTGGGCCGCTCCGGAACGGTGATGGTATCGCCATCCAGAAGGATGATATCGTCGGTCGTTCCCGGATGTTGGAGCGCTAGCGGCAGGTTGACGGCGATATTACCGTCCGGAATCTCCAGTTCGGTATTCGAGCGCGCCTTCGTTACCAGCGACGAATTGGCAAGCTGCTTTCCGGTGTCTTCGGCGGCAGCGTTGGGCAGCGTCGCAGCATTGGAGTTCGGCACGATGATGCTGCCCTGCTGCGCCTGCCCGGTCGCCTTGATGATATCGAGACGCGACTTGGCGACCTGCCGCTGATAGTCGCTGCCGTTCAGGAGATCGTTGAGCAGCGCGAGGCTCATCGTCAGGTCCTTCTGGGTGGCCGATCCGAGCAAGGCTGGATTCCGATTGAACTCCGCGCCCTGTGGGAACGCCTCGGGTCGTAAGCCGCCCGCCTGTTTCAACGCTTCGGTCAAATGCGTGTTTTTATTGGTGAGGATGATGTAGCCGGGAGTATGGACGGCTCCCCGAACAAACACTTTCTGCACATTCGGAAGAAATCCTCCGACTCCCGGTACGCTGACCACATCGCCGTCCTGCAGCACGATGTCGTCCTGCGGGGAGACGAGACGTCCCGCTTCCAGGTGGATGAGTTTCATGTTCCGGTCCGGCGGATCGTCCGCCGAATGCCGCGCATGTCCCACCCGGACCTCCTGGCCGGCTCCCGGCAGATACCCGCCTGCGAAACGGATCAGTTCGCTCAGTTTCATCTCCTGCGTGCGTGGGTAGTTTCCGGGGGTCACGACCTCCCCTACGATCTGCACCAGATGGTCCGGAACGAACTGCGTCTGCCGCACATTGTAGATCAGCAGTTGATCGTTGTCCTGGATCTCCGGGTCCTGGCCGGTCTCTCGATGCATGGCGGCTCGCAAGTTCACCTGCACCGAGATCGGCGCAGCATTGTCGGGCTGATGGATCAGAAAGGCTTGATCGAGCGTGGCGTCGGACGTCGGGCCGCCGGCCTCGCGCAGCAGGTCGCTGACGTGCATATTGCGGCTGACCGGATAGATTCCCTCTTTCTGCACCGCGCCCTTGATGGTGACATAGCGCCGCCCGAGATAGGCGACCTCGTCGCGGGTGAAGACTTTCAGTTGGTCCCATTTCTGGAGAACCAGATCGTTTTGCGGATCGTGGGCGAGCGCCTTGTCCAGATCGACCACCAGCAGCGTGGTCGTCGTATCTGGATTCCAGCGGCGCAGTTCCGCGTGCTGGAGGTAGGCTTCGTTGAGCAGCCCTCGGGAGCGGTTGACCAGATCGGAGACCCGCATGTTGGGGGTCAACGGATAGTCGTTCGGCTGATCCACCGCGCCGATGATGGCGACGCTGTTCGTCAGTTGCGCTCGCACCGAGAAGACCTCGACCTCATCGCCATCGTACAGCTTTTGCGCTTTGACCGCGGCCGCATCCTGCACATTCACATCCTGGATGATGCGGGCTGTGCCGGGATTGAGCGTATTGATTCGCACGCTCTGCACCACCCCGGTCGCCTTGGTCCCTCCCGCGTAGCGCAGGGCGTCCTCCAGCGTCTCGTTGTCTGTCAGTTCAAAAACCGCCGGGTTGAGCACCTCGCCTCGGACGACGACCCGCGATTTCCGCGGCGGAATGAGCAGCAAATCGCCCGCCTGCAAGGGGAGATCAGCGGTCGGCGCGGTGCCCAGTTCGAATTTGTACATGTCCAGCGAACCGACTTTTTTGCCGTTGCGCAGAAGCTGGATGTCCCGCAGGGAGCCGGTCTCTATCGGGCCGCCGGCAAAGAAGAGCAGGTTGTAGGCGGAAGCGACGGAGGGCACGGAGAAGGTACCGGGCTGATACGCGTTTCCGACGACCGTCACCTGGATCGTGCGGAGTTTGTTGAGGGTCAGGGAGACCTGCACTCCTTTATAGAACCGTCCGAGCCGCTCTTTGAGGGTGTTTTCCGCGGACGCGACCGTCTTGCCGAGGAGGACGATAGGCTCCAGGCCCTCGATGCTGATCGCTCCCTGCGGATCGAGGGTACGCGCCAGGCGGCTGCGCTCGACAGTCGGCGACCAGTAGTCGAACACGACGGTGTCTCCCGGCGCCAACTGGTAGTTCGTGGGAACGGAGGACGCCACGTTATTCATCATCTGCGTCAGGGGATCCGCAACCTCCATCCGCGTGTCAGGGCCTTGAATATTGTCGGCATCGTCGTCGCGGGTGTATCTGCCGGAGTTCCGATTGTTGGCGATCGCCGCGGCATCGTTGGTGGTTCGGTTGATATTCAGAGGATCGGTGCGATTCGGATCGGTGGCGTCACGTTCGGCGTCCGATCGATTGCCGGAGTTCGCGTTGTCGTTGGTGCGGCGCCCGGGATTGTTGTTGCCATTCGCGCGGCGTCCGGAGCCATCGTTGTATCCGTTGTCGTTGTTGCGTCCGGAGCCGCTGTTGGATCCATTGCTGGCATTGCCATTGAGCCTGTAGCGCTGCCCATTCTTGATGATCTCCCGATGCGCATCGATGACTTCCCGCGACTGCCGGAAAAATTCGTAGCCGAACAGCGGCAGATCTTTGCCTCTCTGCACATCCGTCGGTCCGCCAGTGCGATTGGTCGTGTAGTTCTGAAAATCTTTTTTGGGCACATCCTGCGTCGGCAGCGGCGTGCTGTTGACCGCATCTCCCAGCACAAACGGATTGCCGGGCTTCACCTTCGGGTGCGCCTGCGATGTATCGGGAGTGGTTTTCGGCATCTCCTGCGGATTCTGCACGGGCGTCTGTACCGGCGAGGGAATCGGCGTCTGGGCGATACTGCCTGCCGCGACCAGGAGAAGCGCCCCCATTCCAAAGACGGCCGCGCGACCGACTGCCCCATATCTCAAGAGCGACCAACGTTGATTCATAGAGTTTAACACAGCCTCCCCTATCCTAACACATTGTCTCAGTATATCCTATTTCATCGACAATTCCAAACCTACCGCCCCTGGGTGAACTTTTGGAGAATGGGGAAGATTGAGGCAGGAAATTCGGGGGGAGTGTGGAACAGTAGGGTCAGCGTGACGCCCCTGGAGACAGAAGCTTTGGCCCGAGATCGTAGTGTGACCATCAAATTGAGCGCGGAGGAGTATGAGTGGCTGCGACGCCACGCCCACTGGGAAGACAAGCCCATGGCGACGTTGCTGCGCGATCATCTGCTGCACCGGATTGCCGAGGAGGGCTATCTGCGCCCACCCGACGACGATCCACAGGATTTCGGCTATGAGAAAGAGATGATGCAGTTCGTCGTGGGTGTGCAGAAGCGCCAGGAATAGGTTGGGAGATTTTTCGGGGAGCCGGTGCGTAGAGATAGATAACACCTCTCTTTGCCCCGAAAGGAAGCTGCTGTGGCCGGATCGTCTCTCCTTGAAGAAGCCGTCGAATTCGCCGAAAACCCGGAGCCGCGGTGCCCCTGTGTGCTGCTGCTGGACACCTCCGGCTCGATGAAGGGCGCGGCGCTGGACGCCCTCAATGCGGGATTGCAGACCTATCGCGACGACCTGCTCAAAGATGCCCTCGCCGCCAAGCGCGTCGAGGTCGCCATCGTCACCTTCAACAGCGAGGTCACGGTCGTGCAGGACTTCGTCACGGCGGACCAGTTCGATCCGCCTCTCCTCGCCGCGCAGGGACTGACCCACATGGGCGCTGGCATCCACAAAGCCCTCGATCTCATTCAGGCGCGCAAGGCGCAGTATCGGGCCAATGGGGTCGCCTACTACCGGCCCTGGGTCTTTATGATCACCGACGGCGCTCCGCAGGGCGAGGCCGACGGCGTGGTCGAACAGGCCGCCCAACGTCTGCGGGACGACGAGACCGCCCGACGTGTGGCCTTCTTCGCGGTCGGGGTGAAGGACGCCGATATGGCCCGCCTCACCGACATCGTCGTTCGCACTCCCATCAAGTTAGAGGGCTTGAACTTCGTGGAGATGTTCGTCTGGCTCTCCGCCAGTATGCAGCGCGTCTCACAGTCGAAACCCGACGATCAGGTGGCGCTCCCGCCTCCCGGCTGGGGTGCGGTCTAATTCCGCGCCGCTCCCTCTCAGGATCTCTCTGAACCATGCGCCTGCTGCAACAGTCCACCGGAGTCTCGCTGGTCCTGCCCCCGGAGTCTGCGCTCGGCGCGGGCGGGGAGGCGCGCATCTACGCCGTCCTGCCCGGCGAGCAGTATGTCGCGAAGATCTACCACCAAGCCGAGCAGGCGCGGGCGCAGAAGCTGAGCGCGATGCTCGCCAATCCGCCGGAGGACCCCCTGGCGGTGCAGGGCAAACTCTCGATCGCCTGGCCCCTCGATCTGCTCACCACCCTCGATGCCGATCCCCGTTTCGCAGGCTACCTCATGCCGCGTGTTTCGGGCGCACAGCCGCTGTTCCACTGCTACAACCCCGGCTCCCGGCGGCGCTTCTATCCGCGGTTCGACTCGCTGGCGCTGCACCGGGTCGCGCGTAACCTGGCCGCCGCGGTTCAGGCGCTGCACAGTCGCGGCTATGTGATCGGCGATGTCAATGAGTCGAACATTCTGGTCTCCGATGCCGCGCTCATCACCCTGGTCGATACCGACTCGTTCCAGGTCGTGGATGCGCGGTCGGGCGTCACGTTTCGCTGCCCGGTCGGGAAGCCGGAGTATACGCCGCCGGAGCTTCAGGGCCTCTCCTTCGCCACCATCGACCGCAAGCCGGAACACGATCGGTTCGGCCTGGCGGTTCTGCTGTTTCAACTGTTGATGGAGGGCACCCATCCGTTCGCGGGAATCTATCGAGGCAGCGACGATCCGCCGCCTTACGAGCAGCGGATCCGGGCAGGGCACTATCCCCACGGTTCGCGAAATGTCCCCTATCTCCCGACGCCGGTCGCGCCGCCGCTGGAGATCCTGCATCCGGAGGTGCGGCAGTTGTTTATGCGCTGCTTCGAAGACGGCCACGCGAGGCCGGATGTACGCCCCGATGCGCGCACCTGGCAGCGAGCGCTCTTAGAGGCGGAAGAGGCGCTGGTCTCCTGCGCCGTCAATCCGCGCCACCGCTACGGCTCCCATCTGCCCGCCTGTCCCTGGTGCGAGCGGACACTGCTGCTGGGCGGGCGCGATCCTTTCCCGCGTGACGCCACCGCCGACCTGCCGCCGATCCGCCGTATGCCGATGCGGACCGTGGCGCGACCGTCCCCGGCAGCCGCCCCCTCCCTGGCCTTATCGGCTTCCCCAGGAAGCGCGCAGGCTGTGCCCACGCGCTCCTCGCTTCCGACCCGGCCCGCGCCTGCAGCCACCGTACGTCTGCCGCGCAATCCGTGGGCCTGGGCAGCGCTGGGCTGCACGCTGCTGGCGCTGCTCTCCCCGACACAGTTTCTGCCGGCCTTGAATCTGCTGGCGGGCCTGGGAGCGATCGTCACAGGAGTGATCGCCCTGGTTCGGGCGTCTCGCTATGCCGGCACCGGCATCTGGCTGGCCTCGACGGTCGCCTGCATCGGCGGCGCGATGGGCCTGAGCGTGGTCCCCTCGATGGTGCGCGAGGCGCGAGGGGCTACCGACGTGCGGATTCTCTCAGCCAACGGCGGAGGCGTGCGCGCCCTCTCCTTCTCCCCCGATGGAAGCACGCTGGCCGCAGCCACCGATCGCGCCGAGGACCAGAGGCTGATCGGCGGACAGATCACCCTGTGGAATGTGCACTCGGGCCGCGTCGATCAGACGCTTGCCGACGACAAAGGTAATTTCGTCGCCGTCGCCTACGCTCCGACCGGCAGAACCCTCGTCGCCGCGGTCGATTCCCCGTTTGAGAAGGGGGCGGTCTTTCTGCTTGACGCGCAGATGCGAGGCACCCGACACGAGCTGCAAGGGCAGCGCGGCCACGTCAGCAGTGTCCTCTACTCCCCGGATGGCCATCGCATCATCAGCGGCAGCGATGACAGCACGATACGGTTCTGGGATGCGGACTCCGGCAGCCTGCTCCAACAGCGTCTGCTCCCCGGTCCTGTCTACGCGCTGGCCCGCTCTCCGGACAGCCGTTATGTGGTGGCTGGCAGCGTTGCGCCGCGCCGCTCTCTGGACTCGGGAACGGTCTCAGTCTGGGATCTGCAGACGTTCCGCCCGCTCTGGACGCACCCCGCACACAGCGACGGCGTATTGAGCGTGGCTTTCTCGCCCGACAGCCGTATGGTCGCCAGCGGCGGCAAGGACGGAATGGTACGTCTCTGGGACCGCGCGAGCGGCAGGCTGCTGCGCGAGATCGACGGCGGCGGCTATGCCGTCACTGCGCTGGCGTTCGGGCCTCGGGGGGATGTGCTGACAGGCGCGATTGCGCGCCGCAGGGGGGAGGGCGCTTCCGAGCAGAACAACGAGATCGCCGTCTGGAACCTCGCTTCGGGCCGGCTTCAGAGGACTCTACGCGGCCATTGGGATCTCATCAATGTGCTGCTGTTCTCTGCAGACGGGCATACCCTGGCGAGTGGCAGTCGGGACACGACGGTGCGCCTCTGGTATTTTCCGTGACAACGCAACAGGAAAGCCCTCTGTCCAGGACAGAGGGCTTTCCCGATACGATTACGACGTCGGCTCTTATCGAGCGCGAACGCAATACTCTCTCTTCAAATTAAGCCCGTTTTTTGGCTCCGCGACGTCGAGCACGTTGGAACGCCATCGTTCCGCCAACCCCGACCAGAGAGAACATGAACGCCACCGAACTGGGTTCGGGAACGAAGAGGGAGTACTGGAAGGTGCCGGCGTTCCACGCGAGGGCATCTCCGAGCGTGCTGGTAGGATAGACGCCCGGCCCTAGATAGGCTTCCGAGTAGAGGCTGGGCGCAACCGCCGTGATCAGTCCTCCCCCATCGTTAAAGGTATCCTGGATAAACCCTGCTCTGTCTTCGACGCCCATCAGATCGCTTCCAAGGTCATCCCGCAAGAAACCATAGGAGGAGACCAGGTAGTGTCCGGGACCGAGGATAACCGGCGCAGCCAGATCGAGAAACCGATGATTGCCGATGAGCGTTCCTGCCGTCGCATCTGTCGTTCCGAAGAAATTTTCTGATGTGATCAGGGCATGGGTATCTCTATTGTAGATATAGGTCGTCATCACATGGTGAAAACCGTCGCCGCCGCTGTCGAACACACCGAGGGAGGTGATCTGGATGTTCGCTGCATTCACATCGAACTGCATCCCTGCGTTCCCCCCGGAGGTCGCATTCCCCAAATATCCGGGCGAATTCAAATCGTAGGCCGTGAAAGTTTGACTGCGGGCATGTGACGACATCAAGGTCAAACACAGCGGTACCAGTATGTAACGGAATATCTTCATTTATTCTCCACCTATTCCCAGACGAATGCATATCCTGAATATCATCTTGCGAAGGACCTCATTGGCTGAGATGACGGTAACGATTCACATAACCCAGACTGAATAAAGAGAACGAGACGAGAATACTCCCCGCTTCTCTCCCTTTCAGCGATTCTTAAATTAAGACTTCCTGCTCGCTTGAATGCCCGGACAAGCCGAATCCATTTTATTGTACCCTTTTCTGCGTCGAAAGCAATAGGCAGCAGCCCAACATTCGCGCTTCGAGAGGAAATAGATAGCTGTGTTCCTCCCAGGAAGGGCCTTTTCATTTCATAGGAGACCTTTTAGCGACAGAATTTATTCCGGCCTGCCGTGCAGACCGAACTCTGTCCTCTCCCTTTTAGAATGCACATTCCATGCCAAACTGGGGTTTCTCATGCTCCGCGCAGATAAAATCTCAATAAAGTCGCCTGATTCGCCCTGCCCACCCTCTTTTCGGTTTCCGGCGACGCTGGTTTTGCCGAATCCGCCGGATCCGGACATCTCCCCTGCTTCCGCCCCGCCTCCATCCCCGGTAACGAGCATAACGACTCGCTTTGGTTTGTGGTAACATGAGTGTGAACAGTAATGCCGCGAAGCTCGTGACGGTTTTTCGGCGCCTCCCTTACGTAAATTCAGGCCTCTAGATCCGGTTTCCCTTTTAGATTAGAGAGGAAGCAGCCATGCATCCGTCACGTCTTCGATCGTCGTGCTACGCCCAACCTGAAAAACTCGCCTGGAGTTTTCTATATCTCACCCATCTCGTCCTCCTGGCTCTGGGAATCGCCTGCTTCACCACCCCATCCTATGCCCAGCAACCCATTCAGATGCCGGGAGTCCCCATCTCTACGGTGGTTCCCAACGAAGTCATCGTAGGAGTGCTCACGGCCCAGGATGACGCTCAGGAAGCCGCCCGTCTGAACACGATCGGCGCCACCGTCGTCAGTCGGCAGCCCGAACTCCATGCCTACCGCATGCGCCTGCCGGTCGGGATGTCCCTCACCACGGCGATCGCCCGCCTCAAGGAGCGCGCCGATGTGAGTTATGCGGAGCCCAACCACCTCTATCATGTCGCCTCGACCCCCAACGACACGTACTACGCCAGTCAGTATGGACCGCAGAAGGTGCAGGCAAATCTCGCCTGGGACATCTGGAATCCGACCGCGCCGGTCGTTATTGCGATCGTCGATACCGGTATCGACGGCACCCACCCCGACCTGACCAATAAGATGTATCGTGACGGTTCCGGAGCGATCATCGGCTACAACGCACTCACCAGCACGACCGGGAACGCCAGTGACGACTTCGGTCACGGCACCCACTGCGCCGGAATCGCCGCGGCGCAGATCAACAACGGGGTCGGGGTCGCCGGAATCGCAGGCTGGAACGGCAGCGCAGCCGCGACCGACACCACCTATACCAGGTTGATGCCGGTCAAAGTGCTCGACAACAACGGCGATGGGACGGATCAGAACGTTGCCGATGGGATCGTGTGGGCCGCCGACCACGGGGCCAAAGTCATCAGCATGAGTCTGGGCGGCCCCGATACATCGGTCATGCTGAACAACGCCGTGCAGTATGCCTGGGGCAAAGGCTGTGTCATCGTCGCCGCCGCCGGAAATAACGGATGGACGAATTTCTCCTATCCGGGCGCCTATACCAATGTCATCTCCGTCGCCGCAACCGACAGCACCGATACCCTGGCGAACTACTCGAACTACGGCTCCTGGGTCAAGGTCGCTGCGCCCGGTTCCACGATCCTGTCCACTGTGCCGACCTATCAGGCGAACGGGGGCTATGGCCTCAACTACAACTATCTGTCGGGTACCTCGATGGCCACCCCGCACGTCGCCGGGGAAGCGGCCCTGATCCTGGCGCAGAATCCGGCGCTGACCAATAGCCAGGTAAGCGCGCTCATCACTTCCAACGTCGATCCCTACACGCCTTATTCCGGACACGGCGGCATCGCCGCCAATGCCGGGCGAATCAACGTCTACAAAGCGCTCCTGGCTGCCGGCGGCGCCAAGGCTCCCACCCCTCCCACCAACCTGGTCGCTTCGCCCAAGAATGCCTCGGTGGGATTGGCCTGGACCGCTTCCGTCGCGAGCAGTTATAATGTCAAACGCTCTCTCACCAGCGGAAGCAGCTACACCACCATTGCGACCGGGGTGACCTCGACCTCCTACACAGACACCGGCCTCACCAACGGCACCACCTACTACTATGTGGTCACCGCCGTCAATTCGGCAGGCGAGAGCGCCAACTCCAACGAGGTTTCGGCCACGCCCACGCAGCAGGTCCTCACCTACCAGATCGACAGCGGTGGAGGCCCGGTCGGAACCTTCAGCGCCGACAACTTCTTCTCGGGCGGTGTGACCGCTTCGACGACTTCCGCCATCGATCTCACCGGCGTCGCCAACGCCGCCCCACAGGGCGTCTACCAGTCGCTGCGCTCCGCTACCGGCATTCACGACAATCTGTCCTACACCTTCCCCGGCCTGAACCCTGGGGCCACCTACACGGTGCGGCTGCACTTCGCAGACTACTGGGTCAGTGTGGCGGGAGCACGCACCTTCAATGTCACGATCAACGGCGCGGCCGCTCTCACCAACTTCGACATCTACGCCGCTGCCGGAGCGGTCAACCGTGCCGTCGTGCGTGACTGCACCGGAGTGGCTGACAGCAACGGCAATCTCCTGATCAACTTCGTCGGCGTCAACGGCCCCGCCCTCATCGCAGGTATCGAAATCATCGGCAGTGGCTCCATTCCGGCCCCGCCCGCCCCCACCAATCTTGCGTCAAGCGCAGGCGACGCCCAGGTCGGCCTGACATGGACCGCCTCTGCCGGAGCGACCAGTTACAATGTCAAACGCTCCCTCACCAACGGAAGCGGCTATGTGCCCATCGCCACTGGCGTGACCTCGACCTCCTACACCAACACCGGCCTCACCAACGGCACCACCTACTACTATGTCGTCACGGCTGTCAACACCGCGGGTGAGAGCGCCAACTCCAATCAGGCATCCGCCACTCCGGCGGCCTCGCAAAGCAGCGCCCTCTACCAGATCGACAGCGGCGGCGGCGCGGTCGGCGCCTTCAGCGCCGACAACTACTTTTCCGGAGGCGTGACCGCTTCGACGAGCGCCACCATCAACCTGGCCGGCGTCGCTAACGCCGCCCCGATGGCAGTCTATCAATCTCTTCGTTCCGCCG
>Ga0070658_10000465_pt1 | contig 35076 bp, 53 predicted proteins | sample KBSC13metaG_FD_64664 | JGI IMG/M metagenome (GOLD analysis project Ga0070658, IMG submission 64664) | Corn rhizosphere microbial communities from Kellogg Biological Station, Michigan, USA - KBS C1-3 metaG | ecosystem: Host-associated > Plants > Roots > Rhizosphere > Soil ... | reverse complement strand
GTCGCAGCAACCCCGAAACCTCATCCGACCTCTACGAAGACTTCCACGGCAAGCCCTCCACACAGGAGATTGTCTACGAAAGCGAAGAGTTCGAACGCACCTCCTTTGCTGAACTCGGAACCCTCGTTGAGATCAAGGTGAAATGCCGGAACGGCTCCGTGGTCGCGCTGAATGCCGCGCCTGCTGACTCAGCCGATCTTACCCAGATCATCAAACTGGCATCCTCCCCCGATGGCCGTCAACTCTACTTCATCGGCGGTGATCAATCGGTTGATGTGAAGAAGTTTGGCCTCGGTGCAAAGGACATTCGTGACAACATGCTCCTCGGCACTATCGAAGAGATCACGTATCACACGGAAAAAGGATTTCACAAATTCCAGCCCACGGAATACTTCCACAAGCTGGGCGAGGAAACCGGCGTTAAGCCCGTGCTCACCTACAACCCGCAAAACGAATCACTCGCCGTGGTGGGTGGGCAGTACGTGGTGAAAGACGTTGGGATTGTGAATTGATATGACCCCGCTGAATGTGACAGCTAATGGACCGCCCTTTCAACCTCATCCCCATGGGGAGCGAAACAAGGCGGGTTGTGAAAGACGGAAGGTGAAAGGAAAAAGGAAAGATGACAGTAACGAAAGTTCGGCGTCTCTCAAACCCGCATAAGAAACGTCGCAACCCCAAAGCCAAACGCCGGATGAGCGTAAAGCAGATTCGGCACTTTGGAACCAAGGCACAGCGGGCGGCGCTCAAACGCCGAATGTCAGCGAAAAGGAAACCGGCACGGGCGCGGAAGAACCCAGCGGTGAAGCGGAGACGCGCACGGCGCAACCCCTCCATCATCACTTTGGGTTTTTTGAATCCGCACCGGGCAGGAACGAAAGGGAGAAAAATGGCAAAGAAACGCAGAGCACGAAAGAATCCCGCGACTACCACACGTCGCCGTCGTCGGACGGTTACCGCGAGTCGCCCCCGTCGTCGGAGCACTCGCCGTCGCCGGAACACCAACATTGTCGTCCTCGGTCGTCGTCGGTCGAATCCGGGGCGTCGTCGGCGGTCCAGCGGTCGGCGTCGTAACCCGATGCCGGGTGGTGGCGGTCGCAACACGCTTGAACTGGTGCTTGGTGGACTGGCGGGCGCGATGGTTGCCAAGACCGTCAGCAACATGTCCTTCATTACCAGCATCAACGGCAGTCCGCTTGTCCGCGCGGTTGCGGCGGCTGCGACTGGCTACCTCGGCGGCATGGGTGTGGAGAAGTTCCTGCGCATGCGGTCGCTGGCTGAAGGCTTTGCCCTCGGCGGCTTCCTCGAAGGCGGCGCGATTGTGGTCAGCACTTACCTGCCTTCGATCGGCGGTAACCTCGGCCTCGGCGCGATTATCCCCGGCTACGTGAATCCCCCGGTCAACCCGGTGACCTACCGGCCTCCGATGCTCGCAGCGCCTGTCATGAAGGCGGGTATGGGTTCGGTGCGCGGCATTAACTCGGCATTCGGCGGGGCGCTCTAACCAGCGCCCCTCGGGGCTTCCAAAGAGAAAGCGAAATTAAGAGAAAAGGAAACGAAAACAGATGAATGGAACGATGGGCTTCAGCCCGACCAATCAGCAGCAGATTGTTGACGCATTCAACAGTCAAACCTATATCAGCGATCAGGTTGACGTGCAGCATACGCCGATCTATGACACCGTGACCATCGCGGCGGGTGGCACGCTGAGTACGCTCACTTCGGCGTTCTTTCAGAACGTTGGACCGCAGTCGAACAAAACGCTGGCCTCAACGAACATGAACCAGCCCGGTCGCCTTCAGGCTCCCGAAGCGTTCAGCATCTTCAGCTTCCGCCTGCGCATCGCGGAAAACATCTTCCAGGCGGACATGCTCACCATCATGTCCGGGTTCGCTCTCCAGTTCATCATCGGACAGAAGAGTTACAACCTCGCCCCGATCTGGCACTACAACGCGGGCGGCGGTATCTTCGGGCAGGGCGCGACTGCTGTCGGTCCCGTTACCCCCTCCAACCTCAGCAACGGCGTCCCGGCGCGCACGCACATGCACAAGCTGGCGATTCCGATTGTGATTGAGAATCAGGCCAACTTCAGCGCGGCGCTCATTGGTACGACCGTGACGCTGACTGCGGGCGGTTCGGGCGGTACGGGCGCGACTCTCCAGTTGCTGCTTGACGGCCTGTACGCCCGTGGCGTCCAGTAGTACTTCGGTACTGGTTGTGTGGAGGGTGCGAACAGCTCGCGCCCTCCCCAATCAGAAGGTGCAAGACACTTAACTTTTGAGAGGAACAGAAAGAAAATGCCGCAGAACCCTTTGGCCCCGCCCGTTTACTCTGGACTGAATCCCGTCAATGGTCCTACGGCGTTTGACTATGTGTACAACACGCCGGGAGCACTTGCGGGGAATGCGTTGCTTAGCGATGCCGTCACTACGATGCTTGATGCTGACTTTCACTGGACAGGGATTGTCATGGCGTCCTACACCAGCATCAGCTTCACTGTCCGGTTTGGGATTAACGGGCTTTACTATTTGAGTCAGTCGGCGGTGCTCGCGACTAACTACCTCGGTGACCCGTCGTCCCCCTACCCGCTTCTGGGCCAGTTGATTGTACCCGCTGGTGCGAGGATCACGGTGGATCTCGCGGACTTGTCGGGCGCGGGGAACACTATCCAGATCATCTTCCGTGGCACCAAGACGTTTCAGTAGGTGAGTGAAAGGAACAGCGTGCAGACTAAGCGCACATTTCAGGATACGCTTGATTCGCTCATCTATCAGGTGCCCAATGGCAAGGTGGACGTGCCGTATGCGTATGTGTTCGATGCAACCGGCCTTACGGATGGGCTGAGTTATAACAAACTCGGGATGCTGCTTGATCCTGATTCGGACTTCATTCTCAGGCAGGTGGTTGGTGCGCAGCTTGTGGCGGGCCAGTTCCGGCTGTACTATCCCTCCCAGCGATTCATGCAGCAGAGCCTGTGTACGACATTCGCGAATTGGCCGGTGCTGCCTGAGGTGCTGTATGGAGCCGGGAGTCAGATTTTGTTTGACCTCGGGACGGTTGCGCGGGCGTTTACTGCGGACACCCGAAACATCTATCTGTCCTACCTCGCCTTCTTCGGCGTGCGGCGGTTCAATACGAATGCGTTTCCGATTTACCGGACGCCCTACAAGTATCAGTTGGTCCACAAGGAATACGAATACAACCTGAACATGAACTACGCGCACTGGACGGGCGCGAACAACGGCGTGCAGACCGCGCCCGTTACCTACGTCCAGCAGATCACTGAGGGTGATTTTGAGTTGTGCCAGATTCGGGTTGCCAAGTTCGCAAATGGAGTGAGGGTGGCTACCAACGAATTTCAGATGAGCCTGTATGACCCTCGGGGACAGTTCAAGTTATCGTCTCTCCCGTTGAATGTCAGCTACTTTGACGCCAACGCGCCTGCTGCCTACTACCAGCCATGCTACCCGGCTGAGTCGCTGGTGTATCCGGTGAACGGCGCGATTAAGTTTGACATTACAAGCATGCTGCCGTTTGGTTCGGTTGGGCAGTATGTGATTCAGTTCGTGGGCATGGAACGGAGGCCGTTGTAAATGTCTGACGCGAATAGCGCCCCGATCATTGACGGGCTGATGTTCAATCCGCTTTTGCAGTATGTGCCGAATCGGTTCAACATTCTGGCGATGGAGCGGTTGTATGAGTATCGAACGGGAGCGTGGCAGCCACGCTTCTACACCGTGCCTATTGATGTGACGGTTGCGATTACGGCAGGTACCACGCTTTCGCAGAATCTGCTGATGCAGCCGGGTTCACACATCATTGGCCTGAACTTCTCAATGGTCGCCGGGGTCGCGAGTGATATGTTGTACCGCCTGCGTGATCCGAATGCTGAGTATGTGGAAGGCGTGACGGGTTACAACTTCACGAGCGGGAACAACACATTTATCAACTGTGGCACGATTGTTCCGCAAGGGAGTGGCGGGATTGCGGCAGCGGGCGCGGGAGTGGGATTGACGGGCATGCGGTTCTGCCTGCTCACTGCGCCGTACGACGTGGAGAATGGAACGGTCACGGTGGAGTTGAGCAACCGTAATCCCAATGATGACCTCAAGTGTCAGTTGCTCCTGTACGTGATGGAGCCGTTTACGGCTGACAATCAGGCGGTGATGAGATGAGCGGTATTCCCCCGGCAGAGCACAGCCTTGCGCGGCTTGTTCAGTTGATGAACGATCTGATTGGCGAAATCTCCAACGACAGCACGTACTACCCGTGGCTGGTGATTCCGCCACAGGGTAAGGCGTTCGATGCCAACTCAACGCCTCCGATTGTTACCCCATCGGTCGCTGCGGGTGAGACGGAAGTACTGCGGCTGATTGTTCCTCAGGGCTGGGATGGCATTATCAAGCGCATTTCCAATACCTACATCGGCGGAACGAACCCCGATACAACGCAGTCGCTGACGTGGCGGATTTACATTGATCAGCAGTTGGTGCCGAACTACGGGAACATCAAAACTCAGTTTGGGAGTACGCAGTTTCCGAGGGAGACGGACGGGATTTTTATCAGCAGCGGGCAGGTGGTGAGGTGGACGGTTACCAATACTGATCCTGCGTTGCCAACCCCCGGCACGTTCTGCACATGCTGCCTTGCAGGCTTCTGGTGGCCTCGGCAGAATAACTAGGAAAGGTTGACTGGATGAAAAGAGTTATTGCGGCTTTGGCTTTTTTGGCGTGTGTGGGAAGTGCCCAGGCGCAGCAGAACAGTATCTTTCAGCGGGTGTTTAACAGCGTCGGTTGGACCGGCGCAGTTGCCTCCGCGCCGATGCGAAACATTGGGCAACAGTACAGCATCCTTTCGGTCTCGGTTGCGAACACCACTCCCGGTTCATGCCCCTCCGGGTGGGTTGGTGCTATCCAGCTTGAGGCCAGTTATGACAATGCGTCGTACTTCCAGATTGGAACGCCTATTACAGTAATTCCGACCGTTGGAGTGTTTCAGTCAACCAGTGCGCCGGGGTCGTACTCGTTTATTCGAGTCAACTATCTTCAGGGGGACGGCAACTGTGCGCTCACGGCCTACTACAGTGGCAGCATCACGGGCACGCCTATTGGATCTGCGCCCTATTCAACGTTTGGCGAGCAATTCAGGGTTGAGAGTTTTTCCCCCGTGTCTGCTCCCCAGAGTCTGGTGAGGTGCTCTCCGGGGCGGATGGTTGTATACGGGCTGGTTGCGTCCAATCTTGTAGCAACCGCGAATGGCGGAACGTTCACGATTACTAATGACTCAACGTCTACCACTACGTTCAGCGTTGGATTTGCCGTAGCACCAAGCGCAAGCTACATCCTGCCTAATGGGCCAAGGCCATACTTCAGGGACAACATTGACCACACGGGCAGCCTGAGTACGGACATAGAAACGCTGAACCTATCGGCGTTGACGGCTGCAACAAACATGTCGTTCCTTATCGTGTATCGCTGCGAATAGTTTTTATGGGAGATTTTATGAAAAACGTCAGACACTTGCTTTTCCTTCTCACCGTTGCTTTCGCGGCGAATGCGCAGACGACTTTCCCCAATCCATTCGTGAATGGGCAGCGCCCGCCCGCGCCGGTCGCGACAACCTCGGTAATCGGAACTCCGGGGATAACGCAGTATATGTATGTCGTGGTCGCGCACTATCCGAGTGGGGATGTTCCCACGAGCGTGTTGGTGGTGAATACGGGAAACGCAACGCTGGATAGTACCAATAAGATTCAGGTGAGTTGGAGCGCGGTGAATGGCGCACTGAATTATGACGTGCTTCGTGTGACTGCGAATCCGTTCTCTTACGCAAGTTGCACGTGCGCGTTGTCGGCAGCGGCTACTTCCAGCCTATCGCTTACAGACACCGGGGCAGCACTCAACGCCTATACGGCTGGTACCATCGCGCCCGCAATTTCATCCTACTGGCTGCTTGACAACACGTCGTATGATCTCCCCAGCCTCAGGGCGTACGTGAACGGGACGCAGTATCAGGGAAATGAGTGGAGGGGTACGACCCTCCCGAGTTATTGCAGCATTGGTGATCATTTCTTTAAAACCAACGCGACGGCAGGCGCGAATGAGTACCTATGCACTGCCGCCAACACGTGGACGCAGTTGGTGGGCGGCGGGGCGGGTAGCGCCACCATCACGGCCTGTGGAACCACATCAACCTGCGCAGCAACGAACATCTCAAGTACTGCCAAGGTTGTTACAGGTTCCGCTGCACTCGTCTCAGGCACGCCCAGCACTGTCACGATTACAGCCATTCCGGCGTTCACTTCCACCACGAGTTTTAATTGCGCCGTTACGAATCAAACCAACGCTGCGAATAATCTGCTGAAGGTTGTGAACACCTCAACATCGTCCATCACAATCACCGGGCCGAATACAATCACGGACACTGTTGGATTCGTCTGCGCCGGGAACTGAGACCAAAGGACTCGGCCTGCCACTGAAATGAGCCAAACCATTGCAGTCGCGACCGCAGCCGATCCCCACTTTGAGGAGGGACAGGGCGGCGCGTTGTCGATGGATCTTACCGGCCATCTCAGAACGACCGGAGGCGGCGGTGGTGGCGGTGGGACGAGTGAGATAGACGAATCGCCGTTTACTGCCGGGGTGACTCCCGGCACGCCAATCATGGGAGAAGACCCCACGAGTGGCGAAGTTCTGATCCTCCAGACTGAGCCGGGGACAAGGATACTCAAAGTCAGCGCAGGCGTGCCGGTATCTGATACGGCGTCCGCTCCCAGCCAACAGACGATTGGAAACAGGCTCCGTACAGGTTCTCGCCGCGAATGCGAACCGCAAAGGTTTTCTGATTCAGAATTGCGGGACCACGGTTATCAAGCTCGTGCTCGGCGGTACGGCGGCGACGGCATCAAATTACACAATCGCGCTGTCTCCCTGCGGAAGTCCCAATGATGGGAGTTCGATTATCTGGACCGGGCCGCTGGGCGTTCTGTGGACGGGCGCTATTCAGGCAATCAGCAGTGCGGCGGGTGGTCTGCTGCAAGTGACGGAGCTTACTTAAATGCGAACGGGATTTACGGTTGTGATCATTCTGCTGTTGCCTCAGTTTGTTGAGTCTGTGCGCAGGCAGTGGAAGCCAGCGCAGAACTGGATTACACGGCAACTGCATGTGAGGAGAGTGAAGAATGAAAAATAAGTGGAAGGTTCTGATTGGGGTGGCTGTGGTGGCGATTGTCGCAATCGCGCAGCAGCCGGTTAAGCCCGTGGATGCGCTGGGTTCGGCGATGACTACGACGCAGGGCGGGACTGCTCCCGCAAGCCAGTTGTCTGTTGGCGGTACGTACAACACTGCGCTGCCGTCCCTTTCAAATGGTCAGGCAAGTCAACTTCAGGTTGACTCAAGCGGGCGGCTGATTACGAACATTGGGACGCTGCCGAATGTGCAGCCCGTGCCGCAGTCTTCGAGCACGTACGCGACTCCTGCGTTTGATCTGTCAGCGACTGCCGCAACCAATGTGAAGGCGAGTGGTGGGAATGTGTATGGATGGTTTGGATTCAACCCCAACTCCACCACATGCTACTTGCAGTTCTACAACAGCGCGGCCCCAACACTGGGGACTAGTGTGCTGCATCCGTTCGGGGTAGTGGCCGGTGGGAGCTTCAATATCACGCCGGGAAGCGTGGCAATGTTCAACCTGTCAACGGCTATCAGCACGGGGCAGACGACCACGGCCACAGGAAGCTCACAGTGCTCGTCCCCCATGACTATCACGATCCTCTACGACTAAAGGCTGAATGCGAACGGTCCTCCTCACCCTGCTGCTCACGGTCTGCCCACTTCTTCAGGGTGGATGGTCTGCCATTTACAAGTTGCAATTGAATGGCACAGGGCAGACGAACTTTCCGGTGGCGTTATCCAGCGCGAATAACTCACAGATCGCAGCTATCCTGAGTAAGTTTGCAACAACGGGCAATGGCGGGCTTGTGACCTCGGGCACGGGAGCGGATATCTGGATCACGAGTGACGCGGCCTGCACGACGCCAGTTAGTTTTGAGCGCGCAATCTGGACTACCAATCCTGCCGTGAGTCCTGGGTATGTTCAGTTCTTTTTTCAGGCGACGACGAACGGCACGGATTATTTGTGTCTGGGCAATCCGGCTGCGACGGATCAAAGCACAACGGCAACGTGGAGTGCGAGCTACCAGCGCGTGTGGCACACGCCCAACGGTTCGACTCTCACATCCCCTAGTCCTGAGTCAACCAGCAATGCGGATAATGCTGTACTGCACGCTACCCCAACGGCCACCACAAGCCCGCTCGGCGGTGCGGCTGTTTTCAACGGAAGCTCGCAGTATTTATCATTCACCGGGGTTACCTTTGCTCAGCCGTTCACGGTGATGGCATGGATTAACACCACAAGCATCGCGTCTGACACATCCTTCATCGGCGGCGCTAACGGATCACTCGGCTTTCGCGTTGACAATACAGGCCACCCGTACGTGACTCGTACGAACGCTGCGGATGACTCAAGGGCTACGACCGCAATCAGCGCAAACACATGGGTGCGAGTGGCGATGACGCAGGACAGCACGGCACATTGCATTTACTACATAAACGGCGTTGCTGCAAGCCCGCTTTACGCCTCATGTCAGACCGCGTTTGCAGCGAACACAACCACCGTGGGCGCAGGGTTCAGTGCAACCCGATTCTTTCCCGGTGCCATGTCTGAGATTTACTTCCTCAGCGCAAACGAGGTGGCTAACTGGTTTGCGGATGATTATAACTCCCAAAAGCCCTCAAGCACATTCATCACAGTCACGGCGCTTGCAACGGGTGTGTGCTCCCTCGCCGCCCTTGGAGCCGGGACGTGCTGAGCTTTCAACCTTTCTTCTGGAGAATGAACATGAAAACAATTTTACTGACACTGCTAGTGTCTTTCACCCTCTTTGCGCAGCCTGGGGATGTGTCCCTTTTCGGTCCTGTTCCTGTTGCCCCCAATGTGTCTGCGGTGGTTGTGGGCAATCCGGGGATTCAACCGTATGACTACTATGTGATCGTGAACTACGGCGGTGGGGCGGTTGTAAGCGCGCCTGCGTATGTATCAAACGCGCCGAATGCGCTCAGTGCGTCTGCTTACGTGAATATCGGATGGAGGCCGCTACAGGCGGCAGTGACGTATGACGTTGTTCGTGTGGCCCATCTTGTGCCCTTTACTGGAAGCTGTACATGCGCAATTGCTACAGGACTGACTGTTGTTAGCACAAAAGACACTGGCAGCGCGTTGGCTTCTTACACGATGGGTACACCTGCCGTCGCAGTCAATGGCACGATCTATGCAAACAACCGTGACTACATGCCGCCTGAGTTAAGGCAGATTCTGAACGGAGTAGATTTGCCGATTGGCGGCGGGGCGGGCGGCTGCAATACATCTGCAACTTCAGCTACGCAGATTTTGTACAGCAAGGACAATAATTGTGCGGGGGATAATTACCTGAAGTGGCTCTACACTACGCACACGCTTCAAACTACGGGCAGTGCTTCTACAGATTTGCCTGCCACCAGCGCAAATCTAATAACCAATGGGACTACTTGGACCTCTACAGGATGGACCGGCGATGCCACAACTGGATGGACGCACACAAATGGAAACACCAACGTGCTGTCTACGACCAACATCACGCCGAACACCTGTACGGGGTCAATTACGCCATACTCATCATTCCCGAATTGTCTCTATTCTGTGACCTGGACGCTCTCTGGGTATGTGTCAGGGACTTTTACAGTCTCGTTTGGCGGGGTAACTCTGGCATCGGCCACAAGTGCCACAGGGGCATCGGGGCCAATTGCCAATACTGCAACGGGCCTATCTGTCACTCCCTCCAGTGACTTTGTGGGAACTCTCGCTCTGGAGGTCTACAACCTAACGTCGGAGTCTGTCCCGGTGGATATACTCAAGTCCTCCAATGGTCAGGTGCGTAGTGAGACTCGCGCATCGCAGACTGCAAGAAATACGCTTGTCGGAGCAGGGGCGGGAGTGGCGATCACGACGGGCGCGGACAATACTGCGTTTGGCAATGGAGCACTAACCCTGAATACTTCCGGCATTTGGAATACCGTTATGGGGGTGGATGCCCTCTCAAACAATGCTACGTCATCAACAAACGTGGCGATAGGCGTAGATGCTCTCCATTCTCTGATTTCAGGGCTTGGCGGAAACACGGCCATCGGAACAACTGCACTTCAAAGTCTGAGCACTGGCTACCAGAACACTGCAATAGGTAATGGCGCAGGCGCGACCATGACCACTGGGCAAAACAACGTTGCCGTAGGGCAGGCGTCAATGCTCAATGACACTACGGGGTTTCAAAATACCGCTGTGGGGTCAGCCGCGATGCAGTCCAACACGAGTGGTGTGTATAACGTGGCGGTTGGAAATTCGGCGCTGGCGTCTAATACCTCTGCTGGCGGAAATACGGCAGTCGGCACTGGTGCGCTTCAGTTCGGCACGGCAGCAGGAAACAGCAACAATGTGGCTATGGGGTTTGCGGCGGGCGCGTATCGTGCGGACGGGGTTACTCAAAACCTTGTCAGCAGCCTTTCTACCTTCCTTGGCTTTCAGGCCTACCCTCTCGGGAATAGCGAAAACAACGAGATTGTGATTGGGGCGAACGCGGTGGGACACGGCACCGGAACTACGACAATTGGCAGCGCCGCAACCGTACGCTCTTTCATACTGGGAATTACGAACATACTGCAAGGCACTCCCGCATCTTCATCCGCATCCTGTACTTCTGGTGATGTTGAATTTGATGCCTCTTTTATTTACGTGTGCGTTGCCGCCAACACATGGAAGCGAGTTGGGGTTTCCACCTGGTAAGGCGTGGAGTAGACAAATGGCGCTCGCAGATCAGGCAGGAAAAGTTGCGGCGGATGAAATCATTGCGCAGATACCGGGGCTGGAGAAGTTTACTCATGAAGAACTGGATGGGTTGAAGGTTACCGTTCAGTCCGTTGTCGTGAAGCTGCTTCAGGGTGAGGGTGAAGTTGTTGAGCAGGCGGGGAAAGTAGTACAGGCCGATCTTGCGCCGGTCGTTCAGCAGGCGGCTGACTTCAACGCGAATGTTGCTACCCTCATTGGTTTACTTCAGCGTGTTTTAGATGAGGGTGTTGTGGTTATCGGGCGCAAGGCGCTTGATGGAAAGGGGCAGTAAATGAACTCGAAGAAAATTATCGCGGCGATTGGATCGTTTGGCGTCACGCTGGGCGGCTTGGTGGCGGCTGGTGCTATTCCGGCTGCATGGGTGAAGTACGCGGTGGGGCTGCTTACTGTCATTCACGGCATTCAGATGTTCACGGGGTCCGTGGCTGCGCAGGCTCAGACGGTCCCGGTTTCCGCCAACTCAACCGATACGACGAAAGGAAATCAGTAAATGAAAAAGCTCATCGTTCTCGCACTCCTCGCCCTGCCTCTGGCCGTGCATGCACAGATTACCGGCATCTACGCAGCAGGCGCGTCCTACGCTCCCGGCGCACAACAGCCGCTTGCCGTAACCGGGTTCGCCTCACACGCCGTCAGCAGCGACACGACAGGCACGCAGGCGTTCGTTGTGGCTGATGCCATTCCCACGAGCACAAAGCCTCTTGTTGTCTCAACGAATATCGGAACAGGGATTGCACAAAAGGCCGTCACCATCGGCAAGGTTGATATCTACATTCCGACCTCGGCGGGGATTAGCTGGACCGGGAAGAACACAGGGTGGCAATGGTCCAGTGGCGCAATGGCTCCCATCCCCTTCAAAGGCTTTCTGATCATGCCCAATGTGAGGTTTCTGAAATCGAGCGTCAGCAATGGCTCCGACTATCAGGTGATCTTCGGCGTTCTGTTCGGATTGGGAAAAAAGAACTAATGCGGCGGTCTCTCTCCATCTTCGGCTTGCTCTGTTGCTTGTGCGGAACAGCCGCCCTTCTCCCCATCAAAGTCCTGAGCCAACCCCGCACGGTCACAGACGTGCGGCTGGATAACGTTGAGCAGGAGGTGGTAGGGATGAAGGGGTATGGGGAGAGGCTGGCGCATCTGGAAGATATCTCCGCAACACACACTGCACAGCTTGGTGAAATTCAATGGTGGGGCCGGTGGATCGGGATGGCGCTATTGGCTGGTGTGATTGATAAGCTGCTCGCCCTTGCTGGGCTGGGGAGTGTGAGCGAGCGGATTCAGAAAAGGCAGCGGGAACGCCTGCGTGACGCGGGCGAAGGCAGGGAAGGGTGATCACAATTCGCGCCACACGCGGCCTCGGCTTTCTCGGGGCCGCTTCGAGCATTCAGGGGCAAATTTCGGCCGCAGCGGCGGCGCAGGGAGTTGACCCCAATTTGGCCTTGGCGGTCGCGAAGCAGGAGAGTGGGTTTAGCCAATCCGCGGTGTCCGGAGCCGGGGCCATCGGCGTGTTCCAGTTGATGCCCTCGACCGCTGCTGGTTTAGGTGTTGACCCTTATGACCAAAGCCAGAACATCACGGGCGGGATTGCCTATCTCAAACAGTTGTTGAATCAGTATGGCGGGGATGAGACACTGGCGCTCGCGGCTTACAACGCAGGGCCGGGGAATGTCAGTAAGTACGGCGGGGTGCCTCCTTTCACGGAAACACAGAACTACGTGCAGAGTGTGCTGAGCAGCCCCTACCTCCAGAGTGGGGTGCTTTCGAGCACAGACGGCTCAGGTGCGTTTGATGACGGCTCAGGCATGGTTGACCCCTTCCAGTCTCCCGAGGCGTCCACCGGCCTCATTCTGGGGCTTGCGGTCGCCGGTGGGTTGCTGCTGTGGTACCTGTTCGACTAGACTGGTTCACGTGGCAACTATCCACTAGATCGGCTTGTGTTCCCTCTACGAAGGGGACAGAGCAGTCTTGCTAATCCGCTGAGTGGAAGTGCTCAGTAGATGCCGATGAGCCGGGTTGCAAGAAACGGCTTCAAATTTCTTCCTCATCTTGTGGGGCACCCCTCTCACCAAATCTACCCTCCCCATCGCTCCCGCCTCGCCCAGCTACACGGAACGGCCTGAACCCCACCAACGGGCGCATCCAAGGTGCGAACGCCCACAGGCCGTTTATTCACGAATGTCAGACAGTGGCGTTAGACAAAACTGCGATCACGTTATCATGTAACTGCTCAGTTGTGTTATAACTGGCTCCGGAGGTGAGAGCAATTTGGGGCACAAAAAGACTATCGAAGTGGCCGTAAACCGGGCCGTGGGCTACGCGCGTGTGAGCACCGATCGGCAGGACAACTCAATACCGGCACAGGTTGAGAAAATAAAGGCGCTCGCGATTGTGAAGGATCTGGTGTTTGCGGCAGATCCTATTGAGGATGAGGACGCCAGTGCGAAGAGTCTGGAGAGGCCGGGGATGAAGAGGATGTTGGCAATGGTGCAGGCCGGGGAGGTGAACGCGGTAATCATTGCCAAGCTGGACCGGCTGACGCGAAGTCTGGTTGATCTGGCGTACCTGCTGAAGCTCTTTGAGAAGCACAACGTGGCGCTGCTGTCAGCGGCTGAGTCGATTGACACTGCCACAGCCACGGGGAGAATGATTGTTAAGATCATCGTTCTCGTCAGCGAGTGGGAGCGGGAAGTAATTGGGGAGCGGACGCGAGATGTGCTCAGGGACATGAAGCGGAGGGGAAGGCAGACGGGGAAACTGCCATATGGGTTTCGGCGTGGGGCCAGTGCGGGTGTTAACAAAAAAGGCCAGGAGGTTTTCATGACGGAGCCTGATCCGGAGGAGCAATCAGTGTTGGCCCTGATTCGTAAACTTAGAACACAGCGAGATGGGAGTTTTGGCCGTGGACACAGACGAGTCAAGGGGAGTTTTCAGACAATCGCGAAGGAGCTTAACAGGCAGGGGATTAAGACACGACGCGGGGGAGACTGGTTGCCTCAGTATGTTCACAGTGTTTTGGTGAACGCGGGAAGTGCTACAGGTGTTCGACCGCTTGACGCTAACTAGTCAGCCCCTTCCGGCATGCTCATCTCTTCACCTTGCGTCGTCTTCCCAAGGCAGTCACACACGTGGCATCCATCGAACATCACACCGTAATTTGGGCAATCAGGTGGGCAGGGAACTACGCCGAATCGGCCATCACAGGGAACAGGATGAATCAAGCTGGAAGGCTTAAAATCAACCACCCGGCCAAGTCCCATCAACAGAAGGCCAAGACCAAGCTGAAGTGGGGTGAGTGGCACGTGTGGGAGCATGCCCGCGTGGGTTGGATTCCGGCGACGTTTCTTATGTCTGCGCTTGCTCATTGAATCACCTTATCAGGTTTGCTGCTCGTAGAGGTGGGAACGTTACAGTAAGGCGTGCATTCCCAAACCCCCGGCACGCCTTTCTCATTCACCCTCTTCAACGCAATGGTTGAGTCTTTCGCGGGGGAGGCTCCGCACCATCGGCACTCAACTCTCACAGTTCCCGCCAATTGTAACGGAAACGCGCCGAAGCATGGACAATGTGAAGTACCTATACGACACGACATAGTAGTGTCGCGTCTCATCACAAGTTGGATTCGTTGAGTAGGAATAGGCGCGTCTGAAGAAGTGCCTTCCCCAAATCGGACCATCTGAAATCAACAGACTGAAGCAAAGCCAGTCAATTAGCAGATGACGGCGAATGGGGCCGGGACTTGTGAGGGAGGAGGCACGGGTGTGAATATGTTCGCGGTAATTGTGAATTTTCATTCGGGGCTAGTCCTCAAACAACCACAGCGAACCACTGCGCATCCGGAAAATCACCTGCTGTCAACTTCAAACCCCCATCACCCTTAAAGTCCCCCACGAACAACGCCTGTTCCGCAAGCCGTCTCCGCAACAATCCATTCGAGTGCTCGCCATTCAGCAACGTCCAGTTCAGAAACTGCTGCCCGATTACCTTAACCGCGCTCGCAGTGAAGCCAAGAGTGGCGGTGGTAATCAACTGCCGCCTGAGTTGCGATTCGTGGAAACGTTCGATACCGAGGTTGTAGGTGAAGTCAGCCACGGCGTCAAACATCCACTGGTAAGGCGTGGTGTAGTTGAGATCCCACACGGCCATCACCTGTGGAATGTCGTGGAGGAGTTGGGTTGTCACATCAGCCTGCCGCTTTGCCAGCCATGCATCAGCCTCTTCCTGCGTGCAGGCGTCGCCCTCGCAGATGTTGAGGGTTTCGCCCCAGCCGATAGTCCAGCGTTTCTTTTTCTTCTGGGCGTCTGTGAATGTGCCATCCCAGTATGCAGTCAGCCTGCACTGCTCGAAGTGTTTTGTTAATTCGGTGCTGCGTGGGCTTTGTTTCATCTTGGTCGTTGACTCTCCCTTTCGATGTGCTATACACTTACGTCTAGGAAACCGTTCCCCTCGTTTGGTTCCCCCGCTGTTCTCCCGTCCCGGTCCCCTTCCAGATTTCTTCAATTCAAACCCGCAAAGCCGGGACGGTTCCGCATTTACTCCTCATTCACAAACTGCCGCGTCTGCATGTGCTGTCTATCCATCTCCTGCAATACGTCACGCCAAGGGGCGTTGAACATGGCATCTCCCAGCCCACTGCCCACAAGTCCGGGACGAAAAACAACCACGACTGATGGAAATGGCGCAGGATTTCCCACGTGCCCAAATGCAAGACGGCCACGAATCAACCGCACCTCTCCATCAAGACAGTAGGAATGAAACCATACAGTGTCTGTGCGTGCAGGCAGCAGACACACGACCGTAGCGCCATCACGGGCCGATTCCCACGCCTTGCGAACCCATTGACTAATTCCTTTGCCATAGGGTGGGTTCATCCAGACCGTGCCAGTCCACGATTTGCTCAGCCCGTCGTCAGATTCACAATAGAACTTTTGGCACTTCGCGTTCTCTGCCGTAGCGCACACGTCAAGGTCAAAGCCAAACTCAGCATCAAGACGGTCGAAAAAGTCTTGTGGCGTTGCCCACTCAACGGATGCGCTGGACAGTAGAACGTCAGAGCCTTGCATGCGGCTAGCTCTTCCTCGTAGGGTCGAAACCCGGCTTCGGTTGCAGACTGGGAAGAAGAATCCCAGACTCCATCTGCTTCACAATCCGTTCCATCTCGCCAATGGCGGTCTGAAGCTCCGCGCGTTCTGCGTTGAGGTTATCCACGAGCAACTGTGACTGATCCGCATCAAGCTGGTACAGATCACGCTTCTGCACTGCGTCCCACCATGCCAGCGTCAACTTCGGTTCATCCCCAAACTGCAAACCGAACTCCAACACAGCGCGTTCGCAAATGGCGATCCGGCGTTGCTGAAACTCAAGCAGCCTGTCCTTTACCTGCATCTGGCGTTTGAATGAATCTAACTGCATCTGTACCTGCTCTTTTGTGACCCCGCGCATGGGGTGTGCCTGTGGCGTCATATCGTAAGTTCCTTTCCGATTGTTATCTCGGGGTGTTTCTGAATTTCCTTCTCCAGCAATTTGATGCGGTTGAGCAGGAGGCCAATGCGATTCCGCGCTCCGTGTTTCTTAATCACGCGATTGGCGCATACGCACACGGCGCGTTCGCTCTTCACCAATTGTTTTGCGATCTCAAAGTAGCTGAGATCGGTGGTGAGGATGAGGCGATGGATTTCTTTTTCGGCTTTGCCCAGTTTCACGTCAGTCATGCAACCAACTCCCCACCCAGCCCGCACGCCTTTCTTGCCATCGCAGCGCGGTCCCCATACTTCTCCATCCCGCTCATCTTCTGGCGAGTGCGGTAGGCGATGCGGTAAAGCCACAGGAGGCCAGCGCCCCCGCCGTTGTCGAACGACTCAATCAGGTCGTCAATCAACTCAGCAGCGATGCGCTGGCCCTGTGCGCTGCATGAGTGTGAAGAATCGGGCGGATACTGATGGGCGCAGTCGGGGCAGACGGCGACGAGGTTTTTAGCTTTCATCGTCTTCACCACCCCCAGGCACATCACCCTCTGCCTCCCTACGTGCAGCGGCTTCCCACACAGCAACTGCACTCTGCGCAATCGCCAGTGCTCTTTTCGGAATCTCCGAACCACGATTAGTAATCATGTCCACCAGTGCGGCATCGAGATCACGATAGGTGTAAACAGTTACCCCGTTGCCCCTGACTTCAGTGAGAACCAAACGGGCAGGACTTACGTGCATCATGTCTATTTCCTCCCTCCCATCTCCCGCCACGACCGATAGGAACTAATTGCGTCCTCAATCACGGCGCGGTTCATATCCATCCGCGCAGGGCTTACGCCGCTGCCGATGATCAACTGTTGTGTGTAGCGAGTCTTGAACCACGTCAGCAACTCATCCAGTGATTCAGTTGGCGCAGGGGTCAGGTTAGGAATTGACATTGTCTCCCTCCAGCCCCAACGCCTTTCTGATATTCGGCTTGAAGTAGTTTGGCCCCTTCAGCACCTTGCCGTCCTCACGCATAATCGGTTTCCCGTCCGCGTCCAGTTTGCTCATGTTCGAGCGGTGAACTTCAGCGAGAACCACATCAAGGTCGATGCCGTAAGTCAAGGCTGTGCCATATGCGACGTAGACGATATCGGCTAAGGCATCTGCGATCTCAACTAAGTCACGGTCAACAGATGCTGAGTTATATTCGCGGACCTCCTCTACCAGAATGTTCCGACGCATCGCAGCCAAATCTGATGGCATTTGATTGATCGGAATGCCAATCGGGCAGTTGTAGGTTTCGTGAAACTCACGAACCATTTCAGCCACAGCGGGGCTACCCACCTCACCAACAACCTGCCCACAATATGCGCAGGTATCTCCAGCCCGTACGCTCATCCCAGCCACCCCAGCACCTTTCTCAACCACGGCTTTCGCTCCATAGCCGCAATCTCCTGCTGATACTTCCTCTCCAGCCGCAGGTACATCCAGAGCGTCTGTGCAAGTGTCTGACCTGCGTGGCGGTTGTTCACGATCTCAACCGCGTATTCGGTCTGGATCAGCGCACCAGTCTCACGGAGGTCAGCGGCGGCGCGGTCGTAGTCCTTCGCGATCTCTGCAAGGATAGTGTTGTGCTTCTCGCTGTTCTCCCGCGCCTGCTTCTCATTCGCCAGTTCCTTCCGCAGTCTCAGATTGTCATTCTCCGAGTCGTTGAATGACTGCTCAAGACTGGCAAGCATGCTGCGCAGGCTGCTTACCGTCTGCCGTGGCGATGACTTTCGTTTGATTCTCGTTTTCGTTACTTTCGTTTTCAGCATTCCTTTTCTCCCTTCACTCTCTGACTTCCCCATCTCTTTTCAGCCACGTCAAGCGCAGCGTCTGCGAACTCTCCCGCCAGTGCTGCCCTGACGTGCGCGGGCTTTTCAGATGCCAGCAGTTCTCCGCTCGCAAGCATGAATGATTCAATCCAGAAATCAACCGGGTCGAACTTAAACAACCCCCTCGGGAACACCGGCAGGACTTCGCGGTTTTCAGACTTCCGGCGAGGGCTGAGTAAATCGGCCACGCCACGGCCCTGTTTCTTCACACCCACCTCATCACCTCCCTATGCGTCACAAACCGTCTCGCGAGATCCCCCGCGCCCTTCGTAACAATGCGGACGTTCTCAGGCGTCCTGCATCTGCTAACGGCCACATACATAGCTGCCGGATTCCCCGCCCATCTCATCCGTGAATCAATCTGCACTGAATCCAGCGTCAGCCCTTGCGCTTTGTTAAATGTGAGCGCATAGCCAAGCCTCAGAGGCACGTAACCACACTCCCCCACGGCCCACTTATTCGTTCTCGCATCCATATACGGGCGTTCCCTAAAAAAGCAGTCCCACCCGTACGCCTCCATCTCCTCCATGTAGATTGCTTTTTCTCTTGGCGTGTGGCAGTCCTTCCACCTTGTCAACTCCACACCATCAACAACAATCTCGGGCGGATCAATCGCACTCAGCGGTCGCGTATTCGCCAACACCTTCCGCCTGATGTATCCAAGCTCGAACTTGTACCCCCGGTCAGTCTCAAGCTCCACGCCCTGCTCACCAAACCCCACCACGGTCGCCTGATCCCCATTCACATAACTAAAGTTCACAGGCTCATTCACAAGAATCATCACGCGAGTGCCCAGCTTCAAATAAAGGCTTTCAGGGATTTGCTTCCACTCCCCGGCCTGCACACCCCATCGGGTTGATGCAAACTCCTCCACGGCTCCATGAAGTTGATTGAACCTGTCCCGGTTCATCTTCTCCACCTGAGTGTTCACCGGGAACAGAGTTACGCCTTTGAAGCTCTCGTCAACGTCAGATGCCAGCACCACCCCGGCTTTCTTTAACGTGTGAGCGCACTGCATCCCCATGCCAGCGCGGGCGTGCTGAAGGGCTTGAAGGAAAACAGGATTATCCTGACGATAGATTTTAGTCAGCTTTGTCGTGTTCGCCTCAAACTGAGGCCAGAAACGGGATTTGAATGCGAACTCGCCATCTACGGGCGGCAGTTGCACGAAATCGCCCGATAGCATAATCCCCGGCACATTCCCCTCAAGATGCTTATCGAGAATCTGCCTCTGCGCCTCCTCCGCGCTCTGACAGATCAAATCAAGCTGCTCCGCGCACAACATACTCACCTCATCAATGAGCAGCCATTCGTATCCTGTACGGGCAATCTTCACAAACCGCGTAACCAGATCCCCATCGTTGTACGCCTCGCGGAGTGACGCCGTGTCGTAATACTTCAACACGCTGTTGATCGTAGTCACGCCGGGACCGAGGTTGATGGCAGCAACGCCCGTTGTAGCAGTCAGACGCGCATACATCGGGTTGTCCTTCGCGCGTTCGCGGAGTTCGGTGGACTTGCCCGACCCGGCTGGACCGAGGATAGCTGAGTACTTAATCATTCCCCGTCTTCCTCCACTGAATGAATTTCCACATCCACGCACCCGGCCTGCTTCAACTCCTTCTGCATGTCAAAAGCACTTGAGAGCTTCATTGCCCCCGATTCGCAGTACTCACCGGATTGGTTTGTGTAGGTTACTTTGTAGTTCATTTCCAGACTCTCTTGGGTTTTACCAGCCTTCGCGTCACACTCTCAACTGTGTTGTCATAGTGGAACTTCCTATGTTCGGGCGCGACCGCTTCAAGCAGACAATAATTAGCCGCATTGATGAGATGCTCCGCGTTGCCAGTCTTCACATAGGCATCAACTTCATTCGACAGCCGCGTCATGTATAACTTACGCGCGTCAGGCTTGCCATACCTCTGTTCACCCACTTGAAGCCTGTTTACTTGCCGCTGCATGAAGCCTTGCGCATGTCTTGATACGGAAAGTGGAAGGGAACCGACAACGTGAATAACAATGTCAGACACTTGCATCACGCAACCATTCCCTTTCCACACTTCACACAAACTGGCTTTACTGCCCGCAGCCTTTCAATCTCTTTCGCCATCAACTCAGTCCGGTCCCTTACGCCAATCTCTTTCATTACACGGTGCGCTTCAGTCTTCAATGCGCCGTGGGTTATATACCCCAACGCCTGGGCAATCTCAGCCGTAGGCATTGATGTGAGCAGCGCATCAATCACCCTCTGCTTTTTAAGCGGTAGCTTTTCCAACCTTCACCTCCTCCATCGCCGCCAAACTCCTTCCCACCTTCGCCTCAACCTCCACTCCCAGCCCCTCCTGCCCCGCCCAGTCCATCGTCAGCCACGTGCTCACCCTCTCCATCACCGGCTTAATCGTATGTATGCACTCCTCCACATCCCTCTCATGCGGGTGCCACATGCACTGGTCATGAACCTGATTAATTAACCCAAACCGCTCGTTAGGTGAATCCTCAAACCCACCGGACGGCCCCTGATCCAGCATCACCATCGTTTCCTTGCAATGGCCGAAGGCAGAGGCAGCCGGGAGGTACGCAATCGCCTTCTCCCAATCCCCACCGTGGTCGTACCGGCGCATTTTGTAATTCCACCGCTGAATGTCGAAGAACCAACGAATGCTGCCGTAAACAGTCCTCAGAAACGTCTGCTTCTTCGCGACAAGTGGAATCTGCGAACGAAACGCCGCCGTCTTCGGGAAAGTCCGGTCAAGCGTATCCAGCACCTGCATTGCCTGCTGGACGTTCTCAAACGAATCCTCATTGAGCTTGAACAGCTTTTCCGCTCCGAGGCCGAAACCATACCCAAGAATCGCGGGCTTAGCCTGCTTGTCCCTGACTTTCTTAAACGGCGTGCCATCCTTCAGCGTGAAATTTTTCTTGTACCAGTTCAGCCAATCCCTGAGTTCTTCATCACTCCACTCAAGCGCGTGCTCCCGGTGGTCAATCTTCAGCAGCCACGTGGCCGTGTAGGAGTGAATATCAATCTTCGCGAGGCGGATGTAGCTAACATCCTGAGCGCACCAACCAAGAGTCTGTGCATGGAAACTCTTCCAGTCGGCAGTTACAAACATATGCCCCGGCTTCGCCTCAATCGCGCTGGAGAACCTACGCGCAAGCTCGCCCTGCTTATCAATGTTCGGGTAGTTCTGACTATTAGGACGGCGAGAACTAAGCTGCTGCGTGGCCGGGAAAAACGCAACACTTGAATGCACACACCCATCAGCATCAGGCATCCAGCCCAACGCATAGGTGCTGTCCATCTTCGTCATTTTCCGCCTGCCTACGCAGTTTGTGTACAACGGATCTTTATACTTCTTCGCGAGCTTGTCAACCGTCTCCTGATCCATTGCATATTTCTTTTTGCTGTTCTTCGGAACATCGTGCTTTTTGTGATAGGCGTACGCAAACATCTGCGTGGAGGAGCCTACGTTGAACGGGAGCAGGCGCGTCCAGCGCACCTCCTTATGCGTCTCCACGTCAATACTGCCAGTTCCATCACAAACAGGACACTCAGGATCAGGAGCACGGAGACGGCCCTTGTCATCCACCTGCGCATATTCACTTTTGGCATAGTATTCAACATCTTTCTTCCGGATGCGATAGCACTTACAATTGGTGCGCTTGCCTTCAATCAGAAACTCACGCTGGACCATGCCAACGGTCTGCTCAAGCCTCCCCACCCCGCCACACTCAGCACAAGGCATTTCGTTCTTCTTAGGCTTCTTCCCACCACAAGCAAGACACTTAACAGTCGGAACTTTCTTATACCCAAACTTAGGCTCAGTCGGCAGAATACTCTGCGGTATCAGCGTCTGGATCTCCGCATCCAGTTTGTTAATCTCGCCGGTCAAATAATCATGCAACTCAACCAGCTTCGAGCGGGTGACGGGAATCCCCCGCTTCCGCATCCTCGTAAGCACCGGCATCATGTCCAACACAAGCCGGTAAAACCCATCGAGAATCCCCAGCCTCTCCATCTCCTGCCGCATTGCCCAGAACGCGCGTATGGGGGCGTCAACGTCACAGCATCCATACCACTCGGGCCGATCCCCGGCCATGTGCTTCCATGGGAACGGAAAGTCCGCGAAGCTCGCGATGTATTGAAGATTTGCGACACTCCCATCCTCGTCCCCGGCCATGCCAGTATCGGACATTTTCCCTTTCACGCCAGGGAGGTCAGGATAGAGGTGATGGAAGTACCACATAACATCGTGGATCTCCCCTTGCATGTGAATGTCATGAGGCTCAAGCGTGGGAACATCGAACAACCAAATGTTCTGCCCAATCTTGGGATTAGGTAATTCGCAGATAGCCTTGAACACTCGCATGTGATTGGGCAGGGCAGTGCATACAAGCCCCTCGCCAATCTCCACACTCAAATTGACCTGCGTAATCTCCTGCTTCTTCCCTGACTGAATCTGCTCAATTACGGCCTCTTCGTCAGAGAGATCAGTGTTGCTTAGATCAACCTCCTTCAGAAAGTCCGTTTCAGTGTCAATACTCACGGGGAGGTCAGGATTTGCCTCAAGCTCGTTATACATCGAAGTGAGGTTATCTTCCGTCCCGTATTCGATGTACTTCAACTCTTCTTTTGGCACCCCGTTTTTGGAAACATCCAGCGCCTTGCGCAGATCCCGGCAGAGCACCTGAAACACCGGCCACTGCCCGCGAGCGATGTAACTGGGGTGGTAGCTCCCAACCACATAACACTGATATTCATCACTCCAGATTGGGTAACCGCGAAGGTAATCCAGCCCCTGCTTCTCCCCAGCCATACCCGTGAGGGTTCGGAGCGGGACGGCACCGAGGGCCATAATGACCTTCGGCTTAAACTTCTTCACCACTCGGTTGAAGTGAACTTTGCAATGCCGAATGGCCTCAGTCTCGTAACTTGCCCCATTCAACTCATTCGATGGCGGGCGGCAACCAACAAGATTCCACAATCCATACTGTTCTCTCCCTGTGCCTATTGCACGGATGGCACGCTCAAGCACGCTGCCCGCTGGCGCGTGCGGTCGGAAGGGGTAACCCGCCTCGGCCTCGTGGTAGCCAAGGGATTCACCAATGAGGAGGACACCATTGGTGCATAACCCTTCGGGTTCGCTGAACGCATCCGCGATGCGATCAAGAGCGCAACCACGGCATTCATTCGGACGTTGAAGTATTCGGAACATGTGATTAGAACTTTAGGAACGTCTCAAACGCTCTCAGCCACTCAACCTTGACAGCCTCAGTCCACGCAGGGTCAAAAGCAGGGAACTTATCAAGCAATGCACGCTCCCACGAGGTAGCAGAAGATTGAGACACAAGCTGCTTAACAGGATCTTCAAACTTTGGCGTAGTCACCGCCCGTACAGGTTCACTTGCAGGCAATGACACCGGCACGTGAGCAGGCTCAGTTTTGGCCTGTGGCTGAACCAACGCCCTAATATCATCCTCAGTCGGCCTGCTAATAACCCCGCGCTTTAACACAAACAAGTCAGGATGCGACCGCGCCGCAGAGTTAATCGTAGGATAAGAGCACCCAAGATCCTGCATTGCGCCTTTAACAGTCAGCGTTCCATTCCTGCTTAACCTCTCATCCAACTGACGCCAAAAGGGCACGAACCCCGGAGCCTTGGATTTAGCAAGGTTGGTAACCTTGCCATCCTTCCCACCCGCATCCTCAATCTCCTGATCAGTCGGCACTGCAACATCAGATACCCGATGTTCATACTTAAACCTTGTCCTGAGAATTTCCACATACTTCTCAGTCACCCACTTAATCCCCACATCCCCAATCAGCCCGTACCTCTCCGTCAAATCCCCCGGATAATGCAGGAGGAACGAATTACGGCCCACATGAATCTGCGAAGGCGCAATGGATATTTCCGGCTTAAACATAACTAACCTCGGGAGTGCAAATGTCTGACACATCAGGCACAAGAAACGTGCCACTTCGTGCCAATCTGGATGGGAAGGATGGGAAAGAGTAGGCTAAATGGGCCGTATCAGGGGGTAACTGGCGTGCAATGAGGGGCCGAAATAGTTCAACTCCCCCCGCCTCCAGACCAATCAAATCAATAACATGCAGGCAAGTGTAATAAAAATCGCGCCGATTCGTGCCAATGACTTTAATCACATGTAGACTAACGACATGCTGAAAGTTCACAGAAGGCACACCATCAAGGCGCATTGCACGCGCAGCGAGTGGGACCAAGGTTACATCAAATGCCGGTGCCCCATCTTCATCCGTGGCACCCTCAATGGCAAACGCATTGCGAAGAGCACGGCCAAGTACCTCCCACCGGCCCAGCAGCGCGATATGAACGCCGCCAACGAACTCGCGCGGCTGTGGGAGAGGGAAGGGAAGGTGATGCGCCCTGACGCGGCTGTGGGCCAAATTCCGGCCGAAACTGAAACCCCAGCCACCACCCCAACTATCGAATCCTGCGTATCCGCATTCATCGCCCGCGCGGTCACCCTCGGCAACGGTGATGCGACCCTTTACAAAAAGCGCAACGTATTTCAAACCGGCAAGCAAAGCCTGCTCGCATTCGCCCAGCACAAAGGTCTGCGTTTCATAACTGAACTTGGCGTACAGACATTGACTGAATGGCGCGGGACATGGAAGCTCGCCCCGCTCAGCCGTTACAAACGTCAGAAGCAAGCCATAGGCTTCCTGTGGTTCTGCGAGCGCAGTGGATGGCTCCCACGCAACACTGCAAGCACCATCACAGAAGCCCTTGGGAAGATCAGGGTAAAGCCAACCCAGACCGACTACTTTGAACCCGAACAGTATAAGAAAATTATTGACGCCACTTACATCTACACCGATCGCCCCAGTGTTGACCACCACAACAACCAGCAACTGGGAGGGGAGCGCATCCGCGCACTCACTGAACTGATGCGATGGACCGGCCTGCGCATTCGAGACGCAGTTACCCTTGCAAAGGAAAAGGTAATCTACGACCGAACAACCGAGATGTACAGCGTCATTGTTTACCAGAGGAAGACAGGCGACCCCGTATACTGCCCTATCCCCCCAGACGTTGCGCAATCCCTCTTCACTATCCCGCGCGGCCCCAAGCAAACAACCGACTCGAAGTACTTTTTCTGGACCGGCAACGGCCTCCCCAAAACCATCACCAGCAACTGGCAACGCAGTTACACAAAGCTGTTTAAGCTCGCCCGTCTGGACAAACGCTGCCACCCTCACATGTTCCGCGATACCTTCGCAGTCGAGGCACTTCTGAGTGGAATGCGATTGGAACAGGTGAGTGAGATTCTGGGGCACACATCCATAAAAACAACCGAAAAGAGTTACATGCCCTGGGTACGCGCCCGCCAACAACACCTGAATACCTCGGTCGTTCAATCGTGGGTCAATCAAGGCAAGGTTGCCGCGAACGGCCTGCACGTTGTGAAGAAGCGGATTTGGACAACAGGTTGAATTAGACATTCGTCATCCGTTTGATGATTCGCAGGGCGACACTCTCAGGTATCCGGTAGAAGGTGCGTTTGCTATTCGGCAGGCGCACCAGCACAACTCCCGGCTCATCTTTCACAATCAGTCTGACTTTTTCAAGACACAGGCTGAGCTTGTCAGCGAGTTCTTTTATGGTCAGATGGTTTTCGATTTCGACCGCAGGCATTGTTCAGTTTCCTGAGTTGTCCTTTGGTGATTCAGGAGCAGCCGGGGAGCCTGCGGGCGCAACGGTCGTCTCCTGAGTAGCGGACACGAACTTTGGTTTCCACTTTTTTCCAAGCACTTCGCGCATCACGGATGCGTTCACGCCGAGGATAGGAAGGTGAAATTGCACCTCACCCTCTACGATCTTCAGGGGACCATTCGACCATTCCATAATGTCTTTGACGCGGATACTTCGGACTCCGGTGACCTCGCGTAACTCCCAACAGATTGCTGACTCCAGCGATCTCATGCTCATGATTTCCCCTCCCGCCCTGCCTGCTCATCCACCCACGTTTCCCCGTTGTCGAGGGAGTACGCCAGCGTCTGCAGGGCCAGTTCAGCGGCCCATTTGCGCGCTTCGGCTTCGTCACAAGTTCCCGTGCCGTACAGAATCCCCTGCGCGTTCCTTACCCGCCAGATACGCGGCTGCTCGGTTGCGGGCTTGCCGTCTTTCGTCCAGACTCGCTTGCAATTGACGCAGCGAATGTACCCATCGGCGGTTTCAGCTCCATGTCGCGGAAGCGGCAACCGGCATAAACAAAGCCACGTGGTGGGCTGCTCGGTTGCGGGCTGAGTGGCGGAACAATCGGGGCAGGGCTTCGTGGTGGACATCACGCAGTCATATTCCTGCCCGTAAACGAACGGAACTTGCTTCTTATCCCGGCACGTCGCGCACTTGAACTCTCCGGTATTTCCGGATGGTTCGGCTGCAATAATCGCGTCCAGCTTTGCTTTTGTCTCAGCAACTCGCGCATCACCTATGGCTGTTGCTCTGGCTCCGATCCCTCCGTTATCTACTGACTCCAGGTACAGCGCAAACAGGAGTATTTCCCGCTCATCGCCGGTCAGGTTCTTCGGGTCGAGACCGAGATACTTTCGCATCAGACGATCAACCTGCGATGGCCCGACAATCGCGCAAGTGCATCCGTTTTTCATTCCCCCTCCTTCGCCTCACCCGCCGCTGCCGGTTTCGGCGTTGCCTTTCATCGCGATATCGATAGCGTTTTTCATCCCCGTGGTTCCATCCGCAAAGCCGCGCATGTAGGCAGCTTCGTTGTCCTCCCGCATCTCCCGATTCTCAGCTTCCAGGCGCTGGATTGTGGCGCGGGCTTCGTCGCGCTCACACTGCGCTGTTTCGCGGGTGCTTATTTCGACGCGCAGATCCTCTCTCGCGCTCGCTAATCGCTGCTCCGCTTTCTGCTGCGCTTCGAGTGCGGCGGTGAGTTGAGAGCGGAGGTCAGTAATCTCGATGTCCTGTTTGGTGATCTCATCCAACAGAAACTTACCCTCTGGCTTCATGGACGATCCAAGTATTGCTTCCCGGACTGCATTGAAGGCCGCTCCACCACGGCTCAGTACGTCTTTCGCTTCGGTGTCAGGCATTGGATTCCTTAAAGAGTTCAGGGTGGTATCGTTGTAACGTTCGGCGCATACCACGGACGCGGGCAAGGTCAACTTCTACATCCTCACCCTCAGCCTGCAATTCCAGTAGGTGTTTTTCCATTGCGTCCAGACGTTCTTTCATTTGGATTCCCCTTTCAGCTTCGCCAGTTCGGCGCGCATCGATTTGTCAATGGCGACCCGTAGCGTTTCCCCGGATGCAATCTCTTCCCATTGACGGTCATTAATCCCGCCAGCTACCCGATAAATAATCCAGCGAATCGGATTTTCTTCTCCGTCGATACCATATTCCAGCCAAGGGCGTTCGCTCCACCAGTCCATCCGCTCTTTGTCCTTCAGCGCGTCCAGCAACTCCCGCCCGCGAGCGATGGAGTCGGAGAGGGTGGCGAGATGGCAATCACATGCAAACGGCGAGAAAACGGTGTGAGTGGGGCTGTATGAGCACCACCGTGCGTCAGTGAAATGATTCCAGATTGACATCCGGCAAGTCCGGCACTCGTTTGACTTGCAACCGCGTGCATGAGGAATCTCCGCCAGCGCCGCCTGCATCGCCGCAATCTGCGCACGTAAATCAACCAATTCAGTGTCTTGCTTCTGAATCTCCCTTAACAAAAACTGGCCCTCTACTTTCATAGAAGACTCAAGAATAGCCTCACGAACCGCATTAAACGCCGCGCCCATTTACTTACAATCTCCTTTGTGCAGAAAGGTTCGGGGCAGATAACGCGCTGCCCCACCGCGTTTACTTCACTTACATCAACAACTAACTACCGGCGCGCCCGCGCAGGCACCGGAGGACCACCGGCACTTGCAGCCGTCGCTGCCTTCGCAGGAGCAGCCGCAGCGGGAGCAACCGTACGCCGTTGAGCAGCCGGTGCAGGAGCCTCAGCTTTCGGCGCTTCCGCCTGAGCCTGAACCTGCTCACCCGGATCACCTTCCACACCCGCCCCCGCAATCTCATCCACCCGCACCCAGTGATGGATGAAGTTCCGCGCGTTCAACTCCTCATCCACCGGATTCCCGGCCACGACTTGCTTGAACGGATACCCCGGAACGTACTCACCCGGAATCGGCTGACCATCCCCGTCCTTCTTCTGCGGGAACTTGCGCATACCACGCACGCGGAACACTTCCCATCCCATCTTCCCCGTCTCCGGGTTCATGAGATCCTTGCGATAGTAGTTCGACTCCCAATCGAGATGCACGCCCGCGATGGTCTGCCCGTCGCTCAGATACTTATCCAGAGTCTGCACCTGCCCGCTGATGCTGTTCGCCGCGCGGAGTTCTTCCACCTCCGCACCACAGCCCTGCAACAGTCCCTGAATACTCGTCGTCCCGCTGGCCTTCATCACCAGCGTGTTGACCATCCCCCGGAAGATTCTGCCGTTGTGCGTCGGCTCCGCGTTCCCGTTCGTCTCAATCTCAATTTCGGTATAGGCATACTTCCGCCCATCCTTCGTCACTGGCATCTTCCCGGTCGGATTGCCTTCCTTATCCTTCCCACCCGGCCAACGCTTCGCCGGATCGGGTTCCGAGTACCGGACGATGCAAAGGTAGTCGCCCTTCGGGAGAGGAGGAAGGCCAGCGTTGGCGTCCGCTTCAGGGTTGTACCCTTCAAATTCGGAGTCATCAGCCAGCAGTTCCGCCATTGATACAAACTTCAACTCTTCCACTGCCTGCTCGTTTTCGTTTCCCATTTTGTTCGTTTTTCCTTTTTGTGTTTTTGTTCGTTTTGTTGTTTTGTGTTTTTGTTAGTCTGTTGGTGTCTATCCCTGAGTCTCGTCCTCAGCCGCCCCGGCGACGTGCATCAGAACCGTTGCGCCGTTCATGACCGCCCTGCCCAAGCTCGCCAATTCCCCAAGCTGCGCAGCCTGCCCACGCTCCTGCATCCGCAGTTTGTGCGAATCCATCAGCGACTGAAACAACAAATGCTGCTGATGGGTTAACTGTGTCTTGTCAACCTCAAGCGACTTGATACGCTCGCCTGCGTTAGCCAACGCCCGCCCGTACTCATTAATGCTGGACTGCGCCTGCACAAGCTGCTCACGCATACGCTCAACCTGAGCCTGCAAGCTCGCAACCTCACTCTGCTCCACTTTCGTTTTCCTCATCCTCTTTCACCTCCTTTCCTTCTGCCTCTTCTTCACTGCCAGTGTCTGACAGTTCAGTAAAATCCTCAGGGGTTGCCTGCGCTTCCTCCACAACTTCAGAGGCCGGTGGCGGATCAATCACATTCAGCAAATCCACCACACTGCTCACATACTCCCCGTTCTCATCCATCAAAATCGGCACAAACCCACCGGGCCACTTCTTTTCAACCTGCGCCTGAATCCTCGGACTCACGCCCAGCTTGGCGGGCCACATCATGTTTTTGTATGTCGAATCAGGGTGGGACATAAAGAACATCCTTACCCCCATCCTCATCACTTTCTTCCCACCGGGGATTGCCTTTTCATACTGAAACTGCTGGCTGTGTAGGGTGTTCTCAAACCACCCACCTACAACACTGTTCAGCGCCTTGCCCAACACAGCAGGGCCGTAACAGGGCCGGTCATTCTCATCCTCGCCCTTGCTCTCATGCCCGGTGTATACCACCCATGCGACCGGCAAGCCCTTGAATCGCTCCACATAATCAGCCGTCAGCCCCTGCGCACCCATGTACGTTCCACGACTTGCGCCAAGATACTGCTCGCCCAACTCTGCCTGCATTGCGGCCTTATCCGTCCCCTGCAACGGCTCCCCAAGACTACGGCCCTTCCGCTCTGAGTCAATCTTGTAAAGCTCCGCGATTCGGGTGATGCCTTCAATCAGGTACCCTGAAACCCCCGGCCACTCTTTTTCAGTAGTAAGCGCAAGGGTGCTTTCGTTGATCTTCCCCGTCGCCAGATCAATCTTCTTCGGCCAATAACCTTTACTCACCCGCTTCACGACCGCCACAGGGTACTGGCAGGAGTTCAGGTTGATGTGGTGGATGATTCCCGCGTCAATGAACTCACGAACGGGACCGAGGCCGGAATCGGCGGTAAGCATGCGAATGACCCCGCCGTATTCCTTGTGGAGCCACTGGGCGATTAAACCAAGCTGAGTGGTCTTAAACGTCCCGAGGATGCCGTAGTTGAGGAGGGTTTTAGCCATTGCGTTCAGCAGCCCCCAACGCCTGAGCTAAGGCGTAATTATGCCCGCTCCGACCGTGTCCATGCGAACATTCGCAAAATCCAATACGATTGGGCATGGGAACCATGCAACCAGCCAAGTCGGCGTGACACTCAATCGGATGCCCACATTCACACAACGACGTCGGAACCCCTTCCACCTGCGCGGCTTCAACCGCGCCCGCCTGCCCGCACGAGTGCTCCCCACTCCCATACACACACCTCTCACACGCCATCCGCTTCTTACTAACCGGCGAGGTCGCGTAGTGCTTCTTCTCCTCAATCAACTGCATGGGAACGTCAATCACTGCTGCGCCTCCCAGACTGCAATAATGCAGGCCACGGCCTGACGTGATACCAACGCGCCGCCTAACGCATAGCAGCGGTTGTGCGCCGCATCAAGCGCAATTCGCAACTTCGCGTCAATTTCCTGATCGTGGCGCAGTCCCAACATCTCCCGCGCAATCTCGATGTAATAGCGATTCATGACCGCGCTGCCTCCTCCATGACCACGAGCGTCTTCACCCCCTCGCCCCACTTATCAATCGCACTTGCCAGCCTCGCGGCCTTCTCTACCCCGAGGTTATCCAGCATCCACGCGAGCTTCCCATTACTCATGAGATAGCTCACCGAATCCGCCGTCACCCTCGCGAGTTGCGTATCTTTGCTGTTTCTGGAATCCATCGTCTTTCGATCTCCTCTTTCACTTCCTGAATGCTGAATACCTCGCAGCACTCAACTCCGTTTACTTTTTCAACCCCGATGCTGTTAGGTGGTAGTTTGTTCATCTTCTTCGGATACCTCCAGTCAACCGGGGCAATATACCCACCGACCTGTACCCAATCAGAACTACACGCCATCCCAGCCATTCCCTTTGCAATCTGCTCAACGCTATCCCCTCGGATGACGGAGTGTTTGAGGAAGGATACGCAGAGTTCAAATGCCTGCTGATGAATGCTACTCATACGAGCACGTGGCAATGGTTGACAAAAACCCTAAGAACGCAAACGCCGCTATTCCATCAACCGGAAAGTGCTGCCAGAGCATCCACACGACCCACATGAGGTCAGCAGTGTAAACAGCGCCCCGTAGGTGATCAAGCACGCGCTGTCTCACGCCTTCTCCTCCCATCTCTCCAACTCCGCATTGTGGTGTGGAACTCTCCGCGCCCAGACTCCCTCGAAGTCCTTCCCATCTGCAATCTGAATCAGCCCCTCATTCCCGTGGCAGATGCCCTTGTACTCACACTTCACAGGGAACCCAGCGGCAGGGGCTGAGTTGTTGCAGGAGATGAGGTGTTTGGGGAATGTCTGATCGAGATGGATCAGCAGATCAGTTGACACGGACTGATCATGCATATAATCCGCACGTCTTGCTATATCCTCTTCCTCATTCACAAACGACGCCACAACAGACTGTGCGGCCTCTTCCTCAAAATACTCAGGCTCCTCATCAATCACAACCTTTGACAAAGGATTCGCTAAATTCCTCGTATCTGACTGGGTAGACGGAAACACATCCCCCTGTGCAAGACACTTAACCCACTCCTCCACCTCGTCAAGCTGGATGGGTTCGGAGACAAATTCCGACACTGGTAGTTTGTTGTAACTCGCGTTCCCATCCTTCCAGTACCGCGTGGTCCACGCCCGTGCTGTCAAAGTTGATTCAGCAGAAACCCACCGATAGCAAAGGAAGGAGTTCTGCTTATACTCCCTCTCCTGATCGGAGTAGTTCACCGAATCCTCAAGACTAATGTCGTCCCCGTTTAGCAACTTCGCCGTCCTCGGCCCTTTCACGAGGAAGATAGTAAGCGTATAGTCAACCTTGGTGGACAAGGTTGCATACCGCTGAGATTCAGCCGCCAGATACTCCATCAGGGCTTTCCCACGCAGCCCATCAGGCACCTGTGGCGTGTACTCCTCATCTAGATACCGGCGCAGGACTTTCTGCCCGTAGTAGGCTTCCAGAAACGTCTGAAGATTCTGGTGGAAGTTCGCTCGCTTGAAATCCGCGAGGTCGTCAATCGTCTTCCACGAGATGGCGACGATCTCATTCGTATTCCGATCCCGCACAATCGCGTCAGGCCGGGAGCTAATCACCAATCGTACTGATTCAGTGACCTCGTGACTCTCAACCCAATCTTGCTCAGCGGTCAGCACCTCAAACTGCTTCGAGAACGACGGCCAACGGTAATAAAAGAAACTGTAAAGCAACCCGGCGATCAGCACATCCTGTTCCCGGCGCTCCTCTTCCTTCAAGAAACGGTAGCTATCCGACTGCCTGAATGTAAGCAAGGCAGCATCAACAACGCCCTCCATCACCCCATCAGGCGTTATTTGCCCGTTCATCTTATGAGCCTGGAGGAGGAAGGCAAGGCCAATGTGAACAGCGGAGCCAACGGAGAGTGCGAGCTTGGTGGGAATCCGGCGAATGCCTGTCCCACAGTGTTTGTATTCAAGATAGTACTTGCGAGGGCATGCCCAGTAGGTTTCATGACCGGAACGGTGGGCGTAGTGGGTGTAATGCCGCTCAGGGAATAGCTCAGGATGCTGCGCAGCCCACTCGGCAGCGATTGCTTTTGATTTCACCCCGGCTGCTTCAAACGCTTCCGCAAAAGACCGTTCTGATTTGGTAAGCTCCTCTGGGCTTGTTTCACCTTTACTCACCTCGGCAGAAGGTAGTACCTCAACTACCGTCAGCGGTGATGTAACACGAGGGGCAGAAATTGACTGCTCAACAATTGCCTTTGCCGTTTCAATAGCAGGCGCTTCCACGACCGGAGCAGAGGAAACAGAGGCAACCGGAGCAGCAACAGGTGTTGACGGCCTGCGCACGCTGGAGGGGCGCTGAATGGTTCGTCTCATCCCCTATCTCCACTCTTGGCATTCGGATGATCCTTAACCCACTGCTCGACTGCCTCACGCGCAGTCTGCACACTAGCGAACCTGCCAATGGTTCTGTAGTAAGTGGGTGCATTTGCTTGCCAGCAATTTCCACCGGCAATGCTGAAGATGACGACCCCAATAACCTCGCCAGTGGCATCTCTGACATATAGCCAGTCAGATTGCAGTATCCCGTTGCGCTCGTGCCACGTGAAAGTTTGTGGTTTAGGTTGTGTCAAAATCTCAGGCTTGGTCAAGCCAAAAAGACGCTGGATGATCTGGCGCATCTTACTTCTTCACCTCATTCAGCAATGTCTTGGTTGGTGCAGAAACTGGTAGCAATGAGGCTGACAAGACCTTGTGCGGGCCGTCGTTACCTGAAATCAACCCAGCAACCCACTCTGCTTTTTCGTAGTCCGTTATTCTTTCCCACTCCGTGACTATGGCGAAGCTCGCAGGGATTGGGCCAACTGTAATGCTGATGAACTTGCTTGTAGCCTTCCTGCGAAGGCAAATCCTGCGTTGATCATCCCAGTGCGCGAGTGAAAACACTGGCGAGTCGCAGTCATACCCAAGCAACTCCCCATACACACCAATAAACGCATCGGTGTCAGACGGAACCCGGAAATACTCCCCGGGATGACTGCCGTTCACCTCCCACGTGTGCCAGTCGATTTTGTCAAAATGCAGCGCGATAATGTGAGGCATCACGTCCAAAAGCCCATAAACATTATTCGGCCCAAGGATCGGGACAATACTGGATGTGGTTTCCTCACACACCCTCAACTGCCCCGCGCCGTTAATATACGGCTCCCGTGATCGTGGCGTCCTCACATCAATCACCTTCAACCAAACCGGCACAAAGCTCTTACTCATCCTGATTTCCTCTCTTAATCCCAACCATTTCCTTCGCGTTAAACACACGTCTGCCAGTGTCTGACCCGCGCCCTCCTTAAGGAGTTAAAGAAGGCGCGGGCCGTGGCTGCTACTGTCAGCCGCTTATGCAGCGCCTGAATGCAACCGGTGTGATTTAGTTAACTGGAACGTTTTCGAGTGTGCCATCAAGCACCGTAGTTTTGCAAGGGGTTCGCTGGAAAAATTACCAGACTATTTTGACAGACTGTCTGACACTTTGGTGGTCGGCATGCATTGCTTGGAGCTATCACTAAGCCACTCAACAACTTACGAAGTGGTGATAGCCCACCCTCCCATTTCCCCGACCCTAGCCACCCCAGTACTGGAGTATTTCCCAGTCCTGAACCTGTTCATTAAACCCACCGTGCTCGCGCGAGAACTGGCCTACAGCACGTTTGGAGGGCTGTACGAGGGGATACCAAGGGAGGAGTGGCTGACGGCCTCCTTGAGCGCCTGTTCCAGCCCGACCGGGAAGCGGGGGGAATCAACCGCGTAATTAGTCTTACATTTCGTCGCCGATGTGTGTAGCAAAGTCAGAGAGGGCCAAAAACCTGCCGCAGACCTGTGTAATTAGGCCGAAATCCAAAACAAAGGACTTCAAGCTAAGAGAATATGTAATAAAAGAAAGAAAGAAATCTTTCTTCTTCTTTCTTTTCTTCTACTTGAATCTTTCTCGATTTGTGCTCTACACAAAGGGGGTATCACAGATTGCAATTATCTGTCTGTATTTTCGTTTTGTTGAAAAGAAAGGG
>Ga0070658_10000463_pt1 | contig 35090 bp, 34 predicted proteins | sample KBSC13metaG_FD_64664 | JGI IMG/M metagenome (GOLD analysis project Ga0070658, IMG submission 64664) | Corn rhizosphere microbial communities from Kellogg Biological Station, Michigan, USA - KBS C1-3 metaG | ecosystem: Host-associated > Plants > Roots > Rhizosphere > Soil ... | reverse complement strand
GTGCCCACGCCAGCGCTGCTGTACTTGGGCTTGTAGACGAACGGATCAGGCAGCGAGAAGGACAGCGCCACCCAGCTGGGATCCTTCCACTCGGGGCCGCCACCGGGGCACTTGCCGCTGGCCTGGCACGAGCAGTCGCCGTTGGGAACGTTGTTGACGGAGGCCGGGAACTGCTTCGCCAGGGCCACGCCAGCCGCGTCCACATGGTCGGTCTCGAAGTAGGCGACAGAGCCCGCCCACATCTTGTTCAAGTGACCGGCCGCCTCGGCGGTCTTCGATCGCTTGATGTACTTGCTGAACGCCGGGATGGCCACGGCGGCCAGGATGCCGATGATCGCCACGACGATCATGAGCTCGACGAGCGTGAAACCAGAGCCGCGTTTCCGAGAGCGAACCATGAGAATCCTCCGTTTGAATTGCTGAGCGTTGGGCTACGAACAGAATCCATCGGCAGAGATGCGCTGGCCTTTAGGGGCAACGTCACGACCGCGGCCGTGGCCGCTCACTGCCCGTCGTTGAATGTGCGCAGGTTGGGCGAGGTGCTGGAGATGCCCAGCACGGTGACGCTGGCGGGGAACCCGGCCGGACCGTTCAGGTTGCACGCCGCCAGCCCGTAGAACCAGGGCGCCGCCACGCCGGAGACCAGCGCCGCGCCGTAGGTGGCGCCGGCGGGAACAGCCTGCGTGGCGCCCCCCGCGTTGGTCAGGTAGGTGCAATACAGCACCGTGTCACGCGGGCTGACCCCGACCGCCCGCCAGGCCGTGGGCCAGGCGGCGCTGTTGCTGACGCTGGCCGGGGTGCGGACCGAGTCGAAGGAAGCGGCGTTCGGGTTGGTGGGAAAGAACGCGGTGCCGGGCTCGTCCGGGCTGGGCTGCGCGACGTTGCCGTCCGCGCGCAGGGGCATGAACGTCCCGAACTCCATCCGGTACGACTGCTCCTTGCTGTTCATCTCGGCCAGCATGCTGACCCCTTCGGTCAGCCGCGCCCGGGCCACCCAGCGGCGGTAGCCGAAGCTACCCATGGCCGCGAGGATCGAGATGATCGCCACGACGATCATCAACTCGACCAGCGTGAATCCGGATCTTGGCGAACGCATCGCTGCGGTGCTGTCGGCAGAAAGCGCCCCTCACTCAAGCAGCGCCCGCGAACCGGCAGCATGGCCACAGCCGCGACGCGCGCGGCCGATGACCGGCGGCGCTTCATTCGTGAACCGCCTTCGCGCGCTGCCGACTCGATCCCGGCATGACAACCAAACGAATGACCAAGCTCGCGGAACGTGCCGTCCGAGGTCTGTCGGTGTTCATCTCGGTCGGCGCGACCCTGGCCTGCGCCACCGCGCCGGCGGAAGCGCCGGGCGCCAGCACCTCGCTGACCGCCAGCAGCGGCGCCGGCGCGCCGGCGGAGCTGCCGCCGCTGCCGCCCGCCGAGGGCAACCCCTTCGCGGGCGCCACGTTCTTCGTGAACCCGGAGTACCGGGCCCGCGTCGAGGCGGGGGCGGCCAAGGCCTCCCCCGCGGACGCGGCGCTGATGAGGAAGGCGGCCGCCTATCCGACGGCGGTGTGGCTGTCCAGCATCGACGATCTCCGCAAGAAGCTGGCGCCGGCCCTGCGCGACGCCGACGCCCAGCGAAAGGCCGCGGGTGACAGGCCCATCGTTTCGGTGTTCTCGCTCTACGATCTGCCGGGACGCGACTGCAACGCCAAGGCGTCCGCCGGCGAGCTGACCGCGGATGCGCGCGGCGTGGAGCGCTATCGCAAGGAGTTCATCGACCCCATCGCGAAGGCGTTCGCGGCCCACCCCGACCAGCGCATCGTGGTCGTGCTGGAGACGGACTCGCTGGCGAACCTGGCCACCAACCTGGGCACGCCCACCTGCGCGACGGCCGACCCCATCTACCGGCGCGCCACGGCCTACGCCATCGCCAAGCTGGCGGCGGTGCCGAACGTCTCGATCTACCTGGACGCGGCCCACGCGGGCTGGCTGGGGTGGAGCGGCAACCGCGCCAAGATAGCCGCCGTCTACAAGGACGTGCTGCGCATGGCGGGCGGCGACGACAAGATTCGCGGCTTCTTCGTCAACGTGTCGAACTACAACCCGCTGACGGGGGACTTCGGCAAGGCGCTGGAGCCGACGAACCCTTGCCCGAACGAACTGACCTACGTCGCCGAGCTGGCGGATTCTCTGCGCTGGGCGGGCATCACCCGCAAGGCGTTCCTGATCGACACGGGTCGCAACGGCCGCGGCGGGTTGCGGCAGCGGTGGGGAAGCTGGTGCAACGTCCACCACGCGGGGATGGGCGAACGGCCGCGCGCGGCGCCCGCGCCGCTGGTCGACGCCTATTACTGGATCAAGCCGCCGGGCGAGTCGGACGGTACTTCTGACAGCGCCGCGGCGCGCTTCGACGAGATGTGCGCCGGCCCGGACGCCGCGCCCGGGGCGCCAGAAGCGGGCGAATGGTTCCAGGCGTACTACGTCGAGCTGGCGCGCAACGCCGAGCCGCCGCTCTGATCCTCGGGGGCCATGCGCTCGAACGTGGCGACGACCTCGACGTGAAACGTCTGGGGCATCAGGTCCAGGGCGACGGCATGACGAAGGTGGAATCCCAGCGCGCGCAGCTTGGTGGCGTCGCGCCCCAGCGTCTGGGGATCACACGACACGTAGACCAGCCGGCGGCGGGCCCGCGTGGCGGCGGTGAAGTTCTCGCCATCGAGCCCTTCGCGCGGTGGATCGACCAGCACGGTGTCAGCGACCGCCTCCGCGCCCGTCGGGACGCGGCCCGCATTCCACGAGGCGGCGCCAGCGTTGCGGCGCCCGCGCTCGACGGCGCGCGCGTCGCCGTCGTGGGCCACGACCCGGCTGGCGCGGGAGAGGAGGTGGCGGGTGAAGTTCCCCGAGCCCGCGTAGAGCTCGAGCACCACGCCGGGAGCGTCGCCGACGGCCCGCATGACCGCCGCGACGAGCGCGGCGTTGGCGGCGCGGCCCACCTGGGCGAAACCGCCCGCGGGGATGCGCAGGGGCGCCCCAGCCGCCTCCGCCACGTCGACGTCCGGGGCGCCGTACGTCGACGGCGGGAGCTCGCCGGTCGCCACGATCGTTCCCGCGATCCCGGCGCCATGTTCTTTCCAGGCGGCGGCGACCGACGAGGCGCGCTCTGCCGGCAACGGCGCGCGGGAACGCACGGCCACGTGCACGCCCTCGGCGCCTGCCTGCAGGTCGACCTCCGCGCCGTCCGGCAACGCCGCCACCTGCGCCCGCACGGCCTCCAGCGCGCGACTCGCCTCGTCGCCCAGCAGCAAGCAGCGCTCGATGTCGACCACGTCGTGGCTGCGCCGCGCGCGAAAGCCGACGGCGCCGCCCTGCACGGTCAGCCGGGCGCGGTCGCGGTATCCGTACCCCGAGTCCGAGGGCGCGACGAGCTCGTCCACCGCGGCACCGAGCGCCCGTTCCACGAATTCGCGCTTGGCCGCCCGCTGCGCCTGAAGGCTCACGTGTTGCCACTGGCAGCCGCCGCAGGTGCCGAAGTACGGGCACGGCGGAGCCACCCGCAGGGGTGACGCCGTGCGAAGCTCGACCAGCTCGGCCCAGGCGACGCGCGCCTTCTCCTTGAGCAGGCGCGCCCGCACCTCGTCGCCGGGCGCCGCCAGCGGGATGAACGTGGCGCGGCCGTCGTGCGCCCCGCCCTGCTGGCGGCCCACGGCGTCGCCGCCCGTCGCCAGCCCGTGCACACGGACCTCGACCTCGGTTTCTCCCGCTGGCGCGCCGGTGGGGCCGACGTCACTGCGGCGGGCGTCATCGGACGGGGCTCGCTGACCGGCGCGTGCGGGGGGGCGCCTCCGTCGGGTGGCCACGCCGTCACCATAGCGGCAGCCTTCGCGAAATGGCGATTTTTCCACGCACACGGTAGAAATGAAGAAGGGCGCGCATGGACAAGACCGTCTCCTCCGCCGATGAAGCCGTCGCTGACATCCAGGACGGGGTGACCTTGATGGCAGGCGGCTTCGGCCTGTGCGGCATCCCCGAGAACCTGATCGCGGCGTTGCATCGCCGGGGCGTGAAGAACATCTCGATCATCTCCAACAACTGCGGCATCGACGGCAAGGGCCTGGGCCTGCTGCTGGACGCCGGTCAGGTGAAGAAGATCACCGCCAGCTACGTGGGCGAGAACAAGACGTTCGAGCGGCAGTTCCTGGCTGGAACGCTCGACGTCGAGCTGTGCCCCCAGGGGACGCTGGCCGAGCGCATCCGCGCGGGCGGCGCCGGCATCCCCGCCTTCTACACCGCCACCGGATACGGCACCAAGGTGGCCGAGGGCAAGGAGACGCGCGTGTGGAACGGCCGCAACACCATCCTCGAGACGGCGCTGACGGCCGACTTCGCCTTCGTGAAGGCCTGGAAAGGCGACCGCTTCGGGAACCTCGTCTACCGGAAAACGACGCGCAACTTCAACCCCATGATGGCGGCCGCGGCCCGGGTGACCATCGCCGAGGTCGAGCAGCTGGTCGAGCCGGGGCAGCTCGAGCCCGACCACATCCACACGCCGGGTATCTACGTGAAGCGCATCGTCGTCGGCGCGCGCTACGAGAAGGCGATCGAGCAGCGCACCACGCGCAAGAGGCCCGCCTGACATGGCGCTGACGCGCGATCAGATCGCGATGCGCGCCGCCCGCGAGCTGCGCGACGGCATGTACGTGAACCTGGGCATCGGCATGCCCACGCTGGTGGCCAACTTCATCCCCGCCGGGATCGGCATCATGCTGCAGTCCGAGAACGGCCTGCTGGGCATCGGCCCGTTCCCCTACGAGGGGGACGAGGATCCCGATCTGATCAACGCCGGCAAGCAGACGGTGACCGAGATCCCCGGCAGCGCGTTCTTCTCGTCGGCCGAGTCGTTCGCCATGATCCGCGGCGGACATATCGACTGCGCCATTTTGGGGGCGATGCAGGTCGCCGAGAACGGCGATCTCGCGAACTGGATGATCCCCGGCAAGATGATCAAGGGGATGGGCGGCGCGATGGATCTGGTCGCCGCCGCCAAGCGCGTCGTCGTCATGATGGAGCACGTCTCCAAGGGGGACGAGAAGAAGATCCTGAAGCGCTGCACGCTGCCGCTGACCGCGGTGGGCGCCGTGCACCGGATCATCACCGACCTGGCTGTCCTGGACGTGACGCCGGCCGGGCTGGTGCTGGTCGAACGCGCGCCCGGCGTCTCGGTCGAGGAGCTGCAGCGCAAGACCGAGCCCACGTTGCTGACCAGCGGCCCGGTGCCCGAGATGTCGTTCGGGAGCTGACGGAACGTGGCCTCTCGTCGGCCGGAGGCGCCGCCGTCCTCGCCGCCCCCGCTGGAGACCACCGCAGGCATCCCCCTGCCGGTCGTGGTCGACGCCGGCGAGCTGGCGGCGCAGGTGCCGCCGTTCGATCCCGCGCGCGATCTGGGCGCGCCCGGCGAGTTCCCCTTCACGCGCGGCGTTCACCCGACCATGTATCGCGGCCGGCCCTGGACGATGCGCCAGTACGCCGGCTTCGGCTCGGCCGCCGAGACGAACCAGCGCTTCAAGTTCCTGCTGGCGTCCGGCCAGACGGGCCTGTCCGTGGCGTTCGATCTGCCCACCCAGATGGGCCGGGACGCCGACGACCCGCTGGCCGCGGGTGAGGTGGGCCGCACCGGCGTCGCCATCGGCACGCTGGACGACATGGAGGTCCTGCTGGCCGACTTGCCCCTCGATCGGATCTCGACGTCGATGACCATCAACGCCACGGCCGCCATCCTGCTGTGCCTGTACGTGGCGGTGGCGGACCAGCGGGGCATCCCGCGCGCATCGCTGACGGGCACGATCCAGAACGACATCCTGAAGGAGTACATCGCGCGCGGTACGTACATCTATCCGCCCGCGCCCTCGATGCGGCTGACCGCGGACGTGTTCGCGTTCTGTCGCGACGAACTGCCGCGCTGGAACCCCATCAGCATCAGCGGCTATCACATGCGCGAGGCGGGCTGCGACGCCGTGCAGGAGGTCGCGTTCACGCTGGCCGACGGCATCGCCTACGTCGAGGCCGCCCTGGCGGCGGGTCTGGCCATCGACGCCTTCGCGCCCCGCCTGTCCTTCTTCTTCAACGCGCACTCGCACCTGCTGGAGGAGGTGGCGAAGTTCCGGGCCGCCCGCCGCCTGTGGGCGCGGCTGATGCGTGACCGCTTCGGGGCGCGCGATCCCCGCTCGCAGATGCTGCGCTTTCACGCCCAGACCGCCGGCTCGACGCTGACGGCCGAGCAGCCATGGAACAACGTGGTGCGCACCACCATCGAGGCGCTGGCCGCGGTGCTGGGCGGCGCGCAGTCCATTCACACCAACGGCTTCGACGAAGCGCTGGCGCTGCCCACCGAGGCCTCGGCGCGGCTGGCGCTGCGCACGCAGCAGATCCTCGCCTTCGAGAGCGGGGCGGCCGACGTCGTCGATCCGCTGGGCGGCTCGTACGCCATCGAGGCGCTGACCAGCGAGGTGGAGACCAGGGCCCAGGCGCTGATCGAAGACATCGACGCGCGCGGTGGCATGATCGCAGCCATCGAGGCCGGCTATCCGCAGCGCGAGATCGAGCGGCAGGCCTTCGCCTACCAGCGCGCCGTCGAGAGCGGCACCCGCGTTGTGGTGGGGCAGAACCGCTTCCGCGAGGCGCCCGCGGCGCCCGGCGCGATGTCGCCGGGCGGGGAACTGTCACTGCACCACCTGGACGCGGGCGTCGAGCAGGCGCAGCGCGAACGGCTGGCCAGCGTCCGGGCGAGCCGCGACGCGACGCAGGTGGCCGCGGCGCTCGCCGCCGTCGAGGACACGGCCCGCGGCCCGGGCAACCTGGTGCCTGCCATCCTGCGCGCCGTGGTCAGCCGCGCCACGCTGGGCGAGATCTCCCACAGCCTGCGCCGCGTGTTCGGCACCTACCATCCGGCGCGCTGACGGCCCCGATCGCCGGGCGTCCCGCGATCCACCACTTCGGGGCGCGCGCCAGCCCATTTTGCGCCTCATTTCGACCATGTTTCATTTTGGCCAGGGACGGTAATTCGATTGCGCGCCCGCCCTTTTCGGGGTTACCGTTTACCGAGCACCTGGAGTGGCGGCGATGACGAAATCGGATCTGATCAACCACGTGAGCCAGCTGCGGAACATCCCGGCGGCCCGTGCCGAGTCGATAGTGAACGCGATCTTCGACTCCATCGAGATGACGTTGCAGCGGGGCGAGCGCATCGAGATCCGCGGCTTCGGCAGCTTCGAGATCCGGAGCTATCGCGCCTACGCCGGTCGCAACCCACGCAACGGCGCCAAGGTCGAGGTTGCGGCGAAGAACCTGCCGTTCTTCAAGGTCGGCAAAGAGATGAAAGATCGCATCAACCAGCACCACGCGGCGCCGCACCCTGCCCCGGCGGAGCCTTCGGGGCCCACGGTCGCCGGTACGCTGTCGACCCAGTCCCCGCCCGCGGCCTCGCTGCTGGGCGAGGCCGCGCAGCCCTGAGTCGAAGTTCGCTGGGCTAGCAGCCCGGCGCGGCTTGCCAGGCGAGCACGCGCGCCGCGCACGCTAGGCGAGCACACGCGCCGCGCGCGACAGGCGCCGCAGCCGCAGCGGCGCCGCGATGGCGTGCCGGGCGAACGCGGCCCCCAGCTGCACCGGCCGATCCGCCAGCACCGCAGAGCCGCACACGCGCGCCGCGTACAGCTCGGCCATGCGACGATCGAACATCACCAGCGACAGCCAGAAGCGATAGCGGTCGTCCCCGCGCCCATACAGCATGCGCGCCAGCCGCGTGTCGAGCGCCAGCTCGCGCCCCACGACGCCCCGCCTGATCGCGGCGCCGTAGTCGGCGAACGAGAGATCGCCCGTGTCGAGGGCCCGGCAGATGGCGGCCGCGGCGATGGGCCCCTCTTCCAGACCGACCGCGATCCCCTCGCCGGTCAGCGCGTCGATGCCGGCGGCGTCGCCCACGCACAGCAGGTGGGGCGCGGCGACGCGGCTGTCGGGCGCGTAGGGCCAGGCGGGCCAGCCCCGCGCGTTCGGTAACGCCACGCCGTGCCGGGCCAGCGTCCTCGACAGGATGCGCACGATCTCCGCGCCCCCCAGGCGTCGCGACGGCGTGTGCATCGCGCCCACGTTCAGGCGCCCGCCGCTGACGGGGAACAGCCACACATAGCCGCGCATCCCCGCCTCCATGGGCGAGAAGTCGTAGATCATCTCCGCCGGAAATGGCCGCGGTGCGGGGAGCTCGGCCTTGAACAGCTGCAGCGGCCGCGCCGGCGCGGCGGGATCGCGCGCCGTGAGCGCCTCGCGAACGCGGCTGGACGCCCCGTCGGCCGCCACCAGGATGCGCGCGTTCACCGTGCGGCCAGCCGACGTGCGCACCCGCACCCTGCCCCGCGCCGCATCGACCTCGTGGTCCTCGACGCCCTCAGCCTCGACGACGCGGACGCCTCGCTCGCGCGCCTGCGCGACCAGGTCGGCGTCGAAGTCGGCGCGCCGGATCACGTCGACGGGACGGCCCAGCCGCACGCGTCGGTCCTGATCGCCGTACACGATCCGGCCCGTCTCACAGCTGACCGCAGGCACCCGCACCTTCAGCCCCAGCTCGTCCAGGGCCAGACGGGCCCGCCCCGTCAGCCCGCCCCCGCACGGCTTTTCCCGGGGAAACCTGGCCTTGTCCAGGCACAGCACGCGCCCTGAACGCACCAGCTCGGGACGGTGGGCGGCCAGCGCCACGGCCACCGCGATGCCGGCCGGCCCGGCGCCGGCGATCAACACGTCGACGTCGAGGTCGGCGCCGGAAGCGGCCGCCCCGCTCACAGGTTCGGCTTCGCCGACAGCTGGCCCTTGATCGTCAGCGTCAACGCCCCCGTCGGCGCCGGCGTGCCGCCGGGCAGCACGACCTGCGTCTGGGCCAGGAACACGAACGGCGTCCCCAGGTGCATGCCGATGTTCTCGAACACCTGGTTCGCGGCGGCATCGAGGGGGATGTTGCCGTTCGCCAGCGTCGTGGCGTGCGGGATCGCCGGGACGGTGGCGAACTTCACGACGCCCGGATCGGACACCTTGGTCGACCCCTGCGGTCCGACGTACAGATCCACCGGCGGCAGGTCGACGTTCAGCGTGTTCTGATTGACGTCATAGGTCAGCTTGTTGACCGTGATGTCGATGGCGCTCTGGTTGCTGAGCGAGCTGGGGATCTGCGCCTCGTTCTTCAGGTCGATCATCTGCGGCGGCGACTGGACCGTCACCGCGAAGGCGCAAGACGCGCTGACGCTGTCGCAGATCAACATCGAGCAGTCGATGCCGGCGGCGCTGATCGTCACCGGGCAACAGTCGGCGCTGGCGCTGCAGGGGATGGAGGGGACCATCGCGAAGGCGCCCGTCATCGAGGCGTTCCAGTCCGCCTGCCCCGTGTCGAAGGTGTACGTCTTCGGGGGCAGGTCGAAAGACACCTTCGCCAGGTCCGAGCTGATCAGGCCACAGCCGGTCGCAAACGCCAGCGGAACGGCGACGGCGGCAGCCGCCAGGACGGAGGCGAGACGCCCGGTTGCGGCACGAACGCGGCGCGGCGATTGAGGGTTCATCCCCGTTAGTATTGCTCACGCAGCTGGTCCATCAAATTGCGCAGCGCCGATTTCGGGTCCTGCCTTCCGGTGGCCACTTCGACGGCCAGCGACGCAGCGGCACCGCCGGGCGCCAGGGCCGCGCGCGCGTCCGCGGCCAGCCGCCCCAGCAGCAGCTGCGTCACGCGCCGGACGGCGCGCCCAGGCCGCTGTTCGTCGCGTTGGGCGGCGCCGGCCGTCTCGATGGCGGCCAGCAGCGTCTCCAGCCCCTCGCCGGTCGTGCCCACGGTCCGCACGATGGGAACCTCCGCGGCCGCCGCGCCGGTGAGGCGCCGCAGCTCCAGCATGCCCTGCAGATCGCGCAGCGCCTGCTCGGCGCCCGGACGATCGGCCTTGTTCACCACCAGGACGTCCGCGATCTCCAGCAAGCCAGCCTTCAACGCTTGCACGTCGTCGCCCAGGCCCGGCACCGTGACGACGGCGGTCACGTCCGCCAGCACCGCCACGTCCACCTCGGCCTGGCCCACGCCCACCGTCTCGACCAGGACCGTCGAGAAGCCACCCGCGCCCAGCGCCGCCACGACATGGGCGGCCGACGACGACAGGCCCCCACCCGCGCCCCGCGTCCCCAGGGAGCGAATGAAGACCCCGGCGTCGGTGGCGTGCCGTTGCATGCGAACCCGATCGCCCAGCACCGCCCCGCCGCCCAGCGGACTGGAGGGATCGACGGCGACGATGCCCACGCGGGCGCCGCGCCTGCGCAGCAGGCCGCACAGCCCGTCCACCAGCGTCGACTTGCCCGCCCCGGGGGGACCGGTCACGCCCACCACGAACGGCGGCGGCAGGCCGGCGGTCAGCTCGTGCAGCTCCTGCGACGCCCGCGCCGACGCCGGGCCGCCGTCATCCAGCTCGCGAATCAGGGCCGCGAGGGCGCGGTGATCTCCAGCCTGGATCAGCTCGCGGCGGCCCATTCCTTCAGCAGCTCGCGGGCAATCACCATCTTCTGCACCTCGTTCGTGCCCTCGCCGATCTCGCCCAGCTTCGCGTCGCGCAGGTAGCGCTCCACCTCGAACTCCCGCGAGTAGCCATAGCCGCCGTGGATCTGGATGGCGTTCGTGCAGGCGCGCATGGTGGCCCGGGCCGCGTAGTACTTCGCGATCGAGGACTCCTTCGTGGTCCGTTGCTGCTTGTCCTGCATCAGGGCCGCCCGCCACACCAGCAAGCGGGCCGCGTCCAGCTCGGTCGCCATGTCGGCCAGCATGTGCTGGATGGCCTGGAACTCGGCGATGGGCTTGTCGAACTGCACCCGCTCCTTGGCGTACTTGCGCGCCGCCTCGAAGGCGGCCCGGCCGATGCCCACCGCCCACGACCCGATGCCCACCCGCCCCTTGTCCAGGATCTTCAGCGTGTCGAAGAAGCCCTGGTTCACGTCGCCCAGGCGCTGCGAGTCGGGCAGCTTCACGTCCTCGAAGATCAGCTCGGTGGTGTCGGACGCGTGCAGGCCCATCTTCTCGATGCGCTTGCCGGTGCGGAACCCGGGCATGCCGCGCTCGACGATGAAGGCGGTCAGCCCCTTCTGCATCAGCGCCGGCTCGGTCGAGGCGACGATGACGAAGATCTCACCGACCGACCCCTGGGTGATGAACGTCTTGGTGCCCGAGAGGCGCCAGCCGTCACCGTCGCGCACGGCCCGGGAGCGGGCCGCGGCGGCGTCGGAGCCCGAACCGGGCTCGGTCAGGCCCCATCCCCCCAGCGCCGTCCCGCGCGCCAGCCGCGGCAAGTACTTGCGGCGCTGCTCCTCGGTGCCCGCCAGATAGATGTGCCCCGTGCACAGCGAGTTGTGCGAGGCCATCGTCAACCCGACCGAGGCGTCGGCGCGCGCCACCTCTTCCAGCGCCACCACGTAGTCGGTGAACTTCATCCCCGCCCCACCGTAGATCTCGGGGATCTGCATTCCCAGCAGGCCCATCTCGCCCATGGTGGGGATGATCTCGTGCGGGAAGTGCTCTTCCCGATCCCAGCGCGCGGCGTGCGGGATGATCGCGCGCGCGCAGAACTCGCGCACCGACTGCTGCAGGATCTTCTGTTCTTCCGAGAGCTCGAAGTTCATGGGGTCTGGATCGACGCCTTTCTGAGAGGGGCGAAGTTACTTCTTGGAGGGCGGCATCTTGTACTTCTGTTCCGGACCGGCGGGGGCGAAGATCTGCAGGGCGGTGGTCTTCTCGCCGCCCGTGAACTTGACGGCGTGGGGCTGCCCCTCGGGAATGTGAATCACCTGATCGGCGCCGAACGGGATCTTCTCGCTGCCGATGGTCACCTCGCCGCTGCCCGACAGGATGTAGATGATCTCGGCCGACCCGTCGTGGCTGTGGCGCGGGATCTCGGTGCCGGAGGAGAACTCGACCACCGAGGCCGAGGCGGCGTCGCTGCCCGAGTTCGCCGGATCGAACAGGGCGTGGACCTTGATCTTGCCTCCGGCGGCCGTGTGCACCGGCGCCTTCTCGAACGACTCCACGGTCAGGTGCGCCCCGCTGGGGACGGTCGCTTTCCTGGGATCGCGGATGACGTCGAACGCCGCCCGCCCCTTCTCGTCCTTGGGATCGCGGTAGACGCGCTCGGGGCCCAGCGGCGCGAAGGCCTGCAGGATCTCGACCGGCGCCGAACGCACCATGTTCTCGATCACGTGCGGCATCCCGGCCGGGATGAAGATGGCGCTGCCCTCGGGCAACACCTCGGGGTTGACGCCCGTGGGACCTAGCACGCGCGCCCGCCCCTTCTTGACGTACAGCAACTCGGCGCCCGGGTGCCTGTGCATGGCGATGCGGTTCGCCGGCTCGATGGTCAGCAGCGACAGCGACGCCTGGCGGGCGCGCATGGTGGCCTCGTCCACCAGCACCTTGACCGTGAACGCGGGCGTCGGTCCCTTGGCCTTCGCCTTGCCCTTCCCGCCCGCGCCCGGACCGCGCTCGGGCGCGTCGGCGGTCTTGATCGAGAACTGGGCCGCCTGACCCTCGAACGCCAGGGGCAGGATCACGGTCGTCCCCGGCGCCACCCCGGGGATGACCCAGGTGGCCGTGCTCGCCTCCAGGCAGGCCAGCAGCACCGGCGTGGTGGCGTGGTTGTCCAGCGCCACGGCGCGGGTCACCTTGCCCTCGTCGCCCACGTCGACCGACAGCTCGACCTTGCCGGCCACGTCCAGCGTGTCGGCGAGCGCCTTCTCGAAGCACCGGTTCACGTCGCCGCCGTGCTTCTCCAGCGCGCTCTGCAGGGCGCGCGAGACGTACTCCTCCTCGGTCTCGGCGTTCGCGAGCGCCAGCGAGCGGGCCGGCAGCGACAGGACGGCCAGGAAGGCCAGCCCCCCGCTCACCATGCCGGCGGTCTTCATCCCCAACCTGCTTCGGGTCGTCTGTCCACTCAAGCGGCGGCTCCTTCCACGCGCGGGCGCAGTTCCTGGTCGATCCATGTGACGATCTCGGCGGTCGACGCCCCCGGAGGGAAGATCGCCGCCACCCCCATCTCCTTCAACGCTTGCACTTCGGCGGCGGGCACGATGCCGCCCCCGAATACCACGACGTCGCCCGCGCCGCGCGCCGCCAGCGCCGCCATCACGGCGGGAAACACCGTCATGTGCGCGCCCGACATCACGGACAGCCCCACCGCGTCGGCGGACTCCTGGACGGCGGTGGCCGCGATCATCTCGGGGGTCTGGTGAAGCCCCGTGTAGATCACCTCGTGCCCGGCATCCGCCAGCGCCCGCACGACGATCTTCGCGCCCCGGTCGTGGCCGTCCAGGCCCGCCTTGGCGACGACGATGCGAAGTTTGCGGGGAGGCGAGTCGGACACGTCCAAATAGTACCTCGCCGACGGCGGGAAGGCGCGCCGGCCAGCGTCCCCCGCGGTATCCCGGCGACGCCTGACCGGCGAAAATCGGCCCCGGCCGCGAAATTGGCGTACAACTAGCGACGTGACGGTCTCCGCGCCGGGAACCCCTGCCGCCCTGCCGACGCTCTCGATCGTCGCGCCCGCGACCGGGGCGCTGCTGGCCGAGGTGCCGGCCGCCAGCCCGGCGGAGGTCGCCGCCGCGCTGGAGCGGGCCCAGCGGGCCCAGCCCGCCTGGGAGGCGCTGGGGCCGCGCGCGCGAGGCCAGGCCTTGCGGCGGCTGGCCCGCGCCATTCGCGACGACGAACGGCTGACCGACACGCTGGTCGCCGAGACCGGCAAGCCCCGCTACGAGGCGGTGGGCATGGAGATCTTCTACACGCTGGAGCTGACCCGCTACTACACGGGGCGGGCCGGGCGGCGGGCCCTGCGCGAGGAGCAGCGGCGGCCGTTCCTGTTCGCCATCAAGCGCGCCCGCGTGCGGCGCCTGCCCCACGGCGTGGTGGGCGTGATCGGGCCGTGGAACTGGCCGCTGCTGAACAACTACGCCGACTGCGTGGCGCCGCTGATGGCGGGCAACGCCGTGCTGCTGAAGCCGTCCGAGGCGACGCCGCTGACGTCGCTGCGGGTGGCCGAGCTGTGGAAGGAGCTGGGGCTGCCCGAGGGCGTGTTCCAGGTGCTGCCGGGCCGGGGCGAGGTGGGCCAGGCGCTGTGCGACCGCTGCGACATGATCTTCTTCACCGGCAGCGTGAAGACGGGCCGCCAGGTGGGCGCCCGGTGCGGCGAGCGGATGATCCCGGTCGTGCTCGAGCTGGGCGGCAAGTCGCCGATGATCGTGCTCGGCGACGCTGACCTGCCGCGGGCGGCCCGCGCCGCCGTGTGGAGCGGCTTCGCCAACAGCGGCCAGGTCTGCATCCGCACCGAGCGCGTGCTGGTCGAGGAGTCCGTCGCGGAGCGCTTCACGGCGCTGTGCGCCGCCGAGGTGAAGGCCCTGCGCCAGGGCGCGGGTGGCGTCGCCGCGGGCGACCAGGACATCGACGTCGGCGCCATCACCTTCGCCCCGCAGATCGACAACGCCGAGAAGCAGATCGGCGACGCGGTGGCGCGCGGGGCGCGGGTGGCCGCGGGCGGGGACGGCCGACGGCCGGGGAGCGGGCGCTTCTTCGCGCCCACGCTGCTGGCCGACGTCTCGCCCGACATGCTGGTGGCGCGGGAGGAGACGTTCGGGCCCGTGCTGCCCATCCTGCGCGTGCGCGACGCCGAGGAGGCGCTGCGCCTGGTGAACGAATCTCCCACCGGCCTGTCCGGCAGCGTGTGGTCGGCCGACGTGGCGCGCGCCCGGGCGCTGGCGCAGCGGATCGTGGCGGGCTCGGTGTGCATCAACGACGTGCTGATGAACTACTTCGTCGTCGAGGCTCCCCTGGGTGGCGTGAAGGCGAGCGGCCTGGGCGTTCGCCACGGGCCCGAGGCGCTGCGACAGTTCTGCAGGCTGCAGACCATCGTCGAGGATCAGCCGCTGTCGGGCCGTCTGTCGCCGCTGATCCAGAAGCAGCTGATGTTCCCCTACCGGCCGCGCACCCTGCGCGTCCTGCGGTGGTTCATGCGCCGCGTGTACTGACGGCGGCGGCGCGGACCGCCTACGCGCGTGGGTGGAACTTGTCGTACACCTTGCGCAGGTGGCCGCGGCTGAGGTGGGTGTAGATCTCGGTGGTGCCGATGTCGGCGTGACCCAGCATGGCCTGGACGGCGCGCAGATCGGCGCCCCGCTCGACCAGATGGGTGGCGAACGAATGCCGCAGCTTGTGGGGCGAGATGCGCTTGCGGATCCCGGCGGCGACCGCGTAACGCGAGATCAGCTTCCAGAAGCCCTGCCGGGTCATTCCCTTGCCCCGCGGGGTCAGGAACAGCGTGTCGGTCGTGGTGCGCACGAAGGCCGCCCGCGACGTCTCCAGGTAGCTGCGGATGCCCGCGATCGCCACCTCGCCCAGCGGCACCAGCCGCTCCTTCTTGCCCTTGCCGAACGCGATCAGATAGCCCGCGTCGAAGTTGATGTCGGCGAGCCGCAGCCTCACCAGCTCCGAGACGCGCAGCCCGGTCGCGTACAGCGTCTCCAGCATGGCCGCGTCGCGCACGCCGCGCGCGTGGCGCCGATCGGGCGCCGCCAGCAGCCGATCCACCTCGTCGACGGTCAGGAACTGCGGCAGCTTCCGTCCGAAGCGTGGCAGATCGATGTCCTCGGTGGGGTTCGCCTCGCTCAGGCGCTCGGCCTTCAGGAAGCGGAAGAACTGGCGCAGCGCCACCAGCCGGCGGGCCTGCGACCGGGCGCTGAGCTTGTCGTCCGTCAGCTTGACCAGGTGTTCCAGGATCAACGGCGGCTGCACCTCGGGCGCGTGCACGACCTTGCGTGTGCGCGCGAACGCCGCGAACGCCGCCAGATCCTGCCCGTAGGCGGAGATCGTGGCCGGCGCCAGCGCGCGCTCGACCTTCAGGTGGTCGAGGAACTGCTGGATGGCCAGATCGAACGTCAGCGGCACCAGTGCACTAGACCTAGCTTGGCGCGCCCGCGGAGCCCGGCAAGTTTTCACCTGGCGCGGGCGCCTGCGGCGGGCACCTTCAGGGCGCCGCGGGGGCCGTGCGCAGCCAGTCCACCAGCTCCTTGTGCACGGCGGACGTGTCGATCACGGTGACGCGATCGAACAGCCCCCGGACCTCCTTGGCGTGCAGCTCGGCCAGCACCAGATCCATCGCCCGGCGCGCCGGCAGCGCCTCGATGTCGCGCCCTGGCGGGGCCAGGGCCAGCTCGCGCACGCCCAGGCCACGGGCCGCCACCAGCAGCCGCGACATGGCGGCGCGGAAGCGCGCCCCCGAGAACCCAACCCGCGGGCCCAGCCCCATCACCATCGCCACCCGCCAGGGCAGCCGGCCCGCCGTGGGCAGCAGCAACTGCTCGCCCTCGGCGCCGCCCAGACGCCCGGACAGGATCAGGCCCGACAGCTTGCCGCACAGGCGCCAGTCCAGCAGCCCCGCCGCCCCGCGCAAGGGACGCACGTCCTCCCACAGGTGGACCACCAGCAGCTCGCCCCGGCCCTCCCCGTCCCAGCGCGCCAGGTCCACGGTCGTCACGCCCACGATGGGGAACGCCGGCGAGGCGGGGGGCGGCGATGGGGCGGCGGGGCGCGCTTCCACCGGTTCGCTCAGCGGCGCAGGTTCAGCTCGGTGACGGCGCGATCGAGCAGGCCGTTGACGAAGGCCGCGCCCTCGGCCGTGCCGAAGCGCTTCGTCAGCTCGATGGCCTCGTCCAGGGCCACGTTGGTGGGCACGTCCTTGCCGAACTTCAGCTCGTACAGCGCCAGCCGGATGACGTTCCGCTCGACCAGGGCCATGCGCTCGAGGCGCCAGTTCCGGGACAGGCCCTGCACGATCTCGTCCAGCTCGCCGCGGTGGGTGGCGACGCCCTCGACCAGCGCGTCGACCATCTTCCGATCGAACGGCGCGGCCGGTATCGCCGGGGCGGCGCCGACGTCTTCTTCCTCGGCCTCCGGCCCCAGGTGATCGAAGTAAAGGCGAATGCCGTGGCGGGCGTCCAGCTCGGGGCTGACGTCCATCTGAGTCAGGATCTGCAACGCGATCTCTCGCGCGCGACGTCGCGGTCCAACCATGCGCGGTTCGTTTTACTCTATTTTTTCCGCGCCGGGGCGGCCGAGACGGCGGAGATCGCCTTGCCGCCCGCCGCCGTCTCCAGGGACGCGTACAGATCGGCCATCTCGATGGCGACCAGGGCGGCGTCGCTGCCCCGGTTGCCCGCCTTGGTGCCGGCCCGCTCGATGGCCTGCTCGATGGTCTCGCACGCCAGCACGCCGCAGGCGATCGGCACCCTGCCCTCGCCGGCCAGCCGCATGATGCCGCCGACGGACTGGTTGACGACCAGATCGAAGTGAGGCGTGGCGCCGCGAATCACGACCCCCAGGCAGATCACGGCGTCGAAGCGACCGCTGTCCACCACCCGGCTCAGCAAGCCCGGGATCTCCAGCGCGCCCGGGCAGCGGAAGATCTCGACGTCGTCGACGGACCCGCCGGTGCGGCGCACGGCGTCCAGGGCGCCGTCGACCAGGCGATCGCCGATCAGCTCGTTGAACCGAGAGGCGACGATCGCGAACTTGCGTCCGGCGCTGTTCAAGACTCCCTCGTGGATCATCGCCTGCCTCTTCGCTTCCGTCTTCAGGGGGGGCATCGTCTCAACCTTGTTCCCGAAGAGGTAACACTTTCGCGGCCGCTCGCATAGGAACACACTCGACGATGTCGAGGCCGTAGCCGCTGGCGCCCACCACCACGCGCGGGTTGTTCGTCATCAGCCGGATCTTCCCGCAGCCCAGGTCCGCCAGCACCTGCGCGCCCAGGCCGAAGTCCCGCAGGCGGTTCACGGGGCCGGTCGGCGCGGGGGCGACCGGCCCGCTCGACTGGCCGCGCGCCAGCTGGCCGTCGAAGTCCGCCACCATGCTGGCCCGCCCGCGGGGGAACACGTACAGCAGCACCCCCCGCCCCGCCTCCTCGATCATGCGCAGCGCGGCGCCCACCGAGGCGGAGGTCGACGCGGGGTCGCCCCCCATCAGGAAGACGTCGCGCAGCACGCTGGCGGTCTGCACGCGAACCAGCGTGGGCTGGTCGGGCCGGGGCTCGCCCAGCACGAACGCCAGGTATTCGGTGTCCTCGACATCGGTCGCGTAGACGGTGGCCCGGAAATCGCGCGTCACCCCGGGCAGCCCCGGCCGGACGGTGGCCGTGGAGACGCGGCGGACCAGGATCTCCTGCGTCAGTCGGTACTCGATCAGGTCCGCGATCTTCAACAGCGGCAGGTCGTGCGCCTTCGCGAAGGCGATCAGGTCGGGCATGCGCGCCATCTCGCCGTCGTCGCGCATGATCTCGCAGATGACGGCCGCCGGCTCGCGTCCGGCCAGGCGCGCCAGATCCACCGAACCCTCGGTGTGCCCCGAGCGGACCAGCACCCCGCCGCGGCGCGCGCGCAGGGGAAAGATGTGGCCCGGCGTGACCAGGTCCTCGGGCCGCGCCTCCGGCGCGACCGCGACCCGCACCGTCTCGGCCCGCTCGCGCGCAGAGATGCCGGTGGTCATGCCCACGCGTGCGTCGACGCTGACCGTGAAGGCGGTCGAACGCGGCGACCGGTTGTCGGCGGCCATCATCGGCAGGCCCAGGTGCGCCACCCGCTCCTCGGTCAGCGACAGGCAGATCAGGCCCCGGCCGTGGCGGGCCATGAAGTTGATGGCGTCGGGCGTGACCAGATCGGCCGCCATGGCCAGGTCGCCCTCGTTCTCGCGGTCCTCGTCGTCGACCAGGATGACCATGCGGCCCGCCCGGATCTCGGAGATGGCGTGCTCGACGGCGGTGATGTGCGTGGGGGGCGGGGACGGGCTCATGACGTGGCTCCAGGGACGGGGACGCGGACGTAGTGGGCGACAAGGCGGTCGACGTGCTTGGCGATCAGATCGGCCTCCAGATTCACGGCCGCGCCGGGGGCCAGCCGCCCCAGATGCGTGACCGCCAGCGTGTGCGGGATCAGGGTGACGCCGAAGCGGCGCTCGACCGCCGTGTTGATGGTCAGGCTGACGCCGTCCACGGTGATCGAGCCCTTCGGAACCAGATAGCGGGCCAGCTCGGGGGGCGCGTCGATGTCCAGCTCCAGCGCGTCGCCTCGCGGTCGGGCGGCCGCCACCACCCCCACCCCGTCCACGTGTCCCGCCACGATGTGGCCACCCAGCGGCTCGCCCGCCGCCAGCGGCGGTTCCAGGTGAACGAGCTCCCCTTCGCGCCGCCCGGCGAACGTGGTGCGGGCCAGCGTCTCCGGTCCGACGTCGGCCGAGAACCGGCCCGGCCCCCGCTCCACCACCGTCAGGCAGACGCCGTCCACCGCGATGCTGGCGCCCAGCGGCAACCGTTCCACGGGCAGGTCGGTGGCCACGACCAGCCGTCGCGTGTCGGCGCCTGGCCCCCACGCGGCGATCGTGCCCAGTCCCTGGACGATTCCCGTGAACATGAAAGGCCGACCAGTATAGCAGCCAGCGATCCGGGCACATTCCCCCGCCCCATTTCAATGCGGCGGTCGCGCCTGGCCACCCGGGGCCGCGAGGCGCGAATGCCGGCGGCCGTAGCCGGCGTAGAGGCCCAGGCCCAGCACCAGCCAGATCGCGAACCGCCACCAGTTCGTGGCCGGCAGCCCGAGCATGAGGACGAACGACGTCACGATCGAGGCGACGGGGGTGAACGGGTAGCCCAGGCAACGGAACGGTCGCGGCCGCTGGGGCTCGCGTATCCGCAGCGCGATGACGCCTCCCGCGACCACCACGAACGCGAACAGGGTGCCGATGCTGGTCAACTCCAGCGCCTGGGCGGGCGTCAGCACCGACGAGGCCACCGCCACGAACGCCCCCGTCAGCACGGTGCCCGCCACGGGCGTCCCGCGCCGGACGTGCAGGCGCGCGAACAGCGGCGGCAGCAGCCCGTCGCGCGCCATCACCATCAGAATACGCGTCTGCCCCAGCTGGAAGACCAGCAGGACGGCGGTCACCGCCAGCACCGCGCCGAGCGCCATCAGCGTGGCCAGGTGATCGAGGCCGGCGCGCCGCAAGGCCAGCGCCAGCGGATCGCCGGTGGCCAGGTCGCGCCAGGGGACCAGCCCCGTCATCACCACCGCGGTCGCCACGTAAAGGACGGCGCACACGATCAGCGAAGCCAGCATGGCCCGGGGCAGCGTGCGCTCGGGCCGGCGCGCCTCCTCGGCGGTGGTCGAGATGGCGTCGAAGCCGATGTACGAGAAGAACGCCAGCGAGGCCCCCGTCCAGATGCCCCGCCAGCCATTGGGGGCGAACGGCCGCCAGTGCGCCGGTTCGACGTAGCGCGCGCCCACGGCGATGAACACCACCAGCAGCGCCAGCTTGAACAGCACCAGCAGACTGTTCACGCGCGCGCTCTGTCGAATGCCCGCCACCAGCAGGATCGTCAGCAGCGCCGTGATGGCGGCCGCCGGCAAGTTCAGCGCCAGCACGTGTCCGCCGAGCGTCGGCGCGACCGCCCGGATGGCGGGGTCCCCGGCCGCCGTCTGCAGGTCGGTGGCCAGCCACGCCGGCATGTCGACGCCGGCCACGCCGTGCAAGAAGGATCGGAAGTAGTCCGACCAGCTCTGCGCGACGTAGACGTTCCCGATCGCGTACTCGATGATCAGATCCCAGCCAATGATCCAGGCCCACACCTCGCCGAAGGCGGTGTAGGCATAGCTGTAGGCGCTGCCGGCCGCCGGGACCAGGGCGGCCACCTCCGCGTAGCACAGCGCCGCCAGCCCGCAGGTGACGGCCGTCAGCAGGTACGAGATCACCAGCGCCGGACCGGCTCCCGGCGCGTCGGGGCTGCCCGCCGCCATCTGCCCGATGCTGGAGAAGATGCCGGCGCCCACGATGGCCCCAACGCCCAGCAACGTCAGCTGGCCCGTGCCCAGGACGCGTCGCAATCCAGCGGGCCCTTGGTCGGCGGCGGGCTGGTCGTCGCGTCCCTCCCCGGGCGCGGCGAAGGGAGCGCCAGACAGCTCCATGGGCTTGCGGCGGAACGGAGCGAAGCGCGAAGACACCGCCACCACGCTGCCCGGGCAGACCGTCGGGGTCAAGACGGCCGGGTCGAGCGCCCTTTGGGCGAGCGGGGGGTCAGCCTTCGCGGCCCCGCAGCACGTCCGCTTCCATCAACACGTCCTCCCCGAACCGCCGCAGCCGCGCCGGCCCCAGCCGCAGCGCCTCGGCGAGCGGGCGTCCCGGCCCCGTGGCGATGCCCAGCCCTCCTCCCAGCAGCCGCGGCGCAAAGAAGAGCGCCACCCGATCGACCAGCCCGGCGCTCACGAAAGCGCCGTGCACGGCGGCGCCCCCCTCGACCAGCACCGACTGGACGTCGCGCGCCGCCAGCTCAGCCAGCAGCGCGTCCACCGAGAATCGTCCCTGATGCGACGACGGCAGCAACACCACGTCCGCGCCCGCTTCCATCAGCGCCCGCATGCGCGCCGGCGCGGCGCCGTGTCCGCCGAACACCAGCGTGGGCGCGTCGCCGGTCGTGGCGATCACCCGGGCCGACGGCCGTACCGAGAGCCGTCCGTCCATGATCACCCGCAGCGGTTGCGCCCGCCGGCCGCGACGCGGGCGCCGGTCGGTCAGCAGCGGATCGTCGGCGCGCACCGTGCCCGCGCCCACCAGCACCGCATCGTGCGCTGCCCGCAGGGCGTGGGCGGCCTCGCGGGCGGCCGGCCCGGTCAGCCAGGCAGGCGCCGCGGCCGGCCGCGCCAGCCCGTCGGCGATGAAGCCGTCCCAGCTGGCGGCCACCTTCAGGGTCACCAGCGGCCGCCGGCGCGTGACCCAGGTGAAGAAGGCCCTGTTCAGGTCGCGGCACTCGGCCTCCAGGCAGCCGACGTCCACCTGCACCCCGGCCCGCCGCAGCCGCGTGATGCCGCGGCCATCGACCAGCGGGTTGGGGTCGCGCACGCCCACCACCACCCGGGCCACACCCGCGGCCAGCAGCGCGCGGCTGCACGGCGGCGTGCGCCCCAGGTGGTCACAGGGCTCGAGCGACACGTACACCGTCGCGCCCGGCGCCCGGCCCCCCAGCTTCGCCAGCGCGTCCACCTCGGCGTGCGGGGTCCCTGGGCGGCGGTGATAGCCCTCGGCCAGCACGCGACCCCGGCGCACCACGACCGCCCCGACCATGGGGTTCGGGCGCGTGGTGCCGGCACCCCGGCGCGCCAGCGCCAGCGCGCGCCGCATGAAGCGGCGGTCGGCGTCGTCGAAAGCGGCGGGGGTCATCGCAGCGTCAGCGGCGGCCTTCCGGCGGTCACTTGCGCGGTCCCCCGCGCGCCTCCACCAGCGTCTGCAGCTCATCCATCAGCTCAGAAACGTCACGGAACGATCGATAAACAGACGCGAATCTCACATACGCAACGTCGTCTATGTTTCGCAGCGCCGCCATCACCGCGTCGCCGATGCGCGAGGAAGGCACCTCCTTCTCGCCGGTCTCTTGCAGGTCGCGCTCGATGCGGTCGACCGTGCGTTCGATGGTCTCGGACGACACGGGGCGCTTCGAGCAGGCGCGCTTCAGGCCGGTCAGGACCTTGGCGCGGTCGAAGGGTTCGCGCCGGCCATCCTTCTTCACGATCAGCGGCAGGATCTCGTCGATGCGCTCGTAGGTCGTGAAGCGGCGGCCGCAGCTGACGCACTCGCGACGACGACGAATGATCTGCTCGTTGTCGGAGGGCCGCGTGTCGACGACTTTGTCCTCGATGGCCGTGCAGAACGGGCAGCGCATGGATGATCGAGTGCCTGTTTAACATGCGGGCCGGCGTCGCTGTTGTATGTTTGGCCCGATGAGCGAGCTTCACATCACCGTCAACGGCGAGGCCCGCGCCGCCGCGTCCGGCACCACCGTGGCGGCCCTGCTGGCGTCCATGGGCGTCGATCCCGCCCGGGTGGCCATCGAACGGAACGAAGAGGTCATCCCGCGCGCGACCTGGCCCGCGGCCCCCCTGGCGGACGGCGACCGGCTGGAGATCGTCTCGTTCGTGGGGGGCGGCTCCGACGCGCCCTCGGCGGCCGAGGACGACGTCCTGGTGATCGCCGGGCGCTCGTTCAGGTCCCGCTTGCTGGTCGGCACCGGAAAGTACCGCACCCTGGAAGAAGGCCGCGAGGCCATCGACCGCTCGGGCGCCGAGATCGTGACCGTCGCCCTGCGCCGGGTCGACCTGACGCCGGGCAAACCGAACGTCCTGGACACCGTCGATCGCAAGCGACACACCCTGCTGCCGAACACCGCCGGCTGTTACACGGTCGAGGAGGCGGTCCGCACCTGCCGGTTGGCGCGCGAGCTGGGCATGGCCGACATGGTCAAGCTGGAGGTGATCGGCGACCCCCAGACCCTGTTCCCGGACGGCGAGGCCACGGTGGCCGCCGCGAAGATCCTGGTCAAGGAGGGCTTCGTCGTCCTTCCTTACTGTATGGACGACCCCATCGTGGCGCGGAAGCTGGAGGACGCCGGCTGCGCCGCGGTGATGCCGCTGGCGGCCCCCATCGGTTCGGGGCTGGGCATCCGCAACCCGTACAACATCCGCATCATCCTGGAACGGGCCAAGGTGCCTGTCATCGTTGACGCGGGCGTGGGAACGGCGTCGGACGCGGCGGTGGCGATGGAGCTGGGCTGCCACGGCGTGCTGATGAACACGGCCATCGCCGAGGCCAAGAACCCGATCCTGATGGCAGAGGCGATGCGAGACGGCGTGATCGCCGGCCGCAAGGCGTTTCGCGCCGGGCGGATCGGCCGAAAGCTGTACGCGAACGCCTCGTCGCCACTGGGCGGCCTGATCGAGTGAACGGCGCCCGGGGCGCGCCGCGGGTCTATCTGGTCACTGACCGTCGCGCCACGCTGGGGCGCGGGCTGGTGGATGTGGTGGCGCGGGCCCTGGAGGGCGCGGGCCAGGACGCCCCTTCGGTGGCCGTCCAGCTGCGAGAGAAGGATCTGGACGCGCGCGCGCTGCTGGAACTGGCGCGACCCCTGCGGACCGTCACGGCGAGATATGGCGCGCGGCTGTTCGTGAACGACCGGGTCGACGTGGCGCTGGCGTCCGGCGCGGACGGCGTCCACCTGGGTGGTGGCGCCCTGGTGCCTTCTGACGTGGGACAAGTCGCCCCGGGGCTAGAACTGGCCTTGTCGACCCACGCGGTGGCCGAGGTGATCCAGCATCGTGACGCTCCATGGCTGTCTTTCGCGGTGTTCGGTCCGGTATTCGAAACCCCATCCAAACGAACATACGGGCCGCCCGTGGGACTGCCGGCGTTGCGGGAGGCGTGCGCCGCGGGCGCGCCGGTGGTGGCGATCGGGGGCCTCGACGGTGAACGGGCTGGCGCCTGTCGCGCCGCCGGCGCGGCGGGCGTGGCCGTGATCCGCGCGGTTTTGAGCGCGGTCGATCCCGGCCGCGCGATGGCCGGTTTTTTCGGAGCGATTGAAAGCACTTGACAGCTTTTCCTAGCGCTGTACCGTGCGTTCCTAGAATTCCGTGGTCTGCGCCCCGGAATAAGTAACTCAATGTTCGAGGAGGGCAGTAATGGCAACTGGCAAGGTGAAATGGTTCAACGACGCGAAGGGTTTCGGGTTCATCGCTCGTGAGGATGGCCCGGACGTGTTCGTCCACCACTCGGCGATCGTCGCCGAGGGTTTCCGCTCGTTGAGCGAGGGACAAGAGGTCGCGTTCGACATCGTCGAGGGCCCGAAGGGTCTTCAGGCCGCGAACGTTCGCAAGAGCTGAGGGATAAGCGCAGCACTCAGGTTCTGGACCTCTTGTGACCAGACCAAGGCCGGGTATCTCACGATGCCCGGCCTTTCCTTTTTCGGCTGCCTGGTATCGCCCCGATGCCTGGCTGTTCGCGTTCCATGCCTGGAACATCGACCCCGGGGGCACCCTAACGGCGGAGGCAGGCGGAAGCTGATATTCCGGTAACCTGGTCGGGGCGGGATGGGTACCGTGATGGGAGACATACGAAACGCTTCGTTGACCAAACGGGCGTTCCCAGGCACCATTTCCGCGAACAATTCCCATGGCAGACCACGATGCGGATCCCAGACGCAGGTTTCTGAAGTTGCTCGCCGGTGGCACGACGGCCGTGCTCGGCGCGCTGGCCGCCATCCCCGGGCTGGGCATGCTGCTCCACCCGCTGCGGGCGAAGTCCGCGGGCCCGGCGAACGAGCCGATCCGCGTGGCGGCCGTCCCGGCGGACGTGAAGCCGGGCAAGCCGGTGCGGGTGGACGTCATCAGCAACGTCAATGACGGCTGGTCGCGCTACGACAAGGTGAAGCTGGGCGCCGCCTGGCTGGTGCGCAGCCCCGAGGGGCGCGTGCGCGCCTTCTCGACCGTGTGCCCTCACCTGGGCTGCGGCATCGACTGGGACGACAAGAACGGGAAGTTCCTGTGCCCCTGCCACCAGTCGGGCTTCGGCACGGACGGCCAGTGCCAGTACGGCCCGTCGCCCCGTAGCCTGGACGAGCTGGAGGTCGTCGCGACCGACACCGAGATCCGGGTCCGGTATCAACGCTTCAAGGTCGCCACGAAGACGAAAGAACCGATCGGATGACGGAACATCATCCGCCGTCCCGGAGCCATTCGCGACACGGAAGCGCGCCGGCCCCGCAGAGCGCCCTGACGCGCTTCGGTGCCTGGCTGGACTCCCGCACCGGCTACTCGACCGTGGTCAAGCTGATCACGGACGAGCCCATCCCCGGGGGCGCCCGCTGGTGGTACGTGTTCGGCTCGATCCTGTCGTTCTTGCTGGTGCTCGAGTTTGCCACCGGCGTCGTGCTGGCCGCCTACTACGACCCCTCGACCAGCGGCGCCTGGGCCTCGACCGCCTTCATCCAGGACTCCCTGTCGTTCGGGTGGTTCGTCCGCGGTCTACACAGCTTCGGGTCGTCGGCGTTGATCGTGCTGGCCGCCGTGCACGCCATCCAGGTCGTCATCTTCGGCGCGTACAAGGCGCCGCGAGAGATGGGCTGGCTGAGCGGCCTGGCCTTCATGGGCCTGCTGTTGCTGTTCGCCCTGTCGGGGTACGGCATGCCCTGGGACGAGAAGGGCTACACCGCCAAGCAGGTCGACTTCATGATCACGGGGACGGCCCCCATCGCCGGCCCGTTCCTGCAGCGGCTCATGCAGGGCGGCGAGACGATGGGGAACTACACGCTGACCCACATCAACGCCGCCCACACGTACATCCTGCCCGCGTTCGCCGTGCTGCTGCTGGTCGTCCACATCGCGCTGGCCAAGCGGAACGGCGTCACCCCGAAGTGGGGCGTCGACGAGGCCAAGCTGGCCCGCCATACGCAGCCCTACTGGCCCTACCAGGCCTCGCGCGACGCCGTCGCCTGCGGGGTGACGTTCGTGCTGCTGGCCCTGATCGTCATCGCCACCCATGGGGCCGAACTGGCCGGACCGGCCGATCCCACGGGCACGTACCAGGCGCGACCCGAGTGGTACATGCTGCCCGTCTACCAGCTGCGGAAGTACTTCGAGGGCCCGCTGGAGATGCTGGTGGTCGTGGTGTCGCCGGCGGTGGTGTCGCTGCTGCTGGGCAGCCTGCCCTGGCTGGACCGGTCGGCGGACCGCGATCCCCGGCGGCGCAGGCCGATCCTGTTCGGCGCCCTGTTCGGCGGCATCATGCTGTGTGTCCTCGGCTACCTGCCCATCCGCCACGACGCGCATGACGCCAGCTTCCAGCAGTCGCGGGCCGAGGCCGAGGAGCGCGGCCAGCTGGCCCGCACGCTGGCCAAGAAGGGCGTCCTGCCCGAGGGGGGCCTGGCCGTGTACCGCAACGACCCTGCCTTTCACGTGCGCGAGCTGTGGAACGAGCACTGCGCCACCTGCCACGCGTTCACCGGCCGCGGCGGCAAGGACGGGCCGGACTTCCTGGGCTACGGAACGCGCCCCTGGATCAACGCCTTCCTGCGTCAGCCCGACGGCCCCCGCTTCATGGCGGGCGCGAAGTACGAGAAGGGCATGAAGGCGGTGGCCGGGACGGATGACGAGCTGGGCGCGCTGACCGAGCTGGTGTACGCCCAGACCGGCGCCTCGGACGTAGACCATGGGCTGGCCGAGAAGGGCAAGGGCCTGATGTCCGAGAAGGACTGCGACTCGTGCCACGACTTCGACGGAACGAGCGGCAACACCGGACCGAACCTGAAGGGGTACGGCACCCTCGCCTATCTGATCGACGTCATCGGCGACGCGGGCGACGAGCGCCTGTACGGTGCGAAGAACAAGATGCCCCGCTTCGCCAGCAAGCTGACCCCCGAAGAGATCGCGGATCTGGGCAAGTTCATCCTGGCCGAGTCGCGCAAGCAGAAGTGAGGGTGGGTGCGCCGCTGCGGGCCAGGCGGCACGCAGTTGCGGACGAGGGTCCCCGAGATTTGCGGGAATTTGCCGTTCCAGGGGGCTAGCATCGGTGCCAGCGATGCGAATTCGATCGAGCGTCACGTCGATCTCGTGGATTCCATCCGAAGCCGTGTCCGGCGCGTTCAAGCTCCCCTTCTCGATCGGCATCGCCCGATACGACGACCCGCCGCCTGACGCGTTCCCGGACGTGCAGGCCTTGCGGGCGCTGGCCGCCCAGGATCGCTTTCGCTTCGCGAATCGCCTGTCGGGATGGATCGATGTGGAGGATGGACGCGTGATCGACGCGGGGCTGGATGGCGACGGCGTCGTGTCGTCGACCACCCTGCGGCTCGGCGTCGGGTCGATCACGTTCGCGCCTACCGTATACCCGCCCCTGCGGCCCGAGCCGGAGCACGGGCCCGACGGCAGCGTACGCTTCGTGCAGACGTGCGGAGGGAGGACCGGCGTCCCGGCGCCGCGCCGGGTGAAGCGCCCACCCTGGTTCCAGGTCGCGGCCGCCAGCGCGTGGACCACGCTGGAGCTGGTGTTGCGTCCCGACGGGCGCAGCGAGGGCCGTCTGATCGGCGCCAGCCCGTTCCCGCGGCACTGGATCTACGACGCCGCAGGCAGCCTGGCGCAGAAGAGCAGCTTCACTGACTTCAAGACGTGGAGCACCGGGAGCTTCGGCGATCACACCCCCTGGGGCGCGTCCGACTCAGCGGCCATCGTGCACGCTGTCGAGACGGCGCTGGAGCGCCAGCTGGCGGGCGTCATCATGCGCGAGGGGCAGAGGCCGACCATCCGTCGCCTGGACGTCGGCGAGACCCTGTGCGAGCAAGGGGCCCCGGGCCGCGAGCTGTACTTGCTGCTGGACGGAGTGCTGGAGGTGCTGGTCGACGGCGCGCAGGTGGCCGAGGTGGCGCCCGGCGCGGTCCTGGGCGAGCGCGCGCTGCTGGAAGGCGGCAAGCGGACCTCCACCCTGCGCGCGGTCACGCCCTGTCGCGTGGCCGTCGCCCCCGAAGAGAAGGTCGACCGCGCCCGCCTGCTGGCCCTGGCCGAGAATCACCGGCGCGAGGAATCAGCAAGCGCAGAGCCCCAGGGGCACGCAGAACGAGAGAGGCAGGGGCCAGAATCGGCGGCGGCAGAAAGAAGCGACCGGTCCAACGGTCGCCATTGAGGCCGCGCCGGCCGGACAAACGATCTCAGGTCGTTGTAAAATGCCCCCGCCTCGGTCTCTTCGTTCATCCAGGGAGGGCTACATGGTTCGCTCCTCGTTTCGACTGGCGTTATCCAGCCTGCTTGTCGGCAGCATGGCTGCGGGGTCTCTTGTTTCCTGTGGCGGCGACTCGGGCGGCGGCACCGGCACGGGGGGCCGCGGAGGATTGGGGGGGAGCGCGGCGGGCGGTAGAGGCGGCGCCGGCGCGGGAGGCATCACCCCGGGCGGGGGCGGTGCCGGGGGAGCGGCCTCCGGTGGAATCGGCGGATCCCACTCCGGCGGTGCCGGCGGAGCAGTCCCTGGCACCGGCGGCATCGGGGGCGGCGGAGGGCGAGGCTCCGGTGGCAGCGGCTCCGGGGGCACGAGCACCGGGGGCGTCGGGGGCTCCGCTCCGGGTACGGGCGGCGACGCCACCGGCGGTCACGGCACGACCGGCAGCGGCGGCCAGGGCGGCACGGCCGTCGGAGGAGGCGGCGTCGCGGGCGCGGCGTCCAGCGGAGGGGCGACGGGGGGTGGCGGTACGGGCAACGGCGGCTCCGGCGCGGCCGGGTCCGGGCCGGGCGGCATCGGGGGTGCCGCAGGCGGTCCCGGCAGCGGCGGTGCCGCGGGGAGCCCGGGCACGGGCGGTGCCGCAGGGAGTTCGGGCGCCGGCGGTTCGACCGTCGTCTCTTGCGCCGGAACCTCGATGGCTCCCGGAAGGGTCGTCCTGTGGGGGCCTCAACGGGGCGCCTACTCGGGAAGTTTCATGGCGGACCCCGCGCTGATGACGTTGCGTCCCACCTTCGTCTGGCACGCCCCCGCCGGTTGCACGGCCGAAACGTACGAGATCCAGATCGACGACTCGTGCCTGCCTGGCCAGATCGCGACGTGCGCTTTCCCGACCCCCGAGGTGTCCACGTCGGTGCCCGTCAGCACCACGCGGTTCACCCCTGCCACCCCACTGGGGGTGCAGACGATCGTCCCCGTCGGCGCAGTCTACTCATGGCGCGTCCGTGCCTGTGCGGGCGCCGCCGGCTGCGGCGCCTGGTCCGAGGTGGGCTACGTGAACGTCGGACGGGTGACGAACGACATCAACGGCGACGGCTACGCGGAGCTGCTGGCCGAGAGCACCGAAGGAACGAACCGCACCAAGCGCGTCGAAATCTATCCGGGCGGCATCATGCCGGGCATGAACGCTCCCGTTCACCTGGGAGGCGGTCCCCTGGGCGGGGTGGACTACACCAGTCCACTCTTCCTCGGCGACGTCAACGGCGATGGCTTTGCTGACTTCATGTGTCGCCACACTGACCCGTCCACCTTTTTCGTGACTCAGTACATCTTCCTGGGCGGCCCCGACCTGGCGGCCTTGAGCCGTATTTCATTCAGCGGGGATTCGCCGAACCATTTCAGCATTTTTGCCGACGCTGGCGATTTCAACGGTGACGGCTTCTCCGACGTCCTCCAGGACGACGACAATCGCGTGAGCACGGAAGCGATGGCCTTCTACATCTACCTCGGGGCGGCCGCGTTTGGCGCCAAGGTGCCGGAGTTGAGAGCCGAGGGCCCCCTCACCGGATCCACGCCGCTCATGCAGAGGGACGTCTCGCAGTCCGTGGGAGACATCAACGGCGACGGCTTCTCCGATGTCGCCCTCATCCATACGGCGAATAACCAGACCACCTCTCTGGTTCGGCTGGTCCTGGGCAGCAGCGCGCCCGACGCCGTGGGCGACGGCGACGTGTCTGTGCCCTTCGGTCCCGTCCGTGATCCGGCCGGCGACATCGACGGGGACGGCTATGACGATGTCGTATGGAACTCCGGCGGTTACGGCATCTTGCGAGGGGGCCCAACACTGCCCAGCTCGTTCACGCTGATTGACGCCAGCCATGTGGTGTCCTTGGCCGGATTCGACATCAACAGCGACGGTTGGACCGACCTGCTGTTGTCCGCAACGAACGGCCTGATCCTTGGTGGGCCGACCCCCACCCTCGCCGCCGGATTGACGGCGCTGAGCACCGATTCGACGTCCCGGTATTTGACCTGGGCCGATTACAACGGTGACGGGCGCCCGGATTTCGCTGACGGTGACTTCACCACTCACGCGGTGTTCCTGCTGCTCAACGACGGGACGCTGAACCCCGTCGCGACGCCGCTTGCGATGCCCCCCGTGAGCCCCTATGCACTCGACGGTTACATCGCGTACGGGCGGTGAGACCGTTCTTTATACTTCGCTCCGGAGGGGCTGGACCTCGTGAGAGCCCCACCCTCATAGGACTGTCCCGTCCAGCCCCTCCAGGCGAAGAACCGCCGCTCAGCCCTTCTGGGACTTCGCGCCGGTCTTGTGAGCTTTTCCTGCGGCCTTCTCGTCCTTCTTCGTGGGCGTGACCGCGGCGTGCGCCGTCTCGGGCGGCTTCGCGGGCGCCGGCTGGGCGGCCGCTAGCTTGCCGTCCAGCTCGGTGACCTTGTTCTGCAGCGCCGTCACCTGGGCACGGGTCGCGTCGAGCTGCGTCTTCAGGTTGTCGCGATCCTGGTTCGCCTGGGCCAGCTCCGCCTTCGTCTTGTCCAGCTCGCCCGTGGAGCAACCGGCGCCGGCCAGGCCGAGCGCCAAGGTGGTGCCCAGGAACAGTTTCCGTAACGACATCGTGTCCTCCCGTGGTCAGGCGATGGATGAGCGCGTGCGCTCGTCGTCCCAGCATCATCCGTTCCAGCGGAAAGCCCCGCGTTCCGGCGCCTTCCGCGCCGGACCCGACCACTTTCGTTCCATCGCCACCAGCGACGGAACCTTTCTTTACGTTTCCCTACGGCGTGGTGGGCATCAACGTCTCGCCGCCGCTGGGGCCCGCGACCACCGGCTGGCTGAAGAATTCGAGCGTCGCGATGCGTGCCACGCGCACCAGCGTTCCCGGGCGGATCGGCACCTCCATCCCCTTCGCGACGGGGACGCCGTCCACCTCGGTCAGCTGCTCGGAGACCGGGCGCAGGCGGAAGCCGTCGGGGTAACGGCGCAGCTCGAACTGCCAGCGGGAGATCTTCAGCGTGTCGGCGGCGGCGGTCATGCTCAGCACGACGTCGTTCGCGGCGACCCCCTCGTTCTCCTGCAGCCGGCCGAACGAGATGGTGTCCTGGGGCGGCAAGCGCACCTGCCAGCCAGTCTCGCGAATGCGGACCGAATCGGGATAGAGGTTGCGGTCCCGCCACTGCAGCGTCAGCAGATCGACGGGCCGGAAGATCCCCTTCAACGCCACGGGCCCCAGCACCCGGCTCGAGAGCCGGTAGAACGTGTTCGAGAAGCTGCGGAACACGTCCATGGTCATCCGGATCTCGCCTGGCGCCGCGGACGCCGTCACGCGGGCGGCCAGGTTCACCGCCTCGCCGGTCACCTGCTGTCCGTCGGTCAACACCGGCCCCCAGTGCAGGCCCAGGCGAAGCTGAAGCTGGTGCTCGCGGGGGCGGGTCAGGTTGTCCCCCGAGATGAGCGTCTGCAGCTCGATGAACGCGGCGGCGGCCGCCTCGGCCGTGGGGAACACCATGAACGCGCCGTCGCCCGCCGTGTCGACGATGCGCCCCTGCCGGGCCGGCACGGTCTGCTGCAGGAAATCGAAGTGACGCTGCTGCAGCTTTCGGCCCGCCTCGTCACCGAAGCGCGCGAAGTACTCGGTCGAACCGACGATGTCCGCGAACCCCAGCGCCAGCTCCTTCTCGAAGCGGACCTTGAGCTCCCGCGACAGCAGATCCTGCAGGCGGATGATCTCCGTCATCGACATGCGCCGGATCGACTCCGTCACCGAGCCCTCTGGCGAATCGTCCCCCATGCCGCGAAAATACTACGTCAGTCGAGGAACCGGGCGCGGTTCTCGGGCGACGGCAGCGTGCACGCGTCCAGGCGCCCGAAGATGCGGTAGCGGTTGTTGGCCACCCGGTCGTAGACCCAGTCACGCACCAGGCGTGGCACGACCAGCAAGGCGGCCAGCGCCGGCCACCCACCAGGGAGCGCGCGCGCGAGGCGCAGCGCCGCGTCCGAGCGGTGCGACAGGCGCTCGTCCGCGGTCCCCGGGGCCTCGACCAGGATGATCGATTGCGGGTCACCATCGACGGGCGCCAGACCGTGCCGGCGCAGCAACTCGGCGGCGACCGGCCCCTGCAGGGCCGCGAAGTGGATGCGGTGCGCCCGATCGCGGGGCAGCAGGAAGCTGACGATGCGGCTGCACAGGCCGCAGACCCCATCGTAAAGGACGATGACGTCGGTGGCCGGCACGGCGGCCAGCCTGGCGAGCGCCGCGGGCAGCCCCGGAGTGTCGACGCGCGGCTCAGCCGATGCCATGGCGTTTGACCTTCTCCATGAAGGTGCGCAGCGGGACGCCCAGGAGGCGGGCCGCCTTGGTCTTGTTCCCTCCGGTCGCCTGCAGCGCGCTCTCGATCCGCTCGCGCTCGAACTGCCGGTTTGCGTCGGCCAGGGACGACGCGTCCCGGACGGGAAGGCGCGGTGGCGCCGCCGCCGGCCCCAGCCGGGAGGGGAGCGTCTCGGCCCCGACGTCCTCGGCGGGCACCAGGCGCTGGCTCAGCTGTTGCGGCGAGATGGCTGACTCGGTCACCGTCGCCGCCAGGTATTCGCAGACGTTCCGCAGCTCGCGAACGTTTCCCGGCCACGCGTGCGCGTCGAGCATTCGCAGGGCAGGTTCCGAGAAGGAGAGCGGCCCCCGGCCGAGCATGCGCCGGCCGCCCTCGACGAAGGCGCGCGCCAGGAGGGGGATCTCACGACGCCGGGCCCGCAGCGGCGGCAGGCGCACCACCGCCGCGCCCAGCCGATAGAAGAGATCCTCGCGAAAGCGTCCCGCCTTGACGTCGTCCATCAGGTTGCGATGGGTGGCGGCCACCACCCGGATGTCGATGGTGCGCTCCTGCACGGAGCCCAGCCGGGTGACCCGGCGCGCCTCCAGCACCCGCAGCAGCTTGGCCTGCACCGCCGGCGACAGATCTCCGATCTCGTCCAGGAAGACCGTGCCGCCCGACGCCGTCTCCAGCAGCCCGGGCTTGGCCTGGAACGCGCCCGAGAAGGCCCCCCGCTCGTGCCCGAACAGCTCGCTCTCGGCCAGCGTCTCGGGCAGCGAGGCGCAGTTGATCGTCACCAGGGGCTGCTTGGCGCGGCGTGACCAGAAGTGCAGCGCGCGCGCGGCCAGTTCCTTGCCGGTGCCCGTCTCCCCCAGCACCAGCACCGAGAGATCGCTGGGGGCCAGCAGCTCGAGCTGGCCGTACAGGTTCAACATGGCGTCGTCCGCCACCAGCGCCGTTCGATCGCCGAGCTGGATCTCGCGACCGCCCGGTCCCAGCGTCGCGTCCGCGACGCCGGACTGCTCGCCCTTGTCCTCGACGAAGGCGGCCGTGACGTCGCCGAAGCTGATGATGTCGCCGTAGGTCAGCAGGCGATCGCCCTGCAGGCGCTCGCCGTTGACGCGGGTGCCGTTCTGGCTGCCCTGGTCCGTCAGCATCACCAGGCGCGGCCCCACCATCAGCGTGGCGTGGTGCCGGGACACCAGCGGCGACGCGATCTGGATGGCGGCCTCGGGCGAGCGGCCCACCACCGCGGTCCCCTTCGCCGGCAGCGGCCAGGTGGTGACGGTGTCCCCCAGCCACACGATCAGGCGGTGGCGCGCGCCCAGCAGCTTGGGCGCCTCCATGAAGGGCGTCGTCGGCCCCAGCAATCGCCCGTGTTCACTCTTGTCCGTCGGCATCGTCACCCGCCAAACCCGCGGAACATACGACAGTTCAGTCGCTTTCGCCTCCCAGCCAGTCGGTGCGGATGTCGGCGCCCATGCGGGACACCACCCGATCCCGGAACTGCTTCTTCAGCTTGTCGGCGATCTGGCCCATCCGCTGCTTCGAGACGCCGAACCGCGCCCCGATCTCCCCCAGCGACAGGGGGTCCTCGGCGGCCAGATGTTCCTTCCAGACGGCGCGCTCGCGCTCGTCCGTCAGGGAGTCGACGAACTCGCCCATCACCTGGTGCAGGTTGCCGCTCATCTCGGCGGTGGCGGCGCTGTCCTCCGGGGAGGCCTGTTCGAGCGGGATGCGTTCGGACAGGGAGTACCCCTCGTCCGAATCGGTCGTGCCGCGGGGGTCGAACGACACCTCGCGCGAGTCCAGGTGCCGCCCCACCTCCTCGAGATCATGCTCGGTGACGTCCAGCTTCGCCGCCAGCAGCTTGGGCGTGGGATCGAAGCCGGCGGCCAGCAGCTTCTGCCGCTCTTTCTCCAGCCGGAAGAACAGCTTCCGCCCTGCCCGCGTGTTGCCGACGTGGATCAGCCGCGAGTTCGTCATCAGGAACTTCAGCAGATAGGCGCGGATCCAGTACGCGGCGTAAGAGCCGAAGCGGGGCCCCAGCGACGGCTCCCAGCGCTTCACCGCCTCCATCAGGCCCACGCTGCCCTCTTGAAACAGGTCCAGGATGTTGGCCCAGGCGCGGCGGTAGTGGTTCGCGATCGACATCACCAGCCGCAGGTTGTGAACC
>Ga0070658_10000462_pt1 | contig 35192 bp, 27 predicted proteins | sample KBSC13metaG_FD_64664 | JGI IMG/M metagenome (GOLD analysis project Ga0070658, IMG submission 64664) | Corn rhizosphere microbial communities from Kellogg Biological Station, Michigan, USA - KBS C1-3 metaG | ecosystem: Host-associated > Plants > Roots > Rhizosphere > Soil ... | reverse complement strand
CTGGTTTATAGAATGGGGAGAGTGTTCTAGTGCGGTTGACCAAGCTGGAGCTGCAGGGATTCAAGTCGTTTGCCGATGCCACGCAGCTCGTCTTCGAGCCCGGGGTGACGGCGATCGTCGGCCCGAACGGCTGCGGAAAGTCCAACGTCTCCGACGCCGTGCGCTGGGTGCTCGGCGAGCAGCGCGCGCGCCTGATGCGCGGCGCCAAGATGGACGAGGTCATCTTCCAGGGATCATCGGCACGCCGTGCGGTCAACGTCGCCGAAGTCTCGCTGCATTTCTCCAATGACGAAGGCATTCTTCCGGTGCCGTTCAAGGAAGTCGTCATCACGCGGCGCCTCTCGCGCTCGGGGGACAGCGACTACTTCCTGAACCGCGCACCCTGCCGCCTGCGCGACATCTCCGACCTGCTGCGGGGGACGGGCCTCGGCGCCGGCACGGGCGTGGTGATCGAGAGCAAGATGATCGACGCGCTGCTGTCCGATCGGCCGGACGATCGGCGCGAGCTGTTCGAGGAAGCGGCCGGCGTGGGTCTCTATCGCGACCGCCGTCGCACGACGGAGCGGCGGCTGGAAGAGACGACGGGTGACCTGCAGCGCCTCGATGACCTCATCAACGAGGTCGCGAGCCAGGTGCGAAGCCTCGCGCGACAGCGCAAGCGCGCCGAGCGCTACACCGAGCTGATGTCGCGGCGCTTCGTCGTGGAGCTTTCGCTCGCCGGCCGCAGCATGGAAGCCTGGCGCGAGGAGCTTGCACGACTGGAGCTGCGCGTCGCCGAACTGCGTGAGCAGCAGCCGGCGGTCGAGGCGGGCACGCTCGAGGCGGAGGCAGCGCGTGAGAGCGCGCACGGGGCGCGGGCCGCCGCGGAGGCACAGCGCAACGAGCTGTCGCGGCTCGTCAGCGCGCAACGCGAGCAGGCGCAGCGCATTCGCGGCGAGATGGCGGTCGCGCACGAGCGCCAGCGCAACGCGTCAGCGCGTCGGCAGCGGGCCGAGGCCGAGGCCACGGCGGGCGAGGAAACCGGCAGTCGCATCGCCGCCGAGCGTGAGGCGTCGGCGGTCGAGCTCGCGCGCGTCGAAGCGGAACTTCGCCAGGCCGACGCCGATCTCGCGCGTGCGGTCGAGGCGGAGAACGAGGTGCGACGTCTCGTCGCCGATGCTCGCGCCGCAACCGACGCCGCCGAACGGCAGCTTCGCGAGCTGCAGGACGCCGCGCGCCGCATCGAGCACGACCGCGAACGCGCCGCCCGCGAGCTGGAGGAAGCCAGTCGTCGCGCCGATGCGCTCGCCGCCGAGCGTGCGCAGCTGGACGACGCCTTTGCCCTCGCACAGCGGGAGATGGAGGAGTCGGAAGCCGAGGCGCAAGCCGCAAAGTCCGAGGCCGAGGCCGCAGCTGCGGACCTGGAGGCCGCGCGTGCGGCGGACCGTGAGGCGCGTGAGCAGGAATCGCTGGCGCGGGCGGAGCTGTTCCGCGCCGATGAAGCGCTCACGTCGTTGCAGGGGCGCGTGAATGCGCTCGAGCAGCTCGAGCGTGATCGTGTCGGTCTCGCACCGGCCGCATCCCGACTGCTGCAGGAGCGCGAGAGTTTCGGCGAAGGCGCGGTGCTCGGTCCACTCTCCGATTTCATCGGCGCGGATCAGGGATCCGCTGCACTGGTGGAGCGATTCCTCGGGAACTCCGTGCATGCCGTCATCGTGCGCGATTCCGCGGCGGCGGACTCCGTGCGCGCGTGGCACGCCAACGCCAACCCCGGTCCCCTCCTGCTCCTTCCGCTCGACGCCATGAGCGAGGACACCGCCGGCGAACCGATGCCCGATGCGCTCGCCCACCTCGTGAATGCCGCGGCGCCGGCTCGCGCGTGGGTGCGCAACCTCCTCGGTCACGTCCATGCAGTGAGTGACGGCCAGGCGTTCGTGGACGCGCGTGGCGCCGTGTGGCTCCCCGGCTCGGCTGCCGGCCCCGGCCCGCTGCGGCGGCGCGCCGAGCTTGGCGAGCTTCGCACGCAGCTTCGCACGCTCGATGCAGCTCGTGCCGACGCATCGCGTGTGGCCGATGCGATGCGTGAGGCGCTCGTGGCAAGTGAAGCAGCCGTCGTCGAGGCGACCGAACGCGCTGCAGTGGCGCAGCAGCGTGCGCGCGCCGCGTCGGAGCAGCATCTCGAGCGCTCGCGTCGCGTGGCGCGCGCAGCAAAGGAAGCGCAGGAGGCGGCGGCCCTCGCCGAGCGGCTGGCCAGTCGCGCGTCCGAACTCACCGAGCGTGGCGCCACGCTCGACGCCGAAGGGGTCGCACTCAGCGAGCGCGCCGCCATGCATACGGAGCGGCTGAACGCCGCGCGCGCCCGCGCCACCGAGGCTGAGCAGCATCAGGACGAAGCGCGCGACCGTCGCGCGCACTGGCAGGTACAGCAGGCCGAGGCACGTGCACGGGTGCAGATGGCGGCAGATCGTGAGCGTCGGCTCACGCAGGAAGTGGCCAATGCCACGCGGCGCCTCGGACAGCTCCGCGAGGAGCTCGGTGAGCTCGCGCAGTCGGATAGCGTGCTCGCCGAGCAGATGGCGGCGTGGCAGTTGGATCTCGAGACGCGCGAGGCCACCCTCGCCGATGGCGAGGAGACGCTCGCCGAGGCGGAAGCAGGCGTGCGCGCCGCCGATGAAGCGCTGGAACAGGCCGAACACGCACTGACCGAATCGCGCCGCCGCTCGGCCGCGGTGAACGACGAGCTGCATCACTCGGAGCTGCGTTTCACCGAGCTGGCCGGCCGGCGGGCCGCCATTCGCGAACGGCTGGAGACCGAATGGAAGCGTCCCCTGGATGCCATGCTCGCCGAGGTGCCCGAGCTCGACATCGATGACGAGTCCCTGCGCGCCGAGGCGGAAGAGCTGCGGCGCCAGCTCGACCAGCTCGGACCGGTGAACGCGCTGGCGATCGAGGAGCACGACGAAACGGTGAAGCGGCACGACTTCCTCGTCGCACAGCGCGCCGACCTCGCCGATGCGCGTTCCTCGCTCCTGCAGGCGATCAAGGAGATCGACGCCACGGCGCGCGAGCTGTTCCTCGCCACCTTCAACCAGGTGCGCGAGAACTTCCGCACGATCTTCATGTCGCTCTTCGGCGGCGGCGAGTGCGATCTGCGCCTCGAGAACCCCGAGGCGCCGCTGGACTGCGACATCGAGATCCATGCGTCGCCGCGCGGCAAGAAGACGCAGCGCATCCACCTGCTCTCCAGCGGTGAGCGCGCACTCGTCGCGTTGTCACTGCTGTTCGGCATCTTCCTCACCAAGCCGAGTCCGTTCTGCCTGCTCGACGAGGTCGACGCCCCGCTCGACGATGCCAACGTGGGACGCTTCGTGCGCATGCTCAACCAGTTCAAGACCCGCACGCAGTTCATCGTCATCACCCACAATCCGCGCACGACGACCGAAGCGGGCGATGCGGTGTATGGCGTGACGATGCAGGAACCCGGAGTCTCCTCACTGGTCAGCGTTCGCATGCGGGGCCGCGCGGTCGAAGGGACCGCCGAGCCAGCGCCCGAGGCGGACGAGGAGGTCGCGGCGCCGGCCTGATGCCAGCGTCCGCGCGGTCATGCGACTGATCACTCTTGGCACCGGAACGGTGGCGCTCACCGCGGCCCGCGTCTGCGCCGGACATCTCGTGCACGCAGGCGACGTGATGCTGCTGATGGACTGCGGGAGCGGCGTCACGCACCGGCTCGCGCAGCACGCGCCCCGGTGGCGCGAGATCACGCACATGGCGTTCACCCACTTCCACGCCGATCACATCGGGGACTTCGCGACACTCGTGTTCGGGTGGAAGTACGGCAGTATCCCGGGACGCACCGCCCCGGTGACCGTCATCGGCCCGGCCGGCATCTCGGAGCTGCTCGGTCGCCTTGCGGATGGCTTCGGCGCGTGGCTCCGCGAGCCCGGCTTTCCGATGACGATCGTGGAGATCGCGCCTGGCGCGTCGATCGACCTGGGCAGCGGCGTGGGACTGTCGGCCACCAAGGTGCCGCACACCGCGGAGAGTATCGCGTATTCCGTCGCGCGCGGTGGACGTCGCGTGGTGTATACCGGCGATACCGGGTTCGACCCGATGTTCGCCGAGTGGGCGCGCGGCGCGGATGTGCTGCTCTGCGAGTGCTCGCTCCCGGACGGGATGGGCATCCCGGAGCATCTCACTCCGGCGCAGTGTGGTGCGCTCGCCGCCGCGGCACTGCCGAAGCACCTGGTTCTCACGCATTTCTATCCGCCCGTCGAGCGCACGGACGTGCGCGCCGACGTCGCGGCGCATTACGCCGGCCCGGTCACGCTCGCCGAGGACGGAGCAACGTTCGAGATCGAGGAAGACCGATGCTGATCGTGATGGAGCACGACGCGACGCCGGAACAGGTGACGCGCGTGGTGAAGGTGATCGAGGAGATGGGCTACCAGGCGCGCCCGATGCCCGGTGCGCAACGCACCTCCGTCGGGCTCGTCGGCAACGACGGGCGGGTGGACGGCTCCCGGCTCGAGGCGCTCGACGGTGTGGCGGAAGTCATCCACGTCTCCAAGCCGTACAAGCAGGTGTCACGCGAATGGAGGCCGGAGAACACGCTCGTCACCATCGCGCCCGGGGTGACGTTCGGCGGCGAGCAAATTCCAATCGTGGCCGGACCCTGCTCTGTGGAGAGCGAGCACCAGATCGTCCTCGCCGCACAGCAGGTACGCGACGGCGGCGGTGCCGCGCTGCGCGGTGGCGCGTTCAAGCCACGCAGCTCGCCGTACGCCTTCCAGGGACTCGGCGTGAAGGGGCTCGAGATGCTCGCGCTCGCGCGGCGCGAGACTGGCCTCGCCATCGTCACGGAGGCGCTCGACGACGAAGGCGCGCATCGCGTGGCCGAAGTGGCCGACTGCATCCAGATCGGCGCGCGCAACATGCAGAACTACTCGCTGCTTCGCACCGTCGGACGCATAGGCAAGCCGGTGCTGCTCAAGCGCGGCATGGCCGCGACGATCACTGACCTCCTGATGAGCGCCGAGTACATCCTGGCGGAGGGAAATGGCCAGGTGATCCTCTGCGAGCGCGGCATTCGCAGCTTCGACCCCTCGACTCGAAACCTGTTCGACCTCACGGCGATTCCGCTGGTGCAGAAGCTCTCGCACCTGCCGATCGTGGCCGATCCGAGTCACGGCACCGGTCTGCGCGACAAGGTGATTCCGATGGGCCGCGCCGCGATCGCCGCCGGCGCGGACGGATTGCTCGTCGAAGTGCATCCGGATCCCGAGCGCGCGCTCTCGGACGGTGGACAGTCGCTTTATCCCGACCAGTTCGCGAAGCTCGTGCGCGAGGCGCGCACCATCGCGGACGCCATCGGCCGTTCGCTGACGCCGGCACCACGGACCACCGTCGCGGCACGAGGGTAGCATGGTCGTGGGGCGTTGCCGTCCCATGACCCCCTCACCCGGAGCACGATGACCGGAAACCGGATTCTCACGCTGGCGCTCGCCGGTGTGCTTGCCACGACAGGCGCCGCGGCGCCCGCTGTGGCGCAGTCGTCCAGCAGCGATCTGCTGAACCGAGCGGTCGCAGCATGGGCACGCGTGAAGACCGCGCGTGCCACCTTCGACCAGACGATCGTCAACCCGCTCACCGGCAATACGTTGACGAGCTCGGGCGAGTATCAGCAGCAGCGGCCCGGCAAGCTGTCGGTGAAGTTCAACGACCCGGCGACCGATCGCATCGTGGCCGATGGCAAGTACGTGTGGCTGTACCTGCCGAGCACGACACCCGGTCAGGTCATCCGCTCGCGGCTTGGCGAGGGCGGCACGGGGACCGTCGACCTTTCGGCGCAGTTCCTGACGTCGCCGCGCAAGCGGTACGACATCACGCCACTCGGCGAGAAGACCGTGTCGGGCCGCGCCACGCACTCGTACCGCCTCGTCCCGAAATCGGCGGACGATGCACCGTTCAAGTCGGCTGTCGTCTACATCGACGACAAGGACGCGTCGATCCGGCAGTTCGACGTCACCGAGTCGAGCGGGCTGCAGCGGTCGGTGCGCCTCACGTCGTTCCGCGCCAACGTTCCGGTGGATGCCAGTGCGTTCAACTTCACCCCGCCCTCCGGGACGCGCGTCGTGAATCGATAGTACCGTGCCGGAGCGCTGGTAAGCTCGGCACTCTGGCGCACCCGCCCCCGGGCTGGTATCCGTAAGACGTAGATTCGTTCGTCGGAGCACCGGTTCCAGCCACGCGGTGGGCACGATGACGGCTCCCGACTCGTACGACGCGCTCGCCGCCTCGATCGAGCGCGCACTTCGCACTGACCTCGCCCCGCCCGGCTCGGCGACGCATCTCGTCGGCGCGATCGACCGCGTCATGCTCGGCGAGGCCAGCGCCGGCGAACTGCGACTCGGTCACCTTCGTCTGCTCGTCGTCGTGCCATTCGTGGCGCTCTCGGCGCTGCCGATACTCGCCGGCCGGGCGTCGGTGCACGATGGCGTTGCCCTGCTGCCCCTGCTCCTCGCGACGGGATGGCTGGCGACCGCGGCGGCGCTGGTGGGTGCGCTGCGGCGCGGGTGGTATCGCCGCTGGGTCACGCACACGGCGCCCGTGGTGGATGCGCTGTTCATCCTCGGCGGACTCGTGGCCACATGGCAACTGGCGCCGGGCGTGCGGTCGCCCCGTGCGGAGCTGATGGCCGCCGCGACGGCGCTCTGCGTGTTTCTCAGCCTGTCCGGTACGCTCCGATGGTCACGCCGTGCTGCACGCGAAGGCACGGCGCTCGCCATCATCGTCTTCATCGTCGTCGCCGTGACGATGCGCATGGAGTGGCTCCCGCTGGCGCTCATCTCGGTCATCCTCCTCGCGAGCGGGCTCCTGAGCATGAGCGTGACGACGCTCGTCCGCCGCGTCGTCACGGACGAGGTCGCACGTGCGACGCTGTCGCGCATGTACGAGGACGCGGAAGCGAGCATCGAGGCGCGCGAGCAGGTGCTGAAGATCGTGTCGCACGACCTGCGGAATCCCCTCCACACGATCTCGATGTGCGCGTCGCTGCTGCTGGACCTGCCGATGCCGCCGGAGAAGCAGGGCGATCACCTGCTGCGGATCAAGCGCGCCGGCGAGCGGATGAACCGCCTCGTGCAGGATCTGCTCGACATCGCCAAGCTCGAGGCTGGACGTGTCGCGATCAGCGTGCGCCCCGTTGACGTCGCTCCGCTGGTGCGCGAGGCGTACGAGATGCTCGCGCCCCTGGCCGCCGAGAAAGGCCTGCGCCTTGAGACCGAGGTCGCCGACGGGCTGCAGCCGATCGTGGCCGACGAGGGACGGGTGCTTCAGGTACTGTCCAACCTCGTCGGCAATGCGGTGAAGTTCACGCCGGCGGGCGGATTGATCACGATTCGCGCCGAGGATGCGCCGGGCGGCGTGCGATTCTCCGTTGCGGATACCGGCGTCGGGATGACGCCGGACCAGCTGTCGAAGCTGTTCGGCCAGTTCTGGCAGGCGAATCCGGCCGATCGCCGCGGAATCGGGTTGGGACTATCGATCGCGAAGGGGATCGTCGAGGCCCACGGCGGGCGGATCTGGGTGGAGAGCACGCCGGGCGCGGGGACGACGTTTCACTTCACGTTGTCGGCGAGTTTGTCGAGTGGGAGCGGAATCCGTGACCGGCGGCGACAGAGCATACCGCCGGTCGCGGTGAGAAGTTGATCAGCGTCGACCGCTCACTGCACGGAGCTGTACCCGCAATGCTGGGAACCGCAGGCGGGGTCGTCGAAGCAGACTCCAAGAGCCGCCCCGCCCCGACTTAATGGTGCCCCGACGAGGTGCGGGTTCTTGTGGTCGAACACGCCGAGATGGGCGTACTCCTGGTTTACTGATCCCCGGTTCAAGACTTTCATGGGCATGTCTTCAGGGACCATTTTGGCGACGAAGTCGCCGTCGTTCGGGTCCCGCGTGTTGCGCCAGATGTATGTCGTGCCGGCCTCGATGTTCAAATCGGGGTAGCCTTTGTCGCTCACGATCTTGGCAAGTATCTGGCTATCACTCGGACCGGGTTTTGGTCCCTTGTACTTCGCACGCCAGAGGTGAATGTCCTTTGGCAACTCGTCTTTCGGTTTACCTTTATTTTCGAACTGGCTCGCAGGGATCTTGGCATTGCGCCACCCTTTCTCGTCATGCACGTACTCGTAGTCGCCTTTCGCCTGAGCAAGGATCTCCTGCTGCGTATAGTCCCGACGTACTGCGGCTTGGCGCAGCGCGTGGTGGCATGCCCCCATCAGCAACGCTCCAGCGACGACAGCCTCGATTTTGTGCATTCGAAGTCTCCGGTATCAGGTGAGCCCCACGTTCCGAGGGCCGTCACGCTTTCAGTAGCTCCCGCAGTGCCCCATTGGCTGGCACACAGGGTCGTCCAGGCACACGCCCAATCCCTCGCTCGCGACGAGAATTCGCACCAATCGCGGCTCCAGAGGGTCGCCGTGCGTATACTCGATTTTCCGGAAATCGCGCACGAGCGCGTGCTGCATCGCTGCGACGTCGCCCGGGACTAGCTTGGTCTTCCAAGACGCGGCTGCGGTGCTGTCCCACGAGCTGCGCCAGATGTAGTTCTCGCCGGCCTGGATGCCCATTGGCGGGTACGCCCGCGCGCTCCGGATCCGGGCGACGATCCGGTAGCTCGGTATCGGCGATGATCGCTTAAGCGTCGCTGTCGCGATCCACATGCGCGGGATCGTTCCGTCAGCCACGTGGGGTCCCGGAAAGCCGTGGTCCGTGATCGTGAGTGGTGGGCGCTCCGGACCGTAGTCGTAGAGCGAGCGTGCCTGTCGAACGATCGAGACGCTCGAGGTGTCGGTGGAGGCGGCGATCGCGGCGAGGTCCTCGTTCGAGTGAGCGATGGAGCTATGGCAACCCGAAGCCGCGATCGTGAAGCATCCAATCAGGAGTGTGGCGCGTACCCACGACGACGTTTTCGATCGAATCATTCGACCCTCCGGAAGCCTGCTGTGAGAGCTCCGTCCACGAACTTTTCGCGGCCGTCACAATTGTCGGAGCAATGAATCCAGCGGCGCCCTGATTGCCGCATCGGCACCACGCCAGAGCAAGTCCAGCTCTCCTGAACGCCGTCGAGCCGTCGCGCGGTCACCGACTCGCAAGGCGAGCTGTGCGCGGAGCAGCATCGCCCTTCCAACCGCTCCCGCCATCGGCGTGGCTTCGAGGAGAATGTTTCGCGAGCGTGGCAGTGCATCGAGGGCGGCGTCGAGTTGCCGTGTTGCGCCCACAGTGTCCGCCAAGTCCAGCAACATGCTGGCATACGCAACCGATCGATCGGGTCCGACGGTGCCAGGAGAGTAGCTCTCTGCCCCCGCGAGATAGCGCGCTCCCGCGTCACGCGCGGCTCGGGCATCGCCACGGGCCACGGCGCCTCTCATGGCGAGCAGCGCTTCAGTAGCCGGCCCGGATGCGAGCGTCGCGGCTCCCAGATCTTCCGTCGCGAGGACAGCGGGTGTCGCGAAGAGTCGACGGCGGAGATCCTCCCTGCTCGAAGCCGCCAGGAGGCGGTCCAGCAGCCGCTCTGCACGTCGGTAGGTCGACCACACACTGTCCCGTGGTCCGTCGAGCGACGCGTATGCGCGCAAGGCCAGCACCGCGCCCATCAGGTCAGGGGAGAGCGAGAGTCGCTTGCCGTTCGTGCCGAGAAATGGCACGTGGTTCGTGTCCGACGCGGCGATCTGCAGCAGAGACGCAGCCAGAGACGCGCGCCCGGTCAGCGCAGCAAGGTTTCCGAGATACCCAGCCTGGTAGGGAGTCGGTGACCGGTTGGCGGCGATGAGCGAGTCGGAAAGGGCGCGTGCGGCGTCGACGCTGTCGAGCTTCAGGAGAAGGCGGACGACTGCAACCCGACGAAACAGTCGCAAGTCGGCGGAGTCCGTATGCGCAACCGCGCGCCGGGTGAGCTCGAGTGCCTCGCGTAGCTCGGAGTTCGTGCCATTGATCGCACTCACCGACTCGAGGGCAGCGGCATAGGATGCCTGAGCGTCGGGATCCTCCGGAAACGCACGCACCCAATCCGACATCAGGTCCCGCAACGTTCCGGCAGACCAGGCGACCGCCTGGTGCTCTGACGCCGGATGAACTGGTGCGCGCACGGCCTGCACGTACGGCACCGGTATGAAGCCGAGCGTATCGGCAGTGAACGAAGGGAACGCGACGTACGCCTGCGTGTCGGGCGTCGCACCGATCCCGCGGCGCAACGAGAGCTCCTGCGTGTACAGCACACGTCTCGTGAGCCGGTCGAACGCGAGTCCCCGCTCAGCCTGGTGAAACGACGGCACCAGCGCCAGTGCGCGCTTGTAGGCGTTCACCGCGGTGTAGTAGCTGCCACGGAACGCGTACCCGGTCGGGCTGCGCGGATCACGGATCACCGTATTGTCCCGTGCATTGCAGTCACCGAGCCCGAGCCACGCTGCGAAATCGGTCGAGTCCGTGACCGCGAGCGCGCGATACCTCCGACACGCCTCTGGCGCGTGGCCCTCCGCGAGGTCGAGGAGAGCGAGAGCGTGCGCGGCATCCCTGGATGACAGCGCTCGGGACAACGATACCGCTCGCGTCGCATCTCCAAGCCATGCCGATGGCGCTACGCCGCCCCGCCACGCCCGCGTACGCGCCGCCCACAGGTGCGCCTGCGCAAAGTTCTCATCCGTCTGCGCGGCGACAGTGAAACGATCCTCGGCAACGCGAAGGTTGAACCGATCGAGCGCCTCGCGACCGTCGAGGAACTGATAGAGCGCGCGCAGGTTGTGGGTCCCGAGCGCATTCACTCCGCGGAGCCCCTTCCCACCGATGACGATCGAGTCGGCGAGGGCAGCAAAGACGCTGTCCATCTGCGCGGCATTTCGCCCGACGCGCACGCGATATTCCCGCGACGCTCCCTCGCCGCGCGTGACGTCATAGGCGACTGCACGGATCTCCAGCGAGTCGCCCACCGGCACGACTTCACCCCATGCGAGTTCCCCGGCACGAAGCGCCTCCGCATCATTCAGCGCATCCTCGACGGTCCGCGGTGGCCGCCGCGCCCAGACGTCACTGACGCGCATGTCATCCACGAGGTGAATGCCGTCCCAGCGAGCCATCGCGTCGTGAAGCAGCCGTGCGCATCCGTCGCCGTCCAATCCGATGTTGGACGCCGCACCCACGTGCCGAAACGGGAACACGACGTAGTTGGTACGGTCGAGTGCGGGACCCGCGCCGGCGTTTCGCGCCACGAACCATCCGCCGGCAACGATAGCAATCGCCAGCGCACCGGCCGGCATCCAGCGCCGTCTCCGTCCTCCACGTTGTGCGACTATTGCCGGGGCTGCGAGTTCCCTATCGGGCGTCCCCCGCACCGCCGCGCCCAGCGCCGCCGCAAACTCCCCCGCTCGCTGATACCGGTCTGCCGGCGACTTCGCCAAGCCGCGCTTCAGCACCGCATCCACTGCTTGCGGACACCGCGTTCGCTCCGCACACACCGACGGAGGGTCACCCGAGATCTGGTGCGCAATCATCGCCTGCGCCGTGGCCCCGCGGAACGGCGTCACGCCGGCGATCATCTCGAACGCCATGCACGCCAGGGCGTACACGTCGCTGCGTCCGTCGACAGCCTCGCCGGGCGCGCACTGCTCCGGGCTCATGTACGCCGGTGTCCCCACCACCGTGCCGGTGCGGGTGAGCGGCGTGCTCGCGGCGGAGGTGAGCGCACGAGCCAGTCCGAAATCCGCCACCAACACGCGTCCGTCCACCAGGAGCACGTTGTCCGGCTTCACGTCGCGATGCACCACGCCGTGCGCGTGCGCGTAGTCGAGCGCCGCCGTGATCTGCGACGTGATGTCCGCGACATCATCGAGCGGCAGCTGCTTCTCGCGATCGAGCCGTTGCCGCAACGTGGCGCCCTCCACGTACGGCATCACGTAATACAGGTGCCCCGCCGCTTCTCCGGAGTCGTGCAGCGGCAGGATGTTCGGATGCACCAGCCGCGCGGCGATCGTGATCTCGCGCAGGAACCGCTCGGCGCCCAGTGTCGTCGCGAGCTCGGGACGCAGCACCTTCAGCGCGACGGGTCGGCCATGTCTCGCATCGCGCGCGAGGTACACGACGGCCATGCCGCCCTCACCGAGCTTGCGCTCGATCCGGTAGCGGGACGCTATGGTTGCCGCGAATACGTCGTCCACGTCCATGGCACACCTGCCATGCGGGAGACTTCGGTCTGGCCGGCATCGGCCCGTCGGCGGGAACGTACCGTCGCCGGCTCCGGGTCGCCAGATGGCCGCCGGGTGCGGTCACGCTCACACGTGCATCCGACGGCCGAGGCGGCTCCGCCCCCGGAACTACTTCGAGTGTTCGGGAGCGCGGGCCAGGAGCGCCTTCGGCGAGTCGGCGCCCTGCAGCAGCGACAGGGCCTTCGTGAGCGTGGCGTCATTGCGCAGTGAGCGCTCGAACTCGGCCCCCGAGCCGAACACGTAGCGCGCAATCTGGGCGCCGAGCACGCGATCGATGAGCGGCGCGGCCGCATCGTAGGTGGCGCGGTCGACAGTGACTCCTCGCGCGCTGAGCCGCCGGTAGAGGGCATCGTGCATGGCGGGTGACACGACGAAGCCCGGCGAGGTGACGGTACCCGTCCCCTTCAGCGAGAGCGCATAGCCGACGATCGCATCGCGGAACTGCGGCACCTTTGCACCAAGCGCGGCCTGGAGCGCTTTCTCCTCGCGGCTCAACACCGGCGTGGCAACTTCGACGTCCGGCACGATCCCACCACCGCCGAGTACCGTGCGCCCCGCATCCGTGCGGAACTTCGGCCGCGGCGCCGTACTGTCCTTCGGCACGATGTTGAGGTCACCGCCGTCGTCGCTCTCGTCATCGGCGGGACGGAGCCGATCGATGCTTCGTCCGCTCGGCGTGAACCACCGCGCCGTGGTGAGCTTCAGCGCGCCCTCGTCGAGATGGAACACGCGCTGTGCGCTGCCCTTGCCGTACGTCGTCGTGCCGACGAGCAGGGCACGGTCGTGATCCTGCAGCGCGCCGGAGACGATCTCGCTCGCGGATGCCGTGCCGCTGTCGGTGAGCACGACGAGCGGCACGCCGGCGTACTTCTGCGGCTGCCGGTCGGTGTAGGACTGCGTCTCCTCGGCGGATCGCCCTCGCGTGGACACGATCCCCTGTCCGGGATCGAGGAACAGGTCGGCGACGGCGATCCCTTCGTCCAGGAGGCCACCGGGATCCCCGCGCAGGTCGAGCACCAGCGCGCGCGCGCCCGCCGACCTGAGCGAGTCGATGGCGTGGGACAGCTGCTGCGCCGCGTCGCTGCTGAACACCGTGAGATCCACGTATCCCACGCGATCCGGGAGGAGGACGGCATGCTGCACCGGATTCACGTCGATCTCGGCGCGCGTGAGCGTGAACGGCAGCCGCGTCGCGAGTCCCGGCCGATCGACGGCCACCTTGACCGTGCTGCCCGCCGCGCCGCGCAATCGCTTCAGCGCTTCATCCGGCGTCAGTCCGGCTGTCGCCTTGCCCTCGATCTCCACGATCCTGTCGCCGGTCTCGATTCCCGCGCGCTCGGCCGGCGTGCCAGGCAGGGTCGCGACGACGGTGATGCCGCTGTCCCGCACGTCCATCTGAATGCCGACCCCGGCGTATCGCCCGCTCGTGCTCTCCTCGAGCTGGCTGAGGCGGCGGGGATCCAGGTACACCGAGTGGGGATCGTGGAGCTCCTCGACCACGCCGGACACGGCGCGACGATAGAGCGCCGAGTCCGAGAGGGTATCGACGTAATCGCTACGAAGATGCTGGAACACCTCGTCGAACAGCTGCGCCTGCGCGCGCACGTCGCGCGGCGCCCCGTGGCCGCCGCGCTCCATGAGCCAGCCGCCGGTCAGCAGCGCTCCGCCCAGCAATGCTCCCGCGATCACTCCCTTCGATTTCATCCCGCGCTCCCGCGTGGTCTCTTTGCGCGCGACGTCGCAACCGACGTCACGTCGTTCCGCCGTCAAAGGCGAAAGTTCCGGGCCAGCGCGCGCGAAGCGCTGCACGCACGCGCATCATCACCTCGTCCTCACTTCCCTCTGCATCCACGGGCACGATGGGGCCGCACTCGGGATGGTCCTCCTGCCAGGCAGGATCGGCGAACGTGCCGAACGCGGCCGCAACCCGGCGGTGAAACGCGGCACCCATCGCTTCCATGCGGTCGTGCGCCGCGGGCCGCCGCGCCGCTCGAGCGAGACCATCTTCCACCGGGAAGGCGAAGAGCAGCGTGAGATCGGGGGAGAGGCCACCGGTGGCGAAGCGATTCGCCGCGCGCACCTCTTCCTCCGGCAGGCCGTGACCGGCAATCTGGTACGCGTAGGTGGAGAGAAAGAAGCGGTCGAGCAGTACGATCACGCCGCGCTCGAGCGCCGGACTGATCTCCCGCTCCACGAGCTGTGCGCGCGATGCCATGAACAACAGCGCTTCCGCGCGCGGCACGATGTCGGAGGCGCGGTCGAGCAGCAGTCGTCGTACCTCGGTTCCGAGCGGCGTGCCGCCGGGCTCGCGCAGGGAGACGTGCGGCACCGCACGCCGCTCCAGATCGCGGGACAACAGGCGGAGCTGCGTGGACTTGCCGGAGCCCTCGCCGCCCTCGAAGACGATCAGCGCCCCGCGACCGCGCTCGCTCATCCCGTGCTAGCCGAGCGTGATGATCGGGCTCGCCGCGCCGCGCTCGATGCCGTCGACGATCCAGTCGTTCACCTTGCCCATCACCTTGTCGAAGTTTTCCTGCGCCACGACGAGGCGCTGATACACGGCCTGCCCCTGGACCTGGCCGAGGAGACCGTCGAGCTCCTTCTCCATCTCCTCCGTCGGGCGCTCGCCGCGCTGCATCATCTGCTGCGCGTTCATGCGCAGCTGTTCCATCTGGCGCAGCAGCGCAACCGCGGCAGAATCCTGGCTGAGCGCGTCGTTGGCTCGCTTCACAGCCTGGTACTCCGGGCTCTGTCCGATGAGCCGTCCGAGCTCCTTCGCCTTGTCCTCGATCATCCCTGCTCCTCCCGTCGTCTGGCGACCACGAACCGCTCGCGGCCGGTAAGATCCAGCACTACCCGCACGTCATGATATGCGCCGCTGCTTGCGGCCAGCTCTGCCGCCACGCCCGCTCGCCGCGCGTCCACTTCCAGCGCCAGCAGGCCGCCGCCGGCAAGCGCGACAGACGCGTCGCGCACGAGACGCGCCGTGACCGCCATGCCGTCGGCGCCGCTGAACAGCGCAACGGCGGGCTCCCAGTTGCGCACCGCCGACGGCAGCGCGGCCGCTTCATCGAAGGCAATGTACGGCGGGTTCGACACCACGGCGCGCAGTCCTCGCTCGGGCACCGGCCCGAGCAGCGAACCATGCCGAAACGAGACCGTCGTGCGCAGCACGTCGGCGCAGCGACGAACATTGCCGCGCGCCACATCGAGTGCATCGAGCGAGACGTCGGTGGCGATCACCCGGGCGAATCGGCCCTCGCTGGCGAGGGCGAGCGCGATTGCTCCCGAGCCGGTGCCGACATCCACCGCCGTGCCGCCAGCGCGATCACGAGAGAGCTCCAGCACGAGCTCGACGAGCTGCTCCGTCTCCGGGCGCGGAATGAGCACTCGCTCATCCACGTCCAGCGTGAGATGGCGGAACGCGGCGCGCCCCGCTGCGTACTGCAGCGGCGCGCCCCGGGCACGACGACTCGCAGCGTCGAGCGCACGCGCCCACGCATCGGCGCTCATCACGGCGCTTCGCTCGAGCAGTGGCCAGTGTCGCGGCATGTCGTGCAGGGCGGCGAGCAGCTCGCGTGCTTCGCTCTCGGCGTCACCGCCGAATACCGGCGCGAGTACACGTGACATTTCGTTCGCGAGCGCGCCGAGGGTGCGCGGCGCGAGCAGCGCGTCACCCACCGAGCTGGTCCTCCACATCGGCGAGGCGCAGCGCTTCGATCACCGGATCGATGTGGCCGTCGATCACGCCCGCCAGATCGTGCGTCGTGAACCCGATGCGATGATCGGTGAGGCGGCTCTGGGGAAAGTTGTAGGTGCGGATCTTGGCCGAGCGATCACCCGTCCCCACCTGCGACTTGCGCATGCGCGACCGCTCGGCCTCCTGCTCGGCCACCCGGAGATCGAGCAGTCGCGCACGCAGCACTTCCATCGCCTTGAGCTTGTTCTGCAGCTGGGACTTCTGGTCCTGCTGCGACACGACCAGCCCGGACGGCATGTGCGTGATGCGCACGGCGCTGTCGGTCGTGTTGACGCTCTGGCCGCCGGGGCCGCTCGAGCGAAAGACATCGATGCGAAGATCCTTGTCCTCGATCTTCACGTCCACTTCTTCCGCTTCGGGCAGCACCGCCACGGTCGCCGCGGACGTGTGGATGCGCCCCTGCGTCTCCGTCGCCGGCACCCGTTGCACGCGATGCACGCCGCTCTCGTGGCGCATGGCGCCGAACGCGCCGTCTCCGCTCACCTTGAACACTGCTTCCTTGATCCCGCCCAATGTGCCTTCGGACAGCGAGATCATCTCGCGGCGCCAGCCATGACGCTCGATGAAGCGCGAGTACATCCGGAAGAGATCGGCCGCGAACAGTGCAGCTTCGTCGCCGCCGGTACCCGCACGGATCTCGACGATCGCGTTGCGATCGTCGAGCGGGTCGTGCGGCAGGAGCGCAGGCTTGAGCTGCGCCTCGAGGTCGCTGATGCTCGACTCGAGACGCTCCACTTCGCGAGCGGCCTCGGCGGCCATCTCGGGGTCGTCAACGGAAACGAGCTCGCGTGCATCGGCGAGCTCGTTCTCGGCTTTCTGGAGACGGGCCGCCAGCTCGAGGACCGGCTGGAGGCGACGGTGCTCCCGGCCCAGTTCGGCGACCTGTCGAGAGTCGCCGAAGGTGTCCGGGTTGGAGAGCAGCCGCTCGACCTCCGCCGCCCGGGCGAGCGCGTCGCCCAGCAGGTCGCGGAGGCTCAGAGGCTCAGCTCTCCTTGGAGTCGGAGCGGGTCTGGTACTTCTGGCGGAACCGCTCCACACGGCCAGCGGTGTCGACGAGGCGCTGCTTGCCCGTGAAGAACGGGTGGCACTCCGCGCACACGTCGGTGTGGATCTCCGCGACGGTGGAACGCGTCTCGAAGGTGTTGCCACAGGCGCACTTCACGACGGCGGTGGCGTATTCGGGATGGATGTCGGTCTTCATGGGTGCCCTGCCTGGCATTGAGAACAGATTCGGAAACAGCTTGTAAATATACCCGAGCCCGGGCGTAAAAGACAAGCCGACAACAGCTTGCTCGTTTGACACCGCTCGCGGCGCTGGATACGTTCCCGGCAATGCCTGATTCCGGTTCCCAGCGGACTCGCGAATGACCACACAGACCGCCGACTTCCTCGCCACGATCCCGCTGTTCAGCGGACTGCCGGAGGAAGAGCTGGAGCGCTTCGCCGAGCTGACGCGCGAGCGCTCGTATCCCAAGGGGAGCGTCATCCTGTTCCAGGACGACCCCGGCGACTCCCTGTTCGTCCTTCGCGCCGGACGCGTGAAGGTCGTGCTCATCGGCGAGGATGGCCGCGAGGTGATCCTCGGCGTGCTCGAGCCCGGCGCCCACTTCGGCGAACTGGCGCTGATCGACGACCAGCCCCGGTCCGCGCACGTGATCGCAATGGAGGACGCGCAGCTGCTCGTCCTGCGACGCGAGGACTTCAAGCGCCGCGTCGAGGCGAATCCCACGGTGGCGTGGGCGCTGCTCACCGAGCTGTCGCGTCGCCTGCGCCGGGCCGACGTGAAGATCGGCGGACTGGTGCTGCTGGACGTGCCAGGGCGTATCGCGCGGCTCCTGCTGGACCTCGCCGACGAGACCGGCAGCGAGCAGATCGAGAAGCCGCTCACGCACCAGACCATCGCCCAGATGATCGGCGCAAGTCGCGAGACCGTGTCACGGGCGATGAAGGATTTTCAGGACGCCGGCCTGATCCGCGTGGAGCGGCGTCGAATCTCGATCGGAGACCGCGACGCCCTCGAGAAGCGCTCCCAGGTTCGAATGTGAGCGTCGTCACGCCGGAGCGGTGACAATGTCTCTGGCAAGCGGTCCCGTCCTTGCGACATCTTGTGCGGTGACCTGCCCGCACCACGGCCGATGAGTCTCAGCCTGCGCTTCTGGGGGACCCGGGGCTCGATCCCGAGCCCCGGACTGTCGACGGCGCGTTACGGCGGCAATACGCCGTGCATCGAGCTGCGGACGGGCGACGGCCGCCTGGTGATCCTCGACGCAGGCACCGGCATTCGCGAGCTTGGCCGCTCGTTGCTCGAGCGCTCCAACGGCGACCCCATCACGGGCGACATATTTCTTACACACGCCCACTGGGATCACATCCAGGGGCTGCCGTTCTTCGCACCGATCTTCCGGAAGGGAAACCACTTCACCATCTGGGGCTCGCGGTCGCTGCAGACGAGCATCGATCGCGTAGTCCGCGACCAGATGTCGCCGGTAGTGTTCCCGGTATCGTTCGAGGAGCTTCAGGCGCGTATCGAGTTTCAGGAGCTGGCGGAGGAGCGGCGGGCGGGCCGCGGCTTCCAGGTGTCGGCAATCCAGGTGCGGCACCCGGGGGGCGCGCTGGGGTACCGCTTCACCGACGGCGACGACGAATCGCGTGCGCTCGTGTATGTGTCCGACAACGAGCTGAGTCCTCTCGCCAGGTACGACGACGCGCCAGAGTGGCGCCGCCGACTCGTGGAGTTCACGCGCGGTGCCGCGGTGCTCGTGCACGACACCATGTACACGGCAGATGAGTATCCTGCCTTCGTCGGCTGGGGCCACTCCACGCACGAGGACGCGGTCGCGCTGGCGATCGAGTCCGGTGTGGAGCGCCTCGTCCTGTTTCACCATCGCCCTGAACGCACCGACACGGATGTCGAGCGCTGCGTGGACCGCTGTCGCGCGCTGATTCGGGAGCGTGGGTCGGCGCTGCAGGTCCTCGCCGCCGCCGAAGGAATGACGCTGGATGTCTGAGGAGGAGTAACATGTCGATTCGCATCGCTCGATTTGCAGGATACATCGCCGTGGCGGCCGGGTTGGCGCTCCCTGGCGCGACGCTCGGCGCGCAGGCTGCCGCGCAGGCGATCATGGTGGCGCCCTTCAACGTGCACGAGGCACGGCGCGACTCGCGGGATTTCGACGGCATCGGTACGGCGATCGCCGACCTGCTGGCGGCGGATCTGCGGGCCGGCGGGGCGGCCGTGGTCGACCGGGCGCCGACGCAGCGCACGGTGGCGCTGCAGCCACGCGTGCGCGACGGGATGCTCGGTCGGCAGGGCGCGGTGGAGGCGGCGAAGGTGGTCAACGCCGCGCACGTGGTCTACGGCGGATTCACCGCCGACGCCGCGGGCAACGTCCGACTCGACGCGCGAGCCGTCAATGTGGGGACGGGCCAGGTGGAGTTCACCGAGCGTCTGCAGGGGCGTGGCGACGATGTGGTGGGAATGCTGCAGCAACTCGCGTCGCGACTCGCTGCGGGCATGTCGGTCTCACTCTCGGGCGGCGCCGTGCAGGGTGCGCCCGTCCCGCTCCGCTCACTCATCGACTACGGCAAGGGATTGGAAGCCGCAGATCGTGGCGATCGCGCCCAGGCCCGTCAGCTGTTGCAAAGCGTCGTGCGCGACCACCCCAATTTCGCGCCGGCGAAGGCCGCGCTTGCGGCCATCGGCGAACGCTGAGCCAAGGCTGACCTCCGCCGCATGAAGCCGCTCCTGCTCACCGCCCTCGGCCGCACCGTTTCCGCGGCGCCACTCGGACGTCGCGGCGACGACGTCGAAGTGCGTCGCGTGCCCACGCTTCCCACCGCGCGTGCGCTGGATCCGGAGCGGCCGACGGTGATCCTGCTCGACCGATCGTTGATCGGCAGTGCGGGCGATGCGCGAGAGCGACTCGAGGAGCTCGCGGCGTCCGCCGCACTGCTCGGCATCGGTGACCCCGGCGAGCTCGAACCACCCGCGGAGATGCCGCTGGAGTTGCTCTCCGGCTACCTGCCGGGCGATGCGGCGGTCGGCACGGTGTTCGCCGCCCTGCACGGCGCCTTCCGCCAGGCCGCCGCACTGCTCACCGCCCGCCGTGCCAGGACCGAAGCCGACGAACGCGCAAAGGAGCTCGCCGAGCTGACGGCGATCGGCGCGGCGATGGGCACGGAGCGCGATCTCGGTACGCTGCTCGACCTCATTCTCAGCCAGGCCAGACGCGTCACGGCGAGTGATGCGGGCTCGCTCTACCTGGTGGAACGCGACGAGAACGGCGTGCCACGGCAGCTTCGTTTCGCGATGGCGCAGAACTTCTCGTTGCCGGCGATTCCGTTCTCGTCGTTCACCGTCCCGATCGATCACTCGAGCCTCGCGGGCTATGTGGCCGCGACCGGCGAGCCGCTCGTGATCGGAGACGTCTACCTGCTGCCGGACGACGTGAGCTACCGGCAGAATCGCAGCTTCGACGACGCCTTCGGCTATCGCACGCGATCGATGCTCGTGCTGCCGATGCGCTCGCATCGCGACGAGATCGTCGGCGTGCTGCAGCTCATCAACCGCAAGCGCACGCCGGAGACTCGCCTGCTCTCCGACGAGATCGTGGAGCGCGAGGTGCTGGACTACGACGAACGATGCGTCACCCGCGCCGCCGCACTCGCGTCCCAGGCCGCGGTGGCGATCGAGAACGGCCGCCTCTACGAGGACATCGAGCGGCTGTTCGAGGGATTCGTCACCGCGGCCGTGACGGCGATCGAGTCACGCGATCCCACGACGTCCGGTCACTCCGGACGCGTCGCGACGCTCACCGTCAAGCTGGCCGAGGTGGTAGACCGCTCCACCGACGGCCCGTACCGGCACGTGAACTTCAATCGAGAGCAGCTGCGCGAGCTGCGCTACGCCGGGCTGCTGCACGACTTCGGCAAGGTGAGCGTGCGGGAACAGGTGCTGGTCAAGGAGAAGAAGCTCTACCCGCACGACCTCGAGCTGATTCGCCATCGCTTCGCCTATCTCGTGCAGCGCGCCGACCTGGAATTCGAGCGCGAGCGCGCCGAGCATCTGTTCGCGCGCGGGCAGGAGGGCTACGACGAGCTGGTGGCGACCCTGGATGAAGAGCGGCGCCGCCGGCACCGGGAGCTGAGCTGCTTCCTCGAGCAGATTGCGCGGGCCAATGAACCGACGGTGCTTCCCGAGGGACATTTCGACGCGCTCCACCACATCCATGCGCGCACCTACGTGGACTTCGAGGGGCGCGTGCGCCCGCTGCTCGAGGAGCACGAGCTGCAGTACCTGATGATCCGCCAGGGCAACCTCGACGACAACGAGCGGCGCGAGATCGAGTCGCACGTGACGCACACGTACCGTTTTCTCGAGCAGATCCCGTGGACGCGCGAGCTGCGCGCCATTCCGCAGATCGCCTACGGGCACCACGAGAAGCTGAACGGTCGCGGCTACCCGAATGCGCTCAGGAGCAGCGCGATTCCCGTGCAGACGCGCATGATGACGATCGCCGACATCTACGACGCGCTCACGGCCACCGACCGGCCGTACAAGCGTGCGGTCTCGACGGACAACGCACTGGATATCCTGCGTATGGAAGCGAACGAAGGCATGCTCGACCCGGTGCTGCTCGACGCCTTCGTGGGCGCGAGAGTCTTCGATGCGGTGCAGCGCGGCAGCGCGGGAGACTGAGGCCGCGTCAGGGCTTGCCGTACCCACCGCCGCCCGGCGTCTCGATCGTCAACACGTCACCGGGCTTCAATGATACGCGACATTTTGGGGGCAGTGCCTCGCCGTTCAGCACGTTCTTTCCCGTTGCACCGCTCTCACCCCCCTGCACGCCCTGCGGCGCGTGCCGCCGGCGTTCGGTAAGAAGTGTGACCGTGCACGGAGCAGTCGCGCGATAGGCGCGCACGACGCCGTCGCCGCCGCGGTGGGCACCGGCGCCACCGGATCCCTCACGCAGCTCATACCGCTCGATGCGCAGTGGCGTCGCACGCTCGAGCGACTCGATCGGCGTGTTGAGCGTGTTGCTCATGCCGACGTGCACGGCCGACGGGCCGGCGCCGGCGCTACTGGCGCCCTGACCGCCGCCCAGCGTTTCGTAGAACGTCCATCCCGCTCCGCCGAAGGTGACGTTGTTCATCGTCCCCTGCCCCTGCGCCGGCACGTCGACGCCCGCGTTACCCAGTGCAGCCAGGATCGTGTCGGCGATGCGCTGTGACATTTCCACATTGCCGGCGGCCACGGCCGCCGGCCAGGCGGCGTTGACGGCGCTCCGGTCGGGCAGCACGAGGTCGATCGCGCGCGCGATGCCATCGTTCGTCGGCACGTCGTCATCAAGCAGTGTACGCACGACGAACACTGCGGCTGCGCGCGTGACGGCAGCGGGGCAGTTCACGTTTCCCGCTACCTGCGGTGCACTGCCGGTGAAGTCGAGGCGCAAAGCACCTCCGCGCACATCGAGTGCAACCTGCACCACCACATCCGCATCGCTCACGCCGTCCCCTTCGAGGCGATCCTCCGCGCGCCCGCTCCGTCCCTCCAGCGCGCCAAGCCGGCTGCGCACGCGACGCTCGGCGTAGTCGAGCAGCGCATCGCTGGCCGCATGAAGACGCGCAACGCCGAGCCGCGCCGCGAGCGCGCGCCAGCCGGCAGCCCCACTCGCGCACGCCGCCAGTTGCGCGCCGAGGTCTCCGCGACGTTCCGCCGGAGTGCGAACGTTCGCGAGGAGAAGCGCGAGGATGTCCTCGTTCATCGTGCCCTCCGTCACGAGCCGCACCGGGGGCACGACGAGCCCTTCCTGCACCAGCTCCGTCGCGCCCTGAGGCATGCTGCCGGGACTCATGCCTCCGACATCGGCGTGATGAGCGCGGACGGCTGCGTATCCGCCAACGTCGCCATCGAGCTCGATCGCCTCGACGAGGGTGAGGTCGGGCAGGTGCGACCCGCCATGAAAGGGGTCGTTGAGCAGGAACACATCGCCCGGACGCGGATCCCGCGCACGCACGGCAGCCACCGCCTCCGGCATCGCGCCGAGATGGACGGGAATGTGCGCCGCCTGCGCCACCATGCGACCGCGCGCATCGAACAGCGCAGCGGATGCATCGCGCCGCTCGCGGATGTTCGGCGAGAGCGCACTGCGCACCAAGACCGCTCCCATCTCCTCGGCGATCATCGCCACGGCGTGCGAGAGGACGGCGAGCTCGAGTGCGTCGACGACGATGCCGTTGCTCATGTCGCCTCCCGTTCGAGGAGCCACCCACCGGTCGGGTGCGGCGTGCCGACCCAGCCAGGCGTCACTCGCAGTGTCGCGCCGGGCAACACGACGACCGCTCCGGCGGAGAGACGAGCCTCGAAGGAGCCGCCGTCGTCCACACGATGATCGTCGCGCCACGCGGAGCCGTCATGCCGCGCGAAGCGCACCGGGTGCGCCGGTCCGCTCGTCACGTAGCGCAGGGCAACTATTTCGACCGGAGACTGCAGGGAAAATCCGTTGCGCGCCAAGTGGAGCGCCGAGAATCGCCCGGCAATGGCGTGCCCATCGTCGCCGCGCTGCACGGGCACGTCGAGCTCGTGCCCCTGCCCCGCGTAGCGGGAGCGGGCGAACCATCGACGCTCCCAAGCCGGACCCTCTGGCAGCATCGCTGCCACGTCGTCCAGCATTTCATCGACCGACGCCGAGTCGAGATCCGCGGCGGATTGCAGCACGCTGCCCAGATGCTCTCGACGCTCGGCGGTGATGGCGAGGCCCAACGCGCTGAGTGCGCCAGCGTGCGGCGGTACGAAGATCCGGGTGATGCCAATCTGGTCGGCGAGCCCGCAGCAGTGGAGCGGCCCGCCACCGCCGAATGGCACGAGTACACAGCCCCTGGGATCGACGCCACGCTCCACGCTCACGCGCCTGAGCGCGCGAGCCACGGACGCGTCGGCGATGTCGAGCATCGCTCTCGCGACGCGCTCCGGTGGAGCGCCAAGCTGCGACGCCAGCGTCGCCACCGCGCGGTGCGCAGCAGTCGCGTCCAGCGATACCCCACCACTCAGCGAGCTGGCGGTGATGTGTCCGAGCACGACGTGCGCATCGGTGACGGTCGGAAGCACGCCGCCGCGACCGAACGCCGCCGGTCCCGGCACGGCGCCGGCGCTGTGCGGCCCCACGCGCAGCGCACCGCCGTCGTCCACCCAACCGATGCTTCCGCCGCCGGCCGACACGGTCTCCACGAGCACCCGGGGCAGTGCGATGGGGACGCCGGCGACCCGGCCCCCGGGTTCGGTGAGCGGCTCGCCGCCGACGATCAACCCGACGTCGGCGCTGGTACCGCCGATGTCCACCGTGAGCGCGTTGGTGAATCCCGCCGCGCGCAGCGCTGCCGCGGCACCCACGATCCCCCCAGCCGGTCCGGAGAGCGCGAGCGACGCGGCACTTCGTGCCGCCGCGCTGACACTCCGCATCCCGCCGCCCGACGTCATCACGCCAGGAGCAGGCACGCCGCATTCGGCGGCACGCGCGCTGAGTCGCACGAGGTACCGCGCAACTCCGGGCCGGAGGTAGCCTTCGGCGACGGTGGTCGCTGCGCGCTCGTACTCACGAATCTCGGGAAATACCTCGCTCGAGAGCACGACATCGGTCCGCGGCAGCGCGTCCCGGAGTGCAGTCGCCAGCAGCTGCTCGTGTCGTCCCTCCGCGTGAGCGTGGAGAAGACAGATCGCCACGACGTCGGGCGACAGAGCGCGCACGCGCTCCACCACCTCGCGGATCGCGTCGGCATTCAGCGGCCGTACCACACCCTCGGGCGCAATGCGTTCGCGTGCCGGCACGGTGCGCTCACGCGGCACGAAGGGCGCGGGGTGATGGCGGGTGAGATCGTAGAGCGACGCGCGGTCCTGACGCGCGAGGAACAGGAGATCGGTGAAGCCCTCGGTGGCCACCAGCGCAACACGGGCGCCCGCCCGTTCGAGCAGCATGTTGGTGGCCACGGTCGTACCGTGCACGAAGCGACTCACCTTCTGTCCACCACGGGTGGCGATGCGCAGCGCATCAGCCACTGCTTCGCTCTGGTCTCGCGGCGTGCTCGGGATCTTGAATGACCGGATGACACCGGTCGCATCCACGGCGACGAGGTCGGTGAAGGTACCTCCGACGTCGATCCCGACCGACGCTGCGCTCACGCCCGATCGTCGCGTCGTACGGGCGCGGGCAGGGCCAGCGAGAGCGCCCAGGCGAGCACGAGGTGCATGGGCAGCACCAGCGCGACGATGGCCAGGTTCGCCTGGCCGCCGGGCGCGATTGACATGAAGGCGGCAAGCACCCCGAGCACCGCGATGATACGCGAGAATGCGCGAGCCGGCCGTACCGCGCGCGACCGCAGCAGCGCGGCCGGCAGGAGGATCACGAGCGCGAGCGAGAGCGGCGAGAGCAGCAGCAGGTTCTCGTTCCACCCCCAGAACACATGTCGCGTGAACGCCCACATGTAGATGAGCAGCACACCGATCACGCCGCAGAGCAGCGACCAGAGCATGCCGAGCAGTGCCAGCCCCCACATCGCGGCCCGGTTCGATTTGCCCAGCACGCGAAGGATCACGGCGAGCGCGGCGAGAAGCACGCCGAGCACGAAGTAGCGGAGCGAAAGACTCGGCACCCGCTCTGGTATGCTGACGACGGGGCCCGACGTCGGCGGAATGGTGCGCTGGTCACTGACGAGCGGCACGGCTGATCCGTTCGCCGACGGAACTGTCACCGTGCTGAGCGCGTCACGCAGCCGCATCGGGATGAAGAACGACTCCCACTCGGTGAGCGGGCGATCGGCGGGACGACCGAGCGCGACGTCGATTCCCAGCTGCGCCGGCGCCAGACCATCCGTGAGTCGGACGCTCTCGCTGCGATAGGTGAGCGGCGTCTGCACCGTATCGGTCGCTCGGCGGAGCGCGCCGCCGAGGACCCGGTCGATGGCATCACGCAGGCGCGTGGAGCAATTGTCACGAAAGTAGTCGTAGCGGTAGTACTTGTTTTCCTCCCGGGAATTCCACTGCACGAAGTCGCGCAGCGAGGCTGCCTGCGCCTGGGTGAGATTCAGCCGCTGCAGAGTGATGGTGCGTCCCAGGTCGTGATATCCCGCGATCATGCGGTACGCGTCATCACCTTCCATCCAGTACTTCGTGTCGCCGGAAAGAAAGCGCTGCAGGAAATCCGGTTGCGCAAAGTCGTACACGCCCCAGTTCCAGGCGATGTCGGTGCCGGACCTGCCATCGTGTACCCAGATCGCATTGTGGCCGAACCGTTCGAAGACCTCTTCGCCCGGACTATAGGTGATCACGGTGACCGTGATGTCGGCCGGCTCGGTGTCGACCGCGGCGGCGCGGGGCGCCGCGGTCCCCGCAGGGGGCGCCACCGGAGCAGCGGGCTCCGTGACGCGCGGTGCCGGCGACGCCGGCGTCTCGAGCGGCACCTCGCGCGGCCGCGGCCGCTGCAGCGGAACCGAGCGCGCATGCGGCCGCTGCGCCGCGGCGGGAAGCGCGAGCAGGAGCGCGGAGAGGAAGCAAAGCGCGCGGGCCGACCTCACAACCGGATCTCTTTCCCCTCGTCCGCCGACTTGTAGATCGCTTCGACGATGCGGTGCAGCGTGACCTGGTCCGTCGGCGCCTCGTACTCGGCATCGCCCCCGAGAACGGCAAGGAAGTGCGCGAGCTCGGCCCGGTAGGACTGGATGAATGCGCTCTCCCGCGCCGCCGCGCCGCGCGGCGAGACGTCCGTGGGACGGCCATGCAGCTCCTTCACCACACGCAGCGGGGCGAGGCGCGCGCTGCCCCGCGTCGAGATGGTCTCGAACCACCACCGCTCCTCTTCGCCGATGTAGTCGCTCATCACGTCGAAGTTGAACGAGATGCCGCCGGCGCAGCTGAGCTGCACGAGCATCGCGTCTTCCACCGCATTCTTGCCCACGGCGCGGTCCATGTGTGCCACCACGCGTTCGGCCTCGGGGAAGTCGGCGAGCCAGAGCGCGAGGTCGAGCAGCGGCAGGCCGTAGTCGAAGAACGCACCTCCGCCCGACTCGGCGCGACGAAGGCGCCAGCCCTGCTCTCCACGGCGAAAGTGATAGGCACCGGCGCGAATGCCGGCGAGCTTTCCCAGCTCGCCCCCGCGGAGGAACGCCGCCAGCGCCTGCACGTCGCTGCGGAAGCGATAGTTGTTGGCGACGGCCACCTTGCGCTTCGCCCGTTCGGCGGCGTTGACGATGCGCTCCACACCGCGGGCGGACATGGCGAGCGGCCGCTCACAGAGGACGTCGATACCCGCCGCGATCGCGCTCAAGACGTGCGGCTCGTGCAGGTGATTCGGTGTCGCGATGACGACCGCCTGCAGCTCGCCGCTCTCGAGGAGATCCTCGATGTCGTTGTAGGTGTCCTCGATGTCGAAGCGATCGGCGAGCGCACGCGCCTTGGCGCGGTCGTTGTCACACACCGCGACGAGCTTGGCCCCGCGCATCCTGGAGAGCAGCGGCAGGTGCGTGAGCTGCGCAATCGCTCCTGCGCCCACGACCCCGATCCGCACTGGTTCCGTCATCGATTCCCCTCTCCGAAGTGCCGAAGGTGCCCGCTGCTCACTCGACCGTGCCTACCGTGGTCCCTGGATAGTACGTGGCGAGGATCGTCCGGAAGTCCTGGCCAGCGCGCGCCCGCCCGATGGCACCCGTCTGACACATGCCGATCCCATGGCCGTTCCCGCCGCCCTGCAGCACAAGCGACTGGACCTCCCCACCGCGAACCTCGGCGTCGACGGAAAAATAGGTGCTGTACAGCATCTCGCCACTCGGCAGCCGGAGCGCCGAGCGAATCTGGTTTCCGCGCATCGTCCAGCTCCCGCGATCGGTGTCCACGGTCAGCGTCCCGACGCGCCCAGCAGGCGTAACGTCGGTCACGCGCAGGTTACGGACACGGGTGATGCCGCCCGAGCCGCCGGGCAGCGTTCGCACGTAGCGCGAGACCGATGCCCGCAGCTGCGCCGCCGAATAGCTCCTCGTCCAGCGGAATTTTGGCGCCCAGTCGCAGTAGTAGCGATCCGTACCGGGGATCTGGTCGCTTACGCGCTTCAGGTAGGGCTCCGAACCGACGTTCCACGAATCTTCCGGCGCTGCGGTAGAGCCGCCGCAGTTGGCGTGGTACGGCGCGCTGACCACCCGTCCATCGTACAGCAGCACCAGACCGGCCGTGGATTCCACCGCCTGGTTGCCGGTTCGGGACTCGGCATTCGCGCCGCCGTAGACCTGGTCCTGCACCGTCGCGACGAGATCGTAGGGACGAGAGGGTCCAGCCAGGCGCATGTAGGCGTAGCTGCGCGCCGCCACCGCCTGCGCCTGGACGGCTGCGAGATCGCTCGCGTCGTTCGTGCCGATCTCCAGCGGCACCACGCCGCGCACGTAGCTGTCCATCGGCAGGCGGTTGACCACCGTGACGCCACCAGTGCCGGCGCGAACCAGCACTTCCCCGCGATAGCGCCGGCCATTGAAGCGGATCGTGCCATCGGCGTCGCCGCTCCGCGCAATGATGAGCGTGTCGCGCAGCGAGACCGGTCGCGAGTCACTGCGACGTGCGCTGAGACGCGTGCCGTCGTGCTCGAGCAGCCAGCGCTCGCCCGGTTGCGGCAGGGCAAGGGTCGTCACGCCGTCCGAGGCATACAGCGTCCACGCGCCATCCGCCGTGAGCTCGGCATCGTCGCCTTTGGTCGCGAGCGCCACCCGGACGAACCGCAGCGACGCATCGCGCGACGTCGGCGTGCGCCGCACCGGCACGACGTCGCCGTTCGCCGACGCATCGACGCGAATTGGACGACGCGCACACGATGCGATCGCCGCGCCGAACACGACGAGCGCCGTGACGGAGAATGCGGCAGCACGCCGGCGTCGCAGTACTCCAGCAACGATGCAAACGCGCATTGCGGGGCGTCGCTATCGGCGCGCGGCGGCGAGCGCAGCGTCGAGTCGCTCGAGTGTCGCCGCGATCTCGACCTCCCCGTGCGCCGCCGACACGAATGCGGCCTCGAACGGGGACGGCGCGATGTAGACGCCGCGGTCCACCGCGGCGTGAAAGAAGCGGCGAAACAGCTCGACGTCGCTCTCCCGCGCGTCGGCAAACGACCGCACCGGCTCGGCGCGAAAGAAGAACCCGAACATCGAGCCCGCTGCGTCGGCCGTGAAGGGCACACCCCGTCGCGCGGCGATCCCCCGCAACCCTTCCGCGAGCGCGCGGGTGCGCCGCGCGATGGCGTCGTGCACGTCGCGCGTGAGCGCGCCGAGCGTAGCGATGCCCGCTGCCATGGCGAGCGGATTTCCCGAGAGCGTTCCTGCCTGGTACACGGGTCCCGAGGGCGCGACTCGTTCCATCAGGTCCCGGCGGCCACCGTACGCCGCCACGGGCAGGCCGCCGCCGATCACCTTGCCGAGCGTGGTGAGGTCGGGCGTCACGCCGAACTGCTCGACCGCTCCGCCGTACGCGATGCGAAAGCCGGTCATCACCTCGTCGAAGATCAGCAGGACTCCGTTCGCGTCGCAGACCTGTCGGAGCGCGGGGAGGAACGCGGCGTCCGGCGCGATGAAGCCCGAGTTGCCCACGATCGGCTCCACGATGACCGCCGCGACGCGATCACCATGCGTCGCCATGATGTCCTGCACGGCGCCGACGTCGTTGAACGGCGCGGTGAGGGTCAGTGCCGCCAGCGCGTCGGGGACGCCCGGCGAATTCGGCAATCCGAGCGTGGCGACGCCGGAGCCGGCCCGCACGAGAAAGCTGTCGGCGTGGCCATGGTAGCAGCCCTCGAACTTGAGCAGAAGGTCGCGGCCCGTCGCCGCACGCGCCACGCGCAAGGCGCTCATCGTGGCTTCGGTACCGCTGGAGACGAAGCGCAACATCTCCACGTGCGGCATGCGTGCCTGCACCAGCTCGGCGAGCTGGATCTCCAGGCCCGTCGGGATGCCAAAGCTCGTGCCGCGCTGCATGGTGTCGCGCAGGGCGTCGAGCACGACCGGCGCAGCGTGGCCGAGCACCAGCGGCCCCCACGACAACACGTAGTCGAGATACTCGTTGCCGTCCACGTCCCAGATGCGAGGGCCCTCGCCACGCTCGACGACGAACGGCTCGCCGCCGACTCCGCCAAAGGCACGCACGGGCGAGCTCACGCCACCGGGAAAGAGCTCGCGAGCGCGCGCCATGAGCTGGCGCGAGCGCGGTCCCGGGCGATCAGTCACGCGCCCTCACCGGCCAAAGCTGCCGATCGTGGTGGCCAGCATCGGTAGCGCTCGCGCGCGATGGCGAGCCGCCGGTTGTGGCGCATCGATCACGCGCGCGAGCGTGGCGCGGAAATCGACATCGTCCTCGACATGCTCGATGCGAGCCTCGATGATGGTGCCCGGTGCGAGCGACTCCGCGCCGCCGACGTACGCGATTCCATCCACGTCGTCAGCCTGCCACACCGTGCGGCCCTGCGCCTCGCCATCGACGACGCGATCGATCATGACGCGCGCAACACGGCCCTCGAACCGCTCGTAGCGCTCGGCAGTGATCTGACGCTGCAGGTCGAGCAGGCGCTCGAGTCGCTCGCGCTTCAGGGAGTCCGGTACGTCATCGTCCATGTCCGCGGCGCGAGTGCCTTCCTGCGGCGAGTAGGTGAAGGCACCGACGCGCTCGAACTGGATCTCCTCGAGGAATGCGAGGAGCTGCTCGAAGTCGTCGTCCGTCTCGCCGGGAAAGCCGACGATGCACGTGGTGCGCAGCGCGAGGTCGGGCACCACCTCGCGCACGCGCTTCACCCGGTCGCGAATGGTGCGCTGGCGCTCGGGACGACGCATGCGCGCCAGCACGTCATCCGACGCGTGCTGCATCGGCATGTCGAGGTACGGCAGAATGCGCGATTCACGCGCCATGACCTCGAGAAGGCGCGGCGTGATGCCGGTGCTGTACAGGTAGAGCATGCGCAGCCACGGGATGCTCGTGTCGCGCACGAGCGCCTCGAGCAGCTCGGGCAGCGTGAACCCGTCACGCCGATCGCGCCCGTAGTGCGCGAGGTCCTGCGCGACGAGGTTGACCTCGCGCGCACCCTGTGCTTCGAGCAGCTGCGCTTCGCGCACCACTTCGTCGAGCGCGAACGAGCGGTGCTTGCCACGCATGAGCGGGATGGCGCAGAACGCGCAGCCGTGGTCGCAGCCTTCGCTCACCTTGAGGTAGCGGATGTGCGGCGTATCACCGGTGAAGAGGCGCACGCCCGGATGCGCGACCGGCTGCTCCCCGATCAACCCACGCGACTCCAGCTCGGGCAGCAGGCGATCCATCTCGGACGACCCGAGAAAGAGGTCCACTTCCGGGAGCGCCTCCTCGAGCTCGCCCTTGTGGCGCTGCACCATGCACCCGACCGCGACGACGGCCTGGCAGCTGCCGCCTCGCTTGAACTCCCCGGCCTGGACGATGGCATCGAGCGACTCCTTCTTCGCCGCGTCGATGAAGCCGCAGGTATTGATGACGATGATCTCGGCGTCGTCCAGCTCGTCGGTGGGCACGGCACCGCGGTCGGCGAGCTGGGCGAGATAGCGCTCGGAGTCGACGGTGTTCTTGTCGCAGCCGAGCGTGATGAATCCGATCTTCATGCGGCGCGGGTCGCGCGCCGTGGGCAGCCAAAGCGAAGCATCATCGGAAGTTAGCGATGACTCGGCGCTCCCTCTACCGGCGACGGCAAACTCGCTCTTGCACGTCAATACTTTGTGTGATAAAGTTCTTTCCATGACCATCGCGCGCCTTGTCCTCTTCGTTGCCCTCGTGGTCGGCATCGCCGCCGACACGCTCCTCCGCGGCGGGTTCAGCGGCATCGCCTTCCCCGTCTGGATCGCGCTCGTCGGTCTGGGCGCGCTGGCGATCGCCAACCGTGGGCAGCGCGGCGTCTCGCGAGAGGCGGCCGGCTGGCTCATCGCGGCCGTGCTCGCGGCCGCTGGCCTCGCCTGGCGCGCCGCGCCCGAGCTGCAGGCTCTCGATTTCCTCGCCACGCTCCTCGCACTCGGTCTCGGCGCCATCGCGCTCGGCCAGCCCCGCGCCGTGCTGTTCGCGACGCGACTTCGCGATAGCGTCTGGGCCGGCACCCGCGTGCTGCGCGACGTGTTCATCGGCTCCCTGCCCCTCCTCTTCCATGAGTTCACCGTCGCCGGCTCGCCCCACGCGGTGAAGCGGCGCCGCTGGCCAGCAGTTCGCGCCGCCCTGATCGTCGTCGCCGTCGTGGCGGTGTTCGGCTCACTCCTCCGCGGCGCCGACCCGATATTCGCCAGCCTGCTCCGCGTACCGGACTTCGACATCGGGATCGTGCTCTCCCACGTGGCGGTGGCCGGATTCTTCGCGTGGGTGTTCGCCGGCTGGGCGCGAGGCGCATTCATCTCCTCCGAGCGAGCGACTCGCCCGCCGGACCAGCTGCCATTCGCCCTGGGCCGTGCCGACATCACGGCGGCACTCGCCACGCTCGACGTCCTGTTCGCGCTGTTCGTCATCGCGCAGCTGGGCTGGCTGTTTGGCGGCGAGAGCTTCCTCCAGGCACGCACCGGCCTCACGGCGGCCCAGTACGCGCGTCAGGGATTCTTCCAGATGACGTTCGTCGTGGTCCTCGTGATCCCGCTGCTCATGGCGACGCGTGCGCTGCTCGTGCCCGACGCGGCGGCCGCACGCCGGCACACGCAGCTCGCCGTGCCGATGATCGTGCTGCTGCTGGCGATGATCCTGTCGGCCGCGCTACGCATGCGCCTGTACATGAGCTACTACGGCCTCACCACGGAGCGCTTCTACACGATGGCGATCATGGCGTGGCTGGCGTTCGTGCTCGTCTGGCTCGCCGCCACCACGCTCCGCGGACGCGACCAGCACTTCATGGCGGGCGCGGTCCTCTCCGCGTTTGCCGCGTTGCTCGCGTTGAACCTCGTGGCGCCGGATCGCGTGGTCGCACGGGTGAACGTCTCCAGGGCACGGCTCGCGACACCGAGTGGCGGCTCACCACTCGACGTCGCCTATCTCGCCACCCTGAGCGGCGATGCCCTCGGCACGGCGATCTCCGCGACTCTGGCGAGTCCGGCTCGTGCGCCGGTGAGTGCGGCGCCGACGAATGCCAACACGGCCGCAGTATCGCCGGTTCCCGCGGCACTCGCCGCGCACGACTCTTCGAACGCGGAGCGCTGCAAGGCGGCGCAACGCATCCTGAAGCGCTGGGGACCGGCTTCACGCGAAGCGGGGCGCGCGAATGACGGCGACTGGCGGCTCTGGAATGCGGGGGAACAGCGCGCCGTGCGGCTGGCGGCGCAGAACGAACCGGCGCTCCGCACCGTGGAGCGCGAGTCGTGCCCAGCGGCGCCGGACACCACTCACGGCGTGGGGCGTGACGACTACCGGTAGTTCCCGAACTGCAGCTGGACGCCGAAGTCCTTGCTCCTGAGCAGCGCGATGGCTTCCTGGAGGTCGTCGCGAGAAGGCCCGCTCACTCGCACCTGCTCGCCCTGGATGGACGCCTGCACCTTCTTGAGCTTCGCATCCTTGATGGCGGCGGCGACCTTCTTCGCCGTCTCGGTATCGAGCGACATCTTGAGCTTCACGTCCCGTCGCACCGTGTCACCGGCCGCCTGACGGATCTCGCCGATCTCGAGATTCTTCACGGGCACACCACGCTTGATCAGCTTCGACTGCAGGACGTCGAACAGTGCCGTCATCTGGAAGTCGCTGTCCGCGACGAGCGCGATGAGCGACTCGGCGCGCTTGAAGTCGATCGTCGCCTTGGACCCCTTGAAGTCGTAGCGCTGCGCGATCTCCTTCTGCGCCTGATTGACGGCGTTGTCGACTTCCTGGAGATCCACGCCGGTGGTGACGTCGAAGGAGGCGGTTGGGGGCATGGTCGGGGACTGGGTGAACCGTGAACCGTGAACTGTGAAGGAAAAGAGCACGCGGCGCGGCGCAACGGTGACACCTGACTTGGTCACGGAGCGCAAGTTGGCCGAATGCAAGATCATCGCCGCCTGGAAGTCTATCAATTGGCTCGCGAGCTCGCCGTCGAAGTCTATTCGGTCGCGTCAAAGCTACCGGCGACTTAGCGATTCGAGCGTGGGCGACAGCTTCGCCGAGCGGCCGTGTCCGTAGGCTCCAATATCGCCGAAGGATGCCGGCGAAGTACCCGACCGGATTTTCGCAATCTGTTGGCGACGGCGCCTGGTTCGGCAACGGAGTTGGAGTTCCAGCTCAACCTGTGCGCCGACTCAGGAGTAGTTGACCGCGAGACGGTAACCCCAGCCGTGCAAAAAACGAAACGCGTCCAGCAAATGCTGACGCGTCTCATCACTCGTATCGGCCGTTCCGGTCGCTGATTGCCGCGGGTCCGGTTCACCGTTCACGGTTTACCGTTCACGCTTCACCCAAGATAGGATTCCAGCGCCCGCGCCCTCGACACATGCCGCAAACGCGACAGGGCCTTCTCCTTGATCTGCCGCACCCGTTCCCTCGTGATACCGAGCAGCGCACCGATCTGCTCCAGTGTCATCGGCTCCTCGCCATCGAGCCCGAAGTACAAGCGGAGGATCTTGGACTCGCGCTCCTTGAGGTGCGCCAGCGCCTCCTCGATGCTCTCCGTCAGCGCCTTCTCGAACGTCTGCTCGTCCGGCGTCGGGTTGACGTTGTCCGGGAGATAATCCAGCAGCCGGTTGTCCTCGCCCGGCGTCATCGGCGCATCGAGAGAGAGGTGCGTCTGCGAGATGGACATCGTCTTCGCGACTTCCTCTTCCGTGATGTCCATCCCCTCGGCGATCTCGGCGTGCGTCGCCTGGCGGCCGAGCTCCTGGAGGAGGAAGCTCGCGCGCTTGCCGATGCGGTGAAGCGTGCCGGCGCGGTTGAGCGGCACGCGAACGATGCGGCTCTGCTCGGCCAGCGCCTGAAGGATGGCTTGGCGGATCCACCACACGGCGTAGGAGATGAACTTGATCCCCTTCGTCTCGTCGAACTTGTGGGCGGCGCGGATGAGGCCGAGGTTGCCCTCGTTGATCAAGTCCGAGAGCGAGACGCCTTGATTCTGGTACTTCTTGGCGACGCTGACGACGAAGCGGAGGTTCGACCGCACGAGCTTGTCGAGCGCTTCCTGGTCCCCGGTGCGAATACGCTGCGCGAGGGCGACTTCGTCCTCCCGAGTGATCAGGGG
>Ga0070658_10000461_pt1 | contig 35222 bp, 35 predicted proteins | sample KBSC13metaG_FD_64664 | JGI IMG/M metagenome (GOLD analysis project Ga0070658, IMG submission 64664) | Corn rhizosphere microbial communities from Kellogg Biological Station, Michigan, USA - KBS C1-3 metaG | ecosystem: Host-associated > Plants > Roots > Rhizosphere > Soil ... | reverse complement strand
CGCCCAAAATGCTCACGCTCCCCGCTATTGACGGTGTTATCGTCAATGCGATCATCGCGCCGCTGCAGACCCTCCAGGTCGCTCTCGCATCCCGAGTCCACATCGCGAGACCGGAAATCGGAGGATCGCACTTCACGCCCCTGTGACTTCGCCATCGCTTCAAGCATGTCGGCCAGTTTAAGAACGATGGGCGAAAGCAGATCGCCGACGGCCTTCACCAACTGCCCAACATCGAAGTGAATCGTCTGCGTGTTACGTTGATAGTTTCCGCCGGGGGGCATAAGCGCAGCGGGAGAGTCATTGGTCGAGGGCGATTCCCTGGAATTATCCAGCGGCTCCTGAGGCTGTTGAGGCTTTTGAACATAGTCAGGGATCTTGAAGAACGTTTCCAGCGACATTCTCAACCCCAAGCTACGCCCCAAGTCTCTTTCCGTCATCTCCATAAAATCGGAGACACGAGTCACATCAAGCATTCCAACCACATCATCGATGTTCTCGACACTTCCATTTATATGGGCAATTTGCTTGACGATTTCCGGGTATAGCTTCGTGGTAGCAAGTTCCGAAAAACATTTGCGTGCTCCCATAGCCACAAACGCCTGTTGAGCGAGTTCATACACCGCATGAACTCTGCCTTGAAGATGTTTTTCTTTGACGTTGCCGATTGATCTCCCCCCAACCGAGGCTGCACCAAGATCATCTGAAAGAGCTTGCATCGTCTCGAGAAATCTACCGACGGGGTCCGACTTATTGCCGCACCTTTCCCCGCTCTCATCGAGACTCGAAATAAGTTTCAGTACAATCGCCAATGGCGCCAGCATTCGCTCTACGCTTAGGTTGCCATCGAGCTTTTGCAAGCCTGGGAATTGGCGCACCATTTCTGGTACTTCCACGGCAGCAACGGCATCAAACGCCCTAATGCCGCTTGGATCAAGCCTGGGACTACTTGTCCCGAGAGGCGACGAGCCGTCATGTGATGCCATCGACTGGCTGGAGTTAAAGATCTTCTCAAACTGCTCCGCGACGGGCGTGGCGTGTTGAGCTCTCTTTAGCGCTTCTATGATCATCGTCGACGGACTAGTCAAAGACGCTGCTGGATTACAAGACGGCATATCTCGATTTCCTAAAAAGGAACTAATGGTGTTGGCGGAACTATATAGTGCGTGATAAACGTCTGGCCGCTTACCACCAAGTTATTTTGAGCACGAGCAGCAATGGCTCGTTGCTCATCAATGAACGCGAAATCGTCCCTCACTCTAGCTTGCCGGGCCCATTCCCGCTCCTGATACCATGAGTTAGTACGAACAAGCGAAGGTGTGTTGCATACTGCATTAACGCGTGGGGTTGCGCCGGGCGAGCGCCGATAACGTTCGGGGTTAGCAACCGCGTCCATCAAGGCCCTATGTAGTGGGCAATTTCTTTTTTTCTCTTCTGCAAGCCTGGAATCGTGAATAGAGGAACGAGGGGGCACGCGATTCTCGGCACTAAACTCCGAAAAGTCGCGAGGAGACTTCGGCGCTTCAGGTACATCTTCCGCCGAAACCTTGCTGGACGGACGCCCGAAACACCCCGATAACATGCTGATCACGCCCATAAGCGCGCATCCTCCTTGTTTGGCCTAGACAGGCAGCCATCCCTCCGCCGCCTTGCCGACATCACGTTGGCAGGAACCCTTCCATCATCTTGATCATCGATTCGATCAACGAGCTCAAGAGCTTGACAAGGTTGTCGTAGGTAGAGTTAGCGCGCGAAAATGCTTCGGCAGTGGCCTGCGCAGCGGTATTAAGGCTGGCTACGGCCGACTCGCGTTTGTTCGTCCAAGTATTGAAGAAGACCGTGGACATCTTGCCCTCCCAGGGCATGTTATTCTTCAGTTCGCTGGCTTGCGTAGTATCAACACGAAGCTCCCACTTGCCATTTTTTTCAACCATCTCGAATGCAGGGGTAAGCGACTCCCCGAGTTTCCTGGCTTCGTCTTCGGAGTCGAATGATCCGACCACCCATTCGTCCGAATTTATAATTTTTTCAAGCTCATTTTCGACACCATTACGTTGGAAAATTATTTCGTTATCGTTGTCGCCTGCATGGGTCTGGATTAGGTTCAGCGCCTTTCGAATTGCGTCAAAATATTCAGTAAATTTAGTTATGGCCTCCTGGTAGTAAGCTAGGTAGCTTGAATCCAAGTTGCCAAGCATCTCTTTTACTTTGTCGAAGAGCTCCTGCTCGGATGGCGAAAGCGCCATCTGGTCTCCATGAGCTTCCCGTCTTTCTGCCAATGCCGATCCTGACCGACGCGCATCGGCAGATGCCTCGTGGATTTCACTCGCGATAGCCTCAATATTGATTGCAGCTTTATCGTCCGAAGCCAGCTGACGGGACAACTTGTCGGTCGCACTCAATAGACGATTGCACGACCGACGAAGTCGCTTGGCGTGCACGATCTCGTCTTCCAAGACAGCATTGGCCTCGGTAATCTGCTCTCCAAGCTCGGGTAGTGCAGTAACCGACGGAAACTTGGGAGGGATGAGCACTGTATGACTGATATGCGTTGCCATTTCGGTCTACCTCTTAGTTCAAGCCGCGCGAGCGGTAACAATGTTACTGTTACGCTGGTATTCCTGATCCGCGATGGCCTTAAGGATCTGTAGCATCTTGTTGGCCACCTCAGCATGGGCCGCAGCCGCATCGCGTTCAGTGTCGGCTGTACTTTGGGCAACATCGGCATCGGACTTGGCCAAGGTGCTGGCTTGCTGGTGCACGGATCCGGCGTAAAGCCCACCTTGCATCGCAAGCTGTGATGCGGCTCCGGCGCCCTGGATAAGAGCTTGGCCAACAGATATTTTGTCCGCGGAGTGAGCTAGCGCCATGGCGTGATCAGCGTGCAGATTCGCCGCCTGGTCGGCTTCAGAGTAGCTTTCTTTCAGATCTTGAAGGCGGGATTCTTGATTGGCACGAGAGGCTGCATCTCGTCCTCGTGGGGATGCAGCGTCTCTGTTGGCGCTTATTTTTCGTGCGTCTATGGCGGCTGCGTGACTATTCTTTGTATGGATATTCGCCGCGCGCTGGTTGTTGTTGATGGACAGGCGCGTATCCTTGTTTCCTCCGAAAACCTTCTTTATACCCATCCCAGAAATTCCCGCCGTAAGCGCCAATCCAGACAACGCCCCGACAACATTTGCCCTGGCGGCACTTACCAATTGCTCTCCACTGATCTTAGTACTGGCCACGTTCACGCGAAGCTGCGCCGCCTGGTCTTCTTTGGCCGAGTCGCGCAGCAGATCGGCTAGAATAAGGATAGCGATCAATGCTTTCAGGCGATCCATGGATGCAGACATTGAGGGTGCGCCTCCCTCACTGCTGGCGACGGGCGCGGCTTCCATGTCGTGTTCGACGGAAGATTCCGTAGGCATAGGTGCCATCCGGGCAGTTATCGTAGTCGCTACGATCTGCGCGAGCATAGGATCGACCTGATCAAGGATATCTAGCAGGTTAAGCTCAGGGCTTTCCATCAACATGCGTGCGGCTTCGGGTGCTACCACATCGTGGCGCCGAGCGAGCTCTCGCCTGAGTGGGGATAGGCCAACTTCATCGATTGGGCCATCCGCCGCAGAGGCAACGATCTGTGTAAGACCATCGGCGAGCTTCGTCGCAACGGATGGTGACGCCAACATGACGATGTCGTCTTGACGGGTACGCTTTGCTGCGATCTCATCGTCATGCATCGCGTTTTCTTCGCGAGCTCGCTTTGCAGCTCGTTCGGAAGTCACATCGCTCATAGCGAGTTCGCTTGCGGCCAAGTCAATTGGCGCTTGTACCAGTGCAGATTTGTCTTCGGCCTCGAGAGTGACCGGCCTTGCAACATGATGATAAACGGCGAGAGTAGTCATGAGATGTCCTGTCGAAGAGAGGGTGATTCAGGCTCGAATCTGCCGGGCGATGAACGCGCCGGTGTTGTGGTCTTGCGCGATGATGCGGCTAAGGGTCTGGCGAAGGTTTTCTACCGTGGCATTGCTGGCCACGAAGGTATCCACCGCCTGCTGCAAGAGGTCGCGCAGGATCTTGCTGTTAGCGAAGGACATCATGATCTGACCTTCGATCACCGCCGCTTTGCGCTGCATGTCGGCCACGGCCACGCCGCCCGCACCCTGGGCCACCTGGTTTGCCGACATGCCCACCGCGGCTGCGTCCGACACGTAGGTCATGCGCTTGGCTGCTTCCTCTGGTGTCTCGGCAAAAACGTTGCCAACCTCCGACACCGCCTTGGATGCTGCCTTTGACGCCGCCTTCATAGCTTCGGATGCCGCGTGACCGACTCTCGCCGACGCTGTTTTCATTACGGTCCGTAGCGCCTCCGGCAAGGCGGTGCCTACTTTCGATGCCGACTTGGCTGCAACATTGATAGCTGCGTTCAGCATGGCGCCGATTTGCTTTGCCACGTTCTTCATGATCTCGGTGCCAAATTTCTCCATGAATTTGCTGGCACCGGACTTGGCCACCACAGCCACGGCCACGATGATGGCCACCGCCGCAATGGCTCCGAGGATTGTGGCAGCCAGGTTCAGCGCGTCTTCGTTGATTTCGGCGCCGATGAGGTCGGCCACGCCCTTGACCACATCCACGAACACCGTGGTGAGGAACTTCATCATCGGCATAAGCACGTTTTCGATCACGGGAGAGAGCACGGCGCCAAGCACCGAGAACCCGGTGACCTCTTCCGCTATGGCCAGCGCCAGTCCGACGGCCGCCAAGGCCAAGCTGGCGCCGCCGGTAAATGGGGCGGCGACGAGGGATACAACAGTGACGGCCCAACCGATGATTTTTCCCCAGCAGCCCATTTTTTCCTGGAGGTCTCTGGCCTTCTGTTGCTCGGCCTCGAACTCGCGGGCGCGTTTCTGATTCGCTTCCTCGGCCGCCTTCAGCTGCATCTGGATGGTTTCAGACTGACGGGTTAGATCTTCCTGGCTGAGCTGGGCGAGTAGGTCGTTGAGCTTGGCCAAAGCCTCGGATTTGCGAGCAATGGTAGACCGGACCCGATCGATGTGATCTTCACTACCGGCCAGGCCTGGGCGAGCCTGAGATTGCAGTTGCTGCACGTGCTCCAGAACGCCATCCCAGTCGTCCACAGCGTTGGCAGCGTTGGCCAAGGCATCCATCGCTTTTGCCTGTAGGCTTGCCGCGCGGTCTTCCGCCGTTGCCAGGCGCGCGGCCAACTCGTCGTGCTCGGGGGAACCAGGGGTGGCGGCATCAAGCTCCTGGCGCAGCCGTTGAGCTTCCTCGCGAGCGAGGCGCGCTTCGACTTCGGCAGCCTCGGCCTGACCGCTTGCCTCTGCTGCCGCCTGCTCCGCCTCACCCAGTGCGACCAGCGCGGCTTCCAGGTCTGCGCCGAGCTTGGCGAGCCGCTGGCCCTGGGCGTCCACCCGCATCGAATAGGCCTTAAGCTTGGACATCAGCGAGGAGAAGCTGACCTCACCCAGCAAAGCCATCAGCTCGGCCATCAGCTTGAAGAACGTGGCCTTGCTGGAGGGGTCGCCATCGGCTTCACCGGTGGCCGGCTTGCGTAGTGAAACGCCTTCCATACCGTAGTCGTTCGTCGCTGGCCCAAACGCCTTGTCGGCGCGTGTAGCCAATAGCGCCGTCGTGACCTTGTCGATATCGGCCAGCAGATCTTCTGGAGCCTTGCCAAAGGCACGCGCAGCATCTGCAATCACCGGACGGGTGATCGCTGCGGAAATTGAAGTCATGAATGAGCTCCGTCGGGTGATGCGTCACTCCCTTCCACGGGAATGGCTTCGAGATAGACCTGCGCCTTGGCGACCAGACGGTCGTCCGTGGATTGATCAACCACGCGCTGGAAACACGAACGCGCGGTATCCAGCGTGCCGAGTTTCAGATGACACTGTCCGGCTTGCAGCAACGGACGCAGGTCGAAACGGGACAGAGCGTAAGAAAGCGCGTAGGCATCAATGGCCTGCTGGTAACGCTTGCGCATCTGCAGAACGGCGCCAAGCCCAAGGGCGTATTCGGCGTTGTAGAAATCGTAAAGGCAAAGGAAACGGAAGAAAGTTTCCGCTTCGTCCAGTTTGCCTTCCTGGTAGAACTTGTAGGCGTATGCATAAACACCTTCCATGACATCGTCTTCAATGCCGTGGATGTCCTTCAGTGTTGCACCATCGAAGATGGCATGCACGAGGGATTGCGCGAGATCCTCAGCCGGCGGTTCGGTGGCCGTGGCGTCCTCGACGGCTTCTGCCGATGCATTCATGATGCCTCCATTGCATAGTGGACAATACCGAGGCGTATTGTTCGCCGGCCTATGCAAGGCAGCTATAAGAATTCGGCTTTATCCGTAGGGCTTTCGAGCCCATCCGGGCGGTCCGCTTCGGCTTGGCGCCGTGAGGCTTCCACCTCGCGCAGCCATTGAAGCAGGCGCAGCACGGCTTCAAGGTCGCGGTGGTCGACGAAGTGATAGCGTCGTGACCGGGAAAAAACCCGACGCGCCAGGGTGACATCCCTGACCACGGGAATACCCATCTCGCGTGCATACGCCAACGCGGCGCGCGCCTTAGGCCCTTGCTCCCTCACCGTGACGAATGCCATCGTGTGGGCGCCCTCTGGCTGTAGCAGGCCAATGGCGATGTGCGTGGGGTTGCTTAGCATCAACGTTGAACCGCCGATGTCGGCCCTGGTCTGCATGTCCAACAGTTCCAGCGCAAGCTCTTTGCGCCGCTGCTTGATCTCAGGCTTGCCTTCGTTGTCCTCGTGCTCCTTCTTGACCTCGAATTTCTCCATCTTGAGGCTGCGGATATGCAGGACATACTCCGCCACGGCTGCCACCGCCACGATAGGCAGGCACACCAGGAGAACGGTCATCAGCGCCTTGCCTGCCGTCGCGATCCACAGCACACCCACGGCCGTGGCTGGTGCATCGGCCTGCGCCACGATGCCCGGAAGCATGGCGCGCCAGCTCACCCATACGGTGATGACCAGCGCGACGGTGTAAGCCAGGGCGCGCAGGAGTTCCTTGACGGTTTTGATCGAGAAGAGGTTTTTGACGCCCTGCACGGGATCCAGGCGCTTTAAGTCGAAGCCCAAAGCCTCCGTGGCCAGGCGCGCCCGGCTCATGAACAGCGATATGATGGCTGTTGCTACGCAGCAAAGCGCGATCACGGGACCTGCCGCTTCAAACCATGCCATCAGCAATGCGCCGGCGAAGGTCCCCAAGGGCATGGTGAAGCCACCGGCGATGACTTTGCGGAACACGCCAAGCACGGGCGCGAAGGGATGCGAATTGACCAGAACCATGCAGCCTGTGGTGAGCACGGCAATCACGATAAGGTCGCGGCTATTGAAGCTCTTGCCCTTCTTACTTTCGTCGTCGAGGCGCCGCTGGGTAGGCTTCTCGGATTTCACGGCGTACCACCGCGTAACAGTTGCGTGGCGTCGATTTCACCGAACGACCATGGCAAGTGACGTTGCGCGATGGGCCCGAAAAGATAAGCCAGCGCCAGGAAAGCCACGAAGGACTTCACGGCCAGCGACACCGAGAATGCATTCATCTGCTGGGCGAAGCGCGAAAGCACGCCCAGGAATACTTCCATGATGAACATCAGCAGCATCGCCGGCGCCGCCATGCGCAGCGCGGCAGCCAGCAGCTGCCCGATGATGGTGGCGCTTTGCGCGAGCGGGGGCAAATCGAACCGTCCTACCGGCAGCAGTTGATAACTGGCCACTAGTGCCTCGAGCACAGCCGTGGCCCCACCCCATGCAAGGAACAGCACGGCTGCGAACATATGCAGCAGACTTGAGGTTTCCGACGACTCGATGCCGTTGAACGGATCGATGGCGCTGCTGATGGTGGCGCCACGCTGGTTGTCCAGCATGGCACCAACGGCATGCATCACTTGAAAAGGCAGCGAGACCACCAGGCCGAGTACCAGGCCCACCACGCTTTCACGGAACGCTCGCCAAAGGAAGGCGAACACGTCGTCGGCCATCGGCGCCGCGCCTCCCAGTCGGGGCCAGATGCCGGCGATACAGACGAAGGCGACGGCGACGCGAAGCATTCGCACGGGCAAGGTGCCAGCATCGAGCGAGGGCACCCAGGCCATGAAAGGGATGACACGCGCAAGGCCAAGCGCCATCGTGTGGACGTTTTCCGTGGCCTCCCGCGTGAGACCCCACAGCCCGGCCACCGCGTCGCTCATGCATTGGATTCCATCGCCCGGGCGAAAGCGAACCTTGTGAATGACATGAGTTCACTGCCGAACCAGCCCGACAGAGCGGCAAGGCAGGCGCAAACGGCGATCAGCTTCACGCCGAATGGCAGGGTTTGCTCCTGCAGCTGGGTAACCGTCTGGATCAGGCCCACCACCAACCCTACCAGCGTGGCGACCGCTACCGGAACGCTGGAAAGCAGCAGGATGACCCAAAGCGTCTTGTTTCCCGCGTTGATCAGCTCGTCCATGGCACTAACCCGGCATGTCCAGGTATTGCCTTATGAGGCCCTCTGACAGCAACGTCCAGCCGTCGATGGCAACGAAAAGGATCAGTTTGATCGGCGCGGAGATGGTGACGGGGCTCATCATCATCATGCCCAACGCCAGCAAGATGCTGGAAATCACCAGGTCGACCACCACGAACGGAAGGTAGAGGTAGAAACCGATGCGGAACGCATCCTTCAGCTCACTCAAGGCGTAGGCGGGCAGTAGGGCGAGCAGGGACCGTTCGCCGGCCGGACGCAGTTCGGCAACGGGCTCGTTCGTGGTATCGGCCTGCTGGGCGCGCTCGAAGAACCTGGCCAGTTCCGGATCGGTATAGCGTCCCAGGTAGGCTTTGTAGCCACCTAGTCCGTTGTCGATAAAGTCGCTTACCTCTGACACGCTATTAAGCTTGCCGCCGGTGTCCTGCCATGCTTCCCAGGCGTGGCTGGCCACCGGCTGCATGACGAAACTGGCTAGCATCAAAGCAATGCCATTGATGACCATGTTGGACGGCACCTGCTGAAGGCCCAGGCCGTTCCTTACCAACACGAAAACGACGGAGAACTTCAGATAGCAGGTGCCCACTGCGATGACGAAGGGTGCCAGCGACGCAAGCGCCAGCAGCACCACCAGTGGGATGTCGTTGGGCATGGGCTAGCGCGGTGCCAATTGGCCAACCTGCACAGCCAGGCCATCGCCCGCCTGTACCAGCTCGCCTGTCGCAAACAGCATGCCGTCGATGCGCAACTGCACCGATGCCCAGGCGGTGGGGTCCAGGGCAATGATCGAACCGGGGGCCCAGCCGGCCAGCTCCTCCAAGGTAAATGAGCGTTGAGCCAATACGACATCCACCCTCAGGGGAACGCGGTCGAGTTCGACCCGGTCGCTGGCGCCGGTCTCGGCATCGAGATAGTCCGGCTCCACGGGGACATTGATAAATTCGTCCACAATCAGGCCCTCCTGGCCCAGGCTGAAGGAAAAAAGGGCCTGCGGGCCCGTGGTAGCGAGGCATTGCCGCGTGTGTAGAAGCAGCACATCGCCTGGGCCAACGCGTGATAGCACTTGCCGCTTGAGTCGCGTATGGCCCACATGGAACCGAACGGAGATCGATCCGCGCCATGGAAGTGGCCGGTTGCTCGTGGCCGCCGGCCATCGCCAGGCTCCCTGGATCAGGGCATCACCCTCCAGTGAAGGCATCATGGGCAACCGTTCGACCGTCGCGGGACGAAACAGACCGATGCAGCGTGCGGTGGGTGCTGGCATGCCATCGGGCATCGACAACCGCAACGGATCAGCAACATCCGAGATCAAACGTTCGGCCATATCGTCGGTGACGCTGTCCCAGCCGATGGCCGCCAGGGAAGGCATTCGCACCTGCGCCCAGGCTTGGGCATCGACAAGACCATGAGCGTGATCCTGGCCATTCAACGCGAAGCGCAAATAGCTCCGACCCGTCACGGTGGACCGCCACTCGGGGAGGGCACCGACGCGACGCCAGTGTGCGTTGATATCGGCGATGCGTGCAGCTTCCTCGTTGACGGGGGGAAGACAGGCAAAGCGATGGCGCGGCACATTCATTCGAGATCGTCCTGCTCTTTTTGACGCTGTCGGCGATGCTCGTCCCCTGCATCGCGATCCATCGACCACCCCGGGTTGCCTGGCGTATCGAGCAACTGTTGGCGCACCTCAGGCGTGGACGGGCTGAGTATGGCCGGTCCGTGCCAGCCACGATGGAAGTGGGCGGTAACAGCGTGCTCGCCGCCATCCCACTGGAAAGGCACGGTGAGCGTGGGAGGCGCCAGATCAGCAACAGCCCGTGAGGTCGGCGCCGTTTGGCCCATTGTCGATCGATTTGCCGCTTGAGGCGTATCCGAGAGCGTCCTTAACTCTGGTGCCTCAGATGGCTGAAGGCGAGGCGACGCGGTGCCCATCGCGGCTGTCGGCAGGTCGTAGGAGTTGCCGTTGCCTTCGTTGGCTTCGGATACGTCCGTGACGCCACTTGCCGCCAAGCGGCCAGCATTCGATGTGGTGGCCATGGTAGCGGCGCCGGCGGTGCCGTTGACGACAATGCTGGTGGATGCGTCGGTGGTGGCGATAACCACGACGGGAGTGGTCGAGCTCGCCGCGACAGCAGGACCATGTTTACCGTCAGCCAACCAGGCCGGCCCGACGGTGGATTCCGACACGCCGAAAGGTCTGCGTGTCGGCAACGGTCCTACTGTGGATTGAAAAGGCAACATGCCATGTTCATTGCCTAAGCCGGGCGAAAGGCCCGTCGTTACCAAGGGCGCATGAGGTGACTGCAGTGGCTCGCTACTGTCGGGCTTTGCGAGGAGCAGCGACGCCCCCCGCGAGATTTTTCCCGCCGAAGGGACGAATGAGCGCATGGAACGCGACGGAGAATCGTCGACTGATGAGTCGACGGGCACGGATGCAGCGAGTGTCTTGGCAGCGAGCGCCGGGGCGGCTAGCCCCGCTTGCCCTCCCCGTTCGCCACTCAGGGCCAGCGTCAAAGGCAACCGAGCATGACCGATGGGCGGCGGCGTAGGTGCCGGCAGCGGCGCGGAGGATTCCTCGTGAGGTTCGCGCACACGACGACGCCGTGATGCTAATTCGTTAGAGGGCGCGGTTTCGCCCTGCGAAGCATCTGGATCGACCATGGAATCCAGGCGTTGTTGAGGAGTCATCACCGCTGGATTTGCATCAGGGATGATGCGCGCAACGCGCGCGCCAACAGGATTCAGAACCGACATGTGTAAGCTTCCTGGATGGAGTTTTCTTCACGAGTAGCTCGGGAACGCCGACGTTCAAGCGCCATGCGTGACAGATATGCGGCGAATTTTTCCCGCCGGGCGTGATACCGCGCGGCCTCAGCTCGCCGCTGAGCCTCTTGCTCTCGCAGCGCTTCGGCATCGTTTTCAAGCGCGCGTGCATGAAGCTCCACTTCAGCACGATGGGCCTGCATGACCGCCACGGTGCGTAGCCTTGCAAACAGGCGGGGGCGATCGAGTTGGAACTCCGGCATCAGTCGTGGAACAGGATTGGCGATATCCTCGCGGAGACGTCGCACCTCGTCGAGTTTCTCTTCACCGTGTCGTGATGCCTGCGCGGCCTGCAGCAGCGCAACTTGCTTGCGCTGATCGCCCAGTTGGATCAGTTCGGCAAGGTCAACGTGCCAAGGCATGAAGATCCCCCACGATATCGGCCCAGGTGGCGTGCTCGCCAGGCGACTGGCGAAAATAGCGCTCGGCCGCCTCACGCATGGCCATGGCGCGATCGTCGTCGCTATTGCGGCCCGACTGATATTCACCAAGCTCGATCAACAAACGAAGGTCGTGGATGCGCGCCAAGCGCTGGCGGACAATCGCCGCGGAGCGCGCGTGCTCGGGGGCGACAAGCGTCGGTTGCAGCCGGCTAAGGCTACCAAGCAGGTCTATCGCCGGATGCTGACCTGCCGTCGCCAGCTTCGACGACAGAACGATATGCCCATCAAGCAGTGATCGAAGCTCCTCCGATACGGGATCGACCTCACCTTCGTCTTCCACCAGAGCGGTATAAAAAGCTGTGATACTGCCCCCATCCACATTGCCGGCCCGTTCAACCAGGCGAGGAAGCACTTCGAATATCGAGGCGGGATAGCCCCTCCGCGCAGGAGGTTCGCCAGCAGCCAGCGCCAGATCACGCAAAGCCCGGGCATAACGGGTAAGGGAATCTACGACGAGCAGAACGTTCTTGCCTTGATCGCGGAGGTATTCAGCGATCGTGGTGGCCACCATGGCTGCATTCACGCGGTCGGCGGGAGCCGCATCGGAAGTCGCCTGCACGATCACCGTGCGCGCCGCTCGGTGGCTGCCTCGGGCCTCGGCGACGAACTCTGCGACCTCTCGCCCACGCTCACCCACCAGCGCGATCACGGCGATATCGGCATCGGCATGGTCAAGAATCATCTTCACCAGCGTGGTCTTGCCGGTACCGGCGGTAGCAAAGATGCCCATGCGTTGGCCGCGGCCGCAACTAAGCATGGCGTCAATCGCTCGAATACCGGTAGGCAAGCACGCAGAAACCGGTCGACGTTGCTGATAAACAGGCGCCGATGCGTGCACGGGCCTGCGTTCGCGTGGCATGACGTGCGAGCCCGATGAAGTGAGCCGCTCCATGACCGTACCGTTGGCGTCCAGCACCGCGCCTACGACATCCGCGGAAAGTGCGATATCCACCGGGCGGGCGGTCGGCGTTACCAGTAGCCGGCGTCCGAAACCTTGGCTTGACCCGAGTATGGCGACGGTTGCCAACTCCGTTTGGACCGCTATGACCTGGGCACGCGCCAATACCTTTCCAGTGCGATCATCGCGTATGTTGCATTGTTCGCCCAACACCACGTCCGGTAAGGGTACCTTCATCGTCGAGCCGCGCACCGCCACGGGATGCGCTGACCGTCGAAACAGGCCTGTTGCTGTTTTCACTGCAGCATGTCCCTGGTTTGAGCCGCGCGCAGGAAGAATCCCTCAATGCTGGCACCGAGATCTGCGGCGCTAGCCAGGCTACGCGGCGACAGAATGCAGCGAAGGACTGTCTTTCCTTCATCTTCGCCCAATTGAAGCTGCCCCGTTCGAGACCATGGCGCAGGCTCAGCGAGTGCAGCCAAAAGCTTCGGCGCCGCGTAGTCGAACCGTCCCAGGGGCTCCTCGGAAACAACATTCCACATCCACACGTCGTCGTCGATCGCCTCCATATAGAGTTCGCCGATGTTGTCGAACGACATGGCAACGGTGGAATGCGTGTCGAATCCAGTGAAGCGATTCATATCGCAACCAAGCCAGGCCAGTGCGTCGCGAAGGAGTTCGGTGGTGAATGTGTTCATATGCTCTCCACAATGTCGATGGTGATGGTTTCCGATATTTCGCCGAAGGAAAGCACGGGCACTTCGGGCAGGCGAAGTTCAATGAACCGCTTGACGAAGCGGCGGATGTCCGGAGATGTGACGAGCAGCGCGCTGCCCATGCGTTCCTGAACCGATTCCACCACCAGAGCGATCCGCTGCATCACTTCTTGCGCGCGAGGGGGATCGAGACTGAGGAAAGCCTCACCCTGGCTTTGGCGAACACCTTGCCGAAAGGTGTCCTCCAGAGCCGGTGACAGCATCACCGCGCGAATTGACCCCTGGTGCGAGAATTGATCGGAGATGAAGCGGGACAGCGAGGTTCGTACGTGCTCGACGAGCATGATGGTGTCCTTCTCGCGCCCGGCCCACTGTGCCAGGCACTCAAGCACGATCTTCAGGTTACGAATGGATATTTCTTCGCGAAGCAAACGTTGAAAAACGTCGGCTAACCTCTGCATGGGCATGTGCCGATAGGCTTCCTTCACCAGCTCTGGATACTTTTTTTCAAAGTCGTCAAGCATGTTTCGCGTCTCCTGCACGCCGAACAGCTCGTTGACGTTTCGTAACAGTGCGCGTGCCACATGCCGGAACATCACGTTGAAATCGTCCAGCCAGGACGCCCCAAGCAACCCAAGCTTGTCTATCGAGGTGGCTGGCGCCCAAAGCTGCGGGGGCTGTCCGCTTCCCTCGATGCGGAGCAACACGGTGGCGAGCGGCTCGAGCTCGTGATCTTGACCCTGAAGCAACACATGGCCTGGAACAACGACGCCGCGGGCGGCCACAACCTCGTTGACCAAGACCACCAAGGTGTTTTCTCCAGAGGATGCCGCGCGACGCAGAGCCAACTGCGGCAGTCGCATGCCGTATCTGAGGAAGAATTCCTCGCGCAAGCGATCACTCCAGCGGCCCGCCTCCCACGCCCGAGCCGTGCTGTCGTCAACCAGACAGATCAGGGGCATGGTTTCGGCGAGCATGCGGTCTACGCCACCGTGCTTGCCCGAGGCGCCTTGAGTGTGAGAGCCGGAGGCGTCGCTACCCATGTCTGCGTCGGCTGCGTCGACTCTTTTCCCCCGCCGCTGTCTGGTGTACCACAGCGCACCCAGTGCTATGGCCAGCACAGTAAAGACATGCAAGGGAAAGCCCGGCAGCGTACCTACCAAGAGCACTAAGACCGACGAAATCAATAGAACCGGATCGCTACCGAAGAGTTCACCTACGATGCCGTCGCCAAGGTTCTTGGCGTCGCCTCCCACCCGCGTTACGATGAATCCGGCGCTAACGCAGATGAGCAAGGCAGGAATCTGTGCCACCAGGCCATCGCCAATCGTCAGCAGCGTAAACGTATGCATGGCCTGATCGAAGCTCATCCCCTGCTGGGACATACCCACGGCGATGCCGCCGATCAGATTGACCAGCAGGATAACGATGCCTGCAATAGCGTCTCCCTTGACGAACTTCATGGCGCCGTCAAATGAACCGTATAGCTGGCTTTCCCGCTCCACTTCGCGTCGGCGCGCTTGCGCCGCCGCCGCATCGATAGTCCCTGACTTCAGATCGGCGTCGATGCTCATCTGTTTGCCAGGCATGCCATCGAGCGAAAATCGGGCGGCGACTTCACCGACACGCTCGGAACCCTTGGTGATCACGATGAACTGCACCACGGTCACGATGAGGAAGATCACCAGGCCCACGGCAAGGTTGTCTCCGATGACATAGTCGCCGAAGGCCTGGATGATATGGCCCGCGTCGGCATCAAGCAGGATGAGGCGGCTTGTGCTGATGGATAGGGCCAGGCGGAATAGCGTCGTGAACAGCAACACCGACGGAAATGTCGAAAAGTGGAGAATTCTCTCGATATAGAATGAACTGAGGAAGATCAGAATTGCCAGAACGATGTTCAGCCCGATGAAGAAATCCACCAGTGGCGTCGGCAGTGGAATCACCAGCATGGCCACGATCATCGCCATGAGCGCGACCAGGGCGAGCTCCGGCCGCCGAGCCCAGGCCAGCGAATCGCGAAGGGAAGCAGGAGGAGCCGTATTCATCGCAGGCTCACCGCTACCTGCCGGGGATCGTTTTCTCGCTCAGTGCGATGCAGGCGATCAGCCAATTGATCCAGGCCCGCGATGGCCTCGATGAGATATTCTTCGTTCTCCCACAACTCACGCGGCAGTGCGCGTAGTGCGCCGGTGACTCGCCGCACCAGGCGGCCTTTGCTGTTGTTGTCCAATACGAGCCGGGCGTGAGCGAAGGCGCCATCGAAAAGCGGACGCATCGAACCTCCGTTGCGAACCACCTTGAATAAGGCGCGAAGCAGGGTTTCCTTCTCGACCTGAAGACCAGGCATGATCTCAGGATCCCAAGCCTGCTGCAGGAGAATGCCATCCGCCGAACGGAGCGTGCAGAGTTCGCGTACGCGGCGCAGGACATTGCCGAACTCCAGGCGCGAGCAGCTCGGATCCAGGCTGTACATATCGGCGCCCACCGCATTCTCGAGAAAATCGAGCACAAGATGGCGATCGTCGAAGCCGTAGTCGGTGAACCATTCCTCGTAATGGAAGGTGGCGTGAACATCGCTTGCGAGGAATTGACGATACGTCTGGCGTAGCTCACGAGCCAGCCGGGGGCGCCGACGACGCGACCGGCGGGCAAACGCGCGACTTTCGGCCGCCGCGTTGATACCGGCACGAATGTTGCGGGGTGATTCTTCCAATAATGTATCGGCCAACCTCAACAGTGTGTCGCGACGGGCATCTTCGATACCTGGCTCATCGGCCAGCATGCGCAATACCAGCACGGCGTCGGACGGATCAGGGAACGACCCCAGCAATGCTGCGCGGATATCCTCAGGAGATACCAAGGCGGCAATGACAACCCGGAGTTGGGCGAAGCGGCCAGGTGCATCGTCTTCCAGGACGCGATCGGCCCAGGCTGACGCATCGGGATCGGGCGATCCTCGCCCATCCGCGCGCCTGCGTGCCAAGGTGGCCACCAACGCCGAGAGGTCGTCACTCATCGACAGTTGCTGGTGCATGCTGCCGGACGACTTCGACGGAACGCGCGCCCGACCTTCTTCACGGGGAGCCGTTGCTGGCGCCCGCTGTGCTGGCAATACGGGCGGCAGATGGGTCGCACTATGAATGCTACTCACGGACACCGCCTCCGCCACGCCGGATGGCATCGACCTCGTCCACCACCGACCGGCCGACAGGCGGCGCCCAGACTTCGCTCGAACGGGCCGAATCGAGGGCATCACCCGATGCGATCAGGCGCGGCTGAATCAGGAACACGCGCGCCATCTCGGTTGATATGCGTTCGCGCGAACGAAAGAACCGACCCACAAGGGGAACACGACTGGCACCCGGGACCCGGGCATTCGCGCGCCCATCCTCGCGACGGGTATAGCCACCTACCAGAAGACTGAAGCTCAAAGGAACTCGAGCGATGGTTTCGATGCGCGTGCGTCCTACCAGGGGCAGGCCGTCGACATCGGCGCCTGGCCCGCGCGTGGCGGTGCCGTCCTCGATGCGAAGCTGCATCTCGATGTTTGAATCAGCGTCGATCCGGGGAACGACGCTTACCAGCGTCCCGTAGGTGATGTTATTGAGCGAACTGGTACGCTCGCCCACCGTGCGGGCATAGAACGTATTGTTGTTGTCGAAAACGGCGGGCACGTTTTCCTGGGTGAGCACCACCGGTCGCGAGACAACCGTGGCCTGCCCTTCTGAGCTTAATGCTTTCACAGCCGCCAGAAATCGCGCGCCCTGCTGGCCGTTCAATGACGCTGGCTGGTTGAAACCAATGCCGAACCGACTGCCGAGGTTGGCTGAACCACCCCACGATACGCCGAGCTTATCAAGGTCATCCTTCCGCAGATCGACAATCCAGAGCGACAGTTCTATCTGACGTCGCGCGACGTCGAGTTGGGCCACCAGACGCTTGACCAGTTCGACCTGGGCGAACGTGCCCCTGACCACGAGGCTGTTGGTCTCCGGATACGCCATCACCACGGCACCCCTCGAAGGCGTTACCGGGGATTCGCCACCAGACGCCGCCAGTGTGCCGACTGGCAAGGTTGGTGCCTCGCCAGATGGGGATGCGACGACGGGCGACGCTGCGGCCACCGGCAAAGGCGAAACGGCCAGAAGGCTATTGATGACCTCTGCCACGCCCGGAACACGCGTTTCGCTGCCGCGCGTATCGAGTGTGCGGCCGTAGACGAAGCTGTTTCGAAGAGGGATGACCTCAATCCTCTCCGCGGCCTGATCGACGCCCCTGTAGAGCGAGTCGATGTATTCGGCAGCATGAACCACGATGTCGACATAGACAGGGGGAGCGGAGAGATAGAAGGTACCCTCAGTACCTCCGCGCACGGGAAATCTTGGGTCGGCAAGTCCTGCCTTGCGCAGGAAATCAGTAAGGTTGTCCAGCGAAGCGTTTCGAAGCTGACCCACCGTATTGCGCGATTCGGACGCGTCATATACATAGAGCGACTGCCCGTCGTCGTACCAGATCAGGCCCAGCTCGCCGCTGATGCGATCAAGGAGTTTACGCGGTTCGCCCAGGTCGAAGCTCCCGCTGAGCTGCTTGTTTCTGGCCTTGGTACTGATGATGGGCGATCTTTGCAACGCATTCCCTAGCGCCTGCATCAATGTTGCGACGCTCTCGCCTCGGGCAACGAAACCTTTGCTGAAGGGGAGGTCGGCGTGCGCGGTAATGGAAGTGTCTTCGAGAGGCGGCTGGGCGCGAGCAGCTCCCACGCTCATGATGCTGATGGCGAAGAAAAGGATACGAACAAGCATCGACTTACCTGCCGCAGATGGAACGAGGATAGATATCGCGTGGCGACAGGCCTATCAGGTTCTTGATGTCAGCCGAAAAGTGCGCCGACGAGGCAAATCCGTGGTCTTCGGCCATGCGAGTGAAGGACCGTGGACGCCGGGAAGTATCCAGTAGCGATCGCGCAGCCCTGAGAAGACGCAGTTCCGACTTCAGTGCACGACCGAGTGCCGCGTGGCACTTCCGACGAAAGTGCGAGGGCGATAGCCCATAGGCCTGACCCAAGTCCTCGATGGTGACCGATGCATCGGCGGACAGCAGAAAGCGAATCAGGCGATAGCTCTCGGTGGTTCGTGCGAGCTGAATGAACTCATCGAGAGTGGGGCTGGAATCAACAAGCCCACGGACCACCACATCGTGCAATGCCTTGGCGTCTTCGCCCGGTGCGGCAAGAATTGTGGTGCTGGCGATGAGCAGTGGAGGTTCCGGCATGACGCTTATCCCCCGCCCGGCGTCCACATAGGCAAGCAGCTTTACCAGCGGCGAGGCACTCACGGGGACTAACGTTGTTGTGAGGCTTCCCGTACCGCGCACCTGCAACGTGGTGGGAACGGCAGCATGCAGGAAGTAGTTGCCGTGCAGCGCCGTACGCCGGGTTGTACCGGCACCTGAAAGGACTACGGAAGCATGGTTCGCCACAACGCAAGTAACTGTGTCGGCGGGAATGACGAACGTGTCCGCGTGCGCGATGGCATTCGTCGACTGTAGGGACATGGGCATGAAATTCCTCGTGGCAATCGGCGCGTCATCGACGGACCTGAAGATATGGAACATCATCGCCGTTGAGCGAAGCGATCTCCATCGGAACCGGATCAAAGCGCGCTATTAATTATCGGGACGACGCTACGCAAGCCCGAGGACGACGCATTTTTGCGCCTCCATCACTAGTGCCGCTCCACCCAAGACAAGGAGGATGAGTATCGTCCGATACGCAGCGCTCCCTTGATCCATAGGAATCGTCTCATGGTGGTCATGCCCTTGGCCGTACGGGCAGCCTGCCAAGCGACGGAGCCTTTAAACTGCCTCGCTGTCATGCCAGCTAATAACATGTCATTGAATGTGGTCCTCGCCGACGACCATCACACCATCCGCGCCGGCATTCGGGCCTATCTCGAAGTTCGCGGCGTGAGGGTCGTTGCCGAGTCGGCCGATGCCGATCACGTCGAGAGCCTTCTCGACACCACGCCTTGCGATGCGCTCCTTACTGATTTCACCATGCCAAGCCAGGTGTACGCCGACGGGTTTGCCTACCTCGACGCCATCCGTTCACGTCACGCGGACCTCCCCATCGTCATCAGCACCATCGCCCCACGGCGGTCGCGGCTACGACGGATGGCGTCGGTCACCGGCGTGAGCATCGTGGACAAGACAGAACCGCTGGAACAGATCCTCACCGCGCTTCGGCATGCCGCCGAAGGGCATGCCTATTTCAGTCCCACCCTCGAGTGGCTGCTCGACGACTCGCATCGAAAGTCCAACGGCTTGCTCACCCATCGCGAACAGCAGGTCCTCGAGCTTATCGGCATGGGCATGAATGTTTCACAGATAGCGGCCATGCTCGACCGGCACATCACCACGGTGAGCACGCAGAAGCGTTCGTTGATGATCAAGCTGGCATTACGCAACGACCGCGACATCGTGGAGTATCTTCGCGACCGGCATCGCTGGCGGTCTGATCCATCCCCAGGCCCGGAAAGACCCTGACATGCGAATCGGTTCAACACGCCGCCGCTCGGTGGGCGCACGCATTCGCGTCCTTGTCGCAGACGACCATCCGGCCGCGCTACTAGGTATTTGCGCCACGCTTGAACGCACCGGCTCCTACACCGTCGTCGGCCAGGCTCGCACAACGGATGAACTTCTCGAACTCGTCGAGAATATAGAGGCCGACGTCCTGGTGACCGACTTCTCCATGCCCTTGGGTACCGAGGCTGATGGCTTGCATCTGTTGGGGCGCATCCTGCGGCAATATCGTAGCTTGCGCGTCATCGTGCTGAGCATGATCCGGCACACCGCCACGTTAAGGGCCATGCTGCGTATCGGCGTCATTGGCCTGGTCGACAAACACGGCCCTCTCCAGGACATTTCCAAGGCGATCGACCGCGCGATGGTCGGGCGCGTCTTCCTTAGCCATGCGTATGCCATTCAACTCGATCCCGCGGCCTGCCGGCCGCCGCGATGCGACGACCTGCTTTCTGCCCACGAAGTGGAGGTGATCCGTCGGTTCGCAGCCGGTATATCACTTGCCGAAATCGCCGTACTTCTCCATCGAAGTCGAAAAACGATAAGCCGTCAGAAGCGTGATGCGATGCGCAAGCTGCAGCTGAAGTCGGATACCGAGCTGATCGACTATGCACGGAGCTGGGGTTTCGCCACTCCGTGAGCTGCTGCTTGATCCTGTAAGGCAATCCTGTCAAATAGAGGGATTGGCTCACCGGAGTACAGCGGTATGTTCCCAATGATCCTGTTCCTTGCGCTCACCGCAGCGATCGCGGTCATCGTCCGGCGCCGGCGCCTGGCAGCGTGGCTCGGTGCGGCCAGCCTGGTGGCCTTGGTGGCTGCCGGTTGCGGCCTGCTTCCGCAGTGGATGGCGATCGAGCTGCAGGGCAATCCGCCAACCACGGTGGGCACCTGGGGCCAAAGGAATGTCATCGTGCTGCTGGGTGCCGGCTCCTCGCCCAAGCCGTTCGGAGGCGTCGAAGCAACGATTCAGGCCATGCCACGTATCGTTCGCGCGGTGTCGCTTTGGCAGGACTGCCGACGCCAACAACGAACATGCCTTCTGGAAATCAGCGGGGGTGACGCCGCCGGTGCCGGTCGCCCAGAGGCCGATATTTACCGGGATATCGTCGTCGGACTGGGCGTCCCCGACGAATCGCTGCTTCTTGAGCGCCAGAGCCTGAACACGTTCGCTAACGCGCAGCTCAGCGTCGCGGTGCTCGAACAGGCCAGGCCCGACACCATCGTCCTGGTGACATCCGCGATGCACCTGCCGCGGGCAACCTTGTACTTCCACCACTTCGGCATTCCTGTCCTGCCTGTGCGAGCTGACTACACTTCGGCGGACTTTTCCGTCATCCCGACATCTGGAAATCTCCTACTCACTGACGTCCTTTTGCACGAGTATGTCGGGGTACTTCGCTATCGGATCTACGAAGCCATGGGCTGGAACAGCAAGCCTGTCAAGTACGATGTTCAAAGTATGACGCATTAATGTAAGCGCAGGACTGTCAGTCCTGACCCAATGTATGTCATTCACTGGAAGAACCATGACTATCCCACCCACGTCTCGCATCTCTAAAGCCAATGGATGGCTTGAGGTGTTCAATTCGGCAAGCAAGCCAACTGGTGAGCGCGCCAATGGCAAGGAAATTGCCCGTCAGTTCAAAGGCGTGTCGCAAACCGTAGCCGCTGGCCAGCCGGAAAGAACCGATGCCGGAAATCGCCCTACAGATGAAGCACGCCTCTCGCGCAATGCACAGATCTTCGAGGCTATCAAAAGCATCCCGCTCGACATGGCGCCAGGTTTGAAGCCCCAGCTCTCGGCGTTCCTGACCATGGGTGTCAGCTGCGATGACGCCCTGCAGTATTCACTGACTGCCATCGACCACGCAGCCAAGAAGATCAAGGCTGGGGATATCGATGCAGCGCGGGTCACCTTGGTGAATGCAATAAGCCAACTGGCCCCTGTCAACCAAGCCGGCGGCCATACGCCGCCGGCAACTCAACCTGCAGTGCCTGAAGGCCAGGCACGGGCGCCCGGCGAATGATCTAGCGTTATTACTGCTGCGCCTGCTTCATCAGGTCGGCGATCTGCTGGCGATGCGACTCCACGAAGGCCACATTGGCCGCATTGACCTTGCTCTGGTCGATGTACTTGGCCTGCTCCGGATCACTGCGGGCCTGGATGGCCATCGCGGCATTGGAGATGGCCAGGTTCACCAGCAGGAATTCGCGCGGGGTGAAGCCATTCTTCTTGATCAGCGGACCAATACGCGGATCCGACGCGGTGACCTGGTTGGCGAGGTCGTCCAGGCTGTGCACCTTGGAAGGATCCACCGCGCTTTCATTGGGCTTGATGGCCTGTGCCCGCGCTTCCTTGGTGGCGGCGACCAGGCGGTTGAAATTATCGTCGGTAAGGTTGTATTGGATGATCGCCTGACGATCAGCCTCGGGCAGGGTATGGGCCGGCTGGGCGGGGGCGGCCTGTGGGGCCGGCGCCTGCGCAAAGGCAGCGGGCACAGCGGCAAGGCTCGTCATCAGCACCAGCAAGGCAACACTGGAAGCTTTGCGAATCGAGGTCATGAAGGGCTCCGTCGTTGAAAAGGGGTGGGATTTGCCGGCGAAGAGTCGCCAATCCGGGGTTAGTATGGCGTAAACATCGCCTGACTCCATGACAGGAAACGTGCCGCAAGGGCAAATCGCCAAGCCAGAAATGGCTGACTCCCGGTTAAACGCAGTACGGGGAGGGGCACCCCTGAAGGCCCTTGGGGCGATGAAATGATTCAGAAGTATTCAGGGTCATCTGATCAGACCCGCGGGGAACGAAGCCATGGCCGTGATGGAAACCATCGACGAGAACGTCACACCGGCGCGCCTCACGCGGCTGGTGTATCGCCATCGGTGGCCGCTGCGCCTGATGCACTGGATCAACGTGCTGTGCCTGACCGTGCTGCTGATGAGCGGCCTGCAGATATTCAATGCGCATCCGTCCTTGAGCCTGGGCCACGCCAGCAACGACGACACCGCATGGCTGGCCATGGGCGCGCGGACCGACGGGAATGGCGTGCCGCGTGGCGTAACACGGATCTTCGGCCACATGGTGGACACCGACGGCCTGCTGGGCGCGTCGACCGTCGACGGCCAGCGTTCGGTGCGAGCCTTCCCTGCCTGGGCCACCCTGCCCGGCCCGCAGTGGCTGGCGATGGGCCGACGCTGGCATTTCTTCTTTGCCTGGTTGTTCGTGATCAATGGTCTGGCCTATGTGGGCTGGTCCGTAGTAACCCGGCACCTCCAGCGCGACCTCACACCCACCCGCAACGACTGGAGAGGCTTGGGTCGTTCGATACTGGATCATCTGAGGTTCCGCCATCCGAAGGGCGAGGCTGCGCTTCGCTACAACATCCTGCAGAAACTCGCCTACCTGGGGGTCGTCTTCGTGCTCGGCGGCGGCATCGTATTGATGGGACTTGCGATGTCCCCACGCATGGATGCCGTGCTGGGCTGGATGGTCGACCTGGTCGGCGGCCGGCAATCGGCACGGTCATGGCATTTCGTCATTGCCTGCGGCTTCGTGGTGTTCGTGGCGATCCATGTATTCGAAGTGATCGTCACCGGCCTGTTCAACCAGCTGCGCGGCATGATCACCGGCTGGTACCGCATCGACGAGGACGACAAACCATGACCGGCCGCCGGCGTTTCCTCCGTAACCTCGGCCTTGCCGCCGGCGGTGCGTTCCTCGCCGGTTGCGACCGTATCTCGCAAAGTGAATCGGGCGCTCGCGTACTTGAAAGCGCCGAATGGCTTACCCGGCGCGTGCAGCGGATCGTGTCCCCGTCCACCGCCCTGGCCCGGGAATTCACCGAGGCCGATATCTCGCCGGTATTCAGGCCCAATGGCACCACCATGCCCCAGACGGCGCTTTACCAGTCGCTGATGAAAAACCAGTTCCGCGACTATCGCCTGGGCGTGGAAGGATTGGTTGAGCGGCCCGGGGAATTTTCCATCGACCAGTTACGGACGCTGGGGGAACGCACCCAGATCACCCGCCACGACTGCGTGGAAGGCTGGAGCGCCATCGGCAAGTGGCAAGGCACGCCGCTAGCCGCGCTGCTCGCCCATGTAGGCGTAAAGGAAAGCGCACGCTACGTGATGTTCCATTGCTTCGACGAATGGGGCGAGGACACGCCTTACTACGAAAGCATCGACATCACCGAGGCGCGCCATCCGCAAACTTTGCTGGCCCATAGCCTGAACGGCGCGCCGCTGCCCGTGGCCAATGGCGCGCCGCTGCGACTGCGAGTGGAGCGCCAGCTTGGCTACAAGCATGCCAAGTACCTACGCAGCATCGAGGTGGTGTCGAGCTTCGAGGATATCGGCGACGGCAACGGTGGTTATTGGGAAGACAACGGGTACGAGTGGTACGCGGGTATCTGAAAGCCGGGGCTCAATCCCCTTGCAGCAACCACTTCAGCTTGGCCTCGCGCGGAAGGCGCTTGATCTGCCACTCCGCGCGGGAAGCCGCAGCGCGATCACCGAACTCACGACTGCCGAGCAGGCGTACAGGTGGGTTGGCCCGCGTGTAATGGGCCCCCTTTCCAGCCGCGTGCGCCGCGTAACGTGCCGGGACGTCGTTGCTGATGCCGGCATAGTAGGCACCGTTGCGGCATTCGATCAGGTAGAGCGACCAGGCTTGCATGGTGCTTAGCTTAACCAACCCCGTGTGGTTGGGGATCGTTGGGGGTCAGAGTAATGACTCTGACCCCGTTTACCGGGCCCGCGCGCGCTGCTTCCGACGCCGGCGCAACAGGACCACCGCCATCACCAACGCCACGACCCCCAGCACCACCGCCACCACGATAGCCGCGAAACGGTGCTGGAACACCAGCGATGGACCCTGCCCATCGAGCGTGTAGGCAATGATGTAGTCGCCCGGCGCTGTACCAATGTTGCCGTGTCCGCCCGCGGCGAGTACCACATATTCCTTCCCGCCCGCGCTGTAAACCGATGGCGTGGCGTTGCCGGCCGCCGGAAGTTTTTCCTCCCACAGGGTGCGGCCGGTATCGGTGTCGATGGCGCGGAATCGCTCGTCGATGGTGGCGGCGATGAAGGTGAGACCGCCGGCCGTGGTTACCGCACCGCCGATGCCCGGTGAACCCACTTCCATCGGCAGGCCCGTCTTGGTTTCCAGCGTGCCCAGCGGGCGCTGCCAAAGCACTTTGCCCTGGCGCAGGTCGACGGCCACCATCTTGCCCCACGGTGGCGCGGTGCACGGCACGCCCAGCGGCGAAAGGATCACCCCGCGGCGCATGGCGTAGGGCGTACCTTCCATGTCGTTGAATTCCTGGTGGGGGTACTTCTCGTCGTCGGCATCCTCGTCGCGGTTGTCGTACGCCTTGCGGGGGATCAGCGCGACCTGCATCGGCAGATCCATGACGAAGGCCACCGCCACCTGCCGCACCGGATCCACCGAAACGCCGCCCCAGTTGATGCCGCCCGCCCAACCGGGCGAGACCAGCGTGCCGCCCAGGCTCGGTGGGGTGAAGATGCCTTCCGAACGAAGACCGTCCAGCTGCCGGGCGCAAGCGTCGCGCTCCCACGGCGTAATACCCCAAGCATCTCGCCCGGTAAGTCGAGCGGTCCTGGCCAGGCGCAGTGCCGGGATTGGCATCGGCTGGGTGGGCGAGGAAACCTCGCCGGGTACGTCCGTTGCGGGCACCGGCGTTTCGGTGATCGGGAAGATCGGCTCACCGTTGCGTCGGTCGAAAATAAAGAGGAAGCCGGTCTTGGTGCCCTGTATCACCACGGGCCGGCGGCCGGATGCCGTATCGATGTCGGTAAGCACCGGCTGCGACGCCTGGTCGTAATCCCACAGGTCGTGATGCACCAACTGGTGGCGCCAGGCTATCTCGCCCGTGGCGGCATGCAGTGCCACCAGGGAATCGGCATCGCGGTTGTCGCCCGAACGCATGGCGCCGGAATAATCCGGGCTCGACGAGCCCGTCGGTACGAACACCAGGCCAAGGGCTGGGTCCACCGACAGCGGCGGCCAGGCGTTGCCGGCGCCGGTCGCCGCCGCCTGGGCGGGATCCCAGCCGTTGGCCACCGCCCGGGCGGCGTCGCGAGGTATCGGGTCCCAGCCCCAAAGCTGTTTGCCGGTGCGCAAATCGTAGCCGCGGACGACACCCTGTTCCTGCTCCACGGCGCCATTGTCACCGATGGACGATCCGACCACGGCAATGTCACCGATGATCGCCGGCGGCGATGTCTGGCTGTAACCACCCTTGTGGCGGAAGCGTATGCCCTCGCGCAGGTCGACTTCGCCACCCTGGCCGAATCCGGAGCAAGGCTTGCCGTCGGCGGCGTCCAGCGCGATCAGCCGTGCATCGGGTGTGGTGAAGACGATGCGTCGGCGACAGGCCGCACCGTCGGGCGCCTGGCCATCAAGCCAGGTACTGACACCGCGAGAAGCCAGATCGCCGTACCAGGCGTGCTTCATGATCTGGGCGTCATACGTCCAAAGCTGCTTGCCGGTGGCGGGATCCAGCGCAAATACCTTGCCGGTGGCCGTCGGCACCACCATGCGGCCATCGACCACCAGCGGGTTGGCCTCGAAGGTCAGGTGCTTCTGCCGGTACATGGCCTGGCCGAATTCGCCCGTGCGAAATACCCAGGCAATGTGCAGCCGGCCCACATTGGTCCGGTCAATCTCCTTCAGGGGGGAATATTGTCCGCCGCCGGGCGCGCCACCGTAGGCGGTCCAGGACTGGTCGGCGGCGACCGCGATCAAGGGCATGAACAGCATCGCGGCAAGGGCGGTTCGCAGGCTCATCGTCAGCTTCCGTTGGGGCATGGGAGGAAATGTGCTGCCCGGTCGGGCCGGCGTCACGCCTGAAGTGATGAAATTCCCGTCGCCAGGGATAAATGGCGGCTCCCACGGGAGGAACACGGTGCGGCCGCCGCCTATACTTTCATCCCATGACCTCCCCAAGCCCGGCAACTCCGTCCACCTTGCTCGACCAATTCCTGCGTTACCGGTCCGCCACCGCCGCAGTGTTCTGGTTCTTCATTTTCGCGACCAACGCCTGGGGCAACACGGTGACGACCCAGTTGGACATCGCGCGCGCGCATTTGCCCATCGCCAACTGGGAGGTGGCTTCGTGGGAGTGGTCCAGCTCCATGGTGATGTTTTGCCTGTTGCCGGGCATCGCCTGGCTGGACCGGCACCTGCCCCTGGCATGGGGCCGCCTGCGATGGAGCATTGCCGTGCATGTCGCCGGCGGCGTGCTCTTCAGCCTGGTGCACGTGGTGGCCATGGTGGCCGTGCGCCACGCTGTGTATGCCCTGCACGGCAGCCAATACGATTTCGGCGATCCGCTGTCGCGCTTCCTCTATGAACTGATCAAGGACGCTCGTTCCTACCTGCTGATCCTGGTGGTAGTGCACATGTACCACCAGCTGGTATTGCGGGCGCAAGGCGAGGCCAGCCTGCTGGACGCGCCGGACGAAGGCCCCACGCTGGAACCGGTGGACCGGCCAACGCGTTTCCTGGTGCGTAAGCTCGGCAAGGAATTCCTGGTAGCCGCCGCCGACATCGAACGGGCGCAGGCCTCCGGTAACTATGTGAATCTCCGGGTGCGTGGCCGGGACTATCCCCTGCGCAGCACCATCGGTGGCCTGGAAACACGGCTGGACCCTGCCCGGTTCCGCCGCGTGCACCGCAGCAGCATCGTCAACCTCGACCACGTGGCGGAAATCGAGCCGCTCGACGGCGGCGAGGCCCGCCTGCGCATGAGCGACGGCGAACGCGTCGCCTGCAGTCGAAGGTATTTGCCAGCGTTAAGAAAAAGCGCTGTCAGTGAGGTAATTCACATCTAGGGTGGATGTGGTCAGCGGGCTAAACGGAAATACGGTTCTGTTCAGGGAACATCATCCATTAGAACGTGGCAGGTATCGTGTAGGCGAAACCCCACATGCTGAGCCCCACGCTTTCCCCAGAAGTGCCGGGCGCGAAAGGATGACGCATATGCCTATGCACGGCAGCTTCACGAAGAGAACCCGATGAGCCCGGTTGCGATGGCCGATCTCACGGCGAAGGCGAAAATTCGCCATGTTGCGCTTGGCCTGTTCGCCAAAAAGGGCTTTGCTGCCACCTCGATGCGCATGGTGGCGCAGAAGGCTGGGGTATCGCCTGCGTTGATCGCCCACCACTACGGCAGCAAGGATGGCCTGCGCGCGGCGGTCGACCAAGCCGTGCTGCACGCTTTCGGCACCGAATTCGAGGCGGTGGAGGTGAAGGGGCCATCCACCGAGATCGCCACGCGCTTTGGCCATGCCATCAACAAGGTGGTGATCCACGACCAGGATGTGCGCAGCTACATCCGCCGTTCGTTCCTGGACGATGCGCTTTCCGGACGATCGAACCTGCTCGATGCCCTGCTGGAAATGGTCGGACGCACGCTCGAGCGGATGCAATCGGCGGGCATGCTGCGCCAGGCCGAGGACACCACCTGGCGCGCGATGCAGGTGCTGCTGGTGGTGTTCGGGCCGACCATCTTCGAACCGGCGCTGCAATCGCGCATGCCCCAGCTCTTTGGCGAAAAGGCCGTCGAGCAGCGGCTGCGTGCCAATGTGGGCCTGTTCGAGCGCGGGCTCTTCAAGTAACGCGGCTTGAGAGGAAGCGCTCGCGGTCGATGGTGGTCAGTTCGCCGATGTCCTGGATGACGATGTCCGGCGGGTTGGTGGCCATCAGGGCATCCGAGTCGGCTGCATAGTGTCCCTGGCGCACGAAGACGGTGGTGAGCCTGTCCCCAAGTTCCGCCTTCATGGCGACCAGCAAGCGAAGCTTGTCGTCCACCATCACGTAATGGTCGGCGGGATAGCGCGCCCGCATCTGGGGCAGCTGGGTTTCCTTGTGCACGTAGATCAATACCCGCGCCTCAAGCACGTCCCACAGGCCCGCGCGCTTGAGCTTGCTCGGCTGGAACACGGCATCGCCGTCGGAAAGCACCACGGGTGTGCCCAGCGTTTTCAGGTAAGCCAGGGCCTTTAATGTATCGGGGTAGACGCGCTCGTTGAAGGGATATGACAGCAGCCAATCAGACATCTCCAGGATCCGCGGATGGTTTTCCAGCCCCAGGCGGAAGCGCTGCAGGATGCCCAGGTAGTCCGCGAAGCCGTATTGCGCGCGAAGGCCCTTGTCGATGTCGGCCCAGCGTTGCTGTTCCTCGGCGCCGAACCGGTCGACGAGTGTTTGCGCCAGGTCAGCACTGAAGCGGTCGTTGTCGAGCAGGGTATCGTCGACATCGAGCAGGAAAACAATGGATGAGTCGGTCATGGCACAAGCCTACTTGGTGTGCGTGGTTTCCGCGTCGACCCCAGCGGTGACGGCCGCCACGAAGGCACGGCGCGCGGCGATCTCATCCGGGCCAACGGCCGACGGCCATGCCGCCAGTTGCACGATCACCAGGCCACGCTTGGGGTCGATATGCATCATCTGGCCAAAGATGCCGATGCCGGTGAAGCGGCCATCGTCGTAGGTCCACCACTGGTAGCCATAGCCGATGCCTGGCGTATCGGTAGATGCATGCTTGCGCGTGGCGTCGGCCAGGTAGCCGGGAGCAAGCACGCTTTTGCCATTGATCCTGCCACCGTCGAGGATGAACTGGCCCATGCGCGCGTAGTCGGCCGCGGTGGCCGAAATGCAGCAGCCACCCGTCTCGGTGCCGTCGGCTTCGTCCTTCAGCCATGCCGCATCGCTGGCCATGCCGTAGGGACGCCAGATTTTTTCGCCAAGGTATTGGGCGAGCGTCTTGCCCGTGGCCTGGGTGACCAGGATGCCGATGAGGTCGGTTTCGCCGGTCTTGTACACCCACTTGCTTCCCGGAGGCGCTTCACGGCCCAGGGTCTTCATATAGGTCACCAGGGCCGGCTCACCAGGCACCCGCGGCGCGGAGTACATGCGCGCGACATCGGACTTCGGATCGCTGTAGTCCTCGTTCCAGCGCACACCCGAGGTCATCGAGAGCAACTGGCGGATGTTGACGCCCTCGTACGCACTCCCCTTCAGTGCGGGGATGTAACGGACCACGGGATCGTCCAGTGACCGGATGGAACCATCAGCCAGCGCAGCGCCCACCAGCGTCGAAGTGAACGACTTGGCCACGGAGAAAGACGTCCAGCGACCGGCGGCATTGAACCCCAGACCGTAGCGCTCGATGCGTACACGGCCATGCTGCAACACCATGACCGCTGCCACCTTGTGCGCGCTCATGTAGGCCTCGAGCGATTGACCATCAGGCCAGCGTGGCCGAAGCGGCCGGCCCTGTGGCAACGCATGCACACGGTCCCCATGGGCCACCGTGTTGCCGGCAAAGATCGCCGGCATATCGCGGAAATGGGCCTCTCGCTCAGCCTGTGACCAGAACAGCACGTCGGTACGACGCGCCTTGTCCTGGGCGTGCGTAACAAACGCGCCCGCAAGCATCAGCGCCGCAAACATATAGCGAATGGTCTTTTTCACGTGCCTGCCGACCCGGGCGAAAAGTCGCCATCTTAGAGGCAAGACCCGTCGCGAGGTGTTTCTGTGATCCGCGCAGAGTCACAGCGCGCCGCCGGTCAACGGAGCCCCAGGATCATCCAGTGAGAGGGAGCCGTGGACGGGCGAACTTGCCGGACTCCGGCTACCTTCTCCCGCTTGGCCGGCCGAGCCGGCTTCGTGGGTTGCACGCCCACCTCCTCCAGGCCCGCCAGCCGCCTGGCCAGATCCACATCGGTGATGTGCCCGTGCATGAATGCAAGGTTGGTGAAGATCGATGCCATGTCCAATCTCCTTCAAGGGGTAATTTCTTGATGGGCAAGATAGGCCCGACGTGGCGGCGCCGGAAGCGATATATTCGCCATACCGCCTTGAGGAATATTCAAGATGTCGATCCCGCTGATGCAGCTGCACCGCTTCGTCACGGCGGCCCGGCTGGGCAACCTCACCCGCGCCGCCGAACAGTCGAACCTGACGATAAGCGCTCTAAGCCATCAGATTCGCCAGCTCGAAGAACGGCTTGACCGCCCGCTGTTCTCCCGTGGGCCACGTGGAGTGGTCCTCACCGAGGAAGGCCGGGCGCTGCTCGAATCGGTGGGCGGGCACTTCGATGGCATCGAGCGCGCCATGGCCGGCTATCGCAAGCGGCGGGCGGAAGTGGTCACCATCTCCTCGGTACCGGGCGTTGTAACCGGCTGGCTGCTGCCCCGGCTACCCGACCTCGTCGCCCGCCATCCGGAGCTCGAATTGAACCTGCAGTCGAGCAACGACCTGGTCGATTTCGAACGCGATGCCGTGGACGCGGGCATCCGCTATGGCATGGGTCAATGGCCCGGCGTTCAAGTCGAACGCCTGTTCGGCGAGTGGATGGTTCCCGTGGCAACACCAGCGGTGATTGACCGCTTCAGCGGCCTGGACGCTGATGACATGGCCGGCTGGCCCTTGCTTGGCGATCCATCGGATCGCTGGACACGCTGGTTCGCCACGCACGGCGGTTCGCCGCCGGTTCGCTACGTGGCCCGCTTCGACACCTCCGAAGCCCTGCAGCGCGCGGCGATGGAAGGCGTGGGCGTGGCCCTGGGGCGCATGGTGATGGCGCGGCCGTTGATCGCCTCCGGTGCGTTGCGGCAGATCGGCAGTCGGTATCTGGTGACCGCGGAATCGTATTACCTGGCACGGTCCCCGCGGGCGGTGGAACACGCCGGTTTCACCACCTTCCGTGCGTGGCTGTTCGAACAGGCCCAAACCTACCGCCAGGATGCGGAACTGGCCCGGTAGCCAAGCCGAATTTGACCGCAAGGCCCGGAGTGGCCCGAACGCCTTGCCCGGGGAAGATGGCGCCATCATATTCATCCGATGAGGTCGCCATGAAACCGCAGCCCACCAAACTCCCCAACGACCCCCGCTGGAATGCCGTAGAAGCGCGCGATGCCTCTGCGGACGGCACGTTCTGGTATTCGGTGCGCACCACCGGCGTTTATTGCCGGCCCTCGTGTGGTTCGCGGACGCCGTTGCGCCAGAACGTTGCCTTCCACACTACCCGGGAAGATGCAGAACGCGCCGGATTCCGCCCGTGCAAGCGTTGCAAGCCCGATGGCCCTTCGCAGGCCGAGCGCCAGGCCACGCTGGTGGCGGCGGCTTGCCGGACCATCGAGGCTGCCGAAAGCATGCCCACGCTCGAGGTACTGGCGCAGCAGGCAGGCCTCAGCCCATTCCATTTCCAGCGCATGTTCAAAGCGGTGGCTGGGGTGACGCCGCGGCAGTACGGTGCGGCCCATCGCGGCCAGCGCATGCGCCAGGAGCTTGGCAGCGCCGCCCGTGTCACCGACGCCATCTATGAAGCCGGCTATGGTTCGAGCAGCCGCTTCTACGAAACGGCGGCTGACGAGCTGGGTATGACCGCCAGCCGCTTCCGCCGTGGCGGCGAAGAAGCCCATATCCGCTTCGCCGTGGGGCAATGTTCGTTGGGCGCCATCCTGGTGGCGCGCAGCGACCAGGGCATCTGCGCCATCACGCTGGGCGATGATCCCGATGCTCTGGTCCGCCAGCTGCAGGATCGATTCCCCAACGCCGAACTGGTCGGCGACGACCGCGACTTCGATCGCGTCGTGGCGCAAGTGGTGGGCTTCGTCGAGGCGCCCAACCAGGGCCTGGATCTGCCACTGGACATCCGCGGCACGGCCTTCCAGCGCCGCGTGTGGCAAGCCTTGCGCGAAATTCCCGCCGGCGAGACGGTCAGCTATACCGAAGTCGCGCAGAGGATCGGTGCGCCGTCGTCGGTGCGCGCGGTGGCCGGCGCCTGTGCCGCCAACCACCTCGCCGTGGCCGTCCCCTGCCATCGCGTGGTACGCAACGATGGCGGTTTGTCGGGCTACCGCTGGGGCGTGGAGCGCAAGCGCGCACTACTGGAACGTGAAGGTCGTCAGTGACAGCAGATCTTTTCGCAGGCTTGGTGGAACGACGGGATGAACCCCTGGCCGACGGTGCATGGGTGCTGCGTGGTTTCGCCCTGGATATCGGCCAGGCGCTGGTGGAAGATATCCATGCTGTGGCCGAACACGCGCCATTCCGCCATCTGGTCACACCCGGCGGTTTCACCATGTCGGTGGCGATGACCAACTGCGGACAGCTGGGCTGGTGCAGCGATCGCCGCGGTTACCGCTACGACCGGATCGACCCCGTCAGCGGCAAACCATGGCCGGCGATGCCCCCGCGGTTCGGCCGCCTTGCCACCGACGCGGCGGCACATGCCGGCTATGACGGTTTCCACCCGGACGCTTGCCTGATCAATCGCTACACACCCGGCAGCCGCCTGACCCTGCACCAGGATCGCGACGAGCGCGACGGCACCCAGCCCATCGTGTCGGTTTCCCTGGGCGTGCCCGCGATGTTCCAGTTCGGAGGCAACGAGCGTGCGGGGCCCAAACAACGGGTGCCACTGGTACATGGCGACGTGGTGGTCTGGGGCGGCGCTTCGCGCCTGGCCTACCACGGCGTGCTGCCGTTGAAGCAGGCATCGCATCCCCTTACCGGGGAATATCGCTTCAACATCACCTTCCGTGCGGCACGCTGGAAGGCTGAAGGCTGACCAAACGCCAGCCGGCTCACCCTGCCCTGAGAAAGGATCCAGTCACTTTCCTGCCATCAAGCTTGGGCCCACATATCACCAGGGTGGGAGTGACTTCGATGGGCAAGGCAAGTCGGGTGGGTTTCCTTCGCTGGACCGCGCTGTACGCGGCCATCGCCGCGGTTTCCGCATGTCATGCCGATGGCGACAACGCCATGGCGGCTACCGATCCCCAGGCGAGCCTCGCGGCATCGACGCCGGCCGTGCAGCCGCCGCCGGCCCAGGACGATGCCGCGCCGCAGGATCAGGGCGCTCAAGACCAGGGTGGACAGGATCAGGCCGCGCGACCCACGGCCGAGCAGCTCTATCAGCTGGTTTCACCCATTGCCCTGTTCCCCGACAAGCTGGTGGCGCAGACGCTGGCCGCATCCACCTACCCCGACCAGGTGAGTTCGGCCAACTCGTGGATGGCCGAGCACAACGGCGAGAAGCCCGACGCCCTGCAGGATGAAGCCAGCCAGCAGCCGTGGGACCCGAGCGTCAAGGCACTGACCGCCTTCCCCGCCGTGCTCGACCAGCTGGCCCGCAACATCGACTGGACCACGTCGCTCGGCCAGGCCTATGCGAACGATCCGAACGATGTGCTCAACGCCATCCAGGTGATGCGCCAGCGTGCGCAGGCGAAGGGTAACTTGAAGACCACGCCGCAACAGAAGGTGGAAGTGGTCGACAGCTCCAGCTATCAGCCACCGGAGTACGCCGACGACGGCACGGTTTATGAAGAGAGCACCACCATCGTCGAACCGCCGCCGCGCACCATCGTGATCGAGCCTGCGGAGGAGGACGTGGTGTATGTGCCCACCTATGACCCCGCCGTGGTGTACGGCGAAACCTATTACGTGTACCCGGGCTATGCCTGGCGTCCGGCACCGCGCTTCACCACCGGCGAGATCATCGCTACCGGCGCCATCGCCTTCACCGCCGGCGTGCTGATCGCCAGCGCCTTCGACCATCACCACGATCGCCACGACTACGGCTGGCACGCGTGGAACGTAAACTGGGGTGGCCGCCATGGTCCAGGCGGAGGCTACGGCGGCCCACGCCCGGCGGTGGTTTACAACAACCACACCTATGTCACCCGCCGCACGGTGATCAACAACCACGTCAACAACATCACCATCAATCGCAACAGCAACAACACGATCAATAGCAACAACACAATCGACAACCGTGGGCGGCAGGATCACAACGGCCAGGCCAACCGCTTTGCGCCACAGGGCGGCGCACGGCCAGGCTTGCCCAATCCTGTTGCGAACCATGTCCCCGGCGCGCCTGAGCCGGACAATCGTCCCGGCGGCACGCCCAATGGCCGTCCCGACTTCGCTCATATGCAGCGTCCGAACTTCACGCCGCAAATGATGCAAGAGCATGCGCAACCGGCCGACCGCGGGCGCCCGGGAGCACCGTTCGGCGCGAACCATCCGGGCCTGCCGAATGTTGCCCAGGGGCACACGCCTCCGCAGACGGGTCCAGCCAATCCCATTCGCAACACGATGCAGGACTCACACCGCGACCGCGGTTTCGGGCAGCCAGCCAACGTCGCAGGTCAACCACCACGCACTCCCGGCAACGGCATCGCACCCACGCCTCATGCGTCGCCGCAGCAGCGCTTCACCGATCGCCCGGCCGGGCTGACTC
>Ga0070658_10000460_pt1 | contig 35291 bp, 17 predicted proteins | sample KBSC13metaG_FD_64664 | JGI IMG/M metagenome (GOLD analysis project Ga0070658, IMG submission 64664) | Corn rhizosphere microbial communities from Kellogg Biological Station, Michigan, USA - KBS C1-3 metaG | ecosystem: Host-associated > Plants > Roots > Rhizosphere > Soil ... | reverse complement strand
CGGCAACCTGCGGGCCGGCCGTTTGCAAGATGAGGGCGCGCGCCGGAATGGCGATGGGCGGTTTTTCGCGCTGGAGCGCAAACTTCACCTCGGCGTAGAGGCCGGGGAGCAGTTCGCCCGCTTCGTTCGGCACCTGGATCTCCGTGCGGAGCGTGCGCGTGGCGCCGTCCAGCGCACCCGCTGTGCGCACGACGGTGCCGGGGAAGATCCGTCCGGGCAGTTCGCGGAAATTCAGCCCCACGGTCTGGCCCACAGCCACCACGCGAAACGCGCTTTGCGGCACATTGACAAAGGCGCGCAACGAGGCGGTGTGCTGGATCTGAAACAACACGCGCGTGGTGTCATTGAGATCACCCGTGACGAGCTGGCCGACTTCCACGAATCGCTTCGTCACCGTGCCGCCGAAGGGCGCGGTGATCTTTTGAAACCGCTGCATTTGCTCGAGCCGCTGCACGTTGGCTTGCGCGGAGGCGAGGTCGGCCTTCCGGGCATCGAAGGCGCCCTTGCGTTCATCGACTTCCTGCGCGGCGACCACGCGGGTCTTCTGCAATTCGTGCCAGCGATCGTAGCTGATTTTCGCGAGCGTGAGATTGGCCTGGGCCTGGTCGAGCGCGGCGCGCGCCTGGCTCACCTGCTGATCCAGTTCCGGTGTTTCGATCTCAGCAAGCAGGTCGCCTTCCTGCACGCGTGCGCCGATATCGGTGATGATGCGCTTCACGTATCCATTCACCCGCGGATAGATCGGCGTCTCCTGCGACGCCTCAACGCTGCTTGGGAGCACGAGTGCGGCGGCGGCTTCACCAGGCGCGGCGACGGCCACAGCGTAGGTCGTCGTCTGCGCGGCGGCGGCTTCTTCGAGATGCCGCACGTGGGCGCGGCGGGGCAGAACGCCGGCGAGCCAGAGGGCCGCGAGGACGACGGTCAATCCGAGGAGCAGCACGGACGAGAGCCAGCGGCGAGATTGCAAGGGCGGTTCTGAATCGTGGGCCTGTGAGGCAGGCGTATCGGTGGTCGTTTGCATATTAGTGAGCGTGAGTGGTGGCAGTGGTGGTGGTTTCCTCCCGTGCGGGGAGCTGCACGGTCAGGGCATCGAGCGGCACCTCGGTGTCCTCGGCGAGGATCGGGTTCGGTTCCTTGCGCAGCAGGCTGAAGATGACCGGCACGAAGAAGAGCGTGGCGAAGGTGGCGACCGACAGCCCTCCAATCACAGCACGCCCGAGCGGGGCGTTCTGTTCCCCGCCCTCGCCGAGCGCGAGTGACATTGGGAGCATGCCGAGGATCATCGCCAGCGCGGTCATGATCACGGGCCGCAAGCGCACGCTGCCGGCAGTAAGCACCGCGCCGATACTGTCCTTGCCCGCGAGCATTTGCTGGTTGGAAAAGGTGACCATGAGGATGGAATTCGCCGTGGCCACGCCGACCGCCATCATCGCCCCCATGAGGCTCGGCACATTCAGCGTGGTGCCGGTAAGGAAGAGCGCCCAGATGATCCCCGCGAAGGCACCGGGCAGCGCCATGATGATGATGAACGGGTCGAGCCAACTCTGGTAGTTCACGACCATGAGGAAGTAGACGAGCACAATGGCCGCGATGAACCCGACCCCGAGCCGCTCGAACGCCGAGTCCATATTCGTCACGAGACCCTTGACCATGATCGTGTTTCCGGGCGCCATCTTCGGTTGGTATTCGGCGATGATCTTATTGATCTCATCCACGACGCCGCCCAGGTCGCGGCCCTGCACGTTGGCGAAGACATCATAGACGGGCTGGATGTTGAGATGGCTCGCGGAGCCGGTGACATTGCCCCGCTCCAGCGTGGCCAGGTTGCCAAGAAGCTGAGGCTCGCCGTTCTTCGACGCGATGGGTGTGCGCAGCAGCGCATCCGGCGAGTCGATAAGATGCACCGGCGTCTTGACCGCCACGAGGTAGGGCCGGCCGGCCACCGGATCGACCCAGTAATTCGGCGTGACCTGCGTGCTCGAGGCGAGCGTGATCATCACGTCGTTGGCCACGTTCTGCTGGGTGATGCCGTTTTCCGCGAGGCGCGTGCGGTCGACGTTCAGCCGCAACTCGGGCGCGGCTACGTCCTGGTGCAGATGCACGTCGGCGGCCCCGGGGATCTTCGCGAAGCGATCCCGCAACTCGCGGGCGATCTGGAGATTGGCCGTTTTGTTGTAGCCGGCGATGCGCACATCGATCGGCGACTTGAGTCCGAAGTTCAGGATCTGGCTGACGATGTCCGCCGGCTGGAAATAGAAGGTCAGCCGCGGGAACGCCGCGCGCAGGTGGTTGCGGAGATCATCCGCATAGGCCGGCGCGCCCTTCTTTCGCTCGTGCTTCAGCGCAATGAGGATTTCACCATCATTCGTCCCGAGCGTGGCGCTGTCGCCGAAGGCCATATTGTACTGCTCGGAAGGCACGCCGATGTTGTCGATGATCATCTCCACATCCTCGGCGGGAATGGTCTTCCGGATCTCCGCTTCGACCGCGGAGAAGATTTTTTCCGTCTCTTCCAGGCGCGTCCCGCTCGCCGCCACCACGTGCAGCCGAATCTGGCCGGCATCGACCGTGGGGAAGAAATCGCGCCCAACCCAAGGCAGGGCGAGGAAGGAGCTGCCGACCACGAGCCCGAAAGCCGCGAGCATCGCCAGCCGATGGCCAAGCGCCCAGGCGAGCACGTTCACATACAGGGAGCGGAATTTTTCGAAGGCGTGATTGAAGCGTTGGTGGACCCGACCGAAGAAACTTGTGGGCGCGGCATTCTCGGGCGCATGCGTTTCATTCTTCACCAGGTACTTCACCAATACCGGCACGATTGTCCGAGAGAGGATGTAGCTGGTGAAAACCGCAAACACGACCGCCAACGCGAATGGCACGAAGAGAAACTTCGCGGGCCCCTCGAGGAGCACGACGGGGATGAAGACGATGCAGATGGAGAGCGTCGCGACAAACGCCGGCGTGGCGATCTGCTGTGCGCCGTCGAGGATGGCCTGCTGCAACGGCTTTCCCATGGCGAGATTGCGATGGATGTTTTCGATCTCAACCGTGGCATCGTCGACCAGGATACCGATGGCCAGCGCCAATCCGCCAAGGGTCATGACATTGATCGAGTAACCGAGCGCGCTCATCACAGTGATCGAGGTCAGGATCGAAAGCGGAATGGAGACCAGCACGATCAAGGTGCTGCGCCACGAGCCGAGGAAGAGCAGGATCATCGTTCCGGTGAGCAGGCCCGCGATCATCCCCTCATGCAGCACGCTTTCGATCGCACGCCGGACGAACGTGGATTGATCGAAGAGCAGGCCGATCTTCATCCCCTCCGGCGCGCTCGCCTGGATGCCGGGCAGGAGCTTGCGCACACCGTTGACGATATCCAGTGTCGAGGCGTTGCCGTTGCGCAGGATCGTGAGCAGCGTGCCGCGCACACCATTGGTCCGCACGACATTGGTCTGCGTGGCGTAACCGTCGTGCACATAGGCCACGTCGCGCACGTAGATCGGAATGCCGTTCACGGTCTTGACCGGGATGTCGTTGAGGTGATCGACGACGGTTGGGCTGTTGTTGAGGTTCACCCGGTAGTCCATGTCCGCGACCCGGGCGCGGCCACTCGGCAGCACGAGATTCTGCACATTGATCGCATCGTTCACGTCGCGCGCGCTCAAGCCCTTGGCCTGGAGCGCCTGGGGATCGAGATCCACCATCACCGTGCGTACGGTGCCGCCGTAGGGCGTCGGCAACGTGATGCCATTGACGACGGCGATCTGGGTGCGGATGCGGAAGATGCCGTAGTCGTAGAGATCGCTCTCGCTCATCTTGTCGCTCGCCAGGCTCATCTGCACGATCGGAACGCTCGCGGCGGTATAGCGCAGGATGATGGGCGGCTGCACCCCGGGGGGCATGCGGCGCAGGATGGCCTGCGACACCGCCGTGGCTTGCGCGAGCGAATCCGAGATCTTCACGCCCGGGTGAAAGTGCAGCCGGATGATTCCCACGCCGTCGATCGTCTGCGACTCGATGCGCTCGATGTCATTCACATTCGAGCTGAGGGCGAACTCGGAATAAACGGTGATGCGCTGCTCAAAGTCCTGCGCGGAGAGCCCGTTGTAGGTCCAGATGACGCTGATGACCGGGATGTCGATATCGGGAAAGATGTCCTTCGGCGTGCGAATGATGGAGGCGATGCCGAGAATCACGATCAGCACCGACATGACGACGAAGGTGTAGGGACGACGAAGAGCGAGGCGAACGATCCACATGGCAGGTTAACGGTTGAGTTGTATTTGACTGGTCATCTACTACTTAGGCAAAAAAGGGGTTCGGAAGAGTTTGTCATTCAGTTAGACGCCGGGCTACGCCGACGCCGGTGCGGACTGCCTCGCGCCCAGCAAATCGAGTGCACCGGCCTTCATGGCGCGCACCAACCCGAGATCGTTCGCGATCCGGGCCTGCGACATCGTGCCGGTAAAATACGTGTGGAGAAGTTGCGCCTTGGCCTTCGCATCCGGCGCATGGATCAATCCCTGGGCGTGCGCATCCCGAATCGCGGACTCCAGATACTTCACCACCCCACTGAAGATCTCCCGCACCTTCTGGCGGATACCGTCCTCCTGGATGCCGACTTCGGAACCGACTGCACAGTAGGGACACCCCAATACCGAGCCGCTTTTTCTCTGGAAATCCGCCTGCCGCTCATAAGCAAAATCGAAAAACCCCTCCAACCGTTGCAATGGGGGAACCGTTGGCGAGAAAATCTCGTTGTAGCATTTCCTCTTGAACTGCCAATCCGCCTCCAGAGCTGCAATCTCCAGGTCGGCCTTTGACTTGAAAAAATGGTAGAAGCTCCCCTTCCGCACGTCGGCCCGGGCACAGATGTCGTCCACCGACGTCCCGCCATAGCTGCTCTCCCAGATGAGATTCTGGGCAGCTTCCATCAGCCTTTGCCTGGCGTCGCTAACTCTGGGCATCCCTTTATTTCGCCGGACTAGACCAAACGGTCAAGTATTATTTACCGCTTCCAAGCGTGCCCAGCCCAGAATTCCCGAAGACTGTCGCGGTCACCATTGAAAATGGTACGTTCCACTTTCGAGATGTTGGCCACAGCCGTGGGGAATGACGTCCGCGGCAGTTGGCACACTCCGTCTCCCGTGTACTGCCACAGGCTCCAGGTGTTCCATGGACCCGTGAAGGCCGGGCGGTAGTGGTAATTGGCGATCCAGAGCCAGCACTTGTTCAGGGTTTCGCGAGAGGCGGAGTCCAAGGCGGCATCGTTGAAGAGCGATTTGATCCAGTTCTCGTTTGAGTAAAACCCGGGGTAGAGGCCTGTCCTCTCGTGCACCCGGCGGATAAACGAGATGGCTTGCCGCACCCCCATCGTTCCGCCCGGATAGTGGGTGTTCTTCTCCGCATCGAGCACCAACAATACGCCCGACTTGGTGGGAGCGGAGGCCATCCCGGCGCCGACGACATCCAGGAAATGATCGGCTTGCCTGACGCCATCGCTGGCGTTGCCAAAATGATAGGCACCCCAAAGCAAGCCCGCCTTGCTCGCGCCGTTCTGGCGGTAGACGTATTTCGAATCACGATCGAACGACGGATAGGTCGCTTCGTGGATGATGCCTTCGATTCCCTGACTGCGCATGCCCAGGAAGTCCGGCGAGACTTCGTCGTAGTGCGACAAGCTCACCAAGCCGTTGGTGGCACAAAACGCATTCCCACAGCCCAATACGACAATAGCGGTACACGCGATGATGGATCGCATGGGTTTGCCTTGTAGCAGTTCACGCACCTCGACGCAAAACAAAAATGTTACAAACGCCACGATTCGCGTGGTAAGGCGTCTGCGCCAACGAGATGGGATTTCCACTTTTCTAGGTTTGCGGCACACTGGGCCCGGTTTGAGCCGCGTAAAGTTTCACAGATTTCGAAAATCGCAAGCCCATGGCGATCAATAAGATCTGCCTAAAAAACAATCGTCGCTGGGCCGCGCCAATTGTCGCGGTCCGCGGCGCTGCATCAGCCGTTTCTCATCGGGCGGCGGGGCGGGCGGAGAACACACCACGGCGGGATCCTATCGCTATTGGTAAATTTTCCAGAAAAATCCACAGGAAGAAGTTTGCGCAGGGGGTAGTTGTTGAGTATCCATCCTCTTTCATTCCCCCGATGATCCGAATCGCACCGCATCACCCGGCAATCTTCGTCGTCCCTCTGGTGCTGCTGGCCGCCGCCTCGCCTGCCGTTTGGGGCGCGGACAGCGCGGCCACTCCGGCTGCTCCTGTCAAGGCGGCGGCTCCGTACACAGGCGCCGCCTGCGGCACCGTGGATGAATTCTTCCGCGACGAAGTCTGGACGAAGGTCGGCGCCCAAAAATGCCTGGAGTGCCACAAACCCGGCGGCGACGCGGAGGACAGCAAGTTCATCCTCCAGGACCCGTCGCGCGACGCCGATCCGGAGCGCCGCACGTCGTTGCTGCACAATCGTGCCGCCTTCGCCCGCATGGCCGCGCGGCGCACCGACGACAAGTCGCGGCTGCTGGTCAAGGCCACGGGCGGTCTCGAACACGGCGGCGAAACGGTGCTCAAGCCGGATTCCATGGGCTTCCGCATCCTGGAAGAGTTTGTGCGCCGGTTGAGCGTGCCGGAAGGCACGCCGGCGATGACGGCGGTAACTCTGAAAGCCGACTCCAGGGCCGCGGATTTTTTCGAGGGCATCTCGATGCTCGAGAATCGCCGTTTGCTGCGCCGCCTTACGCTCTCGCTCGCCGGGCGGCTGCCAACCGCGGACGAATCCGCGACGATCGAGAAACAGGGCCTGAAAGCGGTCGATCTCCTGCTTGATGCGGTGATGAAGGAGGACGCGTTCTATGAACGTCTCGCGGAGGCATTTAACGACATCTTCCTCGTCCGCGGCTACAACGAAGGAGCCGAGAGCGCGCTGTCCTACGACAATTTCAGCGGTTCCCGGCTTTGGACACAGAAGTTCGACCTCAGTGAATTCGGCGATGAGGCCGCACAGCGCAAGGCGCGCTACAAACTGGACGCAGACTACCGCGAGGCGCTCCTGCGCGAACCGCTCGAGTTGATCAAATACATCGTCCGCGAGGATCACCCCTTCACCGAGATCGTCACGGCCGATTTCATCATGGAGTCGCCGTATACCTCACGAGGCTACGGCAACTTTGACGAGATCCAGGAGCGATTCAGGGACACCAAGGATCCCTTCGAATACATCCCTGTGCGACTGGCCGCGCTGAAGAGTCGCGACGTAAAAAACAATCAGAAGACGGAGACCGGTTTCTATCCGCATGCCGGGATGCTCACCGTCTTCCAATATCTGCGCCGCTACCCGACCACGGAAACCAACCGCAACCGGTTGCGTTCACGCATGTATTTCCAGCATTTCCTGGGTGTGGACGTACTGGAATTGGCCGCGCGCGTCACGGACGCCGCGGCGGTGCAGGCGAAGTTCGAAGTTCCCACGATGCAGGCCGCGGAGTGCGTGGTGTGCCATCGCTCGCTCGATCCGGTCGCGGGACTCTTCCAGGATTACTTCAGTTTCGAAGGCGTCTACGGGCCGCGCAAGGATGGGTGGTTCAAGGATATGTTCGGTCCGGGCTTCGAAGGCGAAGACCTTCCGCCGGATCAGCGGTGGCACGCCTTGCAATGGCTCGGCGAGCGGACGGCCAAAGATCCCCGCTTCGCCCGCACCATGGTGGAGCACGTCTACTACGTGATGACCGGCCGCAAAGTGCTGCTGCCACCCAAGACGATCGACGACCCGCTTTTCGACGCGAAGCAGCGTGCGTATCAAGCCCAGCGCCAGGAGGTGGAACGCATCACGGACCGCTTCGTGAAGGCGAATTTCAATCTCAAGGAGGCTTTCAAAGCATGGGCGGTCTCGCCATTTTATCGCGCCGATGGAGTGACGACGGCGGGCACGAACCCGCGGCGCATGGCGGAACTGGCGGACGTCGGCGTCGCGCGCATGCTCAGCCCCGAGCAACTCGAACGCAAAGTCGCCGCGATCTTTCCGCGTCCCTGGGGCCGCTTGAAAGACTCGCAAACCGCGCTGCTTTACGGCGGCATCGACTCCCAGGAAGTGACGGAGCGCGCGGCGGACCCGAGCGGCGCGATGGGTGCGATCCAACGGACCATGGCCAATGACGTCGCCTGCAAGAACGTGGCCTTCGATTTTGCCACGGAGCCCGGCAAGCGCCGCCTGTTCCAGAACGTCGAACCGGAAACCGTGCCGGGCGAAGCCACGGAATCCGACCAGCTCATCCGGCAAACCATTGTGCATCTCCACCAAGTAGTACTCGGCCGCGACGACGCGATGAACAGTCCCGAGGTCAATCGCACCTATGATCTCTTCGCGGGCATCCTGGAGGATGCGCACACCCGCAAGGGCATTGAACCGCTCGAAAACTATTCCTGCCGCGCGAACGGCGAACCGCGCGCCAAAGACCCCCAATACACGATCCGCGCCTGGCGCGGCGTCGTTACCTACCTGCTTCGCCAGCGAGACTTCCTCTATGAGTAACCCTCAGTACCATTCACGACGGGAGTTCCTGAAGTTTTGCGGCCTCGCGGGCCTGGGGGTGTCGGCGCCGATCTGGTCGCCCGACGCGATCTCCGCCGCTGCGGCGGAACCCGCGCCCTACGAGGGCCCGTTCTACGTCGTCTTCAACGCCTCGGGCGGCTGGGACACGACCTACCTCATGGACCCGAAGGGTGTGGGCGAGATCAACCGGCTTTACCAGGAGGGCGACATTCTCACCAAGGGAAGCCACAAATTCGCACCCACGGCCAAACACGTGCAGGCCGGGATGAGCAACGAAGATTTCTATGCCGAGTACGGCAGCGAATTGCTCGTCATGAACGGCATCGACTACTCGGTGAACAATCACTCACCGGGCGCGCGCTACATGGCGACCGGCAAGCTCGACAGTCTCGCGTATCCCACCTTCGCCGCGCTCGTCGCCGCATGCAAAGGCCCCACGTGTCCCCTGTCCTTCCTGACCTTCGGCAACTACTCGAATACCGGAAACCTCGTGGCGATGTCGCGCATCCCGTATCTGCCCTCGCTGCAAAAAATCGCGAACGCGGATAGCATCGAAGGCAATCTGCGCAGCCCGTATCAGGATGACTTCGTCCTCGACCGCATTGAACGCACACTCAAGGAACAAACGGACGCGACGATCTCCAGGACCGTGCTCCCTCGAATCGAGCACGCCGAGAACATGCTCTACGCCGCGCAGCTCAATTCCAAATCATTGGCCCGGGTGACGCCTTACATCCCGGCCAAAATTCCCAAGGAACGGCTCTCCCAGCAGGTGGAAATCGCGCTGGCCTCCTTCAAGGCCGGCGTGTGCGTCTCCGCGAATTTGAATATCGGCCAGTTCGACAGCCATGCGAACAACGACCGCGACCAGATGAATCTCATTCCGGAGTTCCTGGCTGGCATGGCGTATCTCATGAAGCGCGCCGAGGAATTGAAGATCCGGGACAAGATCGTCGTCATCGCGCAGAGCGAGATGGGCCGCACCCCGACCTACAACAAGGGCAACGGCAAGGACCACTGGTCGATCGGTTCGATCATGTTCATGGGCCCGGGCATTCGCGGCAATCGCGTCGTCGGCGCCACGGACGAAAAGCAGATGTCCGTGCCCGTGGATCCGGCCACGCTGGCCAGCGACAAGGAAAGCGGGATCCGCGTGCGGCCGGAACATCTCCACCTCGCGCTGCGGCAGTACGCGGGGATCGCCGATCATGCGATGAGCAAGCAGTACCCGCTGGTCGTGCCGGAGAAGGAGAAGTTGGTGGGATTCTGGGGGTAGGAGGCCTCAGCCGGAGTCACTCCCCAAAAGGCACCGGCATCCGCTGCAGAGCGCAGTCTACGTAGCCGCGAATTTATTCGCGGAACCGTTGCCTCACCGCGAATGCCGCATTCGTGGAGCAACGTTTGCATCTGTCGAGACCCGTCCTCTTACCCACCCGTGGGTTCGGCGAATAAATTCCTGTCGCATCCGCTCCACCCTTCGGGTCGCCTTCGGCGAGCTATCTCGCTCCGCTCGGTTCACCTCTACGTAAACGCGCCATCCGATATCAGAATCGTTGGTAATGTCGCGATGGAACTCCGGGTAGCGCGGGCCTCCGGCCTGCTGGCCGTCGCATCCTGCGCCGGCGAACTTTTCTATCGTTCCCCGTAAACGAGAAATTCCGCTCATCGGGAAAAAGTTCGTTTCGACAGGATGTCGAAACCAGCAGGCCGGAGGCCCGCGCTACCCAGACCCCACAACTCCCCTCCCCCAAAGATTCTGCTTCCCGCCAAACTCCCGGCTAAGCAACCTGCACCAGAAGAATCATCCCCAGCACATGAAAGCCCTACTCCCCGCGCGACTTGCCGCCGTTTCGCTGCTCAGTCTCCTCCTCGTCCCCGTCGCTCTCCGCGCTGAACCCCAGTGGATCTGGAGCCAGAAAAAAGGCGTCGATAACGAAGACGAAGTCTTTCGCAAAACCTTCGCGATCAGCGGCGACGTGAAATCGGCCACGCTCACGGTCACCTGCGACAATTCCGCGGTGGCGAAGCTCAATGGGGAAAAGGTCCTGACCAATCGCGACTGGAAAGCGCCCGAGCGGGTGGACGTCACCAAAAAGCTGAAATCCGGCACGAACGAACTGATCATCGAGGGGCACAACAACGAAGGCAGCGCCGCGCTCCTAGTCTCTCTCGTGATCAATACCGCCGACGGCGCCCAGCAACTCGTGGAGAGCAACCCGTCGTGGGAAACGGCCAAACCGGGGAGCACGGAATTCAAACCGGTAGTCGTCATTGCCAAATATGGCGAGGGTCCTTGGGGCGATATCCTGGCATCCGGCAAAAAGGGCGGCCAGTCGCCGCGCGCGAGCATGGCAGCCGCCGCGCAAACCGTCGCCGATCCCGCGAGCTTGCAAGTGCCGCCGGGATGCAAGGCCGAGTTGCTCTATACCGTGCCCAAGCAGGAGCAAGGCTCGTGGGTCGGCATCACGGTGGATTCCAAGGGCCGGCTGATCACTTGCGACCAATATGGTTCGCTTTACCGCATCACCCCACCCCCGCTCGGCACGAGCACCGGCACGAAGGTCGAGTTGCTGCCCGCGGATATCCAGGGCGCACACGGCGTGCTCTTCGCGAAAGGCAGCCTCTATGTGATGGTCGATGAAGGCGGCGTGCCCAAGCCGCGGGCCCAGGGCTTGTGGCGCCTCAAGTACCGCGAGAGCGACGATGCCTTCGAGGCCCCCGTGCTGCTCCGCGAGTTCCACGGCAGCGGCGAGCACGGTCCGCACAGCGTGGTGCTCGGACCCGATGGCAACTCGCTCTACATCTGCAACGGCAACCACACCAAGCCGCCCGCGGTGCTGGAAAAATCGCGCGCCGTGGCCTGGGACGAAGACCAGCTCCTGCCGCGCCTCTGGGACGCCAACGGTCACGCCAAGGGCATCCTGGCGCCCGGCGGTTGCATCTACAAAACCGATCTCGAAGGCAAGGAATTCGAACTCTTCACCCACGGCTTCCGCAATGAATTCGACATCGCCTTCGACGCGAATGGCGAACTCTTCACCTACGACGCCGACATGGAGTGGGACATCGGCTCCCCCTGGTATCGTCCCACGCGGATCAACCACGCGACCAGCGCGGGCGACATGGGGTGGCGCAGCGGCGCGGGCAAATTCCCGCCCTACTATCCCGACAGCCTCCCCGCTGTCCTCGACATCGGTCCGGGCTCGCCGACCGGCATGGTCTTCGGCACCGGTGCAAAATTTCCCGCGAAATATCAACGCGCCATGCTCGCGCTCGACTGGACCTACGGCACGATCTGGGCGATCCACTTCACGCCCGATGGCGCGAGCTTCAAGGCCGAAAAGGAAGAGTTCGTAACGGGCAAGCCCTTGCCCGTGACCGACGTGATCATCCGCCCGCAGGACGGCGCGCTCTACTTCACGATCGGCGGACGCCGCACCCAATCGGGACTTTATCGCGTAACCTACACCGGCAGCGAAAGCACCGGGCCCGCCGCACCAATCCCACCGACGGCTGAGGCCAAAGAACGACGCGAATTGGAGAAGCTGCACCTCGCGGGCACGGGGCCGGAAGCGATCGACAAGGCGTGGCCGCACCTGGCGAGCAAGGACCGCTTCGTGCGCTTCGCCGCACGGGTCGCCATCGAGCGCCAACCCGCCGGTCTGTGGGCCAGCCGGGCGCTGGCCGAGAAGAATCCTGAGGCCGCCCTCGAGGCCTTGATCGCCTTGTCGCGCGTGGGCCGTAGCGCGAGCGCGACCAATGCCTCCCTCGCCGCCGCGCAAGAAAAGTCCGGCATCTCCTCGAACGCCGTGGCCCCGACCCTGCCCGAGGACGAAGCCCGGCAGAAACAAGTGCTCGCCGCGCTCGGCAATCTCGACTTCAAGCAACTCGATGAGTCCCATCGCCTCTCGCTGCTCCGGGCCTATGAACTCGCCTTCACGCGTTTCGGTAAACCCTCGCCGGAGGTGTGCTCCACGGTCGCGGCGAAGCTTGACCCGCTCTTTCCGCACACGGATCCCTACGTGAATCGCGAATTGGTCACGCTCCTCACCTTCGTCGATTCGAAGAGCATCGTCGCCAAAACCGTCCCATTGCTCGACACCTCGCGCGACGAAGGCAGCGACCTGGCCAGCGACTCCGTACTGTCGCGCAACGACGGCTACGCCCGCGCCATCGAGAGCATGAGGGCCAGCCGCCCCAACCGGCAGGCCATCGCCTATGCCTATGCGCTGCGCAATGCCCGCGCCGGCTGGACGCCCGCGCTGCGGCAGGCTTTTTTCGCCTGGTTCCCCCGCACGCATGCCTGGAAAGGCGGAAACAGCTTCACGAAATTCTTGGAGAATATCCGCACCGAAGCGCTGGCCAATTTCGTCCCCGGTAGCGAAAAAGCGGACCTTGAAGCCCTCTCGAAGAAATCACCCCCGGCCCCGCCCGCAAACCTGGTCGTGCCCAAAGGCCCGGGCAAAAACTACACGCTCGATGAAGCGGTCGCGCTGGCCGAGGGCGGCTTGAAAGGACGGGATTTCGTGCAGGGCAAGGCGATGTTCAGCTCCACGCTTTGCATCAACTGCCACCACTTCAACAGCGAAGGCGGCAACGTGGGGCCGGACCTTACCGGCTCCGGCAGTCGCTACACTTTGCGGGATTTGCTCGAGAACATCATCGATCCTTCCAAGGTCATCAGCGACCAGTACGCCACCGAACAGATCCAGACAAAGGACGGCGGCCTGATCATCGGCCGCGTGATCGTCCAGGAGAACGGGAAACTGTTCGTCATGACCAGCGCCCTTGCCCCGGATACCCTGACACCCGTCGATGAATCGACCATCAAATCCCGCGGCAACTACCCGGTCTCGATGATGCCACCCGGCCTGATCAACGCCCTCAATAAGGACGAATTGCTCGACCTCCTCGCCTACATCCAGTCCGCGGGAAATCCGAAGGACAAGGCGTTCTCGAAGTAGGCAACAAAACGCCGCACCGGCCCAAGGCCGATGCGGCGTTGAAATTCCGGCGAGGGCACACCCAAGGCCGTCTGCCGTTAAGGTTACTTCTTTTCCTTCTTGGGGCCGCCTTCGGCGGCGGAGAATTCTTCGAGGCTCAGGGAACCGTCGCCGTCCTTGTCCAGCTTCTTAAATTTCTCCTCGGCCTTGACGGGGTCCTTCTTGCCCGCCGGACCGGCCTTGAACTCATCGAGGCTGATCTTGCCGTCGCCATTGGTGTCGAGCTTCTTGAACATTTCCGCGGGGTCGCGCTTCGGCTTTTCGCCCTTCGCGGCGTCGGGCTTGGTCGCCGGGGTGCCTTCCTTGGCGGGGGCGGCTGGGGCCGCCGGTTTATCATCAGCCATGGCGAGGGTCGCGCCGAGGGCGAGGGCTGCGAGGATTGTGGGAATGGTTTTCATGCAGGTTTCTGGTTTTATGGTTTTTAGGATTCCGCAGCCCGGCGCATCACTGGGAGGAGCCACTGAAGCTGGGAAAGTGTTAACGCCGAGTATGCACGTGAGTTGCTAAAAACAATTCACGAATACCCGATTATGCGAATATCGCCTTTGCCACCGTCCCGTGGACGTCTGTCAGGCGAAAATCGCGCCCGGCATACCGGTAGGTCAGTTTCTCGTGATCCAATCCCAGCAGCGCGAGGATCGTGGCGTGCAGGTCATGCGTGTGTACCGGGTCTTCCACCGCCTTATAGCCGTAGTCGTCCGTTCCTCCATAACTCAATCCGCCCCGGACCCCGCCCCCGGCGAGCCACATGGTATAGCCCTTGGCATTGTGGTCGCGTCCATCGGGCCGGCGGCCATCGGGTGTGCGGCCAAACTCCCCACCCCACATGACCAGGGTGTCTTTGAGCATGTCCCGCGCTTTGAGGTCCGCAAGGAGCGCGGCAATCGGCTGGTCGGTGGCCGCGCAGTTGGCCGAGAGGCGGGCCTGGAGATTCTGGTGCTGATCCCAGCCGGCATGGCAGACTTCGACAAACCGCACCCCGGCTTCAGCAAAGCGCCGGGCCATGAGACACTGCCGTCCGAAATCACCTGCCGGGCCAGAGCCCACGCCGTAGGCGGCCATGGTCGCCGGGGACTCCTTCGAGAGATCCATGACCTTGGGCAATTCCGCCTGCATGCGGAAGGCGAGCTCGTAGGACTCGATCACGCCTTCCACTTCGGGGTTGGCGGTCGAGGCGAGAAGATCACGGTTCATCGATTGCACGAGGTCGATCTGCTTGCGCTGAGCATCCGTGGAAAGGTCGGGATTGCGCATATTGCCCACGCTGGCCGACCCCACGTCTCCCCGCTGCGCGCCGAGCCGGGTGCCCTGGTAGACCGCAGGCAGGAAGGCACTCCCGTAATTTTGCGCGCCGAACTGGATCGGCGGGCTGATCGTGACAAAGCCCGGCAGGTTCTCATTGGCCGTGCCCAGCCCGTAGAGCGCCCAGGCGCCCATGCTCGGGCGCACAAACTGCGCGCTGCCCGTATGCAACTGGATGAAAGCCTGCGGGTGGTTCGGGATATCCGTGTTCATCCCGCGCAGGAGGCACAGGTCGTCGGCATGCTCCGCCACTTTCGGGAACAATTCGGAGATCCACAAACCGCTCTGCCCCCGTTGCTCGAACTTGAAGGGCGAGCCGTACAGCTTCGAACCGCCGCCCTTGGCCACGCCAGGTTTGCCGTTGTCCTCGGTGAGCTTCGGCTTGTAGTCGAAGGTGTCCATGTGCGCGGGGCCGCCCTGCATGCACAGGAAAATGACGCGCTTCGCCCGGGCGGGAAAGTGCGGCGCCTTGGGGGCGAGCGGATTGTGGCTTTCGGCGGCGGCCGCCGTCGTGGTCAGGCTCTTGAAGGCGAGCCAGCCGAAGCCGGCGGAAACGGTGCGGAGCAATTCGCGGCGGGTGAGCGAGGCCGGCGTCACGCCGCGGCATTCGTAGGGTCGTTCGTTCATGGGATTAGCGGAGGTAACGGAACTCGGCGCTCGCGAAGAGCGCCTGGCAGAAAGTGGACCACGAGAGCAGTGCGGCGTCCTCGGTCCGGCCGCCTTTGGCCGGCACCAGGGCGCGGCCCTGGTCGAGCAGATACTGCGCGGCCCGCGCCGACTCCGCGTCGGTCGGCTGGCGGCTGAGCGCCAGTTGATAGGCCATCGCGATGCGCTGCGGATAATCCAACGGCGCGGCCAAAATGCGGCGGGCCATCGCGGAGGACTGCGCGCGCACGAAATCATTATTGAGCAAGTAGAGCGCCTGCACCGGCACATTGGTCACATCGCGGGTGGCCACGACGAGACTCGGCTCGGCGAAGTCAAAAATGTCCAGGGCCTCGGGCACGAAATCGCGGACGATCGGCAGATAGACGCTGCGATAGTTGGCGGTCACATTTGTGAAGCGCTCCGGCGAGATGCCCTTGCCAATGTAGCCTTCCCCGGCGCTGGCCACGGCCGAGCCGTGCACGGGGGCGAGGTCGATCTTGCCGCTCGCGGTAAGCATGGCATCGCGGATCGATTCCGCATCGAGCCGCCGGGGCGAGGCGCGCCAGTTGAGCCGGTTGTCGGGATCGACTTCGTTGCCCTTCGCATCCGGACTGCTGCTGAGCTGATAGGCGTGGCTGAGGAGCAACGAGCGGACGAGTTTCTTCAGGGACCAGCCATCGCGCATGAATTGCACGGCCAGGTAATCGAGCAGTTGCGGATTGCTCGGCTTTTCGCCGGTTGCGCCGAAGTTGTCCGCTGTCCGCACCAGCCCTTCGCCAAAAAGATTTTGCCACACGCGATTGACCATCACGCGCGCGGTGAGCGGATTCTCCGGCGAGGTGAGCCATTGGGCGAGCTCAAGCCGTCCGCTGGAATTGGGGGGCATGGCCGGGGGAGTTCCTGTCGTGAGGACGGAGATCACGCCGCGCGGCACTATGTCCCCACGTCCGTCCACCTCACCGCGAATCAGGATCGCGGTATTGGCCACGACACCGTCGCCAACACCCATCGCCTGGTTACTTGACGGTGAACCGGACGCCGGTGCCAGTTCCGCCAACTGTTTGCGCGCACCTTTTCCCTTGCCAAATTGGCCGGCTCCCAATTTCTCGAGCACTTCCGCCTGTCGCGCTGGCGGGAGCGCGGCAAACCGCTGCGCCCTGACTGGGTCATTGGCAATCGCGGGAGGCAGGGCTGGGGCGGCGGCGGGCGCGGGTTCCGCCGCTGCCGGAGTTGCCGGAGCTGCGGGAGCCGCCGTAGGCGCCGCGCCACCAAACCGGGCCAGCATCGCCGCCTGCTTCTTGGGAGGCAGGTTCGCGAATCGTTTCGCCAATGCCGGATTATCGGCGATCGCGGGCGGGACGACCGGCTGGCTGGCCACCTCGGGCGCTACTTGAACAGGCGCTGGGTTGGCCGGAGTGGGCGCATTCGGCGCCGCGGCCAGGGGCACCGGCGCGGAAGGAACAGGCGCGCTCAGCGCGATGAGAGGGGAAGCATTCTTGTTTTTGGCCGCGCCGCCTCCGCCTCCGGTTCCATAGTAGGTCGTCGTGCTGCGGAAGATCCCCGCCAGCGCGTAGTAATCCTTTGTGGGAATGGGGTCGAATTTATGATCGTGGCAGCGCGCGCAGGCCACGGTCAGGCCCAGGACGGCGCGCGACGTTGTGTCGATCTGGTCGTCGACCACGTCCATCTTGAAGATTTCCTTGTTCTTCTCGTTCAGGCCCTTCGTTCCGACGGCCAGGAAGCCCGTGGCGAGGATGTGCTGGTCATGCTCGGCGGCATCTTTCGCCGGAAGGAGATCACCCGCAATCTGCTCGATGATGAACTGGTTGTATGGCTTGTCCTCGTTGACCGCTCCGATCACCCAGTCCCGATAGCGCCACGCCTCTGGAAAGGTGAAGTTGCGCTCCTTGCCGGTCGATTCCGCGAAACGCGCCGTATCCAGCCAGTGCCGGCCCCAGCGCTCGCCAAATTGCGGGGACGCCAGGAGCGCATCCACCACCCGTGCCAGCGCATTCGGAGACTTGTCCTTCACGAAGGCTTCGAGCTGTGCTGGCGTCGGCGGCAGGCCGATCAGGTCGAAATACACGCGGCGGAGCAGCGTAGGCCGATCGGCATCCGCCACCGGATGCAGCCCCCTGGCCTCCTGCGCGGCGAGAAGAAAACGATCCACATCCGACCTCGCCCAGGTCTTGTCTTTCACCACCGGAACCGGCGCGGCCTTCGGCGTCTGGAACGTCCACAGTTCCTTCGCCTTGGTCAGGTCCATTTCCTTCTTTGCCACCTTGGCCCCAGCGCCCCGCGGATCGGGCGCGCCCATCGCAATCCATTTCTCGAAATCCGCAATCACATTGTCCGGAAGCTTTCCGCCATCCTTCTCGGGCGGCATGCGGAGATCCTTGTCCTGCCAGTGGATCGCCTTGAGCAGCAGGCTCTCTTTCGCATTCCCTGGCACGACCGCCGGCCCGGTATCGCCGCCATTCCGGATGCCATCGCGGGTATCGAGCAGCAATCCGCCTTTCACCTTCGTGGCTTCAGACGAGTGGCATTTGTAGCACTTGTCGGCCAAAATCGGCCGGATGCTCTTTTCGAAGAATTCCACCTGGGCGGGATCCACCTGCGGATCGGCAGGTGGCGCCGGTTGGAGGGCCGCCCACGTGGCTTGATTCAGGCCGAATAAGGCGACGAGCGGAAGGAAAAGGCGGATCGGGGAAGGAGTCATCAGCATCGTTCGAGGCTTAACAGCACCAAACCCGGAAATTGAGACAGGTTGCGCTGGGGATCTGTCCAAAAGCCCTTATTTTTGGACTAATTGGAAAACTCCCATGCGCTCTCCCCTACTCTCCACCCTCTTTCTCCTCCTCGTCATCCGCGTATTTGCCTCCGCCGCCGACTACGATGTCGTCGTCTACGGCGGCGTGCCCTGCGGCATCGCGGCTTCGATCGCCTCCCAGCGTGAAGGCGCCAGCACCTTGCTCATCGAGCCGACGAAGCATGTGGGCGGACTCAACACCAGCGGCCTGAACACCGCCGAGACTGAGCACATGCTGAAATGGACTTTCGGCGGGATCGCCCAGGAGTTCTACACCCGGCTCGGAAAACATTATGGAAAGCCGGGAGCGGCGTATTATTTCGAGTCGGGTGTCGCGGAGAAGGAGTTCCTCGCGATGCTGGCGGAAGCGAAGGTAGAAGTCCGCTACGGCGTGCGGGTCGAAAAGGTGGAGAAGGACGGGGCGCGCATCCGCCAGATCACGCTCAGCGATGGGTCCACCGTCGGAGCCAAGGTCTTCGTCGATGCCGGGTATGAGGGTGATCTCATGGCGCGGTCCGGCGTGAAATACACTTGGGGACGGGAATCGCATGAGGAGTTCGGCGAAGAAGCCGCAGGCATCCGACTCGACAAGTCCACCCGCAAGGCCGCCACCGTGGACGAGGCAGGCAAGCTGCTCCCAGGGCTCAGCGGCTGGGCGCGCGACTTCAAGGACGGCGCCGCCGACCGGACGGTCATGAACTACAACTGGCGCCTCTGCTTTTCGAACGATCCCGCCTGGCGCGTGCCGATGCCCGAGCCAAGAAACTACGATCGCACCCGCTACCGCCTGCTGGAAAATTGGCTGAGGGAGCGCACCGCCGCCGCGAAGGAAGTGCAACTCACGGATATCATCGATCTCTACAGCCACGCGCCCGGACGTCCGGACAAGAAGGAGGTCAACAACAAGCAGGCTTCCATCATCTCGATCGGCGACTTCGGCGCGCAACGCGATTTCCCCGATGCCGACTATGCCACGCGCGACCGGATTATCGCCGAGCACACCGACTACACGCTGGGCCTCTTCCATTTCCTCGCGACGGATGAATCCGTGCCGGAAAAACTGCGCGCAGAGACTGCGCAGTGGGGCCTGCACCGCGAAGAATTCCCCGACAACGGGAACTGGCCCTACCAGCTCTACGTCCGCGAAGCCCGCCGGATGCGGGGAGCTTACGTCGTCACCCAGCGCGACGTTCAGGAAGACCGGCACAAGCCTGACGCCATCGCCATGGGCAGCCATTTCATCGACTCACACCACATCCAACGCCTCGCCGTTTCACCCACGGAATTCCTCAACGAGGGCCGCATCTGGCGCGTCGGCTACGCCTACCAGATTCCGTATCGCGCCCTCACACCAAAGGCGGACGAATGCCCCAACCTGCTCGTGCCTGGCGCCGCCAGCTACACGCACGTCGCATTCTGCACCTATCGTCTCGAGAGCACATGGATGATGGGCGGCCATGCCGCGGGGGTCGCCGCCGCCACTGCGGCGCGCGAAGGCAAAGCCGTACAGGCGATCGACGTGCCCACGCTCCAGGAGAAGCTACGGGCGCAGAGGCAGGTGATCGACTTCGTTCCCGGGGAGCCGGAGAAATTTCCCGGCACAAAGGACGTGGAGTTTTGAAGACCCGCTGCCGCAGCTTCCGCGGCGTGGCGAATTCGCCAGACTAACGTCCCATCCTCTGCCAGCGGCGGCGGCGGTCGCCCTGCAAGTCAATCCTGGGAGATTCCGCAGTGTTGTCCCGCAAAACATTCCGGGTCTTGTTCGTGTCGTGGAATCCACGATACCGGGAGATGGCGCAAAAACGAAACCGCGCCAGTCGCCGGTTGCGATGCATTTAATGGAGGTAAATATCAATGAATCGAACTATCCTACTTACTACAGCAGCACTCGCTGTTGCTTTCGTCCAACCAAGCCAAGCTTGGGCACGCGGCGACGGCGGCGACGGTCACTCCGGTGGCGGCGGTGGCGGCGGAGCGAGGGCGGCAGGCGGAGCGGCATTTCACGGAGGCGGCGGCGGATCCGTCCGCGGTGGTGGCGGACCATCCATGCGCGTCTCCCAAGCGCCGCACTTCGCGTCTCACGTCCAGTCCACGCCCCGCTCCCAGGAGCAATCCTTCGCGCTTCGGCAGCCCATGCAGTCTCCGCGCACGTTCTCGCGTCCGAACAACGCGAACACGTTCGTTAACAATCGGTCCTTCAACGGAGCGAATCGACGGTCCCCGACCGTCGCCTTCGGTGGCAGCGCACCGATGAGCCGGGACGCGGAGGTCCGACAGAACCGCAGTTTCAACAGTACGGCGGACGCCCGCCACTTCAGCCGCCCTTCGGGGGAAGTGTCCCGGAACTGGGACCGGCGTCAGATGCACACCTGGAACAACCATCGCTACCGCTGGTATAACAACAACTGGGTGCTCTTCGACAGCGGTTTCGGCTACGGCTACCCATACTACTACGGCGGATACGCCCCGTACGACGATTACGACTACGATTCGGCCCCCTATGACAACTCCGCGGCAGCACTGCCGTACGAGTATTCGACCACCGACAGCCTGGCGAGTTCTGTTCAGGAAGAGCTCGTCCGCAAGGGTTACAATCCCGGCGCCGTTGATGGTGTGATTGGACCGCAAACGCGCAACGCCATCGCCCAATTCCAGAGCGATCATCACCTGCGCGTCACGGGGCAAATCGACCGCTCACTCCTGGGCGCAATGGGCCTGTAACTGCCACAAGCGTTCCAAACATCCACGAAGCGGGACGGGTTTACACCCTCCCGCTTTTTGTTTGCCCACGAATCACTTTGCCGGCTCAGCCAGAACCACCTGCCGGTTGGGCCAATCTACGGTAACCGTGAAGCGCGAGAGCAACTCGTTGCCGAGAAGCCCCGCTTCCCCATCGAACAATGCCCGCCCATGCAGCGCAGTCTTCACTTGGTTCACGGACTGCGAACCGAGGGTCACCGACATCAGCGCGGTGTCATTGAGATTGGTCACAAACCCGATGGAAACTCCGGCGCGCCACTTGCGTTCCTGGGGCCGCGGAATCACCCAGTGCAACGCATCGTTGCAACCAGTGTCGAAGCGCGTCCAGCGCGGCTGGGAATCATTCACGCCCACCGGTACGCACATGATTCCATTTTGAAATTTCACGGGAAGCCGCTCTCCCGCCGAGCCCGCGGCAGCCGAGCCGCCCAGGCGCAGGCAGTGCCGCGCGTAGTCGATCTGCACGACACGATCCCTGAAGAAATCCACACCGACGAGGCCGTCGATCGGGCGGGTGCACAGCTCATCCGCCATGCTCAAATCCACGGCCAGCGGCAGGACCGGCAAGGCCACGGCACCGGCCGCACTGCGCAGCGGTTCAATGTGAAACGCGGAGGCTTGGGAACCGACGCCACGAACGCTCTCCGCGGCTCCCAGCTTGACCTTCAAACGGCGGGCGGTCTTCAGGTTCAAGACCGACACGCCCGCTCCCGAATCGAGCAGGAAATAAAGCGGCTCTCCGGTGGGGGTGACACGGGCTTCGAAACAAATAAATCCGTCGGTGAAATGGAATGGAATCTCTCCGCTCTCGACGCCGGCGAAGGCGGAGAACGCCAACGACAAAAACAGTAGTAAAACAAAAGGGGGCTTCGACATGAGCAGGATTCAGTCGCACATCTTTTTTCCAGCGCAACAGGGACCTTTCTACACAGAAACCCGGGCCGCTCACGAGGCGCGCACCCGAACCCCTTAATGCGATTAATTAATTGAACAGGGCGACCGAGCGAGCCGTCCAAATAAGCAAAGAAAGACAACATGAATATACTCAAATCTCTCATCATCGGCGCGGTCGCCTTGGGCGCTGCTGCCATCGCCACTCCGGCCCAAGCCCATGACCATCATCGTGATCATCGTGATCACTGGGATCATGGCCACCATTGGGATCACCACTACTACCGCGGGCACGCATACTACTACGGTGGCGGCCCACGATATTACGGCTACTACGGCGCCCCGTACTACTATGACTATCCAGGTTACAGCTACTACCAGCCGTACTATTACGGCGGACCCACCTTCTCGTTCGCCTTCGGCGGGCATCGGGGTTGGTACGGTGGTGGACACCACTGGCATCACCGGTAAAGCGTGAACGATTCGGCGGAGGTCGCTCTCGATAGCGCCTCCGCCAGGCTCACAGGTGCGAGTGGGCGTGGCTCACTCGCACCGTGATTTTTGGCGTGCGAGCCATTTGCCTCGCACTTTTTTTGTCGTGCGGCGGGAACGCTACGTAGGGAGATGAAGATGAAGCAGGAGAGGAAGAGCGCGCTTCGGAGCCGTAACGGGAATGCGTAACGCGGACTGCCGCCCGCCTCACGGCAACCGGAGGCTTCGCGGAATGGGATTTGTCGAATGCCCGCACAGTCCGCTAACTTGCCGCCATGCCCTCCTTCGACATCGTTTCGGAAATCGACAAACAGGAAATCGACAACGCCATCAACCAGGCTACCAAGGAGCTGGCCACGCGGTTCGACTTCAAGGGAAGCACGGCGGCGATCAACTGGCACGACAAGGAATCGAAAATCGAGCTGAAGGCGGAGGACGGGACGCGGCTAAAGGCGCTGCATGAAATTGTGGTCGGCAAACTCGCGAAACGAAACATCGATCTGCGCAACGTGGAGCGCAAAGACCCGGCAATCTCCCCGCTCGGCCACGCGACGCAGGACTTCATCATCAAGCAGGGCCTCGATGGCGAGAAGGCCAAGGAGATCGTGAAGGCGATCAAGGAAAAGGGATTTAAGGTGCAGAGCGCGTTGCAGGAACGGCAGGTCCGCGTCACCGGCAAGAAACGCGATGAGCTTCAGGAGGTCATCGGCTTCCTGCGCAGCCGCGATTTCGAGGTCTCGCTCGGGTTCAAGAATTTCCGAGATTAAATCTGTCCAAAAGCCGTTCGCGGGGACTTAACGGTTACCAATCCCCTCTCCCGCATGAAGCTCCCGCCCGCCCTTCTCGTCTTCGCGTTCCCCCTTGCTGTCCTCGCCGCCGAGCCCCGGCAGATCAGCGGGATCTATCCGCATCTCGCGATGTACAACAACGAAGGCGAATGCGGCACAGGCGCGGTGGTCCCATGGGCGGATCGCCTGTGGGTCATCACCTACGGGCCGCACCTCCCCTACGGCTCGAGCGACAAGCTTTACGAGATCACCCCGCCGCTCGAGCAGATCATCCGCCCGGAAAGCGTGGGGGGCACACCCGCCGACCGGCTCATTCATCGCGAATCGAATCAGTTGATCATCGGGCCCTACTTCATCGACGCGCAGCGCAACGTGCGCGTGATCCCGCCCGCGCTGATGCCCGGCCGACTCACCGCCGCCGCCCGCCATCTCGCCGATCCGGCGGGCAAGGTGTTCCTGGCGACGATGGAGGAAGGCCTCTACGAAGTGGACGTGAAGACGCTGGATGTCACCGGCCTGATCAAGGATGGCAACAAGCCGCCCCCCGGCAAGACGCACGAGGTGCATCCGGCCACCTTCAACTCGGACCTCCCTGGCTATCACGGAAAGGGCCTCTACAGCGGCCAGGGCCGGCTCATCTACGCCAACAACGGCGAAGACAAGGATCCGCGCGTGACCACTGACCCGACCGTGCCGAGCGGCGCGCTCGCCGAGTGGCACAAGCCGGGCGACGACTGGCAACTCGTGCGGCGCAATCAATTCACGGAAGTCACAGGCCCGGGGGGCATCTACGGCAACGAGCACCCGGAGACCGATCCCGTGTGGAGCATTGGGTGGGATTCGCGCTCGCTCATCCTCATGCTGCTTGACGGCGGCACATGGCAGGCCTACCGCCTGCCCAAGTCCAGCCACAGCTACGACGGCGCGCATGGCTGGAACACCGAGTGGCCGCGCATCCGCGACGTCGGCGAAGACTCCCTGCTCATGACGATGCACGGCGCGTTCTGGAAATTCCCAAAGACCTTTTCCGCGAAGAATTCCGCGGGGATCGCGCCCCGCAGCAATTTCCTCAAGATCACCGGCGATTTTGCGCGCTGGCAGGATCGTATCGTTATCGGCTGTGACGACACGGCGAAGAGCGAGTTCCTGAACAAGCGCAAAGCCAAGGGCACCGCCATCGGCCCCGGGCAGTCGCAGTCAAACCTCTGGTTCATCGAGCCCACGAAACTCGATCATCTCGGACCGGTCATCGGCGACGGCGCGGTGTGGCTCAATCAATCCGTGAAAGCCGCCACGCCTTCCGACGCGTTTCTCTTTGCCGGCTACGCCAACCGCATGCTGCGCATCCGCAACGGCGGCGCCGAGCCGGTCGCCTTTGCGCTGGAGGTCGACGCGAAAGGCAACGGCGAGTGGCTGCCGCTGCGCTCCGTGGAGGTGCCGGGGCATGGTTCAGTGTGGACACAATTCATGCCGGGCGAAAATGGCGCCTGGGTGCGATTGAAGCCGAGCCGCGACGCGGAGGACATCACCGCATCTTTCCATTATCGCAACGACGACGGACGCTCGAACGAGGGCGCACCCATATTTGCGGGCCTCGCCAAGCCTGGCGACGAGAAGTTGAGCGGCGGTCTCGTCTACGCGCGCGGCGGGGGGAACAAGACGTTGCGCTTCGTGGCCGGTAATCCGGGCGGCGACCTGGGCTGCTACGATCTCGATGGCGATTTAAAATTGCAGCACGTGGACGATCTCCCCGGCATCGAGTACGCGAAGAAGAATTACGCCATCCCTCAGGATGTGCTCACCATCGACGAAGCCTCCGTGCTGTATGTCGATGCCAAGGGCCGCTGGCGCCTGCCAAAGGGGGACGCCTCGTTCGATAAACCCGGCCCGCTCGGCGCCGAGCGCATCTGCCGCGAGGTCGTGACCGAGCGCGACATCTTCAACGCCGCCGGAACATTCTTCGAAACGCCCGCGGAGAACGCCGGAGGCTTCGCCAAAATCCGCCCCATCAGCACGCATAATCGCCACATCAAGGACTACGCCTCCTATCGCGGCCTCGTGGTCCTCACCGGCGTGACCGACGACGCCAAAGGCGAACACATCGTTCGCTCCGACGATGGCAAATGCGCGCTGTGGCTCGGCGCGGTCGACGACCTCTGGGAAATGGGCAAGGCCCGCGGAGAAGGCGGCCCCTGGAAGAACACCACTGTGCAAGCCGGCCAACCCAGCGACGCCTACCTCATGGCCGGTTACGACAGGAAGCGCGTGACGCTGAGCCACGATGCGAAAAGCACGGTGGAGTTCACGATTGAGATCGATTACTTGGGCGACGGATCTTGGGACAAATATCAAACATTGTCGGTCGCCGCCGGGCAGAAGCTGGAACACGCCTTTCCGAAGGGCTTCGAAGCGCGCTGGGTGCGAGTGACCGCAAATCAAGCCTGCCGGGCGACGGCGACATTCAAATACGAGTAACCTTCGGCCCTCACAGCTCCCGCACATCGATCCACGTCTCGACCGTCCGCCCGGTCGTCGTGTCCCGCGCGGTGATGATGTGTTTGCCGGCTTTGGAAAGCTGCACACGCTGGCGATCACCGCTTTGTTCGCAGGGAAGTGAATCACAGCTCCATGCGATGCTCCCCAGGGCCACGGCGCGCAGCGGGACCCATTGGGCGTCGGCGGGCAGGTCGGGATCGAGGAAATACGTCGCGCCGGGCGGTGGCTGGAGGATATGCAATTCCTGAGCGGTCGTGGCGCACGTGACGAGGCTGCCCAAGGCGTTCTGTGGCGAATTCATCCATTGCGCGTAATCCGCCGGGAGCACCACCCGGCCTTGGGCGTCGAAATCGGTCGCGCGCCCCGGCTCGGGCTCCCAGAGGCATTTTTCCATGACGGCGGCGGTATCGCCGGCGGCCGCCAGACGGCCGGTGAGCGGCTGGATGCGGTAATCGGTGATCCCATCGGGCCGGGCGAAAGGCGATGTGCCGCGCTGATCGTGGAGGTGCACCATGACTTCGTGCATCAAGGGCGCCGCGCCGGTGACGCCGGTGATGCCGCGCATGGGCGAACCGTCCATGTTGCCGACCCAGACGCCGACCGTGTATTCCGGCGTGCAGGCGAGCACCCAGTTGTCGCGGTAATTGGAACTCGTGCCGGTCTTGCAGGCCACCGGAAAATCGAAGGAGAGCAAGGAATTCAGCCCAAACGATGCGGCGCGCGCGCTGTTGTCCGAGAGCATGTCGGCGACGAGCCAGCTCGCGCGCGCGTCGCAGACCCGGCGGCCCGGTCCGTTCTCCGGCTCCTCGCGCAGCAGCAGGCGATACGGCTTGTAAAGGCCCAGCCGGCCGATCGCCGCAAAGGCGTTTGTCAGTTCGAGCAAGCGCACCTCGCCATTACCGAGTGTGAGGCCCAGGCCGTAATCGGCGATCTCGTGATCGAGCGTGGTGATGCCTAGGTCATACAGGCGGCGGTGCAGAACCTCGGGGCCGCCCGCGAGTTGCAGGGCGCGGATGGAGGCGACGTTGAGCGAATTGCCGAGCGCGAACCGCAGGCTCACGGGGCCGTAGAACCGGTGGTTGTAATTATTCGGACTATAAAGGCCCGTGTCGGTTGAGAAGTCCGTCGGGATATCGGGCACGATCGTGCCGGGGTTCGCACCGTGCTCCAGGGCGAGCAGATAGGTGAATGGTTTCACGGCGGAGCCGGGCGAACGAATCGTCCACGCGCCATTGAACTGCCCCACGCCCGGCCGGAAATAGTCGCCGGAACTCACCAGCGCCAGCACACCGCCGGTCGCGTTCTCGATGACCACGACCGCGCCGCTCGTGGCATGCTTGTCCGCGATCCGCGCCAGTTGATTGGCCAGACGGGCTTCGACGAACTGGTTCAGCGAAAGATCGAGCGTGGTACGGAGCGGTCCGCCCTGCGCCGGGAGCACGCCGCGCCGCTGGAGGAGCAGGTCGACAAAGTGCGGCGCCGCGAAATTGCCGGGCGGCGCGGTCAGCGCAACCTTCTGCACGAGGGCCCGGGTATACGCGTCTTCATCGAGCGCGCCATCGGTGCGCATGCGGCCGAGCACCCAGCGCTGCCGGGCCTGTGCGTCGGCGAAATGATCGTGCGGATCGAGGCGTGACGGCGCCTGGGGCAGGCCGGCGAGGAAGGCCGCCTCGGCGGCGCTGAGGTCGGACGGCGGCTTGGCGAAATAATACCGGCTCGCCGCGGCGATGCCGACCTGGAGATTCCCGTAGTCGAGCCGGTTGAGATATTCCTCGAGGATGCGGTCCTTGCTCCACACCTGCTCCACCCGCAAGGCGATCCACATCTCCCGGAGCTTGCGGCTGATGGTGCGCGGGCCGGGATTGGCGAGCTTCACGAGTTGCTGGGTGATCGTGGAAGCGCCGGAGCGTGGGTGACCCGCGTGCGCCGCGGAGCGGACCGCTCGCGCGAGCGCCCTCGGGTCGATCCCCCAATGGCTCCGAAACCGCCGGTCCTCCGCGCTGATCGTCGCGACGATCAGTGCCGGGGAGATTTCGGAAAGACTACAGCGCTGCGTGTAGCGGCGCTCGCCCACGAGCATGAGCCGGAGCGGCTGGCCATCGCGGTCGAGGAATTCTGTGCTGTCGATTCGGCCGGAGAGGAGCGCGGCGGGGATAGGGGTGAAGTGAAGGGCGAGTTCGAGGGCGGCGGCGCCTGTGAATAAGACGATCGCAATCACGGCCAGCTTGCGAACAAGTGGGCGCCCTCCCCCCTTCCGGTCATTTTGAGCGAAGCGAAGAACCTCTGATCTCTGCCTTTCTTCGTGGACGTCGCCAGCTTTTCGACATTTGAGTTCGCTGCCGGACGAGTAAGGAAAGACAGAGATCAGAGGTTCTTCGCTTCGCTCAGAATGATGGTTGGGGGGAATGCTTCGCATTCCCAACCAGTCACGCGCTCTCTCCAGAAACGCGCGAAACGGGTACACTCTCTCCCTTTTCATCTTCCTCTCCCGCTTTACGTCCATCACTTCTCCTCCGCCAGTTTGCTGCTCACTTTCACCATCTCCCCGAGTCCGAACCGTTCCGGCCGGTACATCTCCTCCACCTTTGTCGGCCCGGCGGTGGCGTCGCCCGCGGCGCGCACGCGCGCCAGATAGCGATAGATATACGCGCCCGCGGGCATGTGGTCGCAGAAATACAGCACCCGGTCGGAGCGCACTTCATGATAGTCGCTCAGGCCGTCGGAGCCGGCCATCTCCCCGCCGCCCAATTCCTGGCTACGAAAAGCCGGATTCACGGCCTCGAAGATGGCGGGCAGCGGGTCGTCGATCGCCACAAAATGCCCGGGGCGCACGGTCTCGACGCGGAGTGTGACGATGATGCGATCGCCCACTTTCAGGTCCTTCGGCTCGGCGAGCTTCCCGTCGTCCCCGATCTTGCGATAGCTGCGCGACACCGCGTAACCGCGGTCCTGGCGCGGCTGCTCGGCGGCGGGCGGCCGCACCACCCACCGGGTCTCGCCGAAGAGCGTGCCCTTCTTGGGATTCTGCACCGCGACCGGCTTGAGCGCTTCCGTGGGCGTGAACGTGATCGCCGCGGTGATCGCCGGCTTTTCGCGCGTCACCTGGAACGGCTGCTCGCCGCCGCGGCGCACGAGCGTGCCGGAGACCGGTTTGCCGCCGTCTTCCGCGGCGACGTAGTAGCGCGCCAGCGCCATCAGCGCCCAGGCGTTTTCCTGTGTCGTGGCCCAGTGACCGTGCCTGCGGTAGCCGAGCAATTCTTTCGTCAGGCGGCCGACCTCATTCGATTTCGGCTGGTGCATCGACCACGCAAGCAACTGCACGGCCCGCTCGCGTGCATCGCTGCCAAACCAGCAGATGGATTCCGGCGCCTCCATGCGGCGGCTCAGCAGTTCGTCCACCATTTTCTGCGGACCGTGCGACTCGAGGATGGCGAGGGCCACCAGCGCGCGCGATTCGTAGGAAAGCTCGCGGCGCCGCTTGAACATCTCCTCGTGATACGCGGGCTCGGGACGGCCGGCCATGGCGAGGGCATAAAGGGCGAGCGCCCGCTGGGAGAGCGCCACTTCGTCGTGGATCTTGGCGAGGCCGCGCAATTCCTTGCTCAGGTATTCGTAGAGCGGATCATCGCTCGGGATGCCCTGGTAACCGGCGCGTCCGAGCAAGGAGCCCGCGACACCGGCGTAGGCGCTGACGAAGAGTGAGGGTTGAGTTCCGCCCGGCCAATAGGCGAACCCGCCACCAGTCGACATCGTTTCCAGGCGCGCATAGCCCCTGGCGATCGCGTCCTTCACCTGAGCGTCGTCCTTCACGAGGTCGGGCATGACATCGCGCAACTGCGGGAGCATCGCCCACGGGATCATGGAAGAGATGGTCTGTTCCGCGCAGCCGTACGGATACTCCAGCAATTGGTTCGCGCTCTCGCGCAGCTCGGCAAGACGCGTGTTCGCCAGGGTCACGGTCACCGTGCCGGCGCCGTCGAGGAGCTGCGGGTTGATGCCCGAGAGGAGGTCGCTTGAGGCGGCGCTCAGCTCGGTCTCATACGTCTCGTGCAGGACGGGCGTCGACGAGCCGACCTTGAGCGAGGTGCGGAGGTGATCTTCATACGTCTTTCCGCCAGATTGCATGTGCGCGCTCCAGGTCCACTGAGCCTTGCCCATGGCGGTGAGACGTACGGGCAGATCGACGGCGCGCGATTCGCCGTTCTTCACGCCGATGCTCACGATGTTCGCGCCGTCCTTCGCCGGCGCGGCGGTCTGGTCGAGCTCGAGCTTCACCTCCGCCGCGGCATCCGCGCCGGTGTCGTTGCGCACCACGGCGCGCGCCACCAGCGTGTCGCCCACATTGGCAAACTGTCCAATCGAGGAGAGGAGCAGGAGCGGCTTGCGGATCGAGAACGCGGACTCGGCGGAGCCAAATTTCGCGCCGGACTGGGAGACAGCGATAAGGCGGTAGCGGGTGACGGCGTCGGGCGCGGGGAAGTGCACGCGCACCTTGCCCGCCGCGTCGGTCTTCAGCGAGGGAAACCAGCAGGCCGTGCCGGGAAAATCCTCGCGCAGCTTGCGGCCCGCCGCCTCGGCGACGTCGGCGCCGCCGCCGATGAGGTAGCCCTTGTTGGAGAACTGGAGATCGCCCGGGTCTTCCGGGAGCAGCTCGTAGAGTGAGATGCCGGTGCGGATGGCAAGCGGATACGGCTCGTAAAACGTCGCCCGCGGATCGGGCCGCTTGTAGTCCACGAGTTGGAGCACGCCCTCATCGGCGGCGAAGAAGGTCACCTCGGCATCGGCCAGCGGGGCGCCCGCGCCGTCGCGGACCACGACCTCGGCTTCCACCTCCTCGCCCGGCTCGACCGTGGCGCGCGTGGGCGTGATGGCGATTTGCATGTGCTCCACCGGGTCATCCACATTCAGCATCGCCCCGCCATAGCGGTATTCCGCCGTCTTGAACTTGCGCGGGCTCTGCTCGCGGCCGCGGATGACGATCATCGACGCATACACGTTCGGTCCGTCCTGCTTGCTGAGCGGGATCTCGATGGAGGGTGCGTTGCCCTCGACCTTCACCTGCATGGTGCGTAAGATGCGGCCCTCGCGCTCGATCGAGACGAGCGCTTCGCCGGAGAACGGTGTCTTCAGAAGGAGCCGCGCCGTATCGCCGGGATGATACTCGGCCTTGTCGGCCACGACATCGAGCTGCGCGGGGTTACGGTAGTTCCAGGCCACGGCTTCATTCGCGCTGACGAAGACCTCCAGCTCGCTCAGGACCGAGCGCCCGGCGGAATCGCGCGCGGTGGCGCGCAGCAGGTATTCGCCGGCCTTGTCCATCTTGAACCGGAGGCTTGCAGCGTCGCCCACCGACCAGTCGCCATTCACTTCGCGCGTCGGCACAAGCGTCCTGCCCTCGGTTTTGCCGACCACTTCCTGCACCTTTTCGCTGCGGAAGGTGATCGCCTTGCCGGCGCCCTGCACCCGCACCGTCTCGTAGCGGGTGTAGATGAGTTCGGCGCTCACGGCCACCGGCGCGGCGGCGGGGCCGCCATCGGGCTTGATCGCCACGGCGCGCACCTTCAACTCATCGCCCGGATGCAGCACCGAGCCCTCCGGCGCCGACAGCCCGAGATAGAAATCCGACGCATCGCGCGCGAAGGTGATGTGCTCGGTCACGGTTTGCTGGTTGAGGTCGGTGACCTCCGCGCGCAGGTGCCCCTGGTAGGTGCCGTTCTTCGCTTCGGGCAGTTTCGGCTGGATGGTGAGCGCGTCCGCGCCGGTCAGCTTTCCTTCGCCGTGGAGGGTGAGCGATTTTTCCCGCGCCCCGTCGCGCGGTCCGAAATTCCAGCGGTTAAACCCCTCCGCGGAGAAGGACCGTCGCGAGTAGTCGAGCGTCCAGCGGACATCGGCGGCGGATAGCGGCGCGCCGAAAAGATAGCCCGCGCTGACCTTCGCGGAAAAATCCGCGCCCGGCGCCACGCGCTCGGGACCGGTCATCTTCACCTCGAAAGCATTCGGCTGGTACTCCGCGACCTCGAACTCTCCCTTGAAAGTGTTTTGCAGGGTCTCGTCGCCGGGATCAGAGAAATTCGCGGTGACCGAGCAGGCGCCAAACGCCGTCAGCTTCAACTTGAGATCGACGTTGAACGACCCATGGGCATCGGTGCGGATCTTGATCGGCGGCTCATCCTGGCCGTCGCCGGTTTCGAGCGAGAGAGTGCCGTCGATGCCGGCGAAGTTGGCGAGTTCGCCGCGGGCCACGTCGCGAATGTAGCCCTTCACGTGCACCGTCTCGCCCGGCTGATAGACCGGTCGGTCGGTGAAGACAAAGCCGCGCAGCTTGCGCCACTGCTTTTGCCCGGGCTGCCAGCCGCGGTAATCCACACGCGCCCCCGGCATCTGGAGATTGTCGTTGTCGCTGGCCGCGCATGCATAAACGTCGTCTCCTTTCGTGGCAACCATCCAGGCGAGGCGCACCTTCGGGTCGATGATGCAATTGCCATGGGCATCCGTCCTTCCCTTGCCGCCGGGAGCGAAGTCTTCATCGAGCAAGGTCACGGCGGCGCCCTCGATTGGCTGGCCGGTGGCCATGGAAAACACGGTGACCTTCAGCCCTTCATCCATCTTTTTCCAGAGCAGGCCAAAATCGGTGAGCTGCACGAGGGCCTGCGCGCCCGGGTGCTTGCCCGTCACCCCCGGGAGCGGGATGCCCTCGAGCGTGAGGAAGACCACGCCCGCTTTTTGCGCACCGAGGATTTCGTCCCAATCGAGCGCGGTGTGCTGCCGGGTGTCGAGCGCATCAGCCGGCAGCTGGATCGTCCGCTCGAAGATCGTCTTGCCGCGGATGGAGCCGGCGGGCATGGGCTGATAAATCTCGGCGCTGTCGTCGTCGATATTGGTGCGACGATAATTCTGGAAGGCCTTCACGCTCGCCGCCGCGTCCGGCGCCGCCACGAGCTGGGCTTTCACTTTGACCGCCTTGAGATTGGCGGAGAGCGCCTCGAATTTGCGCAGCCCGCCCCGAATCTGGTAGCCGGTGATGGCCGGCAGCCAGAGGCGCGGAGATACCGGCGAGAAGCGGAACGGCGTGATGCGCTTGCCCTGGAACGGCAGACCGTCCTCGGAGATGACCGCGGGGTCGACTTCGAGGCGGTATTCCTTTCCGAGCTCGAATTCACCGAGGACGGCAAGCGAGGAGTTTTCATATTCGAAACGCAGCTTCGGCACCTCGGGCTGCACGCGGAAAAACTTCGGCGCCGTCTCGCTCGTGATGTCAGGCGCGAGCGGCTGGGCGAATTCGATGGTGAGAATGCGCCGGGAGTTGATGTAGTTCGTTGGCACGAATTTATCGAAAACAAAAGGCCGCACCGGACCGAGCTTTTGCACGAGCGGGTCGGCGATCTTCAGGCCCGTCTTCGACGGAAGCCCGCGCTTCATCTCGAAGCGCCACGGAGAGCCAGGCGTGAGCGCGGTAGCGGGCTTGATGACGAGCCGGCTCGGGATCGGCGGGGCGTTTTCGTCGTCATCCGGATTCGCCTCTTCATCGTCTTTGTCCTTCACGCCGTACTTGGCGCGCTGCCATCGTTCGTCCCAGTCTCGGTCGGTCTCGCTCACACCAAAGTAGTCGCTCTTCGTGGCGTAGCGGACGATGGCGGGGACTTTGTGGCCGGCGGTGTCGACGAATTGAAAGAACGGCGGGGCCTTGTCGAGGTCAATGGCGAGGTTGAAGGCGAGATCGATCTCCGGCATGGGCCGGGTGGACTTGGCCTCCCCATCGCCCGGCATCCGCTCAGTGGTGCGGGCAAAGGCTGGCGTGCGCACGATGACGTGGAAGGAGCCTGCCACGGCCTTGCCCTCGGCATCCTGGAGCCCGGGGGGAAGGGTGAGCGCAAACTGGCTGCCGAGTGGCCACGCCGCGCTGGGCGTGAAGACCACGCTGCTCCGGCTGAGCCAGGTGAAGCCGCCCGGCTGCGCCGGCGAGACGATGATCGGCGGGGTCTTCGGCGCGAAGCCGATATCATCGCGCGAAATCATCGGCCGGGCGAAGCGGAACTCCAGCGTACTCGAGGGCTGAAGAAACTCGCCCTCGGAAATCAGCTCCACCGGCCCCGCCGGTGCCTGCTTGGCCGACGCACCCGCGGGTACCGCCGCCGCGCCTCCTCCGGCTGGCGCGGGTGTGGCCCCCTTGGGACCGGGCCCGGCGTGGGAGAGGAGAGGGAACAGGCAGAAGGCCGTGGCGAGCAGGGAAGGGATTTTCATGGCAGGAGAAGGGGCGGATTCGCTGAGTGCTGAAGTACTAGAATGCGGAGTCAGGAGGCCGAAGGCAGAACAAGACGTGAGGAGGCAGAAATGAGTGTGCTTCCTCTATATACGGTGGCGAGAGGCAATTCTTTCATCGGGTTGAGGCGGGCCCGTGGGCGATTTGAGATTTCAGATTCGGAACTCACATTCCACATTTCGTCTGTATTCCTTGATTCTTGATTTCTGATCCTTATCTGCCTCTGACCTCGCGCACCGAATTTCCGCATTTCCCTCCCGCCCGCAGCACTCCACCACTCCAGCCTTCTACGGTCTCCACTCGCCAGCATCACTTCTTCATTCCCCTTTCTGCGCGAAGGCGCATATTGCGACTCCCCAGATCGATCTGAAATTTCAAATCTCCAATCTCAAATTCTCCAGCCCCGCCCCGCATGCCCTCCCCCACCCACCCCAAAGCCCGCTATATCATGATCGGCGGTTTTCTCGGCGCCGGCAAGACCACCGCCGTCGCCAAACTCGCCCAACGCCTCTCCCAGCGCGGCCTCAAAATCGGCCTGATCACCAACGACCAGGGCCGCGAACTGGTGGACACAAAAATGCTTCGCTCGAAGGGCTTCGCCACGGAGGAGATTCCAGGTGGCTGCTTTTGCTGCCGGTTTAATTCCCTGGTCGATGCCGCCGACAAGCTGACCGCGTCCACCCAACCGGATGTCTTCGTCGCCGAGCCGGTGGGGAGTTGCACCGATCTCGTCGCCACGGTCACCTACCCGCTGCGGCGCATCTACGGGGACAGCTTTCTCATCGCCCCGGTGAGCGTGCTGCTGGACCCGGTGCGGGCGGCGCGAGTGCTGGGTCTCGAATCAGGCGGTAATTTCTCCGAGAAAGTCGTCTACATCTACAGGAAGCAGCTCGAGGAGGCGGACATCATCGTCATTAACAAGACGGATCTGCTCGCCCCTTCACGCGTCGAGGAATTGCGCGCGGCGCTGGCCCGGGAGTTTCCGCGGGCGGAGATCGTGGCGGTTTCGACGCGGGACGAGACGAATCTTGATGCCTGGTTTTCGCGCCTCGAAAGCGGCGAACAGTCCAACGTGGGGACCATGGAAGTGGACTACGACGTGTATGCCGACGGGGAGGCGCTGCTGGGGTGGCTCAACGCCACCGTTCGTCTCGCGGCGACGGCGCCCTTCGATGCCGAGAACGTCGTCACCTTGCTGGCACGGAGCATCCAGGAACATCTCAAGGCCCAGCATGCGGAGGTCGCGCACCTGAAGATGACCTACAGTCCCGACGAAGCGCTCGCCG
>Ga0070658_10000459_pt1 | contig 35322 bp, 34 predicted proteins | sample KBSC13metaG_FD_64664 | JGI IMG/M metagenome (GOLD analysis project Ga0070658, IMG submission 64664) | Corn rhizosphere microbial communities from Kellogg Biological Station, Michigan, USA - KBS C1-3 metaG | ecosystem: Host-associated > Plants > Roots > Rhizosphere > Soil ... | reverse complement strand
ACCACCTCGGCCCTGCCGCTTATATTCAGCGATAGGACTGCGCTTAATGTAGTTAGCTGATGTGAGTGTTACAACGACCTGCTCATCAGGCACTAAGTCTTCATCGCTCAGACGGTTCAGTTCGTTCTTGACGACCTGAGTGCGACGCTCGTCGCCGTACTGCTTCTTAAGTTCGAGCATCTCATCCTTAATGATGCTCAAGATCCTCTGCTCATCGGCAAGAATAGCTTCCAACTCAGCTATCAGCTTACGCAGCTCAGCCAACTCGTCTTCAATTTTCTTCCGCTCCAAACCGGCCAGCGTACGTAACTGCATGGCCAGGATTGCTCGCGCCTGGATTTCACTAAGTTTAAACTTGGCAATCAGATTCTTCTGCGCTTCTTCAGTTGTTTCGCTGGAACGAATAGTATTAATGACTTCGTCGATGTTATCCAGCGCAATCTTCAAACCTTCCAAGACATGGGCACGGTCTTTAGCCTTGCGCAGCTCGAACTCGGTGCGGCGACGCACCACGATCCGGCGATGCTTAATGTGCTCACCAAGAATATCCTGTAGACCCAGTACGCGTGGCTGGATGCCATCCACGAGCGCCATCATATTGAAGTGGAAACTGGTTTGCAAAGGAGTTAGCTTATACAGCTGGTTGAGCAACTTTTTGGGGTATGCGTCTTTTTTAAGATCAATTACGATACGCACATTGCCACGAGCCGACTCGTCACGAATGTCACTCACGCCAGTAATCTTTTTGTCGTTTACCAGATCGGCGATCTTTACCACCAAACTTTCTTTGTTCAGCGCATAGGGGATCTCGGTAATGACAATCTGGTGACGACCCTTTTTGCCTTCTTGGACCTCAGCCACACCACGGGTGACCACGCCACCACGGCCTGTCGCATACGCCTGACGCAGGCTATCGGCGCCATACAAAATGCCGCCAGTTGGAAAATCAGGTCCCTTCAAGAACTGTAGCAGGTCATCCAGTGACGCATCAGGATGATCAATTTTGTATACAGTTGCATCAACTACTTCGGCCAGGTTATGCGGCGGGATGTTGGTAGCCATACCAACGGCAATACCTAGTTGTCCGTTCAACAACAAGTTCGGCAATTTTGCCGGGAGTACCGTTGGCTCTTGGTTCTCACCATCATACGTATCCCGGAAGTCCACGGTGTCTTTGTCGATGTCTTGCAAAAGCTCATCAGCCAGTCGGTGCATCTTGGCTTCGGTATAACGCATGGCAGCCGGTGGATCGCCGTCCATAGAACCAAAGTTACCCTGCCCGTTTACCAGCAGATACCGGGTCGCCCAAGGCTGTGCTAAACGAACCATCGAATCGTAAATCGAAGCATCGCCGTGCGGGTGGTACTTACCCATAACCGCACCGACAACGTTCGCACTCTTACGGTGCCTTGAACTACTGCGCAGTCCGTCTTCATTCATGCTGTAGAGAATACGGCGATGCACTGGCTTGAGGCCGTCACGCACATCTGGCAGTGCGCGGTCGATAATCACGCTCATCGAGTAGCGCAAATAGTTGTCTTCCATGACGTTTTCAACCGTACGGCGCTCTACGAGGCGCGAGTGGTCAAAACCGGTCAATATCTCTACTTCAGCCCCAACACCCGTCGTAGGCTCAGCAGATGCGTCAGGTGATGTGTTTTCGCTATCCATAGCGCTTGTGTTTGCAATGTTGTCGTCAATGTCTGCCATACTAAATATCCAAGTCCTTTACGAACTTTGCGTTCGCTTGAATAAAATTCTTCCTAAGTTCTACTTCAGTGCCCATAAGCTTGTTAAAGATTGCATCTGCCTTTTCGGCATCCTGGACCTTAATCTGTACCAGCACCCGCTTCTCCGGGTTCATGGTGGTCTCGAACAACTGTTCGGCGTCCATTTCGCCCAAGCCCTTGTAGCGCTTTTGCTCGATGAAGCCGGCTTGACGGAAACGCTCCGTCGAGTCGTCGACTTTCAGCCCCTCTTTTTTGCGCTTGGCAATCGTTTCATCAAGCACCTTTTCGAGCTCATCTTCATCATAGATAAAGATACTGCTCTTGCGGCCCGGCTTTACCAGCTCAAACAGTGGCGGTTTAGCCAAATAGATATGGCCAGCATCCACCACTGGCTTCATGTAGCGGAAGAAGAACGTCATGAGCAGTGTGGCGATGTGGCTACCGTCAACATCAGCATCGGTCATGATAATGATGCGGTGGTAGCGTAAACCGTCAAGGCTGAACGAATCTTCGATGCCTACACCCAGCGCCTTAATAAGGCTCAGGATCTCGTTGTTACCAAGCATTTTATCAAGCCGGGCACGCTCAACGTTGAGAACTTTACCACGAAGTGGCAAAATTGCCTGGGTCTTGCTGTCACGACCCGTCTTAGCGGAGCCACCAGCCGAGTCACCCTCCACCAGATAGATCTCGCTACTACTCGGGTCTTTACTTGAGCAGTCAGCCAACTTACCGGGCATGCTTGCACCATCGAGTACGCCTTTACGAATGATGTTTTCGCGGGCAGCACGGGCGGCCTTGCGCGCACGGGCGGCGAGCAGCGCCTTACCTACAATCTTGCGGGCAACAGCCGGGTGCTCCTCTAGGTAGTAGCTAAAGTACTCGTTCATCACACCTTCGACATAGCCACGCACCTCTGGGTTACCCAGCTTGTCTTTAGTTTGGCCCTCAAATTGTGGGTCAGGCAGTTTCACCAGGATGATGGCAGTCAGACCTTCACGGGTATCTTCACCGCTCAGGTTCTCCTCTTTTTCTTTGAGTAGGCCGTTCTTGCGGGCATAGTCGTTAACAACACGTGTAAGTGCCGTGCGGAAACCGGTCAGGTGTGAACCACCACCGGGGTTGACCACGTTGTTGGCGAACTGCTTGATGGTCTCAGTAAAGCTGTCGGTGTACTGCATCGCAATTTCCACCTGGCTATCCTTCACCTCTCTATCAACATAGAAGACGTCATCATCAACCGGCTCTTTACCGATATTTAAATGCTTAACATAGCTCTGTATACCACCCTCAAAATAGAAACTGTATTTCTGGCCGGTCTTTTCGTTGATAAGCGTAGTTCGGACACCCTTGGTGAGATAGGCAGCATGGCGCAAGCGGTCCAGAATAGTGTCATAGTTGAAAACGGTGGTTTCGGTAAAGATGGTGTCGTCAGGATAGAACGTAATCTCGGTACCGTGCGGCTTATCGGCCGGAGATTTAGAGGTTGCCTTCAGGTCGCCATCAGGCACGCCTCGAGTGTATTCCTGGTGGTGGATTTTGCCGTCGCGGTAAATATCCACAATCAAGCGAGTAGACAGCGCGTTCACCACACTAGAGCCCACGCCGTGCAGACCGCCGGACACTTTGTAGCCACCGCCGCCAAACTTACCACCCGCGTGCAGCACGGTCAGTACCGTTTCAACGGTACTCTTGCCGGTCTTGGGGTGGATATCGACTGGGATACCACGACCATCATCGAATACCCGAATACCACCATCGGCTAACATCGTAACCATGACGTGCGTTGCATGGCCGGCCAAAGCCTCGTCAATGCCGTTATCTACAATTTCCCACACCATGTGGTGCAGGCCCTCTACACCAGTAGAGCCAATATACATACCTGGGCGCTTGCGTACAGGATCTAATCCTTCAAGCACCTGAATCTGATCAGCCGAATATCCCTTTTGGTCAGCCACGCTTAAAACCCTCTCCTATTGACCGGGTCATCCACAAAATAGCGCAAGTCTGATTGAAGTGAGCATCGCAAGCGCAGGTGTATTTTTAATACGACGAGTAGCGAAGCACGGGCTTCAAACCGAAATGTGTATTTTGTGAAAGTCCACTTTGGTTAACACCTTAATAACTGTCTAATAGTATACCTTCATTTTACTTCTTTCACAAGCAAGATGCCCTGGTAGTCCGGGTTTCATGGTCCAAACATACGTAAGCTCAAGAAGCGGGCGATTGAGCGTCTGCAGGTTGGTCGTTCAGATGTAGGCCACCCTCTTTGTCAATAAAGATCGTATCCTCGGGGTTAGGACTTGGCGCTGCTCTGTTTAAATGTAGCACTCCTTCGTCACGGGGTGGCTGCGGCTTTATGGCAGGCGCAGGTTGGACGGCCAATGGCACTTCTTTTGGAGACACACCTAAATCGGCCACGCTGGGCGTCTTCAGACCTTTCTTGAGTTCCTGGGCAATGGTATCTATTTCCTGCTTATCGAGCTGGGCGCTCGATATATTGCCCACTCCCTTTCCCTGTTCACCGCCTGCGGCCTCCTGAGGCGGTCGTGAAGTCGTCACACCAAACGGCTGAGAGTCAAGAGCGTGCGGAGCACCTGGTGCAGGTTTACGCTGAGGTAATGAGGGCCGCGCAGCCGAAACCGTGGGCGCCGAAGGGCTGGTGTGCTGCTTAGCAAGCCATCCGTCCAGGAATGAACCCGAACCACCGGGTTCTGTCTGCGGCTGGGGAGTTGCCGGCGCAGCAGGTGCACCATAGTTAGGACGCGGCGCCGGAGCACCCTGTCCGCCAAACGGCGGCTGAAACGGTTTTGGAGCCGGGGCTTTTGTCGCCAAACGCTCGAATATCACTTTTTCTACAACGGCGCGTGGCTTACCATACTTAGCCGACGAAAGCTGCTTGAGCGCATCAGCCAATACCGAGTTCGGATTGCCTAGTGGCGGCAACGTTGCCATGCTAAAAGGCTGCGTGGGCACGCCATTCACTAATGTACGCACGACCGCGTTGTAGTTTGGTATGCGCAACAGATCATCGCCATCAAATTGCGGCTGGAAATACCTGCTCAAGCTATCGACATCATTTTGGCCAATACGGAAGCTTACGATAGTACCGATGTTACCAAATACAGCATCTCGAATCTCGTCGGTCAGCTGTGTCGTAAACTGGTTAGCCACAATAAGGTTCAAGTGATATTTTCGGGCCTCACTCATTATGGTAGCAAAACTATCGGTGCTAAAGTTTTGGAACTCGTCAACATAGAGCGCGAAGTCCTGACGGTCATCTTCCGGTACATTACTACGACTCATGGCAGCAGCTTGGAACTTCATCACAAAGATCATACCCAGAAGCTTTGAGTTCAAATCACCTGTGCGCCCCTTGCTCAAGTTCACGAGCAAGATCTTTTTGTTGTCCATGATGTCACGCAAATCAAAAGCGCTCTTGGTTTGGCCAATAATATTGCGCATCATTTCGTTACTCAGGAATGCACCAAATTTACTCACGAACCAGCTCGTAACTTCACCCGCCTCATTTGAGCGCTGACTCGCCGGGTATTCCTTTTGCCAATAATCCAACACATTTGGATCTACTACATGTTGTAGCTTTTGCTTCAAAAACTCCGGATCGCGGAACAACTTTGGAATATCAACGAATGTACCCCCGTTAGGATCGGCCATGACTGCCAGCGCCGCGTTGCGGAAAATACTCTCATAGCGAGGGCCCATGATGCCCTGATGTTGTGGGTCGTACAACTTATAGAGCATGCCAATGACTTCCTGAATCAAAAAGTCCTTCTGGTCTGGGTCGTTAAACTCAAACAAATTCAGACCCATCGGATAGTCCATATCGGACGGACAGAAATATATAACATCTTCCGTCCGTTCTTTAGGCACCATAGCCAAAAGCTTCTCAACCGTATCGCCATGTGGGTCAACAAAAGCAAAGCCGTCACCGTTTAACATATCCTGCAGTGCTAGGTTCTCTAGGAATGTAGACTTACCGGTACCTGTCTGTCCTACCGCATACATGTGCCGCTGACGGTCGCGAAGCCCTAGACGGATCGGCTTCTTAACGCCACGAAACACATTAAACCCGAGCAACAAGCCCTGATCTGGCATGTTACGCGGACCATCTACCTGCTTCGATTCTTGGCGACTCAGCTGCGACGTCGGTATATTGCTCTGGTCGGGAAAATGGAACAGCGTCGCCAGCTCTACCGAGTTCATAATATTACGCTTCTTCTGACGTGGAAATGCACGCAGTACATAGTCGGCTACCAGCTTTTGATTGTCTTTTGCGGGTGCATATTTAAAGCCATTTCGGCCTGGGGCATCAAAGAGCGAAAAGCTTGCCACTATATTATTAATAATTGCTTGTGCACGTTGAGAAATATTCGATGACGCAACAGCACGTATCACGACCTCAAAGCCGGCATAGCGGGTTTTGTCATCGATAGCATCAACAATAGACTGCTCCAGTGTTGAAAGCTCTTTTTTCTCGCTACCCCCCTCACTCTTGGCCTCAGGTGGTTTCACCAACGCAGTTACCATCTGCCGCGCCAGCAAAGAAGCGTTCACTTTTTTGTCGTCACCCTTGCGCTTTTTGCCAGCATGAGCGCTTGCTTCCTTGCGCCAAGAACCGTCAACTGGCCGGAACAGTATCTGAATAGCAACTCCATCTTCCGCACCTAAGCCTGAGAGCGCATTCAATATAGATTGCAGTGCATCGCGTTTCAAATCCTGATACGTGGCGATTGGGTAGGCGAATAATTCCTTCAGGTTAAACTCACCGCCAACAACCCCGTTAATGCCACCTACTTCATTAAAAATATTGTGTTCGGCGGCAACTTCCAGGCGAGCACTCGGGTACGCACTCGTAATGGCCTGCTTAAGTACATCGAGCATGTCGGCGGGCACCGCAGCATATAAATACACAAACCCTTTGCTGCCGACAATTTCAAAACTGAAGTGACGCTGGCCGTACCAGCGATTCTTCATATTTTTCTGCATTGTACTCGCAATAATGTTGTAAATTATTTGTGCTTTTGAGATATTTTCGTCAACAATATCTCGTAAATCTCTACCGTTGGCCTCTGTATCTTCACTAATAGGAGGTAGGTGAATAAGCACGGGGACCATCTCCACTCCCCGCTCGTAGGTAACACTTTCTTGGCTTCCATTACGTAGTCGCATAAACAACACTGGTCCCAATGTTACAAGCACTGCCACCAAAACCAACCCAACCACAATCAATACTTCCATTAGTTTTCAACCGCATTAGGAGAAATATGATACTGATCCGCAATGTAGCCACTTTTCAGTTGCCCAAAAGCAATACTCATTTTATACGGATCACGGCCGTACTGATCAAGAGTCTGCTTAGCCCGTGCAGCCGCCTGCTGTAGTGAACCGCCAGCAGAGGAAGCTGTGGCAGGAACAGAAGGAAGGTTATTTTGCGGAGAACCAGAGATGGGTGGCAAATTGGCTGCACCGACTGGTAAGTTCGGAGATGTATTCGGATCCATAGACACTATTAGTATATAACGCCTGAAGCTAAGGTCATAGAGGCAAGCTCTTAGTGCTTCGGCGCGCTGAATTGGCTACGAGCCAGATACAAGTAGCCTAAAGAGATCACAGCAATAAGTGTTATGACGTCCCGAAGCGTCAATTGCCCTAGTGATTGCAACACTAGTAGCAGCACAACACCGACGCAAAGCACCGCTCCCAGGTGTTTGTGTGGCAATGCCGTATGTTGGCCATACCGAACCCGCAAGGCTATCAATAGATTCCATAAACTGTATAACGCAGCAAAAAGCAGCAAAAAAGGAACGATTAACCCCTCGACCGGCAAGTGCTGAGGCCGAAAAAGAGCCATAAACAATAATAGCGCTGCCCAGGCAGTTACGGTATGTACTATTCGTTGTCTCATGGAATTCTCCTAGCAAATACGCCTCCCTGATGCCGAGTGGCACTAGGGAGGCGTATTATTTTATGATAAGGTGCCGCAGGCGGAGAAATCCGCTCCTATGTAAAAATATATAGCGCTTCCCGCCTTTGGCTATGACTGACCGCTCTTGCTACCGGTAAGGTAGTTCGAGCGATAATTGCGTGAGTTAGCTTTTTGTTTTGAATGTTTTTGTTTTTGCTGACTCACCTTCAATGCTACTACAGATACCCTGTTTTGTCAATGCCCTTATGCTTAGTCGCTGCCAAAAAACACTTAGCTACCTCTGTCGTCTACTAGCGCCACACGCAGGATATCACCTTCAGACGCCATAAAAATAGAATCGACAAGCCCGCATAACGTCTAAAGACGCGAGGCAGGAGGCCATTCTCCCGGCACACTCCCTATTAGAATAGGGTGCAGCCGTATCACCGCTACCGTCTAGTGGGTCTGTGGGCAACCCCCTTCTACATATCACGTGGCTCATTTCTATCTGCCGAACAGGACAATAGACCAACACAGTCACGCGCCACTTCACCGGCTCTCCTGGCAACAACCAGGCACTCGGCAGCATTCTAAAACGTAGTGCGGACACCACCAACTCACAACCCGCGATAGCAAAAGGGCCCGGCAAGGCAGACCAAGCGAGTAGCTATTTTGATGCACTGTGACGACCAAATTCTACTAGCTTGGCTATTTATATACGCGCTCAAAATTGGCGCTAAAAGTTATACACAGGCCCCTTATAAAATGCTTATATTTTCTTGTTGACACCATGACACAGACGAACTACTATATCTGTAGCACTGAATAAAAAAAGTGCTCAAAAACAAAAAGCCAAACAGTAAACAACCGCTTCTCGCAAGCGGTTGTTTCTTTATCAAATGGCTTCCATAAGCTCAAAATTCAATACATACCGTGTCGTCATAGCTTTCAGAAATCAACCAAAAATTAGGTTGCTTTCATTACTTTTTGTTTTACAATTGGCAGTACTATGAAAGCCCAGCCGTGCGTCCTAAGCCTGGCTGAGCCTGGGCCGAATGGTTTGGTGGTAACCATTGAGTGCAGTCTCAGTAATAGCCTGCCCAATATTGTGATTGTTGGCTATGCCAACAAGGCCGTGGATGAAGCCCGTGAACGTATCCGCAGTGCCTTCGCCGGCAGTAACCTTAGCCTGCCTCGCAAACGCATTACTATCAACCTCGCGCCTGCCGACGTACCAAAAGAAAGCACTGGCTTCGACCTAGGCGTTGCCACTGCTATATTGCTCGCCACAAACCAGATCCGTGACCCGCTCACCAAAACTGCCATCGTTGGCGAGCTCGGACTCGATGGTGACGTCCGTCCTATTCGCGGCATCATCGGCAAGATACTCGTCGGTAAAAGACACGGCATCAAGCGTTTTATCATTCCGGTAGGCAACCTGGCGCAAGCAGTTTTAGTACCAGGGGTAGATTTGGTACCCGTAGCGACATTATCAGAGCTCTATGCGTATCTGAACGACTCCTCTGTTATTAGCACTATCGATACTGATAGCACTCCATTGGACAATCCCGATATAGAGCAAGCAACGCCCGAGTTGAGCCTGGAAGATGTAATCGGCCAGGAGCTAGGTAAGCGCGCCGTCGAAATCAGCGCTGCCGGCGGACACAATTTGTTGCTTGGCGGCCCACCCGGCACCGGCAAGAGTATGCTTGCCAGAGCTCTGCAGGGCCTGCTCCCCATCCTCAATCGCGAAGAAATGCTTGAGGTCACTCATCTCCATAGTTTGGCCAGCAATGATTTCAACCGAATCATCCGTGAGCGACCCTTTAGGGCACCGCATCATAGCGCCAGCAATGTAGCCATCATAGGTGGTGGCAACACGATTCGTCCCGGTGAGATGAGCCTAAGCCACCGCGGTGTATTGCTTTTTGATGAACTGCCAGAATTTGCCCGCATCGCCGTCGAGGCGCTGCGCCAACCGCTCGAAACACGCACGATCACCATTGCTCGCGCCAAAGATACCGCCGAATTCCCTGCCAATTTTATTTTCGTAGCTACCGCCAACCCCTGTCCGTGCGGTCATTACGGCACAAGCAAGCCGTGTCGTTGCCTGCCACACCAGATCGTCAACTATCGTCGAAAGCTCAGCGGCCCTATTCTCGACCGTATAGACCTCTACGTAGACGTGCACGAGATAGATAACAGCCAATTATTGGCCAACCGAATTCCCGAGACCTCCAGCCACGACGTACAGAAACGGGTTACCGCTGCCCGGCAGTGCCAAGCTGACCGCTTTAGCTCAACAGTCAAACTCAATTGTGACATGTCCAACCGCGACATCCTAAACCTGGCCAAACTAGAGGCAGGCGCCAAAGATATCCTTGACCAAGCTGCTAATAACTTCGGTCTGAGTGCCCGCGCCTACATGCGCACCGTTAAGGTTGCCCGCACCATTGCCGACCTAGACACATCAGGAACGGTCCAAACAAAGCATGTTGCCGAAGCTCTGCAATATAGGCCTCACGCCTACCACGACGTCTAACACATGGGGATTCATTCCCTGTCCCCAGGGGCCAAACGGAACCTGTTTGACCTCTGTTGTGTGATCTGGTACAATACCAAGGTTAAAAATACATAAAGGAGAGTCCGTATCAGTACTAGCACTCGCTTGAATGGTTCCATTCGGGCTCCACAGCTTCGGGTAGTCGATCAAGACGGCAAGCAGCTCGGCATATTGAGCCGTAGCGAAGCTTTGCGTCTGGCAGAAGAGCAAGAGCTCGACCTTGTCGAAATCTCGCCAAATGCCAATCCACCGGTCGCCAAAATAGTTGACTGGGGCAAATACAACTACCAAAAGACGAAGCAGCAGCAAGCCAATAAGCGCAACACCAAATCTCTTGATATGAAACAGATGCGTTTCGGCCTCAAGATTGGCGATCACGACCTAGCGGTTAAGATGAAGAAAGTCACCGGATTCCTAGAAGCCGGTCACAAAGTCAAAATCACCCTAGTGTTTCGTGGACGAGAGCTAGCACATAAAGATATAGGCTTTAAATTGGCTGAACGAGTCATTGCTGACTTCGGAGATGCGATCGCTGTTGACCAGCAACCGCAACTGAACGGCAAGCAACTGACATTCGTTGTCCGTGGCACCGGCAAGCCTGCCGCCAAGCGCCAGGACGAGGCCTCAGAGGAATAAACCTCTTAAGATCATTAGGCAAAGCGTAGGAGAAACATTTATGCCAAAGCTAAAAACCCACAGCGGCACCAAAGACCGCGTCAAAGTCAGTAAAAACGGCGTGGTTCGCGCCCGCAAATCGCACGCTAGTCACTTCTTGCAGAAGAAAACCGGCGCTCGCAAGCGTCTCATGGCAGGACTTCTTACCATGAACACCACTAACAGCAAGAAGATTAAGCAGAAACTAGGAGCCTAAGAGAATGCGAGTCAAACGAGGCGTACCCGCTCACGCCAAGCACAAGAAGATCCGCTCTGCCGCTAAAGGCATGAGCCACCCTAACCGCGTCAGCGTTAAGCGCGCTAAGCAAGCTGTTACCAAGAGCCTGCAGTACGCTTACCGCGACCGCCGTAACAAGAAGCGCAGCTTCCGCCAGCTGTGGAACGCCCGCATTAACGCGGCCGCTCGCCTGAACGGCACCACCTACAGTAAGCTGATCGCTGGCCTAAAGGCCGCTAATGTCACCCTCGACCGCAAGGTCCTGGCTGAACTGGCAGTAAACGAGCCTAAAGCTTTCGAAGCTGTCGTTAAAGCCGCTAAGTAAGAAGCTCATCGGCTACATCCTAAAACACCCTCAAATGAGGGTGTTTTAATTTAGGCGGTCCATGAGCCACAAACAAACAGCCAGCGGATACTGTTGATGCCTAAAACTAAACGTCGCAAAATGTTGGTAGCAAGATTATTTTGCAGCGGGTTTTATCATCAAAAGGATCTGGTGTATCTTAGTAGCGTCAGCAGTCATAAACCACTCCCTTGCAGCAGCAATAGTGCCAATAGTCGGATCCTGGTTAAACGAACCGATGAAAACCTTTCGGCCGGCCACTGTTACATTTGGCACATAATTGGTTATCGGCATCATTTTTCCCTGCACCAAGCCAAGTTGATGATACGAATCGCTCGAAACCACCGTCTCAAACGGCGTAAAGGTGTCACTATAATCATCCTTAGACTCAGCAATTATACGAATATCTCGAGCACCAGGCATATTCTGCAAAGGCTGAGAGCTAACCAACATCTCTGTATTGGTAGCACCGACGATACCCTGAGAACCAGAAACCTTTGGGAGAAAGCCAACACCCAATGGAGCTTGTCCTTTAGGTCTAGCGATTACCACGCCAGTGTTCCCAGATTTCTTAATCTTCCACGAAGATGGATAATGCAAAACAATCCCATACCCTTTATATGTGCACTGGCCACCAAATCGGCATATATATGTATGCGCCGCAAATGACCCGGAAGCAACTAATAGCAGACATCCTAATCCAACGCCTGTAATTTTTGTTTTACTCTTCATATTAGTAACTATATCAGCTCATGGGTAGTACACCAGACAAAAGAAAACACCTCGGATTCATCCAAGGTGTTTTCATAAGCCAGAAAGCCTGTAAGCCGGGTTCTGTCGAGATTGATCATCTATCTAGGCCTGCCGTTGCCAGCAGGCTCGAGCGGGTTCAAATCGGGCTGGCGGGTACCAATCCAGCTTTTAAGGCTAGAACAAGGCCCATTCCTTGCAGCAGACAGGGTTTACCTCTCTCCAGAGTCGCCCCTGGAGACTGTGAGCTCTTACCTTAGGAGTTGGCGCCTTCGCGCCGAACTCCCATCCTGGCAAGCCAGGACACTCGTTTCACCTTTACCCAAGCAAAGCTCGGGAAGTTTCGTTTCTGTGGCACTTTCCCTGGGGTCACCCCCGGTCGCCGTTAGCGACTGTCCTTCCCTATGCTGCCCGGACTTTCCTCGTGAGTACCCCTTAGTAACTAATAGCGGAAATAGCGCTAAGCTGATCGCCTAATCCACCATTACCTCCTTGGTCACTAAGGGGTACTCACGCGACCAATCAGCAATCTGACAGTATCCATTATACACTACAGCTGTTGGTCTTCAGCCTTGAGCGCTTCATCCATTGCCTTGTTAACTTCTTCATCGGCAATCTTGTTGAGTTCGCGTGGGATATGATCAAATGTAACCTTACTAAATCGTTTAGTAAGCTCAACACACACATTATGCACGGGCCATAGGTCCCTATTTTTTATTTTAAAGATATTTTTCATTTGGTTTACAACAAGCATGCTGTCCATATACACATGAACCTCCCGAGCATGATAGTCATAGAGCGCCCGTTCCAAGCCCAGCTTCAAAGCTTGATACTCCGCTTGATTGTTCGTTGTTACGCCCAAATATTGCCCCGCCCGAAGCACTATTCTACCGCCCATATCAAGCAGTACATAGCCACTAGCACTAGGACCCGGGTTGCCGCGTGAACCACCATCTGCGTACAATTGCACCTCTGTTATAACTGTTGTTTCTTTATCTACAATAGCATCCACTTGTGCTTCTGTTGTAGCATTTACTAGAGTATCAATTGTGTTCGCTAGCTCATGATCAAGCTCCGTAATACGAATCTCTTGCTCGTGCGTATTAAGCCAAATATCCACTACGTTCTGCTCGTTCTGCCAGCGCGGATAATGATCGACACGCTCAAATGCTTCGTGAACGCGCACCATAAAATGCCAGGCCTCTCTAAAATCCCGGAAGACAAATTGTTTGTATAACCCATGTTTTGTTTCTTGCCACATAGCTATAGCTTATCACGCTGCAAGGCCAAGCCCCGAAAAAGCTTAGGCAAATCAACAGCACACTACTTACCCTCATTTCCAGACCAAATAAGGCACCCTCCTTATTTGGATGACCCGGGAGCATCAAAAATGGTTATTGGTATTCCGTGAGCTTTGGCATTTTCAACAAAGCTCCGTAAAACTCCTAGTGCTTCTGGTGTATCATATGCATAATTGGCCGTACCCGTTCCTGCAGATCCCTTCTTAAAGGTGTTTTGTGCAAATATATTAATGTAGCCAACTGTTAAACCCGCATTTTGGGCGTACAAGGCCTGCGCTAGCACTCCACTCAGCACTCGAGACCTACGATCGGCGCTAGATTCTATGATGCCCTCACCGTTGGGATTATTCACCACTGAGTACGTGCCCGTATTAAACCAGACATGCGTTACACCAAGCCGTTTTGCGGCACCTATCACCGCGTCAGCGTTCAAGTAGACAGCTGGATCATCAGTACTATCCCAGGTGAAACCCTGGAAGCCAAAGGAGTCGATTAATCCCGGCGCAAAGTCCAGGTAGGATAGCAACGCGTTAGGGTCAGTCGTGCCATTAGCCGAGTTAGAATCCGGTCTCGGCGAGAAGGTCTGGCTATCAAGCATGACCGATATTGGCGTCCCAGGGAAGTATCGTTTGCACCTGGCAAACTTTGTAACGTTGCCCACAAACAGGTTAGGATCAGTAACACTGCCATGCCATGTAGTCAGATTCGCCTCAGGGAATGGCACCCAGGTGCCCATATCTTTGTCGGTCAGTCCCAGTTTTTGTAATGTCGCAAAAAAAGTATCTAACGGACCATCATAACTACCTTTGTGAAAAGACTCTAGATCCATCATCGTCTGTCCACCATTGAACGTCGGCTCCATTATAACGATAGGCTCTACACCCTTTGTGCGCCATTCCCGTAAATCCTTAGCTAGCCCACCGGCGATATGGACTGCATCGTCATAGCTTTCTGGAAACCCAATAAATTGCATCATACGCGGAGCAACACCCGCTTCGTGTTCGTAGTGATCGAGTAGCCTTAGCTGAGGATCACCGTTATCCCCAGCAGACGTTGTCTCGATGCTAGGAGGCAAATCAGGAGCATCCGTATTTGGTTCCGGGGAGCAAGCTGCTAAGAATAAAGTACCGAGACCGGCCGCAAGGAACGCACGCCGACCTAGGGTCGGCAGAACTTCCCCTTCAAAAGCACCTTGGTCTATTTCGCTAAAAGAATTGTCTCTCATGTCAAAAGGTGGACAGCCAGTCACGGAAACCCTTAAGATACATGTATTGATTGGTCGGGGTGACAGGACTTGAACCTGCGACCTCACGGCCCCCAGCCGTACGCGCTACCAACTGCGCTACACCCCGATAATGTCTAAAAGTAGTATACCCTATTTGCTAGGCCGTGAGGCACCCCACGGTCGCGTCTCGCGACCCCGAAACTTCACGATTGAAAGCAAGCTTTCATCGGAAGGTTTCCTTGCAAAGCGCCACTGGCGCTTTTCACCCCAACCGTACGCATTTGCCATCCGCGCTACACCCCGATAACTGGTACAGCATACCATGAAACCCGGCCCATGCACTATGCCCCGGATTTGGGACATAAAAAGGCCCGAGCGAACCCAGGCCTTTAGCCGGGCGCCAACGTGACTAACCTGAAAAATTCCAGGTGGGCGTCCACATTCATAGACCACGGTCATATAAAATTAGGACTCCCTAATGATTAGTATTCAGTTAATCATTTGTCGGCAGAACGCAGATGCGTTCCCTACCCAGCACCTACTAGTATAGTTGACTTGCTGGAATTCTCGTATAGATTTTCTTGCACTTGCAAAGATCGTTATCTTATTTACATCGATTATAAGGTGTTATGGCAGCAAATTTAGAATAAAGTTATTAAGGTTCGTAAGTATGCCGCCTGCTCCGCCCCAAAATACTAAAGCAAAAATAATGAAAAAACCGTAAGGTTCAATCTGCTGCATAAACTCCTGTACCGACTCAGGAGCAAAGGCATACAGCACCCGTGACCCATCAAGCGGAGGGATGGGCACTAAGTTAAACACGAATAGCGCAACGTTCAGCTGCACAAAAAACACCACAACATTGTTCCAAAAGCCACCCAAGGTAACAAAATGTAGGAACAGCGCTGCCAGAAACGCTAGAGCGAGATTGCTCACTGGCCCTGCTGCCGCCAATAGAGCCCCACCGTATTCGTTATACTTTACTCCGTACGGGTTAAACGGCACCGGCTTAGCAGCCAAGAATGGGAAATGAAAGACCAGTAGCGTGATGATAGGCAGCGCCACCGTCATTATGGGATCAATGTGGCGCAATGGATTAAGACTAACCCGACCATGCTCCATCGCAGTAGTATCACCCAGTTTAAACCCCACATAGGCGTGCATAAACTCGTGGATCGTTATAGATACCAGCAGACAAGCTAAAATCGCCGCCACATTGCTTACCGTAAGACTGTCAAACATCACTCCTAGTATACCAGGACACCCAGAAACACCGGTACCGTACCTGGCAGAATTCCCAAACATTGACTCTTCCCTGTTAATCAGGTACAATTAACACCTGAATCTAAGGTAATTTATAGGAATAAGTCATGCAAAAGTGTGAACTCACCGGCAAAGGCAAGCAGTTTGGCAACAGCGTCAGCTTTTCACAGCGCCACACCAAAAAAGTTTGGAAGCCAAATCTACAAACTAAAACTGTTATTGTGGACGGCAAAAAGATTAAGCTAAAGATCAGCACCCAGGCTATCCGCACCCTTAAGAAAAAGGGACTTATCGCCGCTTAGGCTCACCTGCCTAACAAAAAACCTCCGCACATGCGGAGGTTTTTTGTTAGCTCAGATAATAGTGCACTTTCCTTAAAAGCACGTTTTTTAGCTTAAGACACCAGTCCAGCAACACGCTTCTAGGGCGTACGTCCTAGAAGACTTTCACGCCAAAGGAGCTCTGTGCAGCAGGCACAGAGCTCCTTTGGCGTTAATTATATATCTGTTATTTTGTTGTTTCTAAGACAACAAGTTGTGTCGTATCAGTTGCCTCGGCAGGCTTAAACTGTAGCTTAGAGATCTTATCTTTCGACTCCATGGCAAGCGTTACAAGCGCATCATCAAGCTCAGCCTGAGGCACCTCAAAGGCTAGTTTTGCATCCGCATAGTGCGTTGGAACAACCAGCTTTGGTTCAATTGCTTTTATAAGCTGCAGAGCGCCAGTAGCATCGAGTGTATACCCATTGCCCCCGACTGGCACAAACATAACATCAACAATGCCTATCGCTTCCAGCTGATCGTCGGTAAGTTTAGGGAAAATGTGCCCCGTTACAAGAACGCGCGTATCACCCCAAGTAATTTTATACATCACCGCACTTTTAGCGCCCTGCTCATCCATGTGCGACCGAACCTGCATGCCTACGATAGATACATTGCTGGCCTCGTACTCACCTGGCATATCAATGACTAGTTTTGGCACCCCAGAAACAGGCTGGTGATTTCCGGTGAATAGGCAGATATCACCGTCTTTCGTTATACTTTTGCCACCAAGTTCAACCAGAGTATCATCTACTACGACTCGCGTCTGCTTGTTTGAGAGCACTAAACAATTAGCACCGTAAAATTGCATATCCATTATATACTGCCTTACTCCACTTATAATTTGCTAGTTACATCTTACCGTGAAAGGCTCACTCTTTAAAGTGTTCTCGGGCATTTTCCCAGGGGTTCCTAAGATAAAGCGGGCCTGGGGCAAAGAATGACATAGAAACGGAAGACATACGCCAGCATTCAGGTCTCAGACCCCAGCGAACATACCCCACCTCAGTGAGCTGTGAGCTATTAGCTCAAAAGCCCAGGCTTATCGAGCAAAATTTGCTTTTTACTGCGCAGAACGTTGTCCATAAACCTATCTTTGATCTGTAAGCGATAGGTGAAATCATCCAGAGAGAATACCGTATAGCGAAGATCCTTGCCTTCTTGCCGCTCGAGTTCGGTAACGTACTTAGTAAGCGCATTTTGATTGACGTTACCGACAATCAGCACATCAATACCTGCACTGTTGTCACGCGTAAACTGCCCCATAAGCGCCGCAATCTCCACGTTACCAAGCGCCTTAAGGTCTGCCGTTTCGTCCGGCAAGGGCAGTTCTGCTGCCTTAGCAGCGCGCGTTGCCCGGCGTTGTTTGACTGCGCCACCACCGAAGATCTCTTGTAACGGACTGTAGAATTCGTAGCGCTGATTTACTTCGTAGTACACTTTGTTGTTGCTAGTGTCGCTGGTAATGATGCCTGTGTTCAGCAGGTTAGCGAGTTCGCGCCGCACCGAGTTGATTTGCTCGTCAATTTTGCGCGTAATCTCACGAACATAGAAGGAGCGATTTGGATTGCTATAAAATAGCTGCAACAATTTTACCCTCGTCTTGGAACCAAATAGCTGTTCAATCATGCTCTCATTGTAGCAGATCTGAATACTATCGATAAGTACTTTTGTTCAGGAATGTTGTAACAATGTCTTCGGCATAACATCGGTCATCCACCCAGTGAATACTCGAATTATGTTTGAACCACGTCCGCTGCCGCTTTGCCAGATCCATGGTTGACTTTATGATGCGCGCCCTCGTCTCATCCAAACTTTGCTCACCCAAAAAGTACTCGCGCCATTCGCGGTAACCAATACCTTTCATGGCTTCCACATCCCAGCCATAGCGCTCTGCAAGCATAGAAACCTCATGTTCAAGTCCGGCCGTCAACATTGCATCCACGCGTTTTGCGATGCGGCTTTGTAATGCATCGCGCGGGACCTGCATACCCAGCACTAACGTGTTTTCGCGCAGCTCCCGCCGGGTCGGTAACACGCCATTATTCTCAATCAGCCGAATAACACGCCTTTTGTTACGTACATCAATTGTGGACGTGTCGAGTTCAAGCTCATCCGCCCGGGCAAGCAACTCGTCCAAACTTTTTAGATTTAGCTCAGCTCGTAAGTTTAGGTCGTGCGGCGGCAAGAAACCATAATCGAATAAAACGCTGTCAATGTACAGGCCCGTGCCGCCTACCAAGATCGGTAGCCTCATCCTGCTAGTTACTTCTGTTACCACCTGGTTCGTTAACCGTTGGAACATCGGTGCGCTGAATCCCTCAACGGGGTCGGCAACATCTAGCAAGTGATGAGGTACAAGTGCCCGCTCCCAGGCGCTTGGTTTGGCAGTACCAATATCGAAACCCTTGTAAACCGTCCACGAATCGGCACAGATAATTTCACCGTTAAACTTTTGTGCAAGCTCAAGCGCAAGTGCCGACTTCCCAGATGCCGTTTCACCCACAATAGCAATAAGTGGCGGCATCAAAACAAACCCTGCTGCTTCGGTTCTTCGCCGGATGGCCACCATAGAAGTGCGCGCACGTCGACACTCATCGTCTCATCATCAACCTGCACACCTTCGGCCTCCAGGACTTGCCGATGCCCTTCGCGTCCGCCAGGATAACCGGCAGCTAGACCGCCCTGCTTATTCACCACTCGCTGCCATGGCAGATCCGGATCGCCAAAATGCGCGATACCCCCCACGATCCGTGCCGCCCGTGCGTTGCCACAGAGTGCCGCGAGTTGACCGTACGTCATTACCCGCCCTTGTGGAATCTGCGCAACTAACGCCTCGACACGTGCGGCAAAACTAGCGTCAAGCTCTTCCATCAAAGTAGTCCAATACTGCCTTCCAGTCACTGCAGCGTGCTACACGCACAGCTAGCGAATCACTTTGGTTCCACGGGTAGTCCCCAAACAAGACCGCATTGATGCCCGCTTCTGCAGCAGAAAGACAGTGTTTTAGCTGGTCATCGATTAAGAATTGCGCCCCTATTGACTGCAGTATCTCTGTCTTTGTCAGTTTATGTGCACCGCGTTTGCCGCCATCCCAAATTCCAGAAAACAGGACTCTAGAAAATACATCACCCAGATGTTTCTTGAGCCAATCAAGCGTTTCACTGCGCACTAGTTCCCGCCGCGATGTAACCGTTACCAACTCGAACTTCTGGTGAAGCCTTGCCAATGCATCACGAGCACCTTGTATAGGCTCATAGCTACCTTCGATACCTGGCTGATGGAGTTCAACCGCTCGGCGTTCCGCCTCCTCATGGTCAACATCCCACATTGCCTCCCAGAATTCCTGATAGTCAGTTACCGCCAGTGCATGGCCCCAACGCTTGTTGCTGTACGCAACTATAAAAGCTGCTTCTGCTGCTAAAACGTCATCAATATCAACAGCAATAATTGGCTTACCCATACCATTCGCTCCTATAGTGAGGTTTTACTGACACGGCTTTTAGCCTCGTTGGCGACAGTTTTTAGGAATTCGTCGATTGTGTAGCTCTTTGCTTCGTCCGATACAACTAAGTCTTTGCGAATGCGCGGCATTAGCTCACCGCCAGCGATTTCCTTTTCACCTAAAACAATTGTGTATGGCACTTTGGCAAGCTCGGCTGCACGGATCTTCTTGCCAACTGATTCGTTGTTATTATCAACCCCCACGCGTAGCCCCAATTCCTTACATTGAACAACTATTTTATTCAAAAATTCTACCGTTTTCTCTTCTTGATTAACTGAAATCAAGCGAATTTGCTCCGGTGATAGCCACACCGGGAAACGACCCGCGGTGTGCTCTATAAGGATACCGATGAAACGCTCGAGTGACCCGTAAATAACTCTGTGAATAGCGATTGGAGTTTTCAGACCACCATCAGCATCCGCGTATTCCAGTTTAAATCGCAGTGGCTGTTGGAAGTCTAGCTGGATTGTACCCATTTGCCACGGGCGCCCCAAGACATCCTTCATAAGGATATCAATCTTGGGTCCATAAAATGCACCGTCCCCTTCCTCAACAAAATAATCGTGACCGCTTTGCTCCAAAATATCTTTAAGAGTTGCCTCTGCCTTATCCCAGAGTTCTGGCTCGCCCATAAACTTATCGGGACGTGTACCAAGCCGGAATGAATATTCTAGACCAAAGATAGAATAGAAGCGCTCAGTAATCTCAAATATGCGCTCATACTCTTCGCGGATTTGGTCTTCGGTTACAAAGATATGTGCATCATCTTGACGGAATTCACGTACTCGCAGGAGTCCATTAAGCGTGCCCGAGAGCTCGTACCGATGCAGCGTATCAGTATCGCTTAAACGAAGGGGCAGTTCACGGTATGAACGCTGCTTACTACCAAAAACAATCATCGCATTCGGGCAGTTCATGGCTTTCATTGCGTACACTTCACCTTCTGGCGTTGGCTCGGTTGTAAACATGTCATCCCAGTAATGGTCGAAGTGACCGCTCGTTTTGTATAGTTCCTGCTTATTCATGAGTGGCGAAACGATTTCGTGATAATCCCGGTGAGCATGCTCTTCACGCCAGAAGTTAATAAGCTCGTTGTAAATCACGACACCATTCGGTAGCCAATACGGCATGCCTGGAGCCGTTTCGTGGAACATAAACAATTCAAGTTCTTTACCCAGTTTGCGGTGATCGCGCTTTTTAGCTTCTTCTAGCATATCGAGGTATTGGCGAAGTTCCTTTGGAGTTGCAAATGCTACGCCGTACACCCGCTGCATCTGCGGGTTGCCTTCCTTGCCGCGCCAGTACGCGCCAGCCACGCGCATCAGCTTGAACGCACCGACCTTATTGGTCGCCTCTACATGCGGACCGCGGCATAAATCAGTAAAGTCGCCATTACGATAAAACGACACGTTCTCGACTTTGCTATCGCCTTCTGCTGCAACACCCAAGGTGTCAGCATTCAGATCTTTGGCAACAGTCGTCCCTTCACGCTGCAGATCGTTTAGCAGCTCCTCTTTGTACGGCTGGCCATATTTACGCGCCCAATCAATCGCTTCCAGCACCGGCATCTCGAATCGCTCAAACGGCTCCCCTGCTTTGATTATTTTCTGCATTTCGGCTTCAATACGCGGGAAATCATCAGCGCTCAGCTGCGCGTCACCCAGATCAACATCATAGTAAAAGCCGTTCTCTACTACCGGCCCCACACCCAGCTTCACATCCGGCCATATGTGCTGAATTGCACTAGCCATGATGTGCGCCAGGCTGTGGCGCATCGCATATACATTGTCGTGTTGTTGGTCGCTCATACAGGCGTCCTCCTCTATTTAGAAAATTTGTAACAAAAAAGACGTGGAACGCAGGCAAGGTATTTCTTGCACGCATTTCACGTCTCGGGCCCGTTTAGCTTTATAACTTTTGCGGGTGGTTCCACCGGACTTCTCCCCCGGCAGGGGAGCGCTCGTATCAGATTGTTTTACATCTACCAGACAAAGATGAAAGCTCCGCGGTTGGTGAGTCCGCTTCTACGCCTTAGTGCTTATTATACTACATCTCGCGGACGACTTTGTTAGCAGCCAAGAACACGATTTTGCGATGGCAACCGTACAACAAAGCCCATAAGCCTAAATGATCTCACTGTGCGCCCCTGCATCATGGCCACATAAGGCAAAAGACACAGGCCAGGAATTGTACGTATATAAAAACGGCTTAGATGATCTCGCAAATTCATCTAAGCCGTCTGCTTGGTTAAAACCTCTCGGCAAAACCTCGCCTCACAAAAAGAAGTATACGGTACCTAGTACTATTTGGCTAGTACTTTTTTGCATTTCGCTTATGCACACCTGTGGATAATGTGGAAAACTTGTTTTGCAGTTTTTATACTTTCCGTGATATACCCTCCACCAGCCAGATCAGGCTACCCTGTTCAGGCTTATGGTTTTCTCAGACAAAGCAGCTGAGGACTACGCGAGCCCGGCAGCATTGCGCTTATGGCACGTCGTAAAATGCAGAGGCTTAAGGGGTAGCTATTGCCTCTTGACGCTTACTACATGAGCCGGCAGCTTAGACTACCTCTTTCACAGCGATCACTTCTACAGTGATTATTTTGGTGGGCGATATAGGATAGCGGACTTTGTCCTTCTCCAAAATGGCGTACCGCCTTCGGCACGTTTCACGAGCGGAGTAAACTCTTGCGCGCCATTTCTACGCCGAACCCCTTTTGCCTTTGGTAAAAGTACGGTTCAGAGCCTAGCGCTGCCAAATAAAATACCCCTGTAAAGCAGGGGTATTTTATTTGGTGGGCGATATAGGATTCGAACCTATCACCTCCACAACGTCAATGTGGCGCTCTAGCCAAATGAGCTAATCGCCCAAGGTATTGAGACAAACCATACTGGTTTTTCTCAACGCGCCGGCAAAATGGAATACATTTTGTCGGGCTGCTCTTTTCCTGGGCTGCATGGGCTACACATCCCAAAGGCTGGAAAGTACTATACTTTATCACCTCTTAGAAATCAAGGATTTTACGGCAATCCACCTCTGTTATTACGCTTATGTTTAGCTATAACCAGTATTGACAGAGCTTTTGTGGGGTAGTAACATAGGCGGGTTAAACGAGGTGTTTTGGTTGAGTACCAAACAACGCGCTAACTCGCTCGCGAGTTTCGAGTTGTTTTATGAGGAACTCCCGGCTATTAAACGCGTGACCCGCGTTCGCCGTATACGAGCTACCGCATAGAACAACAACATTAACGTCAAAAGAAAATTACAAGCCGAAGGCCCAAACAGCCTCGGCTTTTTTAGTGCCGGACAAAAAGGGCTCACTAACTCGTCGGAAACTCCGTTTCCGACTGCGTCTCCTATCGTCTAAAGACAAACCCTAAAGGGTTTTTCTACGCTTGCGCCGAAGTCTAACGACTTCAGCTTGCTACTTTTCCGGTCTGCAGACCGAAGGTCGGTGAGCCGGATCTGGGCTAACAAAACCAGCTTGTACCACTTCCCCACAGCCCCTACAGACTTTTCCACTAGGAAAAACTCTAGCGTTATGACAATATATAGACATGGTATGCATATATTGCGGCAACGAAACACAGGTTGTGAATTCTCGGCCCCAAAAACGCCTCAACCAAATCTGGCGACGACGTCAGTGTTCAGGTTGTGGTGCCGTGTTTACGACAGAAGAATCAGCCCACCTAAGCACCAGTTTGGCTGTTCGTCGTCAGAATGGGCCCGTAAGCCCCTTCAGCCGTGACAAACTGTTCCTAAGCCTCCTTAAGGCTCTCGGCCACCGCACAACGCCCGTAGAAGACGCAGGCGCCCTTACAGCCACTATAGTTGCACAGTTGCTGCAAAATACCCCAAAAGCCGTTTTAGACCCCTCAGATATCGCCAAAACGGCCCTAGAAACACTCCAACGCTTTGATACAGCTGCCGCCGTACAATACCAGGCCTATCACAAAGATTAGACCGACAGTTCTCAATACGGCAATAAGTGTAGCCGGTCTAGCCCTCGGCCTGCATGTCGTGCGTTTTTTGGCCGGCGGCGGTCACGACGGTTTTTTCGGTTACATCGAACTTTGTTAAATATTTCTTAAAAATGAGGCGCGTCTGAGAGTTGAATGCTGCCAGCGAATTATAAAACAGCGTAGTTACGGGGAAATATACCCACTGGAGCACCATAAAAAGCGTGCGATGGTGCCTGTACCGGGCTGGCTTTGGTGGAAGCGTACGCAGCGCCATAAACACCGTAATAATGAGCGCCAGAATCCCCACTGTTTGGACGCGACTGACAATTAATGGCAACTCGTTCGCCGTAAAACTCTTTGGATGGAACAGCGCCGGCATAAAACCGCTAACCAGCACCAACACTGGGCCGACCGCCCATGTAACGTGCCCCTCGAGCAGACGCCAGAATTTTGTCCATAGGTCGAACTTTGATATTTTATTTTTCTTAAAAAAGCCGTAGTGGGCGACATAGGCTATATCGGATGCACCGTACGTCCAGCGGCGCAACTGTACAAATTGTGCTCGCAGTGTTTTTCGGTAGCTTTCGGATAGCACAGCATCTTGGCAAATCGGCAAATGCAGCGGCAACACGCGGTATTGCCCTTGGAATGTAAAGTACGAACGCCAGAACTGGTGGCCATCCTCCACGACAGTACGTGCAGACCAAAAGTCGGTTTCGATAAGAGCAGCCATTGGCTGAGCATGGCTCGAGAAGTTACGCAGCGCATGTTGACGCAACGAAACCACTAAGTTAAACAGCGAGTTGCCGGTAGCAATAACGCGCATGGGCGCCGGAGCATCCCAAATATTGTTCGTGTAGAGCGACACCGGCTGATACGACGCATGAATGGGGTCAGGTGCGGCAACATATGCGTAGGTGAGCGCGTTCAGATAATTCTTATCGGGGCGGTTATCGGCATCCAGCGTGGTCACCATAACCCGAACGGGATCTATATTGTGCCCTTTTAGGTATTCCGTTAGCTGGCGCGCAGCATAATTAATATTGCCGCCCTTGCCTAGTATCTCACCCGGCAACACAGGGTGCTTTATAGCCAGTGCATCCATGAATATCTTTTTCTTTTTGTACTCACCAACCAGGCTCGTCGCCAGTTTCTCGGTTGCCTCGCCGGCGCGACCTTCGTACGCTAACACAAAAATAACGTTTTTCATGTTAAAGTCGCTGGCTATAACCGATTCGATGGTCGGCTGCAATATTTCACGGGATTCTTTGTACGTAGCAATGATGACCACGTGCACGACTTGGCTTGGAGGCATGAGTAATGGCTGCACCTTGCTGCGCGCAAGCGCGCCCAGGTGCCATTTTGGCCGCTTAACCTGTGGGGTCGATACTTCACCCTCCTCAAGCTCATGGAGCATCTGGCTCCACGGCAGCTTTTGATGTTCGCGCATAACATGGTAGCCATGCAATGCCCGTATAGCGCCTGCTATACCACGAGCAAAGTTCACTAATAGGTATATGAATATGAATACAGCGGCTAGCGTAACATTGATGAGGCTCAGAGCAATGGGCAGCGCCAACATGCCGTATGACAGCAAACCTGGCAGGACTTCAAAAAACCGATACCAGCCGTGGCGATCCTGTTCATAAGGAATTTCGTATCGTGACATCTGTTACCCCTACGGCAGTACTAGCAATGAGTTACTAACAAAAATTAAAAACGATAAAAGAACAATTGTAAGTACCAAGACAACTACAGAAAGCTCGCGACGGACTGGATACGCACGATACGCAAGCACAATGCTCATGCCAAACAGCAGCAGCGCGGCAACTACAAAGCTAAGTACATCACGTATAGTCCCGAGCTCGTAGTGATCAATACCGAGTGATGCGCGGTACGAAACAATGTGTTCACCTCCACCAGGTATGCTGCCTAGGCGCAGCACTATGAGTACTACCGCCGCTAGCGTTATGAAAGATAGAATACTCACGAGTAGTAACGTCGTACGATCTTGAAGAAAATGCTTGTTTGTTGCCATTGGTCTGCCGTCTATTGTAGCAAACTGCGTGTTGGACGGATAGAAGAACCCACATAACATGCGAGCACGGCCGGTGTGGAAAATATTGCAGCCCGCGTTGTGTGCTCATGGTACATGTAATCATATGGATGGCGGAGCTGAGCGAACACTTCATAATGTAAACCGTCTTTCCTATGACCCTCTGCACAACTACCGAACGGTTGATGTTGACGCGTGGGCCGAGCAATGGTTCGGCAAGCTTGCCACTATGGACACGACAAGCCCTGAGTATCAAGACATCGGAAGTACCATAGCTAGGCAGCTGGGCATGAACGTCGACGAACGTGCCACCGACGCAAACGACCTGAGCTACTACATGACACAGCTGCGTCTACTAGGCAAACAAAACCCCTACACCGCTGATTCTCAATTAGTAGACGAGCGGGAGCGATATACAGAGTGGGGTCAGCGTCAAGCAAGAGGTATGATGGTAGCCCGACAACTTGTTCGTAACACGCTGAAAGATGCCGATAGCTACGCAACGTTCCGACTCGAACAGGAGCATGCCGGCACCGACTATTTAACAGGGGTACTGAATCGCCGGGGGCTTATTCAGCATCTACGAGATTTATTTCGTCTTACGGCCGACGCTCAGCGCCAAAGCGCAACGGGAGAAATTCTAGGACCTATACGCCTCACCCATCTATACGGTGACGTCAACCAGCTCAAATGGATAAACGACACCTTGGGCCATCACGTTGGTGACGTAGTTATCGCCGAGACGGCCAGCAAGACCCAAGGGCTCTTTCGCCGAACCGAAGCACCAATTATATATCGAGAAGGTGGCGATGAATTTGGTGCCATATTCGCAAACGTCAGCGAGGCCGAGGCTGACGCTCTAACCTCGCGGATTATTCAACGTCAGGTAGACAAGATAAACAGTGAGCGCTACCGGCAAGCAATGCAAACAGTTACTCGCAAAGTAAATGCACTCAAAGGAAACGGCCATAAAATGAGAACTGAGGTTCGGGAGTATAGGCCAGCAGCAACAGGAACACTAGCCGAAAGAGACATCCGCCACATTCTCTATATACAAGGTGAACCCATAATTGACCTCTACGATATAGTCACGTTTGCCGTGGGCGCAAAATCGGGGTACGTGAACAATCTTGATGACGTCGAAGAATTGCGGCGTGGTGCCGAGAGCACCATGAGAGGTGCCAAGCGCGTTTTTCAGAGCATGATAGGGCTGCCGCCCGAATAGCCAATCCTTATCATGCTGTTTTATTGGGCTACTCATTCTTCGTTTACACCAAACAAAAACCGCCCATTTTAGGACGGCCTTAGTTTGGTGCGGGTACCGGGAGTCGAACCCGGATCTCAACCTTGGGAAGGTCATATAATAGCCGCTATACGATACCCGCGAAGGAAATCGTATATAAATCAGAATTTACTTCTGGTTTATATACTACTATTCGGAAAAAGAGCAGCCCGAGCAAATATTCTATTTGCCCGGCGCGACGAGAAAAAACGAAGGTTTTGTCTCGTACATTTTGGAGCCACCTAGCAGGATCGAACTGCTGACCTACGCGTTACGAATGCGTCGCTCTACCAACTGAGCTAAGGTGGCATCAGATATTCCAACCCATTACCACTGACCGCACCATTATACAAGCAAGCACCCGCCCGTTACAACAGATAGACGCCAGTGTACAATAAGAGCCAGCAGTAAGGAGTCTCAAAAAGAATGTTAAAAGAGTTTAAAAAATTTGTACTACGCGGTAATGTCGTGGATCTTGCTGTCGCAGTTGTGGTTGGTGGCGCATTTGGCGCGGTAGTAACTGCCCTAGTGAAAGATTTTATAACCCCCCTTATTGCCGCAGCCCAAGGACATCACGACTTCTCTTCTCTGTACTTCACCGTGCATAGCAGCAAATTTATGTACGGTGACTTCGTTAACGCAATCATATCGTTTCTAAGCATAGCAAGCGTGGTGTTCTTCTTCGTTGTGCAACCGCTAAACAAACTCATGTCCCATCTTAAGCCCAGCGACGACATTCAAAAACCGGCTGAACGCGCCTGCCCCGAATGCCTCAGCGCAATTCCAGCCAAAGCCACACGTTGCAAATACTGTACCGCAAAGATTTCGCCAACTACGAAATAGCTTGTGTCTTGGGGTGGCGAATGCCAATAAAAGATACCGCTCCGCCCACAGCCATCAGTAACGCAACAACGACTAGAGCATGGTGGAATCCAGCGACATCCAAATGTGTACCTGTTATAACGCCAGCTAACGCGATAGCGATGAGACCCGCGATTCGAGCAACTGCATTATTCACCGCCGACCCCACACCGGCGTGTTGCGTATCAATATCACCTAGGACAGCGGAGGTCAGAGGAGCTACCGTCATGCTGAGTCCTAGGGCAAAGAATACAACACCTGGCAACAGGTCCGCCCAATATGCCACGGGGACCTGCACGCGTAGCATCAGCAAAAACCCACCTGCGCCCACAAGCGGCCCTGCAGTCATAAATGCCCGCGGACCATACCTGCCAGCCAATGCACCAAACCGTGGCGACAATAAAAACATTATGGCAGTCACCGGTAACAGCGCAAGGCCTGCATCAAGCGCCGTATAGCCACCCACCTGCTGCAAAAATATCACGATTAGAAAGCTAGCAACGGATAGTCCAGCATAAATAGTCGTCGTTGCCACATTACCAAAACTAAAATTTCGCACCCTGAACAAAGAAAGTGGCAACATAGGCCGCTTGGTGTGCGCTTCATGCCACAAAAATGCCGCCAAAGAAAAGATGCCTGCTACCAGTGGCACCCATATAATTGGTGCACCCCAGCCATGTTTTGGCTGCTCAATAAGGGCGAACACGGGACCGCCTAGGCCGACTACGCACAGAAAGGCACCAGCCAGATCAACTTTTGTTGATTCGCTAACCCGTTCCGAAACGTCCAAACGCGCTACCAACCAAAGTGTTACTGCTATGGGTAGTACATTTATGGCAAACACCCAGCGCCACGAAGCGGCATCCACTAAAAAACCACCGAGCAGTGGCCCGATAATAAATGATATGCCCGTCCACGCCGTCCAACTGCCAATCGCCTTACTCTGTGCTGCCCCGCTAAAACTAGAGATAATGAGCGCCAGCGAGCTCGGTACCAGAAGCGCTCCCGCCATACCCTGTAGCGCCCGGGCTGCGACCAGGAATGCGCCACTTTGTGCAACCGCACAAAGCACCGATGCCACACCGAATCCCGTTAGCCCAATTGTCAGAATATGTTTACGGCCAAACAAATCCGAAAGTGATCCAGCAATAAGGATGAGTGCGCCAAGTGTAATAAGATAGGCATCGACCACCCACTGCTGTACCGCCAAGCCACCACCTAGCTCACGGGAAATAGCCGGCAACGCCACATTCACAACCGATCCGTCCAAAAATGCCACGAATGACGCCAGTATACTTACCACCAGAACGAGCCGTTGTTGCTTTGTTGTCATACCATCAGTATACGGCAGGCCCTGCAGAGCTTACACTGCGAAAACAAGTGCTAGTGCCATACAGATTAGGCCTACGTCCCGAAACGTGATGATCATATTAGCAGGGTTAGCAAAAACAATCCCTGCGAGCATAGCAGCGGCAAACATAGCTGCAAAGCGGACAAATTTTCCACTCAAAAGCCAGGCGGCCAATACTAATTCCGACACGGCGAACACTTTTATGAGCAAGCCGACATGTGAACTCGCGGCCAAAAAATGCGGCAAGTACCCTATCCACTCATTTGGATTCTTAAGCGATGACACACCCGCGTACCCGAATACAAACGCCAAGCCTAGCCGTAGAAACACCTGCGAAAGAAGCGGACTACGTAATTTTTGTGTAGTAAGCATATGCACTTATTGTAGCGCACCCAACCAGACCCCGCCAACCGTCGCTACATTCTCAATTCCCTGCAATTCAACATTTCATAAGCGTTATCCACCAGAACAACGCCCACTAGCTGAATCGCAAGCTTGAGCACTTTATTGCAAATAAACAGAAAATATGCTAATGTTAATAGTACTAATCCAAAATAAAAATATGACAGAAACTTATTCTCCTATTCCCACCTCCGAAACATACATTTCGCCCGACGACCCTCTAGCGGCTGAGGCGGTTTTTGATGGAGTTTACCACGCTCTCGTCTACGACCTTGAACACGGATCTCAGCGTCATGCCCTTATAGATGGCACGGTACAGGCCATTGATATCGACCCATCATATGAGTTCGTAAAGCCACACTTTGATGATGCCGAGAGAAGCGTGGAGCCTTTGGACCAGCCAATACCAGCAGCCACCTTCGGCAACAAATACATGAACGAGGCTAGGCTTGAAGCAGAAAATGTTTACCGAGGCCAACCAGGCAACATAGACGTCAGGATTCAGAGAGCAAGAGAACTCACACAGACCTTCTTAAGCAGAGCTGCGCAAATGCAGCGAAACGGTACTGCAGACGGCCTTACCATTAAGTTATTCCTGGACCGCATTGGAGACATTAAACATTTTGCCCACGGCTACAACAAGGTAGTTGCAAAAAATGACGAGAGCATGCCTGATAAGGCTGCTTCCGACAGATACGAAGAAGCCATACCTCAGCTACTCCGGGGCCATCCTGATCTGGTTATGCAAGAGGACAGCCCTTTTGTCCATGTTAATAGCCGGGGTACTCAGCCATCAGACCGACGATACTACATCTCCCCAAGGCTAAACGGACAGCCCGAAGCGGTAGTACAAATATGGACCCAAACGTTGCAAGATCTAGGGCTTGATGGAGAGGTGTACTACAAAGTAGCCTTAGGTGTCGCCCGGCAATATGATCTATTACTTGGGTATGCTTCTGGTGCAGACAGCAACGCAAAAATGATGCAGGCTATCAAAGAATTTGGAAAACGATGTCCTCCAGAGCTGCTCAGCGACACAACACTACCAACGGGTATTAAGATTGCTCATGGTGTGGCCATAGCACCAGAACCTACTGAGCTGAATACACTCTTAAGGTACCGAGGCAAGGGCAAAGCTTCATACAACCAGTTCGTCTGTGGGCTATCTGATCTAGCACTGCGTCGCGCAAGCTATGATTTTATGCAACAAGGCTGGCAGCCAGAACAGATTGCGAAGGAACAGCTAGCCGCTGCAGCAAGGCCTTACTTTGTACAACTCACAGCCCTAAGTGGCATCGACCCTACGACCATGGAAGCGTTCTCCGAGTAGAGAGTTTCTGCAAACTATTGTAGTCACTCATCTTCAAGCTCATACTTATAGGTATGTTGGGCTTTAACTGGGTTGACGGTATTGTCGTCGTATTTCTAGCCATAACCGTAGCCGCGGGTCTACGCGCTGGTGTTGTATCTCAGCTATTTGTAATTACAGGCTTTTTTGTTTCACTATTTATTTGCGGCTGGCTGTTCCCCTATGTAGTCCGTTTCCATGATCCAACGCTTCGCACCGCCGTAAATGCAATACTCGTCCTCCTGACTTCTGCTTATGCTGGCGTGCGCAGTTTAGACTTAGGACAAAAGGTCCACTGGTCATTCCGCCTTGGCAGACTTAAAAAAGATCACAAGTTGGAAACTGCCGAAACAATGTTGGGTGCCTTGCCGAGCCTGGCAGCCGGTCTGGCGCTGGTGTGGCTACTGGGTGTAGCGATTGGGAGACTCCCTTTCGTCGGTCTAAGCAACAGCGTAAACGACGCCAAAATTGTGCAACTATTGACGCAGTCACTTCCGCCGGTACCGGCTGTGTTTGCCGAGTTTGATAGACAGGTTGATCCAAATGCGCAGCCCTATATATTTGTGCAATCGAAGCCTCAGGTTAGCTTTAATTATGATCCCGAGGCTGTGCATCTAGCCGCTGCTAAAGCCACAGCCTCGGTAGTCCGCATAACGAGCTTTAGTTGTGGCAGCATCGTTGGGGGTTCGGGTTTCGTAATTGCTCCGGGGCTAGTGGCAACCGATGCACATGTCATCGCAGGCTCCAGGCGGCCAATCATTAAATATAACAATTCCAGTTACGAGGGTGTCCCGGTGTACTTTAACGCCCTACTTGATCTGGCGATTTTGCGGGTACCCGCACTACCGGCACCGGCGCTTCAGCTGGCACCAAAAAGTATTGACCTCAATACTACCGTAGCTGTTTTAGGATTTCCCGGCGGTAATTATCAGGTTGCACCAGGCATCATCCGCGACACTCGGGCCACGGCCGGCACCAATATTTACGATCTGGGCAAATTTGATAGAGGCATCTACCTCGTGCAAGCACAGGTAGACTACGGTAATTCCGGTGGACCACTTGTCACCTCGAGTGGTATGGTTGCCGGTATTGTATTCAGCAAATCAACCACCGTAAGCAACATTGCATATGCCCTTGCTTCGGCACACATTACCACGGCATTGCAACGCGTGAAAGCATCCACCGCTCGCGTGAGCACAGGGGCTTGCGTGGTCAACTAGGCTGCCACGCCCAACACTAAAGCTAAAAATACCCACAAATAGACTGTTGTTCTCTGCCACTACAACAATAGTGATTATCTAGGAGGATTTCCCGTCTATGCGGTCACCGCCTATTTCGCCAGAAGGAGTGCCAGGTGGATAGCCAAAGTAATCGGCATTAGACATATCTTGCTGAGCCTGATCATAGGCTAAAACTTCGTCGAGCGTTGCATCAGGCTCCATATCTCTAGAAGCCGTGTTTAGACGCTGGTCTTCTGCTGAGTCAAAACCGCCGTATCGCCCCACTCCGCCACTTTTCTCTGGTGTCGCCATAAACAAATGATTGCACATCGCTTTATCTTGGTCAACAAATATTTATTTTGTCGTCTTTTAGTTCACCAGGCTGACTTTAGGTAGTGGCACCTAATGGTTCACTAAGCGAAATATAGAATAGCTTTTCGAAGAGTGTCACCTTTTGCGCACTAATGAGTAGCGCTCCTAATATGCTCTAGGAGTGCCCTAGCCTCATCGTCATACACGGCAGCAAAGCCAGACGCTATTTCAGCTTGCCGTGTCCCTATCATAGAATCATTCGTCATTCTTACCAGATCTTCATAGCTATGCACTTGGGGATCGTATTTGTCATATGCATCGCCGACAAGTGGAGGAGAGGTTGCGTAGAGGCTAAACTCACCATCACGGTGGTAGATAGCGTAGTCAGTACGCTTATTCTCTGGCTCACTCCACACCTCAACCAGCGTTACCAAACCCTCCGTTTCGTGACCATATGAGTTAGGTCTAGAGGGACCTATAAGCCATCCACTCCCTATGCCCATATCAGGTTCATACCGCAAATTTATACCCAATTCTCCTGACTCCGGAGGTAGAAGACCTACAGCCTGTTCGTTAATCGCCCCCAGTAGTTCATTGATTGTATCCGCAGAGACAAGCTCATGCCTATTTTGGCCTGGTGGTAGCTCTTGGCCATTCATGCTGTATATTTTAACACTATGGCGGATAATTGTCAATATTTACATCAAAACAGACTCGCGGTTCGCTGATAGTAATATTGATTGTATAAATTCATTCTTACCTTCGCTATAGCGTTTGCGATCATCTTCAAAACGTTTAGCAAGGTCTTCTTTGAGACACCCGTATTCGTCTCGTTTGTCGGGATGATCTCTTAAGTACTCTCTAAAAAAGAGGGCTTGAGTCCATTGCGTGCTATTCTTTTCAACCAAGCTGAGATGGACGGTGCGATTTTCTTGCGGCCCTTTGGGGAAGAAAATACGGTCGCCAAAAACGCGGTCAGGCATGTACTCGTACCCAAGCGCTTCAAGTGGTTTGATGGCTTTTTCATAATCACGTAATGTGCTGACTGATGCCATTATATCTATCAAAGGTTTTGCGGCCAGACCGGGTACGGACGTGCTACCGATGTGTTCAATTTCAAAAATGATGCCATCAAGTGCCTTGAATAGTTTAGCCCTCTCGGCTTCGAAAAGTTTCGGCCATGCTTTGTCGTATGGCAACAACTTAACGGTTCCTCGTCTTAGGCCAATATGTTTCATGCTTTAAGCATAGCAAAATCTCTTGCTACTAGAGGCCTTAAGTCTAGGGAAGTTGGCAGGATCGATCTGATGTATGCTCCCCGCTACCTTCAGCTCACGCTTAGTACAAGTATTAGTGTGTCCACGGGCCAGCATTCCAAATTACTGACGCCAACAAGAACAGCATGCCAGCGTTTCGAGTAATGCACTCTATTTGGCGGGCCGTAACGGAAAATGTGTGAACTACTCTTGCGAGCGTAATTTGGCTGCGTCTTTGCCTCACTATTTAGTCAATGTTTGGCGGGCTTGGGCCGGATAGCGCACGTTAATCTAGGCGCCCGCTTCGCCGGGGCATATGACTAACGACCGAACCGCGGCTATGCCGACTTCCGGTTCAAATCACGAGCTGACGCTCGTAGCGCAAAATCCTAACAGCTCGGAACACATCTCAATTATGGTTGTGTAGTAGCGACGACATTTTGTAGATTTGAGGACGGAAGTGTTATGTCGCTCGGACCAACACCACAATAATCGACCCACTCCTTTTGTAGGGACTCTAGCCTACTGACAGTAGCCCCGCTTATTAGTTCTCGAGCAGCTATGTCCTGAGTTGCTTCAGCGATACAAGTGTCATCCCAATGGTCAAAGAGACTGTCTACATATGAATCAGCCATCGCGGTTTGGCCACCAAAAGTTACTAAAGTTGCCGTCGCAAAAGCAGCTAGCTTTCTTTTATAGAACGGGGTTTCAGAAGCAGCTTCCTTAGCATCACTGTCTTCTGGAGCTATAACTGACTGAGGAGCAAATTCGCTTAATCGTATATCTTGCGTTGGCGTTACAAGTAGCTTGGGAGCTTCATCGCTTAACCTTAAATCCTGGCTAGGAAATATGAGAGGCTCAGGAGCTTCATCACTAAGTCTCAGATCGAGTGTTTGTGCTCTATCTCGTAGCTGGGTTTGGAGCCTTTCGCTACGAATGTACCGCCTGTGGCGAATTTGATTTGCAGTACGCATTAAGCTAGCTTGGCGTAGAGTCACTGCCGCATTAACTGCAGCGTAGACGGCGTCGATGCCCATAAATAAAGTGTCGGTTGTATCACCAGTAGTCTCAAAGTGCTCGGCATGATTGCTAAAAGCGTTTACGCCCAGTTTTGCCTGATAGGCATGGACTAGGACGTAAGCACCCAGTAAAGCACTGATTCCCGTAAACTTTCGTTTTTCGTGCCCAAGATCGCTTTTAATATAACCCTTCAGGGCAGGTTGTAGGAGATATTTACCAACAAGCGGTAACCTATCTATAAATCTCTCAGCTTTATGGGGCATACAATAATATAATTAATACTATAACATATAAAAATATTATAAACAAATTGGACGGCCCGAATTAACACTCAAAACGCAACCCGCTAAAACTTGAGAGCCACGGTACTTCCACGTAATCTGTTGTTTGCAACAACACCAGTAATACGGAGGAAAGCCACCGTGGCTCAC